>Ga0302325_10008889_pt1 | contig 22050 bp, 24 predicted proteins | sample Palsa_T0_2_FD_201948 | JGI IMG/M metagenome (GOLD analysis project Ga0302325, IMG submission 201948) | Peat permafrost microbial communities from Stordalen Mire near Abisko, Sweden - Palsa_T0_2 | ecosystem: Environmental > Terrestrial > Soil > Palsa > Peat permafrost | place: Sweden: Abisko...
TCCGTCGGACATGTATCTTCAGCTCCAGTGAGCTCGGTGCATCCTCCCTCTTCAGCGCCAACAAGCTCCGGACATGTATCTTCAGCTCCAGTCAGCTCAGTCCATGTGTCCTCTGTACCTGTCAGCTCCGGACATGTATCTTCAGCTCCAGTGAGCTCGGTCATAGTCACGTCCTCTGCTCCATCGTCCGCCCCCGTTGCATCTTCGGCTCCGGTTAGCTCCGCACGGCCAGCATCATCGCATGAGCCAGAATGCTCAGAGCCACCATTTCACCGACCGTCTTCCGTTCAATCCCGGCCGTCTTCTGTTCATCACCGACCGTCTAGTGCTCCGGCGCCAGCAGCTTCAAGCGGCCCAGTACCAGCACCTTCAACTGCCCCGGCAGCAGCAGCTTCAAGCGCCGTTGCACCAGCGCCTTCTAGCTCTGTCCCGGCACCAGCCAGTTCAGGTAAACTACATCTTCCTTCCAAAGAAAGAAGACTCTGACCTATTAGCTTCCTCTGCTCCGTTTTCCGGATTTGACTCCGGCGACGAGTCGGAGAATCCAGTTAGCCAAGCAAAAATCAAGGAGAAGAGGCGTGGGTTCAAACGAGGCTTCAAGACCAGCTTCATTACACCTACAGCAACTGTCGAGAAGCGTGCCCCTGTGCCAACTGCAGCGCCAAAACCCAAGTTCGGCCGCAGCTTTTTCTTCAAACGTGGAAATTGAGCTCCCTTTAATTCATTCGGTTTCAAAGTTTCGATGGGATAGGTTTTTTGTTTTTGGGATTGATAGACGCCTTCATTTTTATTCTTGACTTCGAAGAGAGGGTTTAGACAGCCATGGAGGGTGCTGTAAGACTTGAGACTCATAATGGTTCCCTTCTTTTTTATAAGGTATTTTGAAAGGATATTGTATATTTAGAGCGGGTAGCTTGAAATTCTAGAACTGGCCTGATGTTCATTCGATGGCCAGTAGAATGTAAAACTGAAGGTTATCCCGCCTGTTGATCCGCGTGAGTGTCAACAATTGTGGTACAAGTCTGAAGTGGATCTGCTGTGTGGCCCAAAAGATTAAAGTCGGTGAGGTCTTGGCGGGCACTTCCACCGCGCCTTCTCCGTGACACCATTCTGAGCGATGGACCACAGACGAGTTCCGGACCGTCAATTGAATGAGAAACAGCTCTCGGAGCTCAAAGTCGTTTCACGGTCGACAGTTCATCAACTCATTGCAAAGGGGCAGCTCATAGTCATTGCTAACACCCGCGTCCTACGCCTCGATAAATGGCTCAAGCGACACCCGGGCGGCGAAAAGACCATCCTGCATATGGTAGGACGTGACGCTACAGACGAAATAAACAGGTACTCAATCACGAGAACCGGGTGTGACTTACCTGTAGATATCATACAGAAGAGGCACTGCGAATGATGAAGTACTTCACTATCGGACGAATCGAAGGCGAATGGGAAAACTTCGTACCTCCCATTCAGGGCGGTAAGTTCGAGCTTGAGCCGGAAGATGAAGGCATTGTGATCGAGGATAGTACGTCGGAAGAGGAGGACACGATGGACGCGCAAGTATACCTACGCAACCCGCCGGTGCCCCACGCCACTGCAACGTCAACAGAGTTACCCGCCGAATTTGATCAATATCCGCCCTTGACACCCGAAGTACAACATCAAATCACTCTCAATTACCGTGCGCTCGAAGAACGGCTATGGAAAGAAGGATACTACGAGTGCTATTACTCCCGCTACCTCCCTGAGCTATTGCGCTACACTTCCCTTGGCCTGCTCTCCTACATTGCTCTCAAGTATAATTGGTATTGCATCTCGGCGCTGTTTCTTGGTTTAATGTGGCATCAACTTGTTTTCACAGCCCATGATGCGGGACATATGGGGATAACTCACGACCCTGTCATGGACACTACAATCGGCATCATCATCGCCGATTTCTTCGGTGGTCTCAGTATTGGATGGTGGAAGAAAAACCACAACGTCCACCATATCGTCACAAATCATCCCGAACATGATCCTGATATCCAACATATGCCGTTCTTCGCCGTATCATCGCGATTACTACATTCTCTTCGGTCAACGTATTACGATCGAGTAATGACATACGATGCATTTGCAAAAATCATGATTAATGTCCAACATTGGATGTATTATCCCATCCTTTGTTTCGGGAGATTTAATCTTTACCGATTGAGCTGGGAACATTTGTTATTTGCCAAGGGAATTCCCAAAACGGGAATCACTCAAAGATTTCGGTACCTGGAGATTCTGGGGAATATGGTGTTCTGGTATTGGTTTGGATATCTCTTGTTATATCGATCGCTCCCTACTGCCGGAACGAGGATTTTGTACGTGCTCATATCGCATGTTGTCACGATGCCATTGCATGTTCAAATCACCCTGTCACACTTCAGTATGTCGACCACTGATTTCGGACCCACGGAATCCTTCCCACAGAAGATGTTGCGCACAACAATGGACGTTGACTGTCCTAAATGGATGGATTTCGTTCACGGAGGTCTACAGTTCCAAGCTGTTCATCATCTCTTTCCCCGCGTTCCAAGACATCGGTTGCGGGAAGTGCAGCCTTTGGTTCAGGAGTTTTGTCGCGATGTTGGAATTAAGCATGTTATTTTCGGATTTGTAGAGGGAAATAAGGAGGTTATCGGACGGTTGGGTGACGTTGCCAAACAGGCGAGGATGATGAAAGATTGTGCAAGCTGGCTTGCAGTAGAGGGAAAGGATCACTGAAATACCTGAGAATTTAGAGGAGCATTGAGCAGGAATCATCTATAATAACGAGCATTTCGCACGATTTTCTGGTTTCATATTAATACTACTTCAACTACTACTATTACAGGATATTGTAAGCAACTTACAGCGAATCCTTCAACTTTTTGATCTGATCTAACACGCATTTTTTGGCCGTTCCACCCCGTGCAGTCCTCGCTTCAACACTGGCTTCGAAATCAAATATTTTCGTAACATCCTCTTCAAACGATCCACTCAAACCCTTGAAATCCTCAACGCTCAATTCATTAATCCCACATCCCTTCTTCTCTGCCAAAGAAACTGCCTGTCCGGAAATATGATGTGTTTCCCTGAATGGAACACCCTTCCTGACTAAATAATCTGCTAGATCGGTAGCAAGCATCTCCGCACTGAGGGCTTTGCGCATCTTCTCGGGATGGATAGTAAGCGTCGAGATTACACCGGTGGTGATCTGGAGACAGGCATTGATTTGGGACATGGTGTCGAATAGCGGTTCTTGAGATTCTTGGAGATCTTTATTGTATGTGGAAGGAAGACCTTTTACCGTCATCATAAATCCAGCGAGATGGCCGAACAAACGACCTGATTTTCCACGTAACAACTCCAAGGAGTCAGAATTTTTCTTTTGCGGCATCAGTGACGAGCCAGTTCTTCTGTTAATTCCGTCAGGACAGGGAAAAGTACGAGTAAGCGTCCGCGAGGGTGACAAATCCGAATTCAGCTGTACCATAGATGATGAGATCTTCTGCCAAACGGGAGAGATGCTGACTTGTCAAACTTGACCAGAAGAGGAATTCAGTGACAAAGTCCCGATCGGATACAGCGACCAAACTGTTCTCGATGATCCCACCGAATCCAAGTTCACTAGCAAGGAACTCTCGATCCACATTGAATGGGTTTCCAGCCAACGCTCCCGATCCCAACGGTAATAAGTTCACTCGCGCCAATAGTTGTTCAAGTCGCTGTAAATCCTGACTCAAAAAGGTCGCATAAGCACACAAGAAATGTCCCCATCGAATCGGTTGAGCACGCTACCGTCAGTTCTGTATTCCGCTTAAAGGTGAGATGAACCTGTAAATGTGTAAAACCCGGCATCAATACATCGATTTCTTTCTCTGCCCTCGAAACCATAACGCCAATCAACTCCTTCAGAATACCCACCAGTTTATTTCCCTCCTCCCGTGTCCAGATCCTCATATCCGTTGCAACCTGGTCATTCCTACTCCGTCCGGTATGCAACTTTCCCGCAATCTTGGTCCCGATGATTTCTCCTAGTCGTCGTTCGTTGGCAGTGTGAATATCTTCGTCATTCTCCTTAGGCTCGAATTTCCCCGCGAGCCATTCCTCTTCAACCAAGTCTAAGCCACGTTGGATTTCGGAGCATTCGTGCGAAGTTAGAATGCCGGATTTGAGGAGCGCCTGGGAGTAGGCCTTGGAACCTTGTATGTCCGCTGTGTGGAGCGCTTTGTCGTACGGGAGGGATTCGTTGAAGGCTGTCATCAAGGGGTCCGTGGCGCCTAGACAGGAAGTTAGAAATACAATTGAGGCTGGGAAAGTACCTGTGAAACGGCCGCCCCATAATTTGGTTGTTGCTGCCATTGAAAAGAACAATTGCAGGTATTGGACGCGATGTGGTGTGTTGTGTGTTTAAGGGACGAGGAAAAAAATCCGGCTTCTTATCGCTTCACGTGTTTCACGTGAGTCAATCCAATTTCTTTCCTGATATGGCAACTCGATTTCTTTAGGAACACAGGTAGCCGAATTGGGAAGAAAAACTTATTCCTGGGCTCGAGCGTCAATCTAAAAGTTTCATGTTGGGGCTCGCTAAGCGAATGTCAGCATGTGAAGGATGGCAGCTTTGACACCGTGCAAATGCAGTCAGCCCATCAGCACCGAAACAAACTAAAGCAAAATTCGTCAAGCCAACGATGAACACAATTCTTGTGCAGAAAGGTCCCATAGAACATTCATCTAGATATTATAAGTACAAGAGAGCCGAAAAACACCAAACCCAATGCTTCATTCTACTCTCTAAACCGTCTTCTTGTCCTCCACCTTTCTGTTCCGCGTAGCAATCTCCTTTGGCTTATTATCTGAGAAAGCCCACTTCAACCCTTGCTCGATGACCCAACAACCCACATAATCCGCCACCATCGTAAGAGTCAACACACTCTGGAACTCTCTGGTAAACTTGACGAGTCTTAGTTTCTCATTGAGTTCAGGGATGAATTCAATGGCACATGCAAATGCGATTCCTGCGACACCAACGATGGACCACCACATAGATCTGTTTTCGCGAATTGATTCCCGGAAAGGACGGCCCTGGTAGTTTATTGCAAAGGTGGAGACTTGTTGGATAAGTTGGACTAGGTAGATTGCGCTGTTGAGGAGGGAAGGTTTAAATTCTGCCTCCAAGTCGACTCTGTCTTCCGGTCTAGCCTGTTAGCTTGGTTCACGGATGAGCAGTACTGTTCGAATTGAGCAACGTAATGAGAGATGTATATCAACGTCCCAACATGAACGGCGAATTGTCCCAAAACCGATCCGATAAGATAGATATTGAAAATATTCGCCTGAGGTCGTTCTTTCGATAACTTCTCGATAGGCTATACAATCAGCACTGGCTCGCAGGTCTGGAGAAATACCTTTGCTCGAGAAATTCCGAGAAAACAAACACTCATCAACATCCCACTAATCGTAGCCTGACCATCCCCAAACTTGATCCCCTTCAAATATAAAACACTCAAACTATATGCACTAATAAGACAATTCAACGCCAAAATCTTGTACATCTGAATCATCGCCACCAGCGTACATCGTCCCTGTCTAATGATATTCGCAATAGCCACGACGTTGGCAAGTTTAGATGTAAACGGAGCCGCAACAGATGCGTCCCCCAATTTAATAGTGGGTGGCTCAGATTCATCCTCCTCCATTAAAGAACCAAACATTTGATCCGACATTGACGCAGCCAATTCTTCAGGCGATTTCTTTTGCTTCGCTAATGCTTTGGGAGTCGCCTTCTCCGGAGCAGCGACTTTTGTGCTTGCGCTGGACGAGGAACTCTCAGACCGGATGGTCTCGCGAGTAACGCCGTTGACGGTTGTCGTTCCGTCTTTGCTTTTCGCCATGGCGGCCAAGGCCCGTTCGCGATGAGGATTGGATGGGCCTTCGGGGTAGAGATGAGCGATCTGTACGGGGACTGGAGGTGGTCTGCCATTTGGCGCCCATTTCCGCATGAGTCCGACTTGTTTTTCGTACATGGCTTTGAAGCGGGTAATTCGTTGATGTTCAGCTATACGCTTGAGATCGTCTTCTGAGCCGTTGAGAAGAGCGACTCCGACATGGGCCTGTTTCAGGGCACCAACATCGTTGGTCCCGTCCCCGCACATCAAGGTTGTATATCCTGCTTCCTTCAAGCTGTTGAGAATGAATTCCTAATGTTATTATAAATCATGACAATGTTGTACCTTCTGGGAAGGAGAGACTCGAGCATAGACCCAAGTGTGACTCAACAGATCGAAGATAATGGATTTGTGAGCCTCGGGGTCGAGTTTGGCAAGAGCGGGACCAGTGAGACAGATATCATACTCCTTGAAGAGTTTCTTGTCCATGGCGTCGCCAACAGTATAAGGTATCACGGTCTTCTCATCGACAGACTGCCATCTCAATGCAGTCGCGGAGGTCGACTTCTCAGGAACATCCAAGATCAAGACCTCGCGATCGACAATCTCTACTTCCCTAGCAACATGTACTGCCGTCAATGGATTGTCTCCCGTGATCATAACACACTGAATTAGTAACGAACGAGAAGGAATATACTCGATGAGACGACTCGTTCAACATTTGGATGGTTGATTTTGCATCATCCTTCAGGGGACAATTGAACACCAAGAACCCTCCAAATATGAGATCCCTCTCAACGTCAGCCCTCGTCAACTTATTAATCTACTATCAGCACGCCGCAAACCATCGAGTGAACCTTCTCAATCGGCATATTCTCCTCCACAATTCTATATCCCAATCCCAGGACTCGACTTCCCTCTCTCATTAACCCTTTGAACACCTCCTCATATCCCTCTGTAGTCCCGCCCTTGATCATCCCCGCAATCGTCTCCGGCGCACCCTTCACAGCAATGAAAGTCCTCTTCTTGCCATCCTTCCCCGACATTGTCGAAATCGTACTCTGTCTTTTCAACGAAGAACTGAATTGGAATCGTCTCCGAATCACAGCTTTCGTACCAACACAAACAGAGGCAGCATCAGGGACGATAGTATCCCCCTGCAATAATCCCCAGTGCAAGGAATCCAGAGTTGCCTTTTCCATCGGATCACCAACAATGGTGCCGTCGTCGAGACGTACCAGAGCATTGGCAGTGGCTAAGAGCCACTGGACTTCTTCTTTGACTTCTCGTGTGCGGTTCAGTTGACGGAGTTGTTTGATGGATGCGGTGCCGGTAAGAGAGCGGGATGTGTCGACTTGTCCTGCTACACCCTCCACGACCAGATCCTCCCCAGTCAGAGTCCCTGTTTTGTCGAAACAGGCAATATCGACGCGGCCTGCATAGGGAATGCGGAAGGGTTCGGTACAATAGATTGCGTATTTTGAAAGGGCTGCTAGAGAGGTGTTAACTGCGAGAGACAATTCCATGGGCAATTCAGGAGGAACGACGCTTGTGATAATCAGAATACAGTCGAGGAGAAGTTTAGATCGTTTACGGTCGACGCGGACACCTACCATTAATCATGGAAATGTGAGGGAATACCCTCGACCCAGACATACCAACTTGCGCCAATGGCGAAGACGAGCAAGAAAAGAATAAACAAAAGACTTTCCAAGTTATTCGCACTGACTCGTTCAGTGGAATATATCATTGTGCGAACAAGACTTCCTTGAGATGTCTCGAATCCAGTTCTCGTAACAACGGCAAGGACACCATCATCCGGAGCATGAAGTTCATGTTTCTCGCTCGGGGGCGTTGTCTGTAGAACTTTTGTCCCTCCATATAAACAGGAATTCTTGTCAAGGCCAGTGATGTCGAGAGTTTCGTTCTCCGGTCGAAGGGCGATACTTTCTTTGAGTAAAGGAGTTGATTCTCCTGATAACATCGCTTCATTGACAATACATCCTCCTGAGATTAAGATTGCATCGCAAGGTAAGCCCGAATCCTCCTTTGTTCGAACCACTGAGATCAGGTCTCCGGGGAATAATTCGTCGGATGGAACTTCGACCCACTTATTCAGACGGTAGGTAAGAACAGGATAAGGCTTGATTCCCATTGTCCTAAATTCTGCCAATGTTCTTTGTCGCTACTATGAGAAATAGCATGGGATGGGCCCGTACCTGCCAAACAACTGTACTCTCAAAGATAACAAGCATGACGAGTGTGAAAATCGAGTAATACCAATACTCATCCAAACACCATAGTCCAACGCAGAAGATCTGGAACACAAAGAATGGCGCAACGGCGTGTTCCTGGAATAATTCCTTGAACCCCGGGATCGGAATATCGAATCTATTAAATCCATAATCCTTCTCCGCGTGTTCCAAGGCCGTTTGTGACTGTATTCCCCTTGAAAGCTGAAACACACTCAACGGTGGCGAATTATCGATCGGGAAAATGACCGGCTGAAATTGTTGTGTTTTCTCGTTATATATGAACCGTTTCTTCTGAAAAAGGAACGATGTCTGAGGAGTCGGATCACCAGGAAACTATCCGTCAACTTATCGTCCCGACAAAGAGAATAGGGTAGTACAGTGACATGTTCCAATTTACACATTTCGGCTTTCCCCTGATTTGGACCGGGCTCAACTTTAACCAAACTTGCCTCTCTCACAGACTTTGCTTTCGTCGCGGTGAAGAGCGCCTCCAGATTGACACTCCAATGAACACATAACCACAGTAATGCATTCAACGTAAGTAATGATCCAAAGTATACAAACGTCCATTCCTCACTGCCAATGTATTCGTCGTATTTGAAGAAGTATATTATAGCGAACAGAGGATACAGGGGGACGAAGGGGAGGATATAAGTGTGTGCCCATCGCGGCAAGGGATTGTGAAGGGTTATGCGAGTGATAAGCGACGAGGAGACCAGTTTGTCCGGAGAGGACCTGCAGGGAGATGGTCAGCTCAGATTCCGTGCATTGGAAGGGGATGGGTACATGTTGACGGACAGCGTGCAGGATACGTGCTCGGAGTATGAAATATTCCTTCAAGCTTGACGGGTAATACTTTCTTGGTGATCTTTTTCCGCTGGCGTAATACGTGGCCGTCGGACCCCTAACCCATCACCAGACAAGCATTCCCGGAACTTCCGCTGGCGCCGATCTCTCCCAAAAAGTTACGGTGCCCCTTTTCGCGCCAAGTTGGCGCCGGAAGCTTCAATGCGACATTTTACTCGAGACATAGCGGACCTTTCGTCGTTGAGTTCTCCGATTGTAGTCGGTATCCCATGAGGGTAGAAGCTCGACTATTTTTAATTTTGGGATGTTCTGATTGAGTACCAATCAGACTTGGAATTCCGCGGCGATGTAGGAGGCCTGTGCTCCCATCCCTCATGCTAAACAAGGGTTGTTTCCGGACTCACCACTTTCACCCTTAAACGTGAGCCTTGACTCTCTGAAAATTTCAGTCAAGTCAGTGAATGATAATCTAAGATGTGGACCAAAGTAGTCTCATTCAAGCTTTTGTCTAATTGCTAGATTTCGCTACTGCTTGCATCCGCAGGAACCTTATCTGTTTCCGCGAACATCCTCAACGTCCTCGGAGGCTTCGAAGGTAATATCAACAACCTAAATCCCATCCTCCGAGATATCGCACCACTCCTCCAACCAACTCCCCCACCCCACTACCGCTATCCAGCCATCCACCCCCGCCAAGTAACTCTCCCCTGCAACGACGCCTGCAGCAACATCTACGCGGCAGCCACGTCCTGCATCGCAGACACATGTCTCTGTCCGACCGTTCTAAGTCAGGGCGTCGCATGTAGTTCCTGTCTAGTCCCGGTTGACCCTGCTGTGGCCAGTGCGTTTGGCTCCGTCATCACTTTATGTTCTGCGGAGTCGTTGGGCGGGTCAGCGGCTTCGGTGGCGGCAACGGCAACGGGGACTGGTTATGGGATTGTTGTTACTGTTCCGACGACGACGGGATCGGTGTCTCCGGGAAGTACTGCTGTTGTTACGGGTAGTAGTCCTACGGTAACCGCGCAGTCAAGTTCAAGTGACGATGGAGACGGGGGAGGGGGATTCCCGAAGGCGGCGATTGGAGGGATTGTAGGAGGGGTTTGTGGAGTCCTTCTCCTTGGGGCGGCTTTTCTATTCTTCTGGACTGGACGACAGAAGCGAAGAGCCAATGCGCCGGTTCCAGGGACCATAGAAGATATCCAGCCGCCTGAACCAAAGTCGCAAAATGAGTGGGACGGGGGTGAGATTGCTCAAAATCCAGGCGAGGAGGTTCCCAGTGGGAGATTAAGGTATCCAGATGAAGATCTCCCGGAATTGGGCGAGTCAGCACCTATTGGGGCAAGGACTTCACGGCACTATTGAAGAGATTTGGGGATTTGGGGAAGGTTTCGTCTTTGAGGTAATTTGGTGGAAAAGTGTAATGGTAGAAGTGTATAATGGTGCCATCTTTCTGAAGAGTTGTTCTATCAGTCGTGATAATTCAAAATCTCGTTGAAGGGATTTATTATATTTGATAGTTTAATGTCTCGATCCTCATATTTAACCTTGAAGAGCACGTATCTGTTGTTTGTGGCATTTGAAATTAGCACTGCATCAATTTGCAGTGGTTTGCATGCAACTCTTGATCTCTTCCACGGAACTTCTGTCGTTGATCGGCTGTCTGGGAATGTCGTCGATGCTTTGAATCTGAAGGTGCTGTGAGGCAATGCTCGTCTTCCTGTGTGAGATGACACACCTATCCTTTCAATCTCACACTCTAGCTTTACCGACGAACAGTTTTTCACAGTTCATGGGAGAAACATGAATGGTCCGGATTCCGAGTGTTCAACAACACAAATAGAATACGGTGCTGTCAAATGGAATTGGTGATAGAGATGTCGATTGTTCCAAAATCTTAGGGGTCAAAATGAACGATCGTTGTATCCAAAACATAAATTGATCTACCATATACATGATCTGAAAGAAAACCCCTACTGCATCCAAATCCCCAAACCATTCACAGTCCAAGAATAAGGATCTAGCCCTTATACTCTTGATCCTAACAGTCAGATGGAACTTGAAACAAAACCACCTTAATAGGAACGTCCTTCCCAGTCATCTTCTTAAACCCAGACCTAATCCCATCGCTAATCTACCAATTAATCCCCCGCCGTCAATACCACGATATATACCTTCTCCGTAGTCCCAGGCTTCTGTTCATGGCCGGTCCGTTTCTCGGCATAATTGACCCCTTTATCAAGCATATCGCCTCCCCCGCCAGTCGTGCCCGTCTGTCCCGTCGTCCCCGCAGTAGGTTGATCAGCTGGATTCATACTGCACTGGAGTTGTAGGAGATTCGGGCAAGTTAAAGCGATGAGCGAGGAATGTGATACCGGCCGGCCGCTGGGGAAGGAGATTAATATGTAGAGTGTGGTCGGTCGTAGTCTCGTAGATGAGGTACGTCATTTGCGGATTGGTGACGTCGGGTATTATGTCCTTGGTCGGGGAATAATAGATCGGCAGATGCGCCTATCGTGCGAGATATGCCATGCATGGTTCCTTGTGTTTATCGGATGCGTCGTTCTCTGCTAAATATCCCTATACACGGAATAGATAGAATCATGATCGCTAGAGGAATTGCGTCAAGACTTAAGAGTAATATGCTATTTTCTTGGTTGTGGAACGCGATCGGCAGTTAAGTCCTCCTCGTGAATCGTGAGGAAAAGATCGAATCTGAATAACCTCCCGCGTGAGTTATGTTGAGAGATATTAATACACTTCGGACGCAAGGTCATAGCGATTCTTCTGTAAACTAGACGGAGCCAACCCGAGACGGAGCCTGAACCGCAAGAGCTGCAGCCTGCAGCCTGCAGGGGGCCCGCAGATTCAATCACGTGATCACTGCCAAGAATTCTGCACTGCCGCGTGCGCGCGCGAGGCTGAAACTACCCAGGGAAGCCGATGCGATGTGATTGGCCAGAAATTGCGTCCCCTAATGCACGCTGCATAATCCGTCTAGAACAAGGGAAAAGGGGCCGCGCCGCCGCGGTGCCATATGCATAAAGCCCAGACCATGAAACAAGCTCGCTTCAGAAGTCTCATTTCCTTGAATTACCTGCATATGAACTCAAAGAGTCATCTCCTTACGCCATGTAGACACAGGTTGATTGCCAAGTCTCGCAATTGTCGAGGCCCGTGCATCTTTGCGTGAAAGCACAGACCTCGTAAAGCAAGAACCACCACACCACCGAAAAATCGCACGCTTCCACTTCCTCGTATCATGATCCCCAGGTCGATGAAGAGCCGTCTGCTCTGCGCAGGTTCCCAGCGTATAATATGGCTGTGAGGAAATGAGGTGCTGGGCTCTGCAGGGTCGGTGCAATTTCCCGAAGGACGATGATTGGCGGGTGCTTCTAAGGTGATATGCCTCGGAATGCGAGCCAGCTCCCCTTGCGGGCGCCACAATAATGTAAACCGGACAACCAGCACGTAAACAAAAAGTAATATGCGCCGGTATACCCCATACTGGCCAGCGAGAATGCGTCGCCCGTAATAAAGCGGCGCCAGGGCCCGCCCCAAAATGCACGCAACAATCAATACACGAAAGCCTTGCTTTGATCTTCGGAGGCAGCGCCCAACAAAACCCTGCCTACCTTCCCTTCCTTTCCGTCCTTCCTTCAATCTCCCCATTCGATTCAAGCAGCCCGCGCTCCTTCAGGGTTGTTTGCGACTTTCCTTTTTAGAGACTCTTCTCGCTCTTGATGCACTAGAGTTTCCTTCCTTTCTGCACAACATACATTCCTTTGGTCGTTGAGCGTACCAGCAACCTCGTCACTCCTTCGCAAACCAGCTTTCCTTTCACGCAACTGTCTTCTTCAATCGATAGCAATATAAATCAATTTACTTCGCAACTATGGTCGCCGTCAGCACTCTTCTTTGCCTCTTGGGACTCAGCGTCCTCGACACAATGGCCAATCCAATCGGTACCCTCCGCCTTGAATGATATCTGATGAATAGCAATTCAGCGCAGGTCGCCAGGTCTTGCATTGGCCGTAGGTTTCGGAGAAGCTCCAGCCCGTCATGCATCCGGTGAAACCGTGACATCCTCATCCTCAGCATGGCATTACGAACCCACTGTCTCCGTAAGCACATTGCCATCAACAAAAGCTGCCGCCCCTGCCGGCACTGCGGCCGCCTCCTCTTCCGGAGGAGTTTCTCTCAATGGCGTCTCTGTGCCATCATTTGATCCTTCGCAACCATTCGCCGTTGCATATTCACCGTACACATCATCCGGAGGTTGTAAAGATGTATCCGCTATCGCCTCCGATCTTCAAACCATCACCGCCTCCGGATTCCAAGCCATCCGTCTCTACGGCGTGGACTGCAACCAAGTCTCCAACGTTCTCTCCGCTCTCGAGTCCACCGGAAGCGATCTTAAACTATTCCTAGGTGTCTTCGACCTCGGCACCGCCGCCAGCCAGGCCAGCACCATCATCTCGGCATTGGGTGGCGATTGGAGCCGAGTTATCACCGTCAGTGTGGGAAATGAGCCAGTCAACCAAGGGCTTGCCACTCCTGCAACCGTTATCAGCACGACTGCTGCTGTCCGATCTCAACTCAGAGCGTACGTGGCGTCCCAGTGGCCTAACTAATATCAGTGCCGGATATACTGGACCTGTCGTTGCCGTAGACACTTTCATTGCCATTCTCAACAACCCAAGTCTCTGCCAAGCCAGTGACTACATTGCAGCCAACGCGCATGCCTACTTTGACGGAACTGTGGCTGCAGCTGGCGCTGGCGCTTGGGTTGCACAACAAGCTCAGAAATTGGGGGCTCTCTGCGCAGGCAAGGGCGTCCTCATCACTGGTATTTCTTATCCCATCTCATTGCTAATGGCAGAATCTGGATGGCCTTCCGCAGGTGATTCCAACGGTGCCGCAGTTGCATCACCGGGAAACCAGGCCACCGCAAAGAGCAGTATTCTTTCCACTATGAGCAACAAATGCGTTCTCTTCAGTGCTTTTGATGATGCGTGGAAGGCTCCCGGGCAATACGGCATTGAGCAATACTGGGTATTATTCCATCTCACGCAAACTAATCGATCAGGGATTCCTATAAGCAGATCTTCTGTTGGTCTTTGTAGTCCATCTGTAAATAGTTCTTCAATACAACCTCTTCTGATACTCTGAGCCCGAATAAGCGATGATTCGAATGAATACCCCTGAAAGCGTGAATCTGCACTCTTAGTGGTAATTGGCTGAGTGTGTGTGCGTCAAATTCCGGTGAGCTCAGGGGTGGGCTGTGGATCGACGTCATCACATTCTCCAAACGTTACCGACCTCCAAGTCATTCCAGACAACCTTCTTTCATTCCCACACGCAACGTCCGCGCCTCCATTCTTCTAGCCGCAATGTCCAACATCCCACGCAAAGAAGTCCACGCTGCAGCCACGAACCCCTCGGAACGGGGATTTCCTACTCACGGAAGACCGGCTCCAGATGACCAGGACGCCTGGTCAGCGCCAAATAATCCGGCCACGAAGACGCCTGCCGAGAAAAACGAAGCGTGGGAGGGCAAAAAGTTGGATGGACGGGGTGCTGGGACTACAGGCGGCAGGGGAAAGGAACTGTTAGAGCAGGAGGAAAATGGCGGAGGAGCGGTGGGCCAAGGAGCGAGTCACGGCGAGCCCAAGATTGAGACACATTTAGGGAAAGAGGAGTGGGAAAAGCAAGAAGGAAATATTGGGCAAGGTGGGCAAGAAGCTCCAGCCGCAAAAAGCAATACGTCATAAGATCATGGATACAGCTGAATAACTGATAAGAGAAGAGTTTACGTACGGAAGTGCTACCTAATTTCAAGCTGTGCAATTAACAGAACAATGCCCCGCCTGCCTGCCTGCCCCCCTCAAATTTGCTTTTTCAACGAATAAAAGTCCCCTATCACAATCCCTTCAACCACGTCGACGTCCTTTCTTTCCTGCCACTACTTTAAATGCACTGTTCCATTCCCCTGCATCCTTTGCCTTCTCTTTCTTCAACACTTCATTCCATCCTCCTGAACCTGAGCTTGAACCTGTCGATACGGGGGTAGCTGCATCCAGGGCTGCTCCCAAGGCTTTGCGACGTTTCAGAAATTCTTCCGCAAAGTGACGGCCATCCAGTGTCGATGAATGCGTGTAGATGGTGTCGGAAATGATCTCTTGCGAGGCACCTTCATTGGGTGGCAATGATATCAACATATTGTAAATCTCATCATCTGGAATTAGTCTTTAATAATTGACGGGGAGTACAATTGACACCACTCAATGACTTGAGTTGGGTGCGACACCATCTTTGGAATTCTTCCACTTGGTCGCTGGTAGGTTGGGGAGACGCTCTCACTGGAGGCGCAGGTGCAGGCTTTGTTTCCGAAACTGTACGAACCGGAGTTACACGGATTGGTGGTGTTATAGGAGGGATATTGGGATTAATCCCTCCGCTATTGATTGGTCTTCCAGGTTGAGGGCGACCTCCCGGTCCAACCATAGTCCATGCAGTTGGCATCGCGGGCTAATGTTAATATTCGTCGAAAAGAGGAATACCTTAGCAGCACCAGCGACAGCAGCAACGCCCGCATACCCTTTCCCACTCGGAGAAAGACTCGTACCCTCCTTTTTGCCCGCCGCCCTGTTTCTTTCCGCAGCCTCTTCCTCCTCCTTTTGAATCTGAGCCATGGTCTTCTTCCCAGGACTTGGGGTCGGAGTAACCGGTTTCGCAGTCCACCCTTTCGCTGCAACAGATCCCCACGTTGAGCCTTGCGGTAGTCCTTGTTGCGGGGCGGGTTGAGCAGCAGCGGCCGCAGCGGCTTGTTGTTGTAGAAGGATTTGACGTTCTGCTGCTACCCGTTTGGCTTGTTCTGCTGCTCGCTTCGCTTCGATTTCTTGGATTTGTTTCAGTGTGAGGGCTTTTTGTGGGTCGGGCTTCTTTTGGGGAGTCGCCCATGGTGCAACGCGCGCTGGGGATGGTACAGCTATGGAGGAAGCGATGTTTGCGTCTTGAGATTCTTCGGGAAGCTCGGGAGATTCGGTCTCGTATACAGTTTCTAGTTCCTGAGGTACCTCCTGTTCTTCAACTTGATTCAATCCAGGTTCCGCAACAGGCAGCGCAACAGCTGCTTCTGGCGAGACGGCAGCTAACGAGGTCTTCCAGCTTTCATTTTCAACCTGAGGCACAACTGGCTCTGGTGCAGGCGACTCCTCAACATTGACGGGAGGTTCAACGGGCACACTCATCCTCCGTTCTTGAGGGAACTGGTCCTGAATAGACTCCTCAGCGAAGTGCTGCTGCGGAAGGAATGAGTCTTGACCCCGCATTTGATCATGAACCATTCCTGGAGACAATGGTCCTAACGGTCCTGGGCCCCAAGGACTCATAAATCCCCGATTAGGCTGCTGCATTGACTGAGCTTGAAATCCCATTCCAGGACGGCGTTCCATGGGCGACTCGATTGGTTGAACTGGTGCTGGCGAAGGCACAGACGGAATACTCCCCCCCGTCCTCAGCGAATCCAGTGCAGGCAGAGTTTGTACCTGGACAGGAGTAGGCGTATTGACATGATGGGTAACTCCCAGTGGTAACGGAAGCATCGGACTGAATCCGCCGTATACAGAGGGAGATGGACCAAAATGCTGCGGAGAGGAGTGATGGATAGGATGGACTGCTGGAAGAGATAGCGTTTGCTGAGCAGCGAGTTCACGCTGCCGGACTAACATATATTGTTCCTCCTGTTTACGACGTTCCAGTGCATTTTGTTGATCTGCTGTTAAAGTAGTGCCTGCGAGTGCTGCCACAGCAATTGCTGGAACGGGCGCAACCCAGGGTTTAGGTTCCTCCACTCCCTCGCCGAATAAAGTAGTGTTCCAGCCAGATAAGGTTGTTGTTGATCGCGGTGGGATGACCTGGGTTTGCGTCTTCGATGGAAGTGGCACTAGAAATGGTTCTCGCTGATTTCCAATTCGTTTGACAAGATTCTGCAGTGGCTCGAAATGCATATCATCTTCTCGTTTGACCTCAAGTGTTGCGTGGAAGTAACCGCCACGATACCATTCGTGCATCTCCAGCCCCGTAAACGGCCCCTGTACATTCCCATGAGGATCTTTGTACACCCACTTTAGTTTGTCCGCCATTATCATGACACGGGTGGTTTGAGGAGGCACAGGGGGTAATGAAGCCTGAGCTGGAACGACAGGATGCTCGAACAATCCAGGCTTGGGCTCTCGTGGAGCAGGAGGGAAAAATTGCGACATCGGTGCTGAGTCCCGACGAAGGGGGTCTGCATCGAATGGTCCCATACCACCAAAGGCGCTATAATTGGAGGGTTCAGAGGTTAAAGATTGTTGGGCGAAACGAGATGTTAGACGATCCATTTGTGTAGGTGGTGACATTGCTAGAGACGGGTCCGACGCCATGGCTAAGATATCGTTAAGAACATCATCGTCATGGTCGTCTGTATAAGTCGGTGCCGACAGGGGGTTCCTGGACTCCAGATGCCGTGACTCGGTTTCCTGCTGAAGCTGTGTTTCCTCTGTAGGAATCGCAAATGACGAAAATCGGGAAGTCGTCCGTCCACCCACTGAGGCGGCGAAATTATCCAAAGTCTGAGTTGGCGATTCATAGGTTTCTCCTTGAGTGAAATCCAGTGGCATATCAGTCAGATCACTTAATCCCCCTAGGGCCTCTGGTTCATCGAACTTCTTCTCATCTTCCAGAGGTTGAGCATTCTGATCGTCCTCGGCAACAACGAACTTTCCATTCTCATCGAAACTTCCTTTCTTTGTTGCTGAGCCCCAAAGGTCTTTCTCTGGCGGCGAGTTCCCACTTGAAAGCGCAGACGATCCACCAAAAGCTCCTGTGAAATAGTCCCTGCTCTTGACACTGCGAGGCTGTGGTCGACTAGTCGTATATGGAGCGCTTCCGGATTCTCCACGAGATAATGCTACGATTAGCTTACATCGGTACCTAGAAGATACTTCTAGTGCGTGGAGTCGCGCCTGATCGTCCAGCTGATCCCATCAAACCTGGCTGAAACCGTTCTGTTTTTGGCGAGAATTGCCTCCCTGCGCGGTCCAGCCGTCCCTGTACTGCAGGATCCGGTTTATCCGAGTTGAAAGGCCGTGAAAACGCCTGCAATGTTAGCCGCTGTGGTGATCACGCGATGGTTACCTCGCGTTCCGCGGGGGTCATTTCCGTTAACAGTGCAGGATCTAATGGCTCCTCGCTTGTGAATGCCTCATGTTTCTCAAACTCCAAAGGAATCCCAGTGCTCTTGAATCTTGCAGCATTGGTCTTCCAGATACTCAGCATTTCATCCTTGGAGTACTTGAACGGTTTGTCATGACTTGCAGTGGCGCCATTTCCGCCGTGAGAATCTCCTCCAGGGGATTGTGCGGCGGGTGTTGAGGCGAGGATGGACGAGTACGAGAACGAGCTTGTTCTTCCATGCGGCAGAGACGTTGAGGATGTGCCGTTTACGCTAGGGAGATGTAATGTGGAGTCTGCTGGAGGGAACGACGTGTTGTTGGGACCAAGTGACGCACCATTCGACTGAACATTGGGTGAATTCCGTCCTTCTGCCTCCGCTCTCGCCAGTCTCGACGCCTCGCCTCTCATCCTAGCATTGTAAGCACACCCATTCCAACAATCCCAGACACGCCAGGGGACTCACCAGGCAGGCCCAAAGTTCATTGCATTGGTAGACATCGTCGAGGTAAACTTTTAGATTTGTATTCTTTATCGTGCGGGGGTGTTGCCGCTATGCTTGTATTCAACAGAAGAGCTGCACGACGTAAAAGCAGGCGCTATGTTTTTTTGACAGCAAGACGTGATCCAAAAAGCTCGAAATGGAAAAGGAGAGGATGGGGAAAATCTTGGTGGAACGATGGACAGACCGATTCTCAAGTGGAAAATACCGGGCAGGATCGCAATTTTTGCTGTCGAATCCGCGTAAGCCGCCGCCTTCTCTGAGTTCTCTCTCTTCGGGGAAACCGTCACGTTCTCAGAGTGTTTGAAAGCTTGCCGTCGAAGCTCTGCTTTGTGTAATCACGGAATCTGTCATTCTCACCAACTCTCGAACCAGGCGTTTCTGATTACCCCCTTATATTATTTGAAAACATTTCACAACGAGCCTTTCTCAAAACAAACACATGGTGCTTGAGTCATGACTGCCCATGACATCAATTTCTGAGGCAGGTCACAATGGAGAACATACTATGAGGCTTATGCAACATCCAGAGCATATAAGAATAGAAGTGTCGATGACTTAAAGAAAGCGGTGGATCCCCTGAGAACGGGTTGTATGCGTTCAGATACTTTCCGTACGAGGCGTCTGAGGCGCATCATTTATATTTATCGCTGTCGAGGTCGGGCGAAAGAACCTGAGAATACCGAACGGGACGAATCACTGCGGAGGAGGTTGGAAAGTTGAGGGCCGAGATGTTCGCGGAAAGCGCGGTGTATCAACGTTCAACTACCACTCTTGCTCTTCATTCTTATTTGCGACGGTGGGAACAATTTGTCTCCAGCAGAATTGCATCCATTTCAAAAATGCTAGGTGTCAAGTCCCCAATTACGGTCCACGGACGAGATTGACGAGTGGTGGAGACCGTTTATTTCAAAACCACTAGAGGGAGATCGCAGGGATTCGCTGAGGAAGGATACATTGCTGATGCTGAGTTGTTGGGAGGCACTGAATATTGTAGAAAGAGAATTGTCTGTTCTTGTTACTACGCTCGCCGAGTGCTATGAAAAGGCTGCTTGTGCGAAAATCAGAAGCCAGGGAATTGATGGCAATATTAGTACTAAGTATCTTTTGGATGTGTTTGATGATGGTTTAAATACTCTTAGAGACCAGGTCAATGAATGGATGATATGAATGACACCTACATCTGGGGCTGTTGTCTGGTAGTGTTAGCGAGTGACTGATTTGGAGGATTGTGTTTGCGGGGGATAAGAGAATCGTTAGCATGGGGGACAAGGACAGAATTCTCTCCATCGTCAACATGCGGGTCCCACTCTGAACCCCCTCCCAAGCTATTGACACTGAGTCACTGACGGTCGCCGTGTCTTTGCCACCGGGGCCTCTATATGCTTGCAGGGGGACAAGGCTATCGCTACCAATTCGGGAACCTCGCGCCTTTACCGATTAGGAAAACGAGGGTCCACAGTCCTCGAAGTGTATACATTCGGGCGCCAGCACGGCTGTCGGAACTTGGACAAACAGCCACACAGTTACGTCATATCGAAGACTTGATTGGATTCGATCGAAAACTTAATTTTAGAGAATCCTGTCCCACATGTGTTGATCCATGGGTGTCCGGCAAAATTAGCAGCAGGGAATCCAGAGGTCAACACATGGGCGCGTCAAAGTGTCGATCTTGGATGGTGGGGCCAGTTGTGTGGAATAAATGGGTCAGTGGATGTCAGGGTCGGCTATTTTGGTGGGTTTGGGGGCCGAAGTGGGATGGTACTTGTGGTTTGTTTTTGAGGTGCGGAAGTGAGTTTGGTTGGGTTTGAGGATTGTGAACGGGTGACGAGGGGGATTGGTTTGAGAGCCTGAGGGTTGGGAGGAGATTAAGTTATTGTTGTAGTGCTCACTTTAGGCGTATCAAGGCAAATACAAGGACCGAATTTGATGACGAGCGGTGGAGGTGTCTCTGGACATTCGGGTTTGGAGTTGAAGGGCGGCGGGAGCTAAGAGGATCGAATTAAATATGATTGTGATTATTAAAAGGTACCTCGAATGCAAAAACAATTAAATGATAAGCTTCTTCCTTGGCTAAACTCACTTCCGGGACGGGTTTACTTCCTTTTCATCTTCCTCTCCTTCCTCGTCATCGTCCTCACTATCATCATCTTCCCAATCATCCGAATCTTCATCCTCTTCATCATCACCATCATCATCATCAACCTTACCTTCCTCAACCTCATCCCAATACTTCTTCTCCTCCCCTTTCAACAACTGCTCCCACTGTTCAACAAGCACCATCGCATCCCGCACATCCAGCGTCCCATATGGATTTGTGCTCGTTTTTCCAATCAACTTCCCATCAGGAAACACCACAATCGAATGATGTGCATACAAACTACACTTATCCTCTGTATTCAAGCCCAAACAAGCCCATGTAACGCACTTCCCATGATTATGCAACTCGTGTCCTGGTTCCCAGAGGGAGACATTTGAATAATCCTTTCCTGGTTCTTTGCGTTTTCCACCGATCCGCGGGTACCGAATGAGCGTGGTCCACTTCGCGGGAGGAGAAGTCGCGTCGAGGTTCTTGTAGAAAATACGTGCGACTCGAGTATCTTTGACGGTTCTTTCTTTTTGATCTTGTTGAACATTTGGTGCATTCTGGCTTCGCGTTCGCGTTCGGAAAGGCCCGCGGGGAGGGAATCCATCATGAGTAACATGTCGGCGAAGGATGCCATTTTATGGTGAATGGGATTCAGGAAGCGATGGATTAGTTACCGTGGGGAGTTTGATGGATTAAGTCGCGTTGAGGGTGAAGGGAGACGATAGTGGTGTGAAAATTGGCGAGCGTGTATGGCCCAATCGAGGGGCGCGTCGAAATGGGAGGCGTCTGATTGGCGCATGCCAAATTACCACACGCGTTACCTGCATAGCAGAGTAATCGCCAGTGCCAGCTCACCCAACCGTGCTCATTAGAAGGCGTCAACTGCTCGAAGTTGACTCTATTTCGCAAACACTAAATATATCCTGCGAGAGTTATCAGATTGCCCTCCATCCTCCGGCCCGCCGTCCCAGGCTGTGGGATTTTGCAATCCCGAAACGTCATCTAGATCCGCCTCCGATCAGGTCAATCTTCGCAGAGACGTAACAAACAAACCTTATTTTCTCAACAACCTGGTAGCGAAGTAAACGCCACGCTTCTGCCTATTCGTGAGTTGGTCATTCCAGTGTCCATACGCGTCTTGCGTCTTGCGTCTCGTCCCCTGATATTCGAAATTACGACCTCAAATTAGAGATGACCTGCATTCTCGCTCTCTTCGAGTTTCTAATTAGAGAGGGTCTCTTCCCTCGATCACTTCCAAGTTATCAGGAAGGAGATCCGATTCCGTAA
>Ga0302325_10008890_pt1 | contig 22049 bp, 18 predicted proteins | sample Palsa_T0_2_FD_201948 | JGI IMG/M metagenome (GOLD analysis project Ga0302325, IMG submission 201948) | Peat permafrost microbial communities from Stordalen Mire near Abisko, Sweden - Palsa_T0_2 | ecosystem: Environmental > Terrestrial > Soil > Palsa > Peat permafrost | place: Sweden: Abisko...
CTTTACGCAAGGCTGCGAGAGGCATCGTGGCTTCAAGATCTGGGTCTCAAGTCGGAAAAGCTTTTCAAGCACCGTCTATGGCTTCGGCGAACAAGTTTGAGACACCACCTATCCGATACCAGGGGGCACTACACGAGGGAAGCACCAACTCAAAAACCCCGAATTCTGGTAGTTGCGTTAGGCCTCAACCTTTGCGCGTGGGCCAGCGGTCTTTGAAAGTCGCAACCCGTAAGCATGGTACCTTTGGTCAGGGCAGTGGGACAGGAGCTGTGACTCACCAGCTGAACGGTACGGAGACATTTGCTCAAGGGGTTCAAGAAGCATGCACTGGTGATGGCAGCTCGCGCTCCGTTCACGTGGCTGACGTACCGAGCTCGTCGGGTATTGCACCCTTCGCAGCTGTTGCCTCGAGCATTCCGACACTAAGCCCGATCACGGATCTATCGTCAATGATGGACGAACTGGGATCTTTACCGGATCAAGAGCAGCTTCAAGAAGCATATGCCAAAGCTAGAGGAAGGAAAGATGACGCCGCAGATGCCAAAGTTGCGGCCGCCAGGGGCCACCAAAACCTTGCATGGAGCACTATGAACTCTTTTGAGAAGGAGAACACCGAGAGAGATGCCGCTCCCAAGTTTCCGAGTCGTAGGAAGTCTATATCGACTGAGGAAGAAGCTCTCAGGCGACGTACTGCGCAGCCTACCAGATCGGCAATCAAGAAGCCGAAGACGGCACTCGACGTTGTGTCTACCTCGGAACCCGCACCAGTTACTATTCTTGAGCCATCCAGTAAACCAAATCATAAAGGTAAGATGGCCACGGCTCAAATCCAGGACGGACCTCGTGGACCCTACAATCGAGCTGTGAGTGGTGGTAAACCACAGTCCCCCCAAACTGGGAACCCATACGCTGCGAACGACTCTGCTCAGGGGCCATCAAATGGCGTAAAGCATTCTCCGAACAGACCTCCACCCAAGCGAAACGCTTTGAAGAGGGCATCTTTGTCAGGGCAAACCCAGGCCGCACCAAAGCGAGTTCGAACCTGTAGGGGAATGTCCCTTATACGACGTGATGTTGTACCTGATTCTCAGGAGGATATGCAAACTGTTTGAAAGCTTGTACAGGCGCAAAGATTGCTGATCAACGCTCGGCAGAAAAGAGCTAGCAATTGCCCGGGTGTGACCACGGCTCACTTGAGCTTCTTTATTTTTATCCTGAGGGGTATTTGCGGGACAGCTTATTGGAGAACTTGATCAAATTACTGGTCTGATCTTGCTTTAGATGGCTTCCACAATTTGAGGCTGGCGGTAATAGGGATGCGTGTAATAAAGAGGTGATGTTGCTTGTAAATAGGAGTTGCATTTTTGGAGGGACCATCTTGCTTTCGCCCTTACAAACCAAGCGTTTGCTTTTCAGATACCACCTACTTTATGGTATCATACTTGTCAAGTACGAGAGGTAGTATTTGCTTCGAATGAAGTCGCTCCGACCATATTTCTTTCATTGTTGTGACCTCCATAACGCCATCCATGCAGCCTCCGTAATATACACCTGCCTAGCGGACAGTACGCTATCCTGTACACGAAGCGCCCATAACACGCTGCACGTGCCGGTTTCGAATGGCGCTCCTCATAGTAATGTCTCTTCACAGGAAGTGCCTGCTGTTACCGTCCACCACGCTTCTGTTCCAAGAAAAGAACCTTCTTTCGCACTACACATTATGATATTAGCCTCAAGCTCTTGGTCAATCCTTCATTGTATATCATCGAGCCATCAAGCCGTCATCCACATTTGACAATGAACCTCGCCGCTGGAGCCCAGCGCAGCTGCCAATTACAAAATTTGCCATATATAGTACCACCAACCACACCACACGAGCCGGCAGCGAGAATTGAAGTACGAAAAGTCTTGGGGACGTACCAACGGGATCGTATTTCAGCATGCTCAGAGGTCTATGTGTGCGCGGTCGTATAAGAGTTTTGTAGTATCCCGTGAGAGCCATGGAGACGAGGCGCACGGCGATTGTGCGGGATTTTGCTGCGGCAAATGATTACTTTTACATTTCAAAAGCACAGGAGAGATAAATTGAAAGTTGGGTACCTTTTTTCGCCATTATGGGTTGGATTGGCTCGATTTGAGGGAGTTGGGGAATGTTCTTGACGTTGAGGTCGGATTTGCTTATCGCGTGAAGTAAGTTTAGGTGCCTGAGGTTTTGAAGGCGGCGGGCGTTGAAATCCGTCCAACTCGCTAAGCGAGGATTTGGGCTGCTTAGGGGCTGCACGGTTATAAATGTCTCGCAATTTCTTCCCCCATTTAATTGCTATAAAAATCTCAGAAAAGATTGACGTGCCATTTTTCTATTATTTAAATCTCTTATAGAAAGGTTTGGGCGTTGTGCTGGGAATTGGTGCGACTTTCCGCGCAAGGCGATTTTGGTGTTCGCACGTACTCTGGCAGGTGGACGATTTTCAACCCCCGTCGCCTTCGTACACGAGAGACACTCGATTAGGGAACAAAATTTGATTAGGGTAAAGTGATCTTCAAGTCCTATATAGGGTCTCCTTTTTTGCAGAAAAATGAAGTGTTTCATGTGCGTGTGGCCTCCAAGGTTTGATGCAAGCTCAGAGCACTTCACCCCCAACCCTCCAAATTGTTCCTCGCCGCCAACGTTGCGTTCAAGGTGCAATGTCTTTGATCCAAAGACAATACTAGAGTCCCACCGTACCCCAAACTGGGAGCGACTTATCAATTCTGAAGGGTCACAACTCTCGGAAAATACCAAGGATGATATTTCCTTGTCGAAATTCTATTTTATCTAAATCCCTCCCATGGTGATCCAACCACTTTGCCTCTCCCATCAAATCTCACACCCTCCTCCCTCAGCAACTTCCTCTTCTTATCATCATGCAATCCCTCCTTCCCATTCTTCCCCCAACTACCATGAAACCCACCCAAACCACCTCCAGTAGCCAATACACGATGACAAGGGACATGCGGCGCGAAAGGATTGTTTCTTAGAGCGTTACCGACGGCTCTCGGTGACGAGGATAGGTGCTTGGCAATGGCGGAGTAGGTCGTGTATCTGCCTCGGGGAACTTGGCATAGAAGTGTAAGGACTTTCTTCTGAAATGACGTCTTGGTGGAAAGAGCTATCTTGTTGAGATACCGTGTGAAGTCTTCTTCGAATTTCTTGTCCACAAAGTCTTCGGAAATTTGGCTAGCTTCCGACTCTACTAGTTCCGAGCTTGGAGGTGATGATTTTCTCTTCTTTGTCTCTTTCTCTTCGCCATCCTTTCTCCCTTCATTTTCTGACCTTTTCCTCTTGCCAGGATTAACGTCCATCTTACCACTTGCCTTCCCACTGGCTTTTGGACCCTTGCCCCTCAGCTCCAAACTCCTGTTATCCAGCTCCACAAGATCTGCCTCCCCGGTCAGAATCTTTCTCCCCAATTCAATGCTGTTCTCCAGCTGTTGCCTGGACATATTTTTGTATGCTGGACTTTTGATCTTTTCCATCCAAGGTGCGTCGATTCCGACGGTACAGTCAAGAATGATGCGGGCAAAACAGTGATCTACGTGCACTGGCCATTTTGACTGGCAGAGTGTCAGACAAGCTCATTGAAGTAGCTAAAGAGAACAGAGAAGGCCGGCTTACGCACCTGAAAGGGAGTTTTAGATGTCGCTGCCGCAGGGAGAGTCTTCTGAAACATCTCTTTCCATTCGTTCTGGAGTTGATTCAAGTCGGAATCTGGTGTGGCCATCTTCAAACACCAAATAATGTTCGGCACAGAATTGTGTGCACTGGACTTCCAGCTATGGTTATATAAAATCAGTGTAACATGCAATGTAGTAAGGGGCAGAAGGGATCAGAATGGTTACAGGTACAGCTCGAAACGCGTCAAAGAGAAAGCGTGACGCGAGAGCATCTCGAAGTCATGAGGTCAGCGACCGCCCTCGCTTAACTCAGTTCGCCAAAAATACGCCCAAAAAAACCCAAAAAAAATGGTCGACGCTCAACCCAGGCCCAACACCCAAACCACGCAACAAGTGTAATCCAATACCGCCACACCACGGTGAAGATCTCTCTGCAGAGTGAAGCCTCCCTCAAGAAGTGTTCTTCATTGCTCAAGGTCCCACCAGCATCGTGAGTTACCTGCACGAGTGGGGAACCACCGCCATGTTCGAACTGGGCACTGTTGGTGATGTTCTTGCGAACGAAATGGGTGAAGAAACCTGGGGTGTTGAAGTCTTCCACGCTTATGACCATTACAGCCAAGATAAAAAATAGCTTATTTCAATCCTTATCATCAAGACCAAAGACTACGCTAAAGAAGGGCGCTAGACGACACGTGACGTGAGTAAGCGCTCAACCCCCTGAGCGAACCCTTCTAATTTTAGGGAGGCAAACAAAAATAATCATCTCGGAGAATTTATTTCATGCATGAACAACGCACTGCCAACAATAGTCTTGTGGGCGTGAAGAGTCTTGTCATTACTCGATCGAACTATCAAAGACCAGCCGTGAGGCGAGATATGTAGAAGCTTTTTCCATCTTGGTTTTTCTGTCCAATCCCATTTGCACATATTATAACAGGGTTCTACCATCCCAAACCTGTCACTCGCTCTTTCGTCGCGCACCCCTAATTTCCTTCCCCCGCCCTTGCCACGATCCCTGCCTATGCCTCAACCACTTCATGCCAAAAGTCATGCCGACTAAGAACAACTTCCATAGCCAATGAGAGCCAAAACAATGCGCCATCATATAACGTAGATCAAGGATAGTAAGAAGTAAAATACATCGGAGAAGTAAATCTTAACACCCTAGAGGTTCATGTTCAAAATAAAAATCGTAAATCGTAGCCTGAAAGCTGCTCCTGCGTCCTAGTCTTCAAGTTCAAGAATGCAATAATCGACTCGAGAGGTCGAATAGAGAGAAAGGGTATCGAAGGAAGGGAACAGAAATGAATATTGACGCCGATTATCGGATGCAAAGTTGTATTGAGAATGAGAGATGAGGAGGGGATTAGATCATCCCTCCCTCCATCTCCATTGCGGCCTTGACTTCTCGCGGATGCCTCTCAGTTAAACCCATTGTGGCGCCGCTTGACATGTGCGAATTCAAGTTGGAGTTCCAAGGAGTCTGGACGCTCTCGTATGGACTGGTATCATGTGCTGATGTGGGACTAGTAGGTTTACCCCGCTCGAGCAATGGTGAAGTCTGCCTTCCACGGCTAGCACTACGTAGTCGCTCTGCAGCGCGAGAAAATCGGCCCGTAATACTGTTATCATTCTCGCTACGGCCTCGGCTGTGCTGGCTGATCGAGGAGTTTCGCGCTACAAGCTGCTGCGGAGCGTGCTCGTCAATAGCTGTCATTGGCACACTTGTGTTATCTTCATCATCGTCCATCACGATTTCGATGACACCCGATGTTGTCGATACTCCGGAGACCATAGAGTGCGTGTCGATATTGCCATTACGATATAGTGGCGCTAAAGGAGCTGGCGGCGGAGGAGGTGGCATCGCTAAATGTTGCAATTCTTTGAGAATGGGAGGTGCAGGCGGAGGAGGAGGTGGCGGTGGAGTGAGATTTTTGTTATGAGGATTGATGGGCTGCGAACTTGCTTCGATGGTCTCGTCAATACCATGCATGATTGCAGGAGCCGGAGCTGGATAGACCGGGCTGGCGTTTCGCCCTTCATAACCTAGATTTCCGGACTGAGACTCTCCGGGATTAGTCTTTCTAGGAGACCCGAGTGGTGTGGTTCGTGAAGCATTCAGATCCTGTGTTCTTCTTCTGCTGCTAGATGGCAGGGAGGCTTGAAAAGCTGGGTGCATTGGCATGCCAGCTGGAAGTGGAAGCGGTGAAAATGGTTCTTCTGGAATTGGAGCAGATGCTGAACGCGGCGGGAGGCGCCGCGGAGCTGCTGAATAAGTGGTCTTTGGCAGTGGTGCAAGATTGTCAAAAGTGTCGTTGTAAGAGTTCGCATTCAAGCTACCCCAGACAGGTGGTGATTGGGCAAGGTCATATTTCTCTGGGATTTGAGGCACCTCAGGGATGTCGCCTTCGGGATCATACTTCGGATGTCTCATGGCTCTTGGTGTTGCCGGTAAGCCAACCTGCACAGAAGAGCCGCTGGACTGGCTAAGATATGACGTAGATGTCTGGAGAGGCCCGGGCGAAGCTGTTTGAGGCCGCGAAGGTGGCTGCTGTCTCACAGCAGCGTTAAATGGCGACTTTAACTCCGGAGGTTGGTACTGCGTTGGAGACAAGATCACAAGCTCTTCCGGGTGCACGATAGGAGGGACGGAGGGCCGTCGAGCTAGAGACTTTCTCCTTTCCTCAAGCTCACGGGCAGCTTGTTCCTTCTTGAGTGTACGCTCGTCCTTTACTTGGGCGAGGTCAACGGCTGTGTTGTCCGAGACTGATCGATCAGGAGGAGGTCGCTCCAGCATTCGTGGTGGCGATTTATCCTTCGTGGCTTTGCTGCTCTCACGCTCTCTGGGTCGCACACTAGTTGATCTATCACGACGTCTCCTATCGGGAGAGACATCGCGGACAGCACTCGTTCCTCGCTCTCCACGCTCTCGGAGTCGGCTGGTACTTCGTTGTCTAGACTTTACCCTCGCTTGATGGACGCGCTTCAACTCGTCATCGTCAACATCTTGGTAAAACTTCATCTGAGGAGACATTGGCAACGGAGATGAGGGCGAGCGCAGTACGGAACCTTCCCGTCCTTTACTTCGGCCTCTTTTGGTGTCAATCATTGCGAGGCGAGTGTCCGGACTAGGCCGGCGGCTGGCATTGCGGCTCGAAACACGACTTGGAGGTTTGCTGGTGATCCGAGATTGGCCTAGAGCTTCAGGAGACGAACGGCGGACCCTGCTGGAAGATTTCGGGGCCTTGACTTTGGAAAGGCCTACTCTGGCTTCATCACCATTGTCTCCATAACCTGAAGCACCAAGATCTCTGAGATCTTCGGGAGACATTGGAACAGGCGAAGTTGGTGAGCGTTTTGCGGGTTTGATGTAACGTGCGGCGGCTCGTCCTCGGTCTTCTGAGGGCTCGCGAGACTTGGACTTGGCCTTGCGACTAGCGCTACGAGCCCGTCCTGACCTCTCCTGTCTCTCACGGCTGCCGTGCTTTTTCTTCTTTTCAGCATGGTACTGTGCAGAATCCAAGCTGCTGATGTATTGATCCAGGCTTCTCCCAGTCACCACCGGGCTTGCGGTACCAACACTCCTGTAGCTCCGTTCACTCGTAAGAGGACTTCTGGCAACGCCGGACGTGGATGTCGACCCAGCAACAGACCGTGGGCCCCGTGTCCGTGACGATGCGACTGACAAGTCTGGCGAAGTCATGTAGTCACCAGTGATGATTGACTCCATGGGAGGCCAATGGATTTGAAGGCCGTCAGGTTTGCGATCACGAGACCCGTTTCTCGTACGAGCATCCCGTTTGCTGGTTGTGAAAGATTCTGGCGATGGGGATGGGAGTGGATGGGCGTTGACGTGCTTGGCTTTCTGCATCATCGGACTCGCCGTTGAAGCTCTTCCTGGTGGATTATAGGTAGTAGGGAAGAGTGGTGCGACATCAGGGATCGAAGAATTTCGCTCATGAGTTCTAGCCAGACGCTCGTTCTTCTCCATGTCAGATCCAGAGTCCACTGGCGTAGGCAGCTTAGCCGAATTGAGTTTTCTAGGAGGGAGGACATCGGTGGGCATTTCCCCAATGGAAGGAAGCCTCTGCCTAGTGAAACCTCCAGGAGTTGCTGTTCGAGCAGATTGAGGAGTATGATAGGCACTACGAGGGCCTGGCCTGAGAAACGCCGTAGCGGCATTGTCGCTACCTGAAGGCGAAAGAGCCGATTCAGCAATAGGTGTCACACCACCTCCACCGATAGGAGTTCGATCATCCTCGCCAAATCCGAAAAACTTTGACTTCCCTGACTTATCACCGAAGGAGGTGATGAGTTTCAAGGCTGAGGTCTTAGCAATGCTGCGTTGAGGACCTCTAGGTCCTGGCGGGGACAAGGGTGGACTTAGAATCTCCGGGATGCTTTGACTTTGGAGTTGAGAGAATGTCGCCGCTTGAGCGGTAGGTGAACTCCAGGGCTCAGAAGGTTCTGAGCCTGTGCATGAGAAACACCTTATAGCCAGCTGCTGCTGACTATGTTGGACAGCCCACTCACCCCATTTCCGGACCAACTCAGCTTGTCTTTGCCAGTCAGCTGGGAAAACCAGACAGGTCAAGATCAAGGCCTCCATGTATCTTTTATGCGATACATAGATCTCAATTGCATCGTTCTGGTCCCCCATACCGATCATGATGGTTGCGGCAGTGTGAACATCTCCCTTCTCGAGCAGACGCTGCACATAGGCTCGCGCAACTTTTGTCTGCGAAGCATGACCACCAATTCCACTCAAAGCGAGAAGCATCCAGTCTGACGATGTCATGGACTGTGAGCTTGAGGCCATGATGTCAGTGTCTATATCTCCAAGCCACTTGGTCAGAAGCACTCGGGTTGTTGAACCCATTGGATGTCGGTTCATTTCGTCTTGGATCAATGACTCCGCCTCCCCGTTCCAGCCGAAAATGGTGCTGAGCATCTGCCGGCGCAAATCGTGATTTGTGAGGTGCGTGTTATCCAACACCTGTGGGTGGCGGTAAGGAATGTCGGTCAGCCGTGCCTTGGTGAATTTGAAAAGGTCCACAACTTTGCCATCCTCCGGGCTGTGTAAAACCTCCTGCCGTAAGCGAGATCCCCTCGGGCGAGATCTGTTCGATGTACCTGACGCAGAGCTGACGCTGCTCATCGAGAGGCTGTCTCGACTCGAAACAACGGAAGGTTCCCGAGCAGAGTGCACCGAGGAACCGATCGACATAGTTGTTCCTTCACTCATGCCACGTGACAGCGCAGACGAGTGCTTCCTGTAGCCTCGGTATTGGTGTCGCGACCCTGCTGAGGATCGCGAAGTTGTTGATGCAAGGCTTCTGGAAGAGACTGGGCTGAGGGTATCCGAGCGGTCTATCTCTAGCCTTCCTTGCTCAAGTTTGTCCATTTCTCTCGCGATCCGAGCGAGAGGAGACATGTGATCCTCATCGCTCTCGGAAATGTTTTCGATGCTGATTGGCACCTCCACATGGCCTGTAGCAGCAGTGGCGTCCTGATTCTTCTGTTCCTCGATGGAAACGGGTGGCGAAGGGGGAAGTAGATTGGACGGATGTTGTACATTCGCCACCAACTGAGCAGGCGAATTTAGGTCGAACTGTTGCAATGAGTTGCTAGGCCCCAGTGTGAAAAGGGTCGCACCGGGGCCATAAACGGCAAGACCTCTGACATGCTCAAGAGTTGGAACAGATTCATAGGTAACATGCTTTGTCCGTACATCCCATGAGACTGTTTCGCTGTTGTCGAGGCTGTGTCAGCGAGAGTCTTGCTAAGCGCGCGCTTTGATTCATGCAATCATCACAGGAGCTATCACTCACCTCTCAGAAAATTGGAGTATGCGGCCATTTTTCGACCACCCCAACCAATTTGGACCAGTCTGATAATTCTCTGTCCGTTTCAGGACCCTGACGACTTTTGCTGTATCGGAACTGGTGGGTGACTTCGCGATGCTCCAAACTCGCAGGTCACCGTCATTGGTCTGCGTTGCCAACATATCTGATTTCTGGCGTGATGAAGAAGAATGCCATGCCAATGTAACGATTGGAGAGGGTCCTCGTGAGGTGGTTAAATTGTGAAGGATTGTAAATCTTGGCTGCAGCGCCGCAATAAGGAGAGATCCATTTGAAAACCTATGGGGCAGTTAGCGCAAGTGTCTGAATGAAAAGAAATAGCAGCCAAATACCCAAGGGCATATGTTCTACAGTCTGCTGCCGGTGCTAGAGCGGTAATTGGTATCTGATCTATCGTTCTCGCAGAAATATGCTCCGATGTTGTCGGCTCGAACAAAATCACATTTCCTTGAGCGTTCCCTGTGACACATTTAGTTTTGAGACAAAAGTAGAGGGCTTCTGAATCTTACCAAAGGCAACATTGCCATTCCGCATCCAAGCTGCCACAGTGAGATTTTCATATGAGGCAAACCTTGCCAGTTCGTCTCCTGTCATACAATCCCATACAATGGCGGTCTGCCCAACATCGTAACTCACAACTAAACGTCCCGCACCTCTTTCACTAACTGTGTCTACTGCCAACAACTGAATTTCCTCTGTATGCCTCGAAAATCGCCGTTCGATGGTTAATGTATCATGGTGAGCGCAGACAACCGAATTGCCTTGCGCATACAAGAACATTGAGGCCGTAGCCGCGCAAGGGTCAAAATCGCGGCGGACCTCAGTCGCAGGAGAAGGCATTATCTCTGATAGCGTAGCTAATCTCGATTTCCCCTTTGAAGAACGCCCGGAGCTCATCGACATCGAGCGATTCCTGGACAAATTTCCAGCGGATCTGGCAGACATGGCGGCGATGATGACCTCGTTCTCGTTATCTGCGTAGGAACAGCGGAATCGTTAGTCGGATGGTCGCGTACTTGCATGTTCGAAAAGGCTAGCTACAGGAATTCCACCGGGACCCGGGCTCTGGATACCCAACTTGATATTTGTACTGAACGATGGGAAGGACTTACATATATCAAGGTCTCCTGCTACCCCACGAGCGCTTGTTTTCCTGCAGTACAGGGCAGATCACGGTCCACGCCCAATTCTTCTCAGTCGTCACATGGAGTTATTGGATGCCCCGGCGTCGGTTTCTTACTGGGAGTGCCGAGGGGAAGGCCGGCGCCTGTCGTGACACCGTGAACAGCTGTAATGCGTGCTTGTGTACACCTTTTCTATATTCTGTACAATGCTCGAGAAGCAGGAAGAAGAGGAACGAAGGAGTACAACAGAGGAGAATAATTGCACTAGCACGGGACCTCGTGGAAGTTACGAGACATGAACGAGCAAGTTGAACGGTTATCGCCTCGTGGGCGTCTGTACCCAACAGAAACGCAAGCAATGAAAGTCTGGCGCTTGTGTCGGGGGGGCCAAGGGGGGCCAACGGAGATCCCATACGGTTATGGAGGAAAAGACTGGCGGAGCGGTCTCTAGGGACGGTATATGGCTTCATCAGTCCGTGAGCGTTGTAAGAGCAAGGCGCCTAAGAAGAGTGCTACGAGCTGTCAGTGGACGGCCCGCAGACGTAATTAGATACGCATCTCTAGCCGAACCATGGGATCTCAAGCGGATGCAGTCCGGCTCATCTCGATACACCGACTCACAGCTCGAAGAACCAGGATGGGAGCAGCCACTGCATACCGCTTAAGAGACCCTGGGGCGGTAGGCCACGACTACCAAAGGCCTAGCTTGGAGAGAGCCATGCGGAGTGGCTCATATTCCATGCGAGATGGCCCATCAGGGCAATAGAGTGCTGGGCAGAGTGAACCATGCTCGGCACATTGGGATTCGACATAATGTCTCTGCTTCATCACACGGCGGACCGTCCTCTCCAAGAGGGAAAGTGCCAGCAACGGGGCAGAGGCATAGCGGGAGGAGGGGCACAGCAGGGCCGTTTTCGATTTCCATTGTTCGATGAGGCTGGCAACGTGCTGGCGAAGGCCTTGGGTTTCTCCAGGGGCTGGTCGCAGGTGCAAGGGACAACTAACTGCAAGACCAGCAGCATCCAGCGTCCAGCGTCCAGCGTCCAGCGTCCAGGTCCAGGTCCAGCGTTCTCGGAAGCGCGACGTGTGGTGTGGTGCTGTGCGGTGGTGCAGAAGTGTTGATGAACGCTTGAGCCACTCAGGAGCGGGCATGACTAGCGCGCTCGTGAGAGGTGAGCCTCGAGCCCTCTATTGGTCGGAGCCAACAGCATTGTATGCACGAACCATCACCTTCGCAGCCTATAGCAATGGCCGACAGGCGTGCCCGCAGGGATGAAGGGGCCATTTGTGGTCGAGTCGCGGGCTACCACAGGACCCCAAAAGTACTAAATCCAGGGCCAGCGTCTACAAAGCCGTTGTGAGTGGTAATCCGCCCTCGAGTCTCTGGAGACATATAATTATCCCTCTGTCCCTCGGTCTCTCGAGCAACAGCAACCGCGAGCTCGAGTTCCGCATTGTTCCACGTGGTCCTTCAACAGCGCCGTTTACTTTTCGTCTGCTCACCGTTCAGACGTGTTCACCGTGGCTGAACAGTTGAAGACGCCTGCGTCATGTTCCGGTGTGATACGGCGTCGGGGGCGTCAGCACCCTCGACACTGGAGATGAGGGGTTAACCTGTGGCGTTCTCAAATCCTCCATGTTTGAGCCCCCGCCGGCTTGATAATCGCATAGTCAGACCCGCAGGCGGAATTCCAATCTTGATAAAGTACTGTACTTTTGTCAATAATTGAATAATAAACTCCCAAGCCTTGCTCCGTGCTCAGTTCGCTGCTAGGATCTGCTGCATGCAACTCGGAGTCTGATCCAGCACAAGTAGGGGCCAAGGGGCCATGTTGAAATCTCGATACTTGCTCGCTCCTGTGCCTCTCGGAAACGTCCCGGTCTTTATCGTTATCTGGGGGCTCGTAATTGCTGATACTGTATTGCAAGCATATCATCGGCATGTCGCACATAATGAGAGGTCTCCCGCCTGCACGAGCATCAAAGCTTGAAGCATCCCGCTGGCGCAGCGGTGGCCATCCGAGGATCGCCTGGCCACCTCACAGGCCATGGCGGGGTAGCTCACGATTTTACCTCCTTTGTACCACCGCAGTGAGCAGAACACCATGAGAGTGTTTCCCATAGATTGGCCACGCACCTGTAGAATGCCTGCAATGCAACCTCTGGTTTTCTCGCGGTACCTGCGTTTACCAACATCGCGCATATCCGAACCACGACGAGACCACCACACCTTTAGCGCAAGTATTGCCCGTCCCACTTACCTGACTTTGTGGCGTTGCTTCTTCTTCTTCTTGTCACATTCAAGGAAAGTCCCCGAGTCTGCATTGCGAAGCACATCGAAAATCTCGAGAGCCACCAATGAGAAAATTCGAAAGGCAGGAATTTCCTGCCCATGCCAATCACACGGCCGTTTCCGACATTCTTTTTGGGAGTTCATTGAAGCGCCCGCGCTACTTTGCCATGCACTGCCTCCAAAAGGCACGTCTAATTTCCAAAGTCCTTATTCAGTCATGGACACTTATCCATGTGGAATAAGAACAAGTTGATATTCTTGAGCTTCCGACATTTTTGGAGGGGTGGATTTTGAAAGTGTGCTGATTCGGGGAGGTATTTGGCGGAGATGTCCAAATCGAGTTTGGACCTTCAACTCCAGTAAGGTTTGTGCCGCTTCGTTAACGGCAGGCTAGGTAGCGGCCCGCTTCGTACAAAGCTCTCCCTTGCGTGCTCTGTTGTCCCTTGTCCCTCGTCCCTACGAGTCACGTTTGTGCAACGCAACGATACTGGTCGACTTACGGACGTGATTCAGCGCACATCACCGAATTGACATTGAATACTGTATTGCAAATAATTGAGTTCAGAAAATATTGGATTCTGGCTAGACCTTTATCGCATGCCTGTCCGAGTACCCCGCAGTGCTACTGCACGAGCGATGCTGTACAACGCGAACAGACAAATCTAGGTCGACGCCCTTGGGCGGTTCCCTCCTCAGATCCACCTGTCAGCCTTCCTTGTCTCCCCGGGCCAAAGTCACAATGTGACGCTAGTCAAGCTGTAAACCAGAACCCCCACACAAAGCTATTCGTCAAAAAGCCTCTCGTTAGCTTCGCCTCGTTGCATGATCGACTATTTCCAAACAAAATAGGTCATCAATGCTCAAACACCGATTTTTCAGCGTCGGGTTGGAGCTCAACCTTGGCATTGAACCACGATACCCCAGAGCACTGCTCCGCTCTGCATACGGACTTATCGATAAGGTCAAAGTAATTTCCGGAGAGTGGATCAGCCGAGAGCAGCTCAACGGGGCCCAACACAGACCACGTTCCATCCCGCTTTGATAATGATGATGATGATGGTTCTGCCGTTTCGGACAGGCAGATTGCCTTCCTTGCCCTAACGAAACGTCCGTGAATATCACAGAGATCGTCCTTGTAGGCGATGATATCTGCATTTGGAAGTCAGCGAGAGTGCGCAATTTAGGAGCTCGCATGGCTTGAACTTACCATATTAGGGTTGACGATTCAATCCTTCACTCCTTGACAACCATTCTCTCATTCCACCACCTCTAAGATCGGGCTCATGTGTTTGCTGTTGCTCCTCGACTTCTTTGAACTCGTGCTCTTTCTCCGCCTTCGCTCCTTCTTTGTCTTCTCTTGCGCCATCAACTCCCTCATCAACGACCCGTTGTCTACCACAATATCGCACATTCTCGAGGGTGATGCGGGGGAGCGACTCGAGTTTGGTGTTGTCGGAGGTGTGCAGTCTCCATCGGTATCGTCAAATACGAGGGGAAAGAGTTCCTCGTCAGAGATGATGAAGGAGCTTGAATGTTCATCCCCATGACTAGACATGGAGGAGAGAGAAGCTCTGCGCGGCCATGAGGGGAAGGCGCAAGAAGGAGACTGCGGTCTTGAACTTGATGAGGATGGGATCTCCATGGGTGAAGTGGAGTAACTGGTTGATGGTGATGGTGAGTATGAGAAATACATGGTCTCAGCGTGGATTTGGTCTTTTCTAGTAGCAGTGTGGCTCTGACGCGATTTTTGTGATGCTACGTGTAAACGGACGTGTAACGATGAGTCTGCCAGCAGATGGTCAACAGTGATGCAGTACAACGAAATCAGAATCCTTGAAATCCAAATGGGAATTTCAGGATCTGGGCAGCTTTTTGTTTCTGTGCCAGGAGGTGGCGCCTGGATCATATTTGCGTGGGAGTCAGGAAAAACACATTCTAGTCATTCTAGTCACAAAACAACAACTCGCGCTCCAGGATCCACCATTCACAGCGAACGTTTTCAGCACAGCTGTCTGACCGCCCCCCCGTTCGGAAGTTCCACGTCCACCCGCCGCACACCGTCAAACGAGTGTTGTACCAATGGGTGTGGCAGAATCCCGTTTTCACCGCTGTTTCGAGTTTCTGGCCCTCCTGAGTGGTGCGGTCCCGCGCACTCACCGTCCATCCGCGGATGCTTCCTGTGTATTGCCGCGGGTTCTGGAAGCCTATCCGGGAGCTGGCTCAGTCCATCGCGCCCCGGGTGGAGGCCTGAACCAACGGTAAAGGGGCCCTATGGCCCCGCGAGTCCTGGATTCCGTGAGGTCTGGGTCATGGCGACTCATCACGCAGAGGCTACGTTTCATTCTCCGAAGCAAATATGGAATTATAAGACAACATCTAGGTCCCTCAAAAAGAACCTCCCATCCCTTGAGCATTTTCATGCCTTTCAGGTTTGGACGAGGAGGGGCTCGGAAACGATGTTTGGTTTGCCCCGCCACGTTCTGTCTTGCGTGGGGTTGTGCCACACACACTAGGACAAATGCTCCCCCAAATCAACCCCCCCCCATTCACTCCCACTTCCCCCACGAATCACACAGCACAGTAATGCCTTAGGTATTGCGAAACCGGAGTCCCGAAGAACAATCTCAAAAAATGAAATAATATTGATCGTCAATAATCCTACTCTTGCTTCCTGTCCTCCTTGTTGAAAAGCGCGGGGAGCAAGTTCGCAGTCACATCCCTGTTCTAGGCAATTCTGGAGCACAGGAGGTGACTCGTATCTGGTTGCCTCTCTTGAGCATGAGTTCAGGTTTCTGATCGGGGCAAAGCCAATGCGATAAATTTCCGTCCTCGCAAACCAAATGCTCACGAATCTTGAAAACTGACCAGTTACTTTTCACCGCGCCTGAGGTGAGTCACCTTCTCGCCTCACGGGCGATGTGACGTGTGCGTTGTGATTCTTTGATGATGGGATAGGCTTCTTTGAAGACTTGCCGAATCGAAGTCCAGTTGTTTGCGCGGACCAGCACATTTTGGGCGAACCGCGAAGCTGGTGCGCCGGGCGGCTTTCGACTTGGGCGGCGCCTGGATCATACCCCATGATGATTGCCTCGATCCATTCCAACCGCCGCAGGGCGCGCCCCGGATCTTGGAAGCGCTTCATTGTAGCGCCGGTACTCCATTGTAGGTTTGTTGTCACACGAAGTCGCGAGTAGCGTCCTCCCCCCTTTTGCCCCTTTTGCCCCTTTTCGCTCTCACGTGACTCAAGTAATCACATGACAGTAGCCCCTGAGATTGTCAACCCCAATAATTGCTCTGGACAGCGCAGTGGAGCTGGAACGAACACTTTCTCTATAATCCGTTCTTTATCGCTGAAGTCCACGGCCAATTCTAAACCTAATAGAAATCAGATCATAAATCTGAAAACTCCTCGTCCAACCCAGCCAATCATGTGTCTTCACGGCGCCATAAACTAAATAGAGTCAGTGTGAGAGCAGGATTTGTAGATCACCGGTTATAGAGTGCAGTTTCGACCATATCAAGAGCTCTGATTCCTGCCCCAATTTAAATATTTTTTACTGTCTATGTTTGCTGGATACTACAAGCCTGCCGTCTACAAAATGCCATCAATAGAAATCTGCCTGGAAGAAGTCCTGGCCCACAACAAATCCTTGAAGAAAGATCCTAAAGGATTCGTAGGAGTTTTCGGTAAGTTTGTCGAGAAATTTAGAAGGACAAAAGTCACTCAACTGGCCCAAGTTGGAGGTACAAGCGGAATAGGAGAATGGACTTTTCGAGCTTTCATCAAACATACAAACTCTCCTCGCGCCTACTTGATCGGACGGAATCGCCCAGTCGCAGAGAAAATAATCTCTGATGCTCAAGCCACCAACCCAGACGCGAAGATCGATTTTATCGTCGCTGATTGTTCTTTGCTAAAAGAAGTCTCGAAGGTTTGCCAGGAAATCAGAAAGAGAGAGGATAAGGTCGCTGGTAGTGGAAGGGGAGCGGTAAATCTGCTTGTCTTGTCGCAGAGCTCGTCCGGATTGGGTGGCCGCTCAGGTAACGTCGTCCAGTAGATTATTACGTTCAATACTTGAACATTGAGATTAATCGCCCACAGATACACCGGAGGGGCTAGACGGAAAATTCAGCCTTATTTACCACTCACGCCTCCTCTTCGCACATCTTCTGTCCCCAATGCTCAACAATGCTCATTCTCAAGGCCGTCCCTCTCGAGTCATATCGGTGCTGCTCACCGGACGAGAAACGCTCCTCGATCTTCAGAATCTGGATCTGAAGACGAAGTACTCGACTTCAGCTTGTCTGGCCTACGCAACTACGATGACAACTCTTTCCTTCCACCATCTTGCCAAAATCAACCCAGAACTGACTTACATCCACACCAATCCAGGAATCGTAAAGACGGGTGTGATGCGGTACTTACCGTGGTATATGCGAGCGGTCAGTCATGCAGGTTATGCGGTCTTGACTCCGTGGCGTATGGATGTTAAGGAAAGTGGGGAGAGGCATCTGGAGATGGGTTTTGCGGAACGGTATACTTCTGCTGGTGAGACGGAGAACGCAAAAGGTGAGAAAGTGCAAGGAATTGGAGGACAGAAGGGATCTTATGCGTTGTATAACAAAGGGCAAGCGGTAGAAGAGATGGATGTTGTGGTGAAGATGGTGGATGAAGGTTACGGTGAAGCGGTTTGGAACCACACTCTGAAGATATTTGAAGATGTGAAGAAAACTGGCAGGACAGAATGAAATAAATGTAATAATTGCAAGACTTTCTTCGTGCTTGATATCGATAGAACCAGAGCGTAATGCAGAAACATAGGTACGCTGAGCTATGTAATAATCAGGTCATGTAGCTTTCCAAACGTGCCTATAGTGGAAGCTTGTCGAAACTTCTTTGACTTTATACAAGGAAGAAAAAGCAGCGCCGTATACCAGTCTCCAATATGCAATCCAGAACACCAATAAACCCCTTATTCCCAGTATCTAATATGCAACCCAGAACACCAATAAACCCTTTATTCCTGTACAACCCCATCACTTGAAATGGGAGACCCCTCGTTATTCTTCGCAATTCTCCCTCTCACAGCTTTGACCTTCCCACCAATCATCTCCTTCAGTCTCCTAAGCCCAAATCTTTGAAGACAACCGCTCTTCACCTCATCTTTTTCCTCGTATCCTTCAGCACATTCACAATTTCCCACACCTTGAACCAGTTTCTTTCCACAAGCAGCACATTCATCATTTTGTTCTGGCTCTTCATCTTCAACCCTTGGCTCCGGCAACTGAGGCACTGGCTTTCTCGTAACCTTTGGCATAGGCGATTCGGCTTCTCCTCGTTCTTCATCTCTGAAATAGTCTGCGTCTTTTGTAACTTGGCTCAACACTCCCATCGTATTCTCGGGCGTCTCAGGAGGTGTAATTAGACCGTGTCGTTGCCTTGCCGGTAGGTATGTGGCATACCGAGTGGAGTTCGGTGTAACATTCGCATAGCCGTAATGATCCTCATCGTTTGGAAGTGAAGCAATCATATGTGCTGGGGTGTCTTTGGACTTCAATCCACTGTTGATTGTCGTCGTAGATGAAGTGCCTGATCTTTCAGCTTGTCCAGTGGACTGTATAGGCGTACTCAGTATCACTGGATCATTCTCTTCCGGTTGCGCAAGCCGGAATTGGAGTGCCGAATGTGCTGTTGAGTCGCCGGCTATAGAGGACTTCTTGGGCGTACTGGAAGCTTCGAACTCAAACTTTTTCTCGTCACCAAAACCAAAGTTGTACGTGGATGTTCCAGCTTTGGCTGAAAGAGCCACGTTTAATGGCTTGGATGCTTTTTCCTTTAACGGAATGCGCTTCGTTTCTTTGATGCGTTCATTTTCCGGTATTGACGTCGTTGAAGAAGCTGAGGTACCAAAACTGAAGCCAGAGAAGGCCGCAGAATTTGTCATATCCGAGGAGGGACGATTTTCTATTCGGATTGTCTTGACCTTTGTCGGAGTTTCAAATTGGAACGGAGCTGAACTCGTAGACTTAGATCCAAATGCGAATGCAAACTTCGAAAATGGATTTGTTTCAGGAGTGAAGGCAGTACTTGATCCAGTCTCTTGCTGCTCTGTGATAGCTATTCTGGGCCCCTTGATTGGTGAATACGGTTCATGGGTAGGAGGCGACGGCATGTGTGGCAAGTCAGACGGAATCGACTCTGGTATCTTCTCTTCCCTTACGGACAGTTGAGGAGTTGGCGCAGATGAAGAGCTGCCAGAGAGTATGCTCTTGTTGTTGGTTTGATTGATTGGAGGAATCTTGGTGAAGATGTTCGGTCTGGACAAGGAGGATTCTTGGAAGGGATCATCGGTAGTTAGGTTGTTATGAGCTGCGGTTGGCTTCAACGCCAATTTTGTGGTACGCACCTGCGGACATTACCTGTCAGTGAATCTGGTGGTGTTGTGTTATCATGGAGTGACTTACCATGTCCAGCTGGTCTTCCTCCAATCCAACCTTCACTTCGGTGGCTTTAGACTTTATTTTAGCTAATTCATCCCTAAGATTCCTGCGTCTCCTCTCTGCTTCTTTCTGCTCGTGTTCCTTCAGCCTCTGGTCTTCTTCCTTAACAAGGACTTTCCAATTGCTAGACACCTTATTGACTTGAGAATACTCTGGTCTCGATAGATTGTTGTGAACTCCTTTGCAGAGCAATAGAGCCGCAAGCTCTTTTAGATCGTCAATGGCATCGATCAGTTGTTTAGATCGATCCATTTGATCAAGAAGCCGGCTTGCTGCGGGTAGATCAAATCTGTTGATAATATTTCTACATCTTCGACCCTTGCTGGGTGCAAAGCCGACACAGTTGCGCTCTTGCTCTGGATTGACATCCAGGATTTGGCGCAGATTCCAGCAGGTTGGCATAATGAAAGAGAAAAGTTTGATTCAAAAGTTTAAGAGAATATACTGAACATTGGTATGAAGTTCTTGAAGGCGATGACACGAGCCTGGAAGGAAGAGGGCTGATCGTTATATACATAGTCAAGCGCTGGATTCAAAACGATTACTATGCATACATATTCAATGGTGCAACGCAACATTCAGGGGAAGTGCTCTAAGTCTCGTTCTCCACGCATAGAAGCCCAAGGCAATTGTGTGCCAGATACCTAAATTGTGGGGGGGATGGGGCACAGTCTCCTCGAAATGGAGTAAAGGCTAGTAGAAGTCTGCCTGGTGGGCAGATGACACCCGCACACAGCCACCAACTGTTGGTAAAAAACGCAGGAGTATTGGACAACAGCACACCCAGGTCTGTGTGAGGGGTAGGAACTTGGGACTCAGCCATATCGAATCCTTGCACACGCAGGGCCGGCCAGGGGTAATAGCCGAGCTAAGACACAGCAATCGCGCGTCACTGAGATCCTTTGTATCAGTGAAGGAATCCAAGCCACCTGGCATGCCCCCCAAAGCTGAGATCGCTAATGGCACATTGCCTATTCGTAGGGCTAATCGGCTCGGTTCCGTTGTAGCTATCAAGGAGTTCCCGTCTCGAAACGGTCCGCGTAACAAAAGGACGTTAACGGCTTCGATCAAGCGGACCCTTAAACACCAACATCTTTTAGGAAGTTGGATACCGAATCAAATGTCAAACAGGAAGTGAAGGGAACGAGCTGGAGTTCGGGGCGGATTCAGAAACTTTGATGGCACATTTGTTCCTGTAAATCAAGAAAGCTTGGGTTTCAAAATTGTTGCAACAACCGACGTGATTTAGACGTTCTGAACAGAAAGCGAACAGTAAAGCTTCATGTCGTCATTCTGATAGAGGCTAGAGCTCGCGCAACTAACTGTGGCATGGAGAGATGCTCAGAGGAACGGAAACTCAGTTGTTGATGAACCGTTTTTGACAATCCACAAAACTTTTCTTAGGACCTGAAAAGCATCAATCCCGCCTCCTCAGGAGAAATGTCATTTTCCCCTCCATCGTGATCACTAGCTTCATCTTCACCCAGCGACATTTTTCGCCCTAATAATGTCCCGAAGAACCGGTCGACAGCCTCTGGCTCCCAGCTCCCTCGATCTTCTGGAGCCATGAAATTCTGCAGCTTTTCATGCACTGTAAATCGCATCTTACGACCTTTGCTAGCTTTGGTATCAACGTTCTTCCGTGTTTTCGCCTCTTTTACCGCAGTCCACTGCATTGCTTTCCCTGTATCCCCTCCATTGACTGGAGCAGTGAATGACTCGACTCTCCGCTGGTCCACCAGTTCCTTTAAGAGCAATTGATAGAAATTGCCGTCATCGTAGATATCTGGGTCTTCAGTGACTTTCTGATTCCTTTGAACGGGTGCACATGACCTTGGCATCTTCGTGCGCTTCACTAGATGATCGGAGTTTGAGAGCTGATCTTGAAGTAGGGAAGTGATTGATTGTTGCGCTGCAATAGGGTTGAGCTTTTGAGAAACCGGCAAGGATGCAGTGCCCCTGACTTTGGCTGACCATTTCTCGAGTGTCGCTTGTCGGTTGTCAATAACAGATAGCTCGGTTTCTTGCATGCATTCCCATACTGCCGTTGATGATGTTGATAGCTCGATACCCCTCTTTCGTTTTTGACCCGTCTTGGACCCAGAAGTTGCCTTTAATAGTTCATGCCGGAGGCCATCCAAGGTGTTCCATAATTTGATCGCAGCCTCTTCCGCAGCCTCATATGGTTGATTGGTGATTTCGGCAGACTCTCTGTCCTCCGCGGCAGCCATAGAATTTGTTGCAATCAAAGCCTTCTGTAAAACCATTCGAACGCTCAGGAGAGAATCGAAATTATGTCTCTGCTCCTTCACTGCATTGCCTTTGTCTGCATCCACTTTAGCCGCTTGAGATATCGTGGCTATGACAGTCTTCTGTTCTTCGCCCATTATTCTTCGAAGCTCGGCACGCCGTGCCTTCTCGTCGTCCTCATCTTCACTGCCGCTTTCAGACTCATCTCCAGTGTCTTCCACATCACTGTCTTCAAGTTTGTCCTCGAATTGATCGTCATTGTCTTCTGAGCTCTCACCCCCCGAGACTTCCTCGCCGTCCCCTCCCAAATTATCAGAGTGTTGTTCTGCGACGTCTAAAACATCCTCATCAGTCTCGCCA
>Ga0302325_10008891_pt1 | contig 22048 bp, 7 predicted proteins | sample Palsa_T0_2_FD_201948 | JGI IMG/M metagenome (GOLD analysis project Ga0302325, IMG submission 201948) | Peat permafrost microbial communities from Stordalen Mire near Abisko, Sweden - Palsa_T0_2 | ecosystem: Environmental > Terrestrial > Soil > Palsa > Peat permafrost | place: Sweden: Abisko...
GCGACTACCGGGTGCTCGCGCCCGCGACGGTCACCGACCCGAACGGTAACCGGGTGAGCGCGGCGTTCGACGTGCTCGGCCGGGTGACCGCCACCGCCGTCATGGGCAAGGCGAGCGAATCCCTCGGCGATGACCTGTCCGGTTTCACCGCCGACCTGGACGAGGCGGCGCTAGCCGCGGCGTTCGCCGACCCGGTGGCCGGCGCGGCGGCACTGCTCGGGAACGCCACCACCCGGATCCTGTACGACGACGCCGCCTACCAGCGGACCAGTACGGCGGCGCAGCCGTCGCCGCCCGCCGTGCTCACCATCGCCCGCGAGACCCACGTCTCCGACCTGGCGGGCCCTCCGCCTTATCCGGGGGCCCCGCAGATCACCCGCTGCCAGTACCGCCTGGCCTACGGCGACGGGTTCGGGCGGGGGATTCAGCGCAAGGCCCTGGCGGCACCGGACCCGGGCACCGGCGCGGCGCGGTGGGCGACCTCGGGGTGGACGATCTTCGACAACAAGGGACGCCCGGTCCGCGCCTACGAGCCGTTCTACTCGGCCGCGCTCGGCTTCGAGTTCGCCACCGCGACCGGCGTCGCCACGGTCACCTGCTACGATCCGCCGGGCCGGGTGGTGGCGGTGCTCCATCCCGACAGCACGTGGGAGAAGACCACGTTCGGCCCGTGGCGGCAGGACGTCTGGGACGCCGACGACACGATGCTCGTGTCCGACCCGCGTACCGACCCCGACGTCGGTGACTACTTCACCCGGCTGCTCGCGGGCGCGTCCTTCACGTCCTGGTATGACCTGCGCAGCGGCGGCCAGTACGGCGCCACCGCCGAGGCGCAGGCCGCGCAGCAGGACGCGGCGCGCAAGACCGCGCCGCTCGCCGCCACGCCCGCCACCGTCCACTTCGACTCACTCGGCCGGGTGTGTCTGTCGGTCGCGGACAACGGCCCGGCCGCCCGTTACCCGGTCCGTGTCGCCCGCGACACCGAAGGCACGCCGCTGGCGGTCTTCGACGAGGTCGGCCGCCGCGCGGAGGAGGACGTCCTTCGGCAGCCGGCACCCGACGGCGGCGCCGGCTACCTCGCGGGCACCGACATGGCAGGCCGGGCTGTCTACGGGATCAGCGCGGACGGCGGCGCGCTGCGGACGCTGCCCAGCGCGACCGGGCAGGCGATCGGCGTCTGGGACGACAGGGAGTATGCGTTCCGGCTCGTCTACGACCTGGCGCGGCGGCCAACGCACCGGTACGTGAGCACGGCCGGGGCCACCACCGAGATCCTGCTGGACCTGAACGTGTACGGCGAGGGGCACCCCGCCGCCAACCTGTGCGGACGGCTGTTCCGTAGCTACGACCCGGCCGGGTACACCGAGACCAGCGCCTGCGACTTCAAGGGCAACCCCGTGGCCGGGGTCAGGCAGCTGGCATCCGACTACCACGCCTCGGTCGACTGGACGCCGCTGGCCAATCTGACGTCCGCCGCCGACCTCGACACCGCGGCCGAGACGGCCGGCCTGGTGCCGACCGAGGACGGCGGCCGGGACCAGTTCGCAGGGACCACGGCGTTCGACGCGCTCAGCCGCCCGGTCCAGCAGGTCACCCCGCACAGCACCGCGATGCGTCCCGACGTGATCCAGCCCGGCTACAACGAGGGCGGCCAGCTCCGCCAGGTCGACGTCTGGCCGCAGCAGGCCGCCGCACCGGCCACGCTGCTCGACCCGGCCACCGCCGGCCTGCACGCCGTCACCGCCATCGCCTACAACGCCAAGGGCCAGCGGGTGTCCGTCGGCTACGGCAACGGCACTACCTCGGCGTACGGGTACGACCCCCTGACGTTCCGCCTCACCACCCTGACCACGGCCCGGCCGGCCTCGTTCCCCGCCAGCCAGCAAACCGTGCAGGCGCTGTCGTACTTCTACGACCCGGCGGGGAACGTCACCGGCATCCGCGACGACGCCGACACGCAGAACGTCATCTTCTTCCGAAACCAGCGCGTCGAGCCGTCGGCCTCCTACACCTACGACGCGGTCTACCGGCTGCTCGCCGCGACCGGCCGCGAGCACCTCGGCCAGACCAACGGCGCAGTGTCGCCGCCGGCCCAGGTCACCGACGACGACTCACCGCGCACCGGCCTGCCGCAGCCCGGGGACGGCACCGCGATGGCCACCTACACCGAGAACTACGGCTACGACCCGGCCGGGAACCTGACATCGGTCGGGCACGTGGTGAGCTCGGGCAACTGGACCCGCCGCTACGCCTACGCCGAGCAGTCGCGGATCACCGCCACAGAAACCGGCAACCGGCTGACCGCCACCAGCCTGCCGGGCGACCCGGCGGCCGGCCCGTACACCGGCACGTACACGCACGACCCGCACGGCAACATGACCCAGATGCCGCACCTGTCGACGATGACCTGGGACGAGGACGACCAGCTCCGCTCCACCACCCCCAACGCCGGCGGGACGCCGCAGCTCACCTGGTACGCCTACGACGGCGGCGGCCAGCGGGCCCGCAAGGTAACGGACCAGCCGGGAACGACGGTGCGCAAGGCGGAGCGGATCTACCTAGGCACGGTCGAGGTCTACCGCGAGTACGCCGCCGACGGCACCACGATCACCCTGTCCAGGGAGACGCTGCACGTCAGCGACGGCGGCCAGGCCGCCGCCCTCGTCGAGGACCGCACCAGCGGCACCGACAAGGGCCCCGCGGCGCTCACCCGCTACCAGCACGCCAACCACCTCGGGTCGGCCCTCTTGGAACTCGACGACGCGGCCAGCATCATCACGTACGAGGAGTACTTCCCGTACGGCGCTACGTCCTACCAGGCGGTTACCTCCCAGACCGAAACCCCGAAACGCTACCGCTACACCGGCAAGGAACGGGACACAGAGACGGGACTGTACTACTACGGCGCCCGCTATTACGCGCCCTGGCTCGGCCGCTGGACGGCATGCGACCCGGCGGGCCTCGTCGACGGCGTGAACCTCTACGCCTACGTGCGCGGCAACCCGGTCTCTTACCGCGATCCAGCCGGATTCCAGGCCATTGCGCCTCAGATCATCGAACACGATGGGCATACCTACACCATTACGCCCAAGATGATCGAACACGATAGGCGTGCCTTGAACCTGCTCGCCCACCACCAGCTCGGGACGAGCCACCACGGAGGGACGGGCCACGATGGCGGCACCGGGCACCCCGGCGGGCACCACGGAGGCGGCCACGGAGCGCCCGGTCCGGCGCGTCCCGGCGCGCCTGGTCCTGCGGGTCCCGGAGGCGGTACCGGGGCGCCCAGTGCCGCGGGTCCCGGAGCCGGTACCGGGACGGGCACGGGCACCGGGCCGGGCGGCGGTACCGGGCATGGCGGTACCGCACCAGGCGGAGGCACCGGGCAGGGGACGTCAGGTAACGGGCAGCCGGGCGCTGCAGAGCGGTTCGGCCAAGCCTTTGCCGCAGCGGCGCCACTCGGGCTGATAGCCGCAATCTTCGCACGCATCTTGATCCTCGCGGCTCCGGAACTTGCACTGCCGCTTCTCACCATCGGACTCCTCTTTTTGTCAGCGGGGATAAGCGAGGTGATCACGGGCCGGAACATGGCAGGCGAGCCCATCGACCGCGCGACGGCCGCCGGCAGCCTGGGCGGGGGCTTCCTGGGCGGGGTCCTCGGCGGCCTTCCGATTGGTGAAGAACCACCCCCGACTGGGAAGTTGAGCCCACCACCCGAGAATACAAGTGCACCCGCAAGCCCGGCAGGTGCCGCTGGAGCAGCCACGGCCGAGCCGCCGTGGATCACTCCTGGCTCACTGCCAGCTGCCGAGGAGGCCGCAGTCGAAGCCACGCTCAAAAACATCGACTCTGGAACAAAGCCATCCGGCCCCCTGGTGAAGAAGTGGGGCACACGCTTTAATAACCGGCCCACTGATAACGGGACCAAGGACCTCCCTGGCGGCTCTTATGATCAATCGCCTTACATGGAGTATCGAGTTGCTCCTGAGCCAGGTACCCCCGGAGCCGGAGTACGCAGAGTGGTATATGACACCAGCAACGGCAAGATATATTACACCTGGACGCATTATGGAGACGCCGGTTACCCACCATTCGTTAGGATTCGTTTAGCATGGCAGCCCTTGTACCCGGAGTGCACGAGGTCACTCCAGACGTGGCCGCTTCGGCGGTGCGTGAAGCGTCCGCCCTTGGCGCGAGAGTGTTCGTCCTTTCCAGCGAGGGTGCTTCGACCCGAGCCGACTTCTTCGACGCTGTTCGGGCAAGCCTTCCCCTGGATCCACCTTTGTTCGGCTCCAGGAGCTGGGATGCGCTGGAAGACTCGGTCTGGGGAGGAATCGATGCTTTCGATGAATCAGTCATCGTCATTACCTGGACTGGCGCTTCGGACCTGCGTCGAAACGCTCCCGATGATTTCGCTATAGCAATGGGCGTTTTTCGGCAGCTGACGTCTTCCCTCGGCAGTCCTGAGTACACTTGCGGCAAACCCAAGCAGGTGTGTGTCTATGTGTCGTGACGCCTTGCCGGAGAAGAGACAGAGACGGAAAGAGCACTTGCGATGTTCCCAAATGAAGTGGCTTTATCTCCTGCGGTACGTAATGAAATTGGCACTCGGCAACTGAACGGGAGGGCGTCCGTGGTCACCAGCGAAGTAAGCCTGCCGAGGCTGGTCATTGTCCAGCCCGCAGAACGGGCCGGGATCCTGCTGCTGTCCGGTCCGCAGCTGGTGATCGGACACTCCGAGTCGGCGGACCTTGTCATCGAGGACCAGTACGTCAGCGGGCGGCACGCGCTGGTCACCGTGGACGAACTCGGGCAGGTGACCATCAGGGACCTCAACTCGACGGGTGGGACGTTCGTCAACGGGGAGCAGGTGACCGGGGGGCGGGTGCTCGAGCCGGGGGACGAGGTGCGGCTCGCCGACGTCGTGGCGCGGTTCGAGGCGGGGGCCGGCATCTCCGGGGCCGCCGCGCCCCCGACGGTCGCCACGACGGTCCTGTCGGCGCCAGCCGACGGCGGGGGCACGCCGCCCTCAGCCGACATCGGGGTGCTCGGGACCCCGTACACGGTGACCGGCACGGTCTACAGCCCGGCACTGCCCGGCATCCCCGGGCTCACCGTGCAGCTTGTCGACAAGAACGTCGGCGGTGACACGGTGCTCCTCCCCACCACGCAAACCGGAAGCAACGGACAGTACGCGGTCACGGTCAGGATCACCGCCGCGTACCTCACGGCGCATGCCAAGACCAGCCCGGACCTGCAGGTCCACGTTTCCGCTGTTGCCGTCACCGGGGCCCCCTCCCCGGTGCTCGCCTCCTCCGCTGTCGCCTACTCGGCGCCGACCGTGGTGACCCTGGACGTCACGCTCCCGGCCGGGGCGGCCGGGCTGCCGAGTGAGTACGAGATCCTGACCGCCAGCCTGACCGCCGCCTACCCCGGCGACCTGAGTGAGCTGCAGGAGGGCAACGGCCGGGCGGACATCACCTACCTGGCGGGCAGGACCGAACTGGACGCGCGCGCCGCCGCGCTCATCGCGAACGCCACCAAGCTCGGCCAGCTCACCGCGTCCGCCCCCGGTCCGGCGCCGGCGGCGGGCAAGACGGCGTCGCTTCCGGTCCCGGTGAGCCTGCAGCCCGCGTTCTACTACGCGCTGCTGCGCGCGGGCCTCCCGGCGGACGCGGCGACGCTGCTGCGCACCAGCCCGGCCGACGTCCAGGCGATCTGGGAGCAGGCCACCAGCCACGGCGTCATCCCCGCCGCCCTCGCCGCGCAGATACCGGGCGCGCTCGCGAACTACACCGTCCTCAGCGGCAGCCAGCTGCTGTCCGCCGCCCCCGCGGCGGGCCTGTCCACGCTCGACCAGATGCTGCAGGCCACGCTGGCCGACACGACGCAGCGAGGGCAGTTCGCCCAGCTCTACGTGCAGTACACCGGGAACCCCGTCGGCCTGTGGTCAGCGGTCACGCAGCAGTTCGGCGCTGCCGTCGCCGGGCGGCTGCAGTTCACGGGCCAGCTGTACTACCTCACCATCAACAACGAGCCCCTCGTCACCGCCCTGCTCGCGGCCGAGAAAGACACGCCGCAGTCGGCGGCCGACCTGGCCACGCTCGGGTTCTACGACGCCGCCAAGTGGGCGCCGCTGATCGGCACCGCGATCCCGCCGTCGATCCCCGGCGGCACCGCCGCCGAACAGGCCGCCAACTACGCAGACCTGCTCGCCGCGCAGGTCAGGGTCTCCTTCCCGACCCTCACCCTGGCAGGCAAGGTCCGGGCCGGCGTCATCCCGGTCACCGGGAACGCCACCATCGCCAGCCGCGTCGCCGACTTCCTGACCGCCAGCCAGGCCACGTTCGACATCGGCGCCGAGCCGGTGCAGGCGTACCTGGCCCGCACGGGGACCGCGGCACCGGACGCGGACGTGCTCGCGCAGGTCAGCCGCTTGCAGCGGGTCCGCCAGCTCACCGTGGACGACCCGAGCATGACGGTGCTGCTCAACAACGGCCTGGACTCCGCGTACGCGATCACCCGCTACGACGCGGCCGGCTTCACCAGGGCGTTCTCCGGCGACCTCGGCGGGGACGACACCGCGGCCGCCATCTACGCGCGAGCCGGCCAGGTGTTCGCCGCGACGCTGTCCGTCGCCGTCGGCTACCTCGGCGCCCGGGTCATCCCCACCTCAGGCGGGCAGCTCCCGGGGCTGACCGCCGCCCCGCCATCGCAGTCCGCGACGGGCTACCCGGTCATCGCGTTCCCGACGCTTGAGAACCTGTTCGGGTCGCTTGACTACTGCGACTGCCAGGACTGCGGGTCGATCCTCAGCCCCGCCGCCTACCTGGTCGACCTGCTCAACTACACCGACCTGCCCGCCCCGGCCAGCGGCGCCAACCCGCAGGGTGTCCTGCTCGCCCGCCGCCCCGACCTGCAGTACCTCCCGCTGACCTGCGCGAACACCAACACCGCGCTGCCCTACATCGACCTGGTCAACGAGGCGCTCGAGTACTACGTGGCCAACGGGTTCTCCATGGCCGGCTATCAGGGGCAGGACACCGGCGACACGGTCACCTCGGCCGAGCTGATCGCCAGCCCGCAGTACGTCAACGACGCCGCGTACACGGCGCTGCAGGGCGTCTTCTTCCCCGACCCGCTGCCGTTCACCCGGCCGCTGACGCTGCTGCGGCTGCAGATGAACGCCCTAGGCGTCGCGCTGCCCGACGCGATGGCCGCGCTGCGCGCCAGCGACAGCCTGGCCGCCGGCGGCGGCCCCGGCAGCTACGGCTGGACCGACACCCTCATCGAGCAGGCCGGCATCTCCCGCGACGAGTACCGGATCTTCACCGACCCGACACTGACGCTCGGCGACCTGTGGGGCGTCCCCGCCGCCGCCTCGCCGCTCACCGCACTGCAAGGGATGAGCCTGGCCGACCTCTCGCGGCGGCTCGGGGTGTCCTACGACGACCTGACGGCCATCGTCACCACCCGGTTCATCAACCCCAATGCCGCGCTCATCCCGCGGCTGACCCGGCTGAACGCCTCCTTCGCCACCATCAAGGAGCTGCACGACAACCTCGGTACCGCGGCCGACATCACGGCTAGCTTCATCTTGTCGCTGCCCGCCGGGCTCGACGCCACCCAGTACGGCGGCACCAGCCCAGGCGACTACACCGCCGTCGTCAGCTGGGTCACCGGCGCAGACGTCTACCCGCTGATCATGGACATCATCACGATCACCGCCCCGGCCGACGGCGCCGCCGACTGCTCGGGCGCGGACCTGTTCCTCCGCTACGCCAACCCCGACACCACGGCCAACGCGCTGACCGCCGCCGACTACACCAGGCTCATCCGCTTCATCCGGCTGTGGCGCAAGCTCACGCCACTGCTCGCCGACCCGTCCGACGCGGCATCGATCCAGCATACCGACGACATCCTCGCCGCCCTGCTGCCCGCCAGCCCGGCCACAGCGGAGGCCGGGTTCGAGGTGCTGCTACAGCGGCTCGGGTTCCTGCTGCGGGTCATGGAGCAGCTCGCGCTGTCCGGCGGCGCGTCACTGCCCCAGCTGCTCGCCTGCTGGGCGCCGATCGGCACCGCGGCGATCACCGGCCAGGACTCGCTGTACCAGGACCTGTTCCTCACCCCGGCACTGCTGCAGCAGGACCCGGCGTTCGCGGACAACGGCTACGGCGACTACCTCACCGACGCCAGCCAGACGCTGCTCGCCCACCAGCCCGCCCTATGCGCGGCGTGCGGCCTCACCGGCGCGGAGTTCACCCTCATCACCGGGGCGCTCGGCTTCGGCCCCGCCACGCCGCTGACCCTCGGCAACGTGAGCGCGGTATTCCGGTTCGGCTGGCTCGCGCACACGCTCGGGCTGAGCGTCGTCGAGTTCATCGCGCTGCGCCAGTACTCCGGGCTTGACCCGTTCACCGCGCTTGACCCGGGAACCGCTGGGCCCGCGGAGCCAGCCACCGTCCGTTTCGTACGCCTCATCTCCGCCTTCACCACGACCGGCCTAACCCCCACGCAGGTGCTTTACCTCATATGGAACGCCGACCTCACCGGCACCTCCGCGCCCGCCCCGGGCGACGTGACCGGCCTCGCGGCAGCGCTGCGAGGGGACTTCGCCGCCGTCGAGGCGCAGTTCGCCGTACAGGACGATCCGACGGGGGCGATCGCCAAGAGCCTGGTGACGCTGTTGTACGGGACGGCCGCCGCCGACTTCCTCTTCGGGCTCGTGAACGGCACGTACACCACCACCGTGCCCTACTCCACCCCGCCGGGCCAGCCGGGCCTGCCGGCCGCCGTCATCGCCGCCGCCGGCGGGCAGCTCAGCTACAGCGGCCTGAACGAGCAGCTCAGCTACGCCGGGGTGCTTGACCCCACCACCCAGGCCGCCATCGACGCCGCCGCCGCGGGCGACACGGCGCTGCAGGCGGCCGTGGCGCAGCTGGAGACCGCGAGCCAGCAGGCGGTCACCCAGTTCCTCGCCGCCTACCCGGACCTGCAGCCGGGGTACAACGCGTACCTGGACACCGCCGGCTCCCCAGCCGACAAGCGGACCGCCATGCTCGGCGCGCTGCTGCCGACGCTGACGGCCCTCCGCAAACAGGAGCAGGCACTGGCCACGGTCACCGCGGCCGCGGGCTCCGACCCGAGCTTCGCCAGCGGGCTGCTGACCGCCGCCGCGGTCCTGCACGCCGACGACGGACCGGCCAAGACGGCCGCGAGCAGCGACCTGACCGCGGTCGAGCAGCAGGGGCTCGCGGTGGTGTTCTACCCGGGCAACGACCCGGCAGGAACGCTCGGCGGTACCGCCGACGCCACCGGCGTACTCGCCTACGGCCCGGGCCTGGCCAGCCAGCTGCCGCCCGGTAACAACGGCGGGCCGGTCGCCGGGGTCTGGGACGGGTACCTCACCGCGCCGCAGGACGGCGGCTACTACATCGCCGTGACCGCGGACCCCGGTGCGACCGTGACCCTGGTCGCGAACGGTATGCCGGTGCCCGGCACCGTCACGAACAACACGTGGCAGAACGAGACGGCGCCGGTCCAGCTGGTGGCCGGCCAGCTGACCCCCGTCACCCTGACGGTCACCGGGCTGCGGACCACGCTGTCGGTCAGCTGGCAGGGACCCGGGCTCGGCTGGCAGCTGATCCCGGGCCAGTACCTGTACTCACGCACGCTGGTCGCCCGGCTTGGCGACACCTACACCCGGTTCCTCAAGGCGGTCTCGCTGGCGGGCGGGCTGTCGCTGACCGCGGCGGAGACCGCCTACCTCGCAATGGCCCTGTCACCGACGGCGAGCGGGAGCTGGCTCAACGACCTGGCCGTGACGGGCGCACCGGACGCCGCCACCGCCGCCGGCCTGCGCGACGTGCTGACGGGCCTGCTTGACTTCTCCCGGATCAAGCTGGCGCTGTCCCCCCGGTCCCCCGGCGACGGCCGGTTGCTCGCCGTCCTGCAAGACCCCAGCGCCCTGCTACCCGGCGGGCAGCCCGCGCTGGCCAGCCTCACCGGCTGGGCGCAGGACTCGCTCGACGCGCTGCTCACGCGGTTCTTCGGTAGCACCGACCCCAAGGCGCTGGCCACGGTGGCGAACTTCGCCCGCGTCTACGACGCCTCCGCCGTCGTGGCGGCCTGCGGCCTCAGCGCCGCGGTGCTGGTGCCGGCCATTACCGACGCCCCCACCCCGGACACCGTCAGCGCCCTGCAGGCGGCGCTGCGGTCGCACTACGCCGAGCAGGACTGGCTCACGGTGATCAAGCCGGTCCGCGACGCGGCCCGGGTCCGGCAGCGGGACGCGCTCGTCGCCCGCATCCTGGCCTACCTCGGCGACGGCTACACCCCACCCACCATCACGCTGACCACCACCGCGGCCGCCGTCGCCGGCGCGACGACCATCGAGTGCAGCGGCACCGCCGGGGTGGTGCCCGGCATGACCATCATGGGCGGCGGCCTCGCCCCCGGCACCACCGTGACCTGGACGGGCCCGGCCGCGATCGCCCTCAGCACCGGGGTACCCGCCGCCCTGCCCGCGGGGACCGCGCTGAGCACCACGGTCACCGGCAACCCCTACGACAGTCCCGACAGCCTGCTCGCGCCGTTCCTCGTCGACGTCGAGACGCAGCCGCCCGTTCTGACCTCCCGGATCCGGCTCGCCCTCTCCCAGGTGCAGCTGTTTGTCGAGCGGGTCATCCGCAACCTGGAGCCCGGCGTGTCCGCCGGGGACTTCGACCCGGCGCGCTGGGAGTGGACGAAGCGGTACCGACTCTGGCAGGCCAACCGTGAGGTCTTCCTCTGGCCGGAGAACTGGCTCTTCCCCGAGCTGCGCGACGACCAGTCGCCGCTCTTCACGCAGGTCATGGGCAGCCTGCTGCAGGGCGACATCACCGACGACGCAGCCGCGGGCGCCTACCTCGACTACCTCTCCGGCCTCGAAGAGGTCGCGAAGCTGGAACCGTGCGGGCTGTACTACCAGCCCGCCGACGGCAGCGTGACCGAGACCTCCTACCTCGTGGCACGGACCAAGGGGGCGCACCGCAAGCACTTCTTCCGTGAGCTCACGGACGGCACGTGGGGGCCGTGGACCCAGATGATGATCGACCCCGAGGACATGCCGGTCACCCCGATCGTCTGGAACGGCCGACTGTTGTGCTGCTGGCTCAAGGCGGTCAACGCGGCCAAGCAACCGCAGGGCCCCCAGGTCACCCCCAGCGCCGACAGCGGCACCACGCTGGCCACCCTTGCGATCAGCGACCTGAACTCCTCCGTGACCGCCAGCACGACCGCCGCTACCTCGGGTGCCGTCATCGCACAGGTGGCACTGTGCTGGGCCGAGTACTACAACGGCAAGTGGCAGCCGACCAAGACGTCCGACATCAGCTTGCCCACCATGATCGGCCCCTTCGACCAGGCCGGCTACGGCTCCTTCGATGCGGTACGCAACCAGCTGCGGATCGTGCCCGGCCAGTTCACCGGCACGAACCCGGCCCTGGCGGGACACACCGGGGCCGGGGCGGGCATCCCCTCGGACGCGCTCTTCCTCGCAATCGCGGCGCCGTCCGGGTACGCGCCGCGGAATGCGGGCTTCATCCTGCACAACACGAACGGAGCGGTGTGCTTCGATGATATAGAGCTCAGCATTCCCATCATCGAGGACGGCTACGAGGTCGGCCTGACGGTACTGCCGCTCGCGGGGGCGCTCGACCTCCCGCCGCAGCGCCGCGAGTTCAGCCCTGCCCTCGCCGTCCCGTACACGGGAACATACGGGCCGGCGCGTTTTACCGCTGCCCTGCAGGACGCGTCAGGGGATACCGTGAACTCGGCCGATCTCCTGCAGTTCAGCTGGCTGCCGCGGGTCACCGACAGCCAGCCGGGTCTGCCCGGCCAGTGGACGGCGCCGTTCCTGTACGAGGACCACCGGCGCGTGTTCTACGTGACGACGACGCAAAGCGCGTGGCGGCTGCCCGGCATCCAGGTCTTCGGGCAGTTGCCGGTCACCAGGGCGCCGATCGCCGCGACGTCCATGCCGCCGCTGGTGCTCCCGCCGCGCCCGACAGCAGCCGCCCGGGGCGAGTCCGTCGCCGTGGACGCGGCGGGCGCCAGCCCGTCGGCCATGCAGCGCTACCTGGCCCAGACACCAGGCCTGAAGGCCGCACTGCCGCTGCCCGCGCCCGTCACCTACCAGGGCCAGGTCATCTACCCGACCGGGAGCCTGGCCGCCGACGCCCCGGCGCTGAACGGCCCGCAAGGAGCGCAGTCATGAACGACGTCACCGCGAACGGCGGCTTTCACTACTCCGCCGACCTGGGGCTCATCATTGGCGGGCTCGGCCCTGTCTGGAACCGTTCCTTCTACAACTTCGCGACATTCACCGACCCGTTCGTCGGCGACCTCATCAGCCAGCTGAACCTGACCTCGCTCGCCGGCATGCTCAACCCTGACTTCCTCGCCGGCCTCAAGGTGCAGTACGCGTCCGAGTACACCCCGCTCGGCAGCCCCGTGATAACGGTCACCATGCCCGACGCCGTCATCGACACGTCGGTCAGCGGCCCGTACGCCTGCTACAACTGGGAACTGCTGTACCACATCCCGGTGATGATCGCCGTTCACCTCAGCAACAACCAGCGATTCGCCGAGGCGCAGGGCTGGTTCCACCTCGTCTTCGACCCGACGGACCCGGGCGGGCGGTACTGGAAGTCGTTCGCGTTCAGCGACACCACCATGGCGAGCATCGCCGAGCTGATCGCGCTGCTGAGCACCCCGGACGGCCAGCTCGCCGACCCGGCGCTCATCGCGACGAAGCAGGACGTGCTGGCCGGCTACAACGCCATCCTCGCCAGCCCCTACCAGCCCTACCCGGTGGCGCGGACCAGGCAGAGCGCCTTCCAGTGGTCCGTGGTGATGGCGTATCTGGACAACCTCATCGCCTGGGGCGACAGCCTGTTCCTCGCCGACACGATCGAGACGCTGAACGAGGCCACCCTCTGCTACGTGCTCGCCGCGCAGCTGCTCGGCCCGCGGCCGCAGTCCGTGCCGCGCCCCGGCGGCACCACCGCACGGAACTTCGCACAGCTCAAGCAGGCCGGCCTAGACGCGATGAGCGACGCGATGGTGACCATTGAGGGCCAGTTCCCGTTCGACCTCGTGCCCGGCCCCGGAGCGTCCTCCGCGTCTTCCGGGTCTTCCGGCCAGGACGCAAGCGGCGTGCTGTTCGGCATCGGCCGGTCGCTGTACTTCGCGATCCCACCAAACCCGAAGCTGCTCGGCTACTGGGACACCGTCGCCGACCGGCTGTTCAAGATCCGCAACAGTGAGAACATCGCGGGCGTAGCGCAGCAGCTCCCGCTGTTCGACCCGCCCGTCGACCCCGGCATGCTCGTCAAGGCCACCGCGGCCGGCCTCGACGTCGGCAGCATCGTCAGCGGCAACCAGCCTGCCGGGCCGGTCCGTGCCCTGCTGCTCATCCAGAAGTCCCTGGAGATCGCCGGCGAGGTCCGCTCGCTCGGCGCCACGCTGCTGTCCGCCCTGGAGAAGGGCGACGCCGAGCAGCTCGCACTCAAGCGACAGGACCACGAGGTCACCCTCCAGTACCTGCTGCAGCACACCCGCTACCTACAGTACCAGCACGCGATGGAGACCACCAACGCCCTGCTGCGGACTCGCGACTTCGTGGTCGAGCGGTACGCCTACTACCTCAGCATGCTCGGGCAGGCGCCCGATCAGACCACGGTCCCGGCCATCACGCCAGACACGCTCGACCGCCAGCAGATCACCGAGAAGAACTTCGACGACGTTTACCAGACCCTGCTGACCGAGTACGACCTCCCGGTGCCCATGCTGGCCTACCCCGACCCGCAGCTCGCCCAGGGGTCATCCCCGTCGGACCAGTCGGGCGCGACCGGCACGGGTCAGCTCTACCTGAACAAGCAGGAGGACGCCGAGCTCAACACCAATCTCCCCCAGGCCAGGGACGAGCGGCACACCGCGAACGTGTGGAACGCGGTCGCGACCGCGGTCACCTTGCTGCCTGATTTCTACATAGACGCGCAGTATTGGGGTGTCGGCGTCCACATGCGCGTCAGCAGCGGCCAGGTGCTTAGCGGCGCCGCCAAGCTCATGGCGGACATCGCGCTGGTCGAGGCGGGCTGGCAGACGGACCAGGCCGCTATCGCCGCCCGCACCGCCGGCTACCAGCGCCGGGTCGAGGAGTGGACGCTGCAGGCGAACCTCGCCTCCCGCGAGCTGCTGCAACTCGGCCGCCAGATCGTCGCGTCGCTCATCGCCGAGCAGATCGCCAGGCACGACTGGACCACCGCGCAGAAGCAGGTCGAGCAGGCCAAGGACGTCCAGGCGTTCCTCAAGACCAAGGTCACCAACACCGACTTCTACACCTGGATGCAGAGCGACCTGACCGGCCTGTACTACCAGTACTATCGCTTCGCCTGCGACACCGCCCGCAAGGCGGAGCAGACGATGAAGTACGAGCTGATGCGCCCGGAACTCGACGCCACCCAGTTCATCCAGTACAACTACTGGGACTCCGGCCACCAGGGCCTGCTGTCCGGCGAGGCGCTCTACCTCGACATCAAGCGGATGGAGCTCGCCTACCACGAAAGCAACACCCGCGAGCTCGAGCTCACCAGGCACGTCTCGCTGCGCCAGCTCGACCCCCTGGCCCTGCTCGCGCTCAAGGTCACCGGCTCGTGCACGGTCACCGTTCCCGAGTGGCTGTACGACTGGGACGGCCCGGGCCACTACATGCGGCGGATCAAGGCCCTCGCGGTCTCCGTGCCGTCCGTCGTCGGCCCCACCACCAGCCTGAACCTGACTGCGACCTTGCAGAGCAGCACGATCCGCGTCTCGCCGGCGCCGGGAAGCGGCGGCGCGGCCGGCGGGTACGTGCGCACCGGGCAGCAGGACAGCCGCTTCCAGGACTACTTCGGATCGACGGACGTCATCGTGACGAGCGGCGGCGTCAGCGACAGCGGCATGTTTGAGACGAACCTGCACGACGAGCGGTTCCTGCCGTTCGAGGGTACGGGCGCGATCAGCACCTGGAACCTGTCGCTGCCAGCACAGGTCCGGTCGTTCGACTACCTGACGATCTCGGACCTCATCCTGCACATCCGCTACACAGCCAGGGACGCAGGGGACCCGCTGCGCACCGCGGCGGCCAATTCGCTCACGGGCATGCTGAAGCAGGCGGGCAGCAGCGGCCAGGCGCTGCTGTTCAACCTGCGCTACGACTTCCCGACCGAGTGGTCGGCGTTCGTGAACGGCACCGGCGACTTCACGGTCACCCTGGCGACGTCGTTCTTCCCCTACGCGGTGCAGGGCTCGGACGGCCTGACGATCGACTCCCTCACCCTCTACACGGGCGTCCCCGCCACCACGGGCACCCCGCCGTCACTCGCCAGCGTGATCCCGCAGGGCACCGACCTCACCGCGCTGTCCACCGCGCTGGCCGGCCCCGCCGGCGAATCCCAGCTCTCCCTGCCCGCCGACGGCAGCGTGCTCACCCGCGACCTGACCAAGCAGGTGTTCCTCGTCATGCAGTACCACTTCACCGTGTAGGGCTCGGACAGGTAGATGAGACCGATGATCACGAGGCACGGACGCAGAACAGCAGGTCAGGCCCACACGCGGGATTCTGGCACGGCACGGGTACTTGCTGTCGGTACCGGGCGCGCCCTCATGACTGACTATGATGCTGCCCCGACCCCGGGAGCCTTCCGTGCACTCCGGAGCGTGCACGGGTGGTTCCCGCTGTGGTTTCGGGCGATAGGTCTGATTAAGATCAACATGCGGTCTGACCTGGTCTTTTCTGGTGGGCGCAACTGGGTTCGAACCAGTGACCCCTCGCTTGTAAGCAAAGTCTTTGGCGTGGCTGGAAAGTGCTAGAGGTGGCCTGACGTGCCTTTTAGCTGCGGCGATGATGGCTGGGAGTAGCCTGGTGTGTCCTGGCGTCTGCGGTCGTTGGCTCTTACTTTGGCTCTTGGGAATCCGCTGTCAGATACGATCGCTCGTTGGTCATCAACTGCCGTGGGGCCTTTAGGTCGCGATGCGGCGCGGGTAGTTCTGCTGGTGTTCGCGGCCCAGTTCCCGCACGCGCTGGTAGTCGCGCTCCGAGAATACTGTCCGCCAGGGCTTGCGCATACCCGTGACCACGGCGATAGCCGACCGGGGAAGCCCGCGCCTGGCCAGTTCGTCGCTGGTGCCGTTCTCCAGGAGGCAGAACAGCCGGAGTTGTTCACGCCCGGGCCCGGTCAGGCGGATCTCGTACCAGCCGCCCATCGTGCCGTGCATGGCCTCCCATTTGCCGCCGCCGGAGAACCGCGGAGGAGGTGCCGCGGCGACGGCATCCAGCACCGCCGTGAATTGCGCGTCGACGGTGCCCGGACAGTCGTCGAGGAACTCCAAAGCGGGCACCGTCCCATCCGGCGTCTTGTAATAGACGATTGCCCACGGTAGCGGCTCGTTAGGGTCCTGACCGGGCGGGCCGGACGGCCGACGCTGGCCACGGTCCCGAGGGGGCATAAAGCCGACCGTAACCGGCCAAAGTTAACCAGTAGCGTCGACACGCCGGTGGCGGCCGTGCTCCCGCGTCGCACGCCGCGCTTCGGCAGTCAGGGGAACGACACGCAACTCGGCGCCGAGCGCGTCCGCCAGGGCCGCGATGAGCGGGAGTTCCGGCCGCACCTGGCTCGCGGTGAACAGGCGCCGCACGCTGGAGGCGTTGCGGTTGACCCGCCGCGCCAGCTCGGCCTTGGATATGCCCATATCAACGCGGAGCGAGTCAAGCTGCTGGATCACCGCATCAGTCTGGGCAAGCTCCCGCGTCGCCTGCTCATACGCTGCGCGGTACTGCGGGTCCTGCATCCGCCGATCCCGGCGGCGCTCATGCAAGCTGACATCGAGCATCTGCGAGGTCACGGCAGCCTCCCTCGAAGTGTTACACAGGTGACACGATAACTGTACCTCCTATGCAACACCGCCGTCGCTGGGCATTCCGTCTCTGCGGAGGTTGGCTGTGCACAGTGCCAGTCGTCAGTTATGACGAAGCCTGTTGCTCACCACCACTTACGTTCGAGGGCGCGGTCGGTGCCGTTGGTCTGGTCGAGCGTGTCGAGTTCGGCCATGTCCTGTTCAGACAAGGCGAAGCCGAAGATCTGCGCATTCTGGTCGATTCGCTCGCGGTGAGTCGACTTGGAGATTACCGGTACGTCGTGCTGAAGGCACCAGCGCAACAGCACCTGCGCCGGTGTCCGCCCCACCCGCCGCGCAACCCGGTCCACCGTCTCATCGGACAGGTTCCGGCCCGTCCCCAGCGGACTGTAGGCTTCCAGCGCCACGCCGCGCCGCAGGCACGCCTCAATTAGCCTGCGCCGATACTGCAGCGAACTGAACTGGACCTGGTTAACTACGGGCGGGGTAGTCCCGGCTGCTATCACCTGCTCCAGTTCGCTAGCGCTGAAGTTCGACACGCCGACCGACCGGGCGAACCCCGCCTCACGAGCCCGCTCCATGCCTGGCCAGGCCCAGGCGGCGCCCCCTTGCGGCCAGTGGACCAGATACAGATCAACCTGGTCCAGGCTGAGCCGCCGCAGGCTCTGCCCGGCTTCGGCAACGGGGTCTTTGTGTCCTGGAAAGAACTTTGTCGTGATGAACACGTCCTCACGCGGCACGCCGCTGTCCCGCAGCGCCCGTCCGACGCTCTGCTCGTTGCCGTAAGCCTGGGCGGTGTCGATATGGCGATATCCCAGCTCTAGCGCCCAGCGCACGGCGTTCACGCAGGCCGGCCCGTCCGGCACCTGCCACACGCCCAGGCCAAGCATGGGCATCTGATTTCCATCCGCCAGGACGCGGGCGCGCCCGTCTGCTGTAACTGCGCCGACTGTCATGGTGGCTGCTCCTTCGCTTTGGGGACTTGAAGACGTCATAGCTGAGTAGTGATTGGCCGGAGGTCGCGGCCGTATGGGCGTCAGGTAGGTCACCTCCGGCCAGGCGTCGTGGCCTATGTAGCATTACGGCCGTCCCCGCCGACGCGGGGCGGATCGGCGACCGCTGTCCCGGTGGCCCGGAGGCGTTCGAATACGAGCCGCACCGCCATCGAGCCCTCCCTGATTGCGGTCGCGGCCCGCGTGACTGATCCGCTGCGGACGTCGCCGACGGCGAAGACTCGCGGCTGGCTGGTTTCCAGGAACAGAGGCATCCGGTCCGCGTCGTCGAGCCGAGCTTGCGGGATGTTGCCGCCGGTGAGCAGGAACCCGTGGGTTTCTTCGGCGAGCTGGCCCGCTCCTCCGGTAGAGAACCACCGTCGATGATGCTCGGGCTGGTCGTTCAGTTCCGGATCAGCCTGTAGACGGGGAAGAACGACAACTGCGGCGTTACGCCCTCTGCTTGCTGGATGGCAGGGATGAGCTGCCCACGGGCGAATACCTCGAACTGCTCCTGCGATGGCACGACGTTGACCAATCGCCAGCCGCTCTCGCTGGGACCGGCCAGGTGCACTAGCCAGCCCTCCGGGAGCTCGCCTTCCGGGAAGAGCTTGGCGGTGAGCTGCTCGTATATCTCCTGATTTCCGCCAGGGATGTCGATGATAACGGCGACTGCCATCATGGGCTCCTTTCGTAGCCGCAGTCTGGTTGTGGCCAGGATCAGCGTGCTGCCGCCGGTCCGGCGGTTAGGTGGCCTTCGTCCCACCAAGCGGTGACGAGCGCGGCGTACTGGTCCGCGGCATCTTCCCAGGTGAAGTGGCCGACGTCGATCATGTCGAGCTTGCTGTGGGGGAGCCGCTGGTGGAGGAACTCGGCGTTGACAGGCGGCACCGCCGGGTCTCGCCGCCCGGCGATGATCTGCACCGGCGTCTGTATCTGCGGCAGCAGGTCGCGTAGCACCGGAAGCTCGGCCGGGTAGGTGCGCACGTAGCGCATCGACTCGACCATCCGGTCGCCTTCGTAGGACGACAGGTAATCCTCGCGGACGGCGTCGGGCAGCGCGTACCGCTGGATGCCGGTGAGCGCGCCAGCCACGATCTGCCGCGGGTCAGCACTACGGAAGCTGTCGAGGTCGGGGGCCTCGACCCAGTCCTTCAGCCGAGATCCCAGCTGGAGCGGGACCGCCGCGCCGCCGCTGCCGACGACCAGGCTGCGCAGCCGGCCTGGATGCAGGGCTGCGGCGAACAGGCCGGCCGCGGTGCCGATGTCAGGGCCAATGACATGCGGGTGCTCGAGCCCGAAGGCGTCGGCGGCGCGGATGACGAACTCTCCCATCGCCCGTGGGGACAGCAGCGCGTCCCGCCGCTGGGAATGACCGAACCCCGGCAGGTCGACCGCCACCAGATGGGTGCGGCCGGCCAGCCGCGCCCACATCGGCTCGAAGGCGAGCAGGCTTTCCGGCCACGGGCTCAGCAACAGGGCGTGATCGTCGCGGGCCTCGCTCTCCGCGAAGCGGACCGACAGCCCGTCGATGACCCGGAATTGCATCTGGATGGGCGTGTTCAGCCAGGTGGTCACGATGCCGCTCCTTCATGCTGTGTCGTGGTCATTCGGGACTGCATCCATGCCATCGTCATGCCGGCAGGACCGCACTCGTATCCGCCAGCGCACAGTGCCACTGGCCAGTCCTGGCCTGGCCACGCTGCTGGGACGCCGACTGGCCGGGGCTAACGCGGCGGGGCAGTATCCGGTTCGGCGGGCAAGACCTGGCCGAGCTGGCTGCGCGAGCTGATGGCAAGCTTGGCGAAGACCTTTCCCAGGTGGTACTCGACGGTGCGCGAACTAGTGAACAGCCGGGCGCCGATCTCGGAGTTCGACAGGCCGTCACGTGCCAGCCGCGCGACCTGGGCCTCCTGGGCGGTCAGCTGACCGCTAGTCTCGACGGTGCGCTTACGGGCCGTCTCTCCGGTCGCCAGCAGCTCGCGCCGGGCCCGCTCGGCGAACGCCTCGATGCCCATTGCGTCCAGCAGGTCGTGGGCAGTGCGGAGCTGCTCGCGCGCAGCGGCGCGGCGGCGCTCGCGCCGCAGCCACTCGCCGTAGAGCAGGTGAGCGCGGGCGAGTTCCGCGCGAACCGGGGTCCGGCCTAGCCGCTCAATCGACTCGCGGTAAAGACTCTCGGCGGCGTCGCCGTCGCTGAGCAGGGCGCGGACACGGGCTTCGATCCCCAGCCCCCACTCGGTCGGCGTCACGCGGGTACGTTCGGATAGCCACTGCAGTGCGGCCCTGACGAGGGCCGTGTCACCGGTCTTGGACGCCGCCTCCGCCAGTTCTGGCACGACGAAGGGTCCATAACCTGCCTGATCACGCTCGAAGGCCCGCCAAGCGGCGTCGCGCGCGGCGCCGTAGCGGCCGAGGCCGTTGTACAGCACCGAGCTCGCATAAGTCGCGAAGTTGAGCGGCCATGCCCCGACGTTCGGGTCCGCTTCCTGCACGGTGGCCTTTATCAGCTTGGATGCCTCTGGTTCCTGGCCACGCCAGGCCGCGAGCGCCAAGGCGGCATACGCGACCGGCCGATTCCCGTTTGCCTGCGCGATCAGGCGATCTTCTTCGATCATCAGCGCCGCCGTGGTCAGCTCGCCGACGAGAAGGTGAGTCCAGGCCAAGAGGTTGAGTGCCCACTGCAAGTGCACGACCGCGCCAGTGTCGCGGGCGAACTGTTCTTGGCGAGCGGCCAGGGAATGCCAGGATCCGGTGTCCCACAGCTCAAGAGCGACGGTGGTGGCGGCTCTGCCGCCGGCCAGCCAAAACCAGCGGCCAGCGTCGTCGGTGGCAATGTTCGGGGCGACAAACAACTCGAGTGCCCGGGTCAGCAGCGGCGCGGCCACCGCGTACTTCTCCGTGAACAACATCGCGAACGCGTCGAGAAGGACATCAGCCGGCCGCGGCGGTTCAGGACCGGTCGGCGCGGCACGCGCCGCCTCGGCGGCCTCTCGCAGGCCGCCGGGGTCACCGGCCCACATCGCAGCCCCGAGTGCCTCCAGGTGCGTCTCGCGCGCCAGACCGACGTTGAGGGGCTCGAGACGCCTGGCCGCACTGAGCAGGAGCTGAGCGGCATCAGCGGCACGGCGCTGGTCAAAGGCGATTTGCCCACGCAGATGCTCCACGTCGGCGGTCTGCAGGATGTCAGACGGCGCGGCCTCGACCGCGACCAGCAGTCCCAGCGCCGCATCCAGCGCGCCGGCTTCGCGCTGCGCCCTGGCCGCCGCAAGCAGGCGCCGCGCACGGCGTGCGGGTTCGGGCGTCAGCATCGCCGAACGCTCCAGGAATGCAGCCGCCGCGGCCATGCCCCCGCGCGACTGCGCCCGGCCAGCTGAGCGCTCCAGTTCCCCGGCGACGTCCTCATCCGGCGCGGGCGCGGCCTGAGCCAGGTGCCAGGCGCGGCGGTCAGGATCAGCCTGCGGGTCGGTGACCTCCGCCAACGCCCGGTGCACGGCCTGCCTGTCCTGAAGCGACGCCGACCGGTAGGCCGCCGTGCGTACCAGCGGATGGCGGAACCGCATCCGCGTGCCGAACTCAAGCAAGCCCGCCTCGGCCGCCGGCGTCGCCGCCTCAGTCCCGATTCCGAGCCGCCCGGCTGCCAGCCACACCATCGCCGGGTCGCCGGTCGGATCGGCCGCCGCGAGCTGTACCAGGCGCCGGGTATCGGCCGGCAGAGCCTCAACCCGCCGCCGGAAGCTCTCCTCGATCCGCCCCGACAGCGGTACCGCGCCGGGCAGCCCGAATCCGCCCGCCAGCTGCGCCGGCGTCAGCCCCCGTGGCAACTCCAGCAGCGCCAGCGGGTTGCCGCGCGTCTCGGCGACGATCTGATCGCGGACCCGCGCGTCCAGGGGTGCCGTGAGCACCGAGTCCAGCAGCATGCGCGCATCGCTCTCCCGCAGTCCCCCGACCACCAGTTCCGGCAACCCCGCCAGCTCGTCGCCCGGAACCCGCGCCGCGAAGACCAGGCCGACCGACTCCGCTACCAGGCGACGCGCCACGAACCCGAGTACCTGCGCCGAGGCGCGATCGAGCCACTGCTGGTCATCCACCAGGCAGACCAGCGGCTGCTCCCCTGCCAC
>Ga0302325_10008892_pt1 | contig 22045 bp, 24 predicted proteins | sample Palsa_T0_2_FD_201948 | JGI IMG/M metagenome (GOLD analysis project Ga0302325, IMG submission 201948) | Peat permafrost microbial communities from Stordalen Mire near Abisko, Sweden - Palsa_T0_2 | ecosystem: Environmental > Terrestrial > Soil > Palsa > Peat permafrost | place: Sweden: Abisko...
CCGCGCTCGAGCCGGGCCCTCGCGTCGACCGCTTGCTCAGGAATCGGCGCAGCGCCGTCATCGTGAAATGAAACGTTGCTCGATGGAAGCACGCCTGCAGAGACGCTTGCGGTCATGTCGATGGTAACCGCAAAATGTGGCGTTTCGTCGCCCGCCGTTTCGGCCCGTGCACCCCGCGAGAGACCATCGGCCGATACCCACGCCTGATGCGTCAATATAGGAGGTGACGAATTCGGATGGCCTGACCTTAAGCCACCGCGCGGTAAAAGAGCGGAATGAGGTGCTTCTTGGGGTGCCGCCTCACGATCGACGCGCCCAACGGTCGATTCAAGGGCTGTTGTAGCGGTAGCCGATGAGCCGTCGGTGAAAAGCTCAACATCAATCGACACGTCGCTGACGGAGATCGACGGGCTCGGACGAGCGATAGGCATGAGCAACACCACGGCGTGCAGGGCCGTGGAGACGCCGAGCGCAAAGGGGATGATTCCCAAAGGGATTGGGTGGAGCATCAGGTCACCTGGCGTGGGCAAGAGCCAACGAGGAGCCGGCGGCCGGTTGCCCGTCCGCCGCACCCCGAGTCCCACTTTCAATACGTCGTTTTTCGACTACGGGAAAAGTGGCTGGAAATCGGCCTGGTTCTGATCGTCGGTGCAGCCTTGGCCGAGGCTAGTCGACGGCAATGCGGTCATCGTTGTGTCGGTCGTGACGAGGCCGATTACGAACGTCGCGAAATTGCAGCCACCGTCTCCCGCGTCCGCAAAGCTGGCGTCGCCTGCGTCCGGCGGCATCCCTCCACCGCCGTCCGGACCAGGCCCTTCGCCATCTGGCGTCAACGCGTCGGCACCAGGCACAACGGCGTCATTGAAGCTCGCGTCAGTCTCCGAGTTCGGGCCATTGTTGTTCCCACCACATGCCTCGAGCATCGCCGCCGCGAGACCCGCAACGACGAGCTGCGTCCTCCATGTATGGTTCATGTCCCGTCCCCATTGGCGCCCGCTGTGGGCGTCTTCAGGTAAGGAAACGCGTTATCGAATTGACTCGCCATCTGCTGCACACCGTCTGTGAAGGGGACGTTGAACGCAGGAGCGACGGACGCGTTGCCGATGAGGTAGCCCATCATCACGTCGAGCGCGATGTCGACCACGTCGTCACCGGGCCGTCGGCCATCGGGAAAGCCGGCTGGATCACACGTTGACGCGGTTGTGTTGAGCATCCCGCTCGTGAAACATCCGGCTGCCCCGAGGTAGTTCTGCGTCGCAAGGGGAGTGGCCGGGATCGAAGTGTTAAGTCGCAGCTCTTCGACTGTTGCGGGACCAGGACCTGCGTCCGTATTGGGGAACGCGTTGACTTTGGGGACGCCCGTGAGAAACGCCTCGACAAGGTCGGTCCTTGGAAAGAGCTGCGGTGCGAGGCCTGGGCCGAAGAGAATGTCGATGATGGCGGGCAGCGTCGGATTCGTGACGTACTTGGCGAACTGCGCGTCGTCCTTTGGATCGCTGGAGTTCCAATGATCCTTGTCCGGTAGCCCAATCACAACCTCATTGACGAGTGGAGCGCCGAGGCGAGACACCTGGGTCCAGGCGCCGCCTTCGACTGAGGGGACCGTATAGGTCGCGCCCGGATTGAGTACCCTCGCCTGCCTCATGCTCGCCGTCGTGTAGACTCCAATGACGGGCTGCGTTGCCGACTGCGTGATGCACGAGGCCGGGAGCTCGAGCTCCAACGAAGTGATGTTCTTCTTGGCAAGAGGGTTCGGCACGACGGCGGGTCCCATGGTGCCCGTCACGACGGCCTTTGGAGCGTCGATAAGGTCAAAGATTGGCCCTAGGTTCACGGCGAACGATTCGGCGCGCTGCCCAACGAACATCTTTCCGGGCGTCGAGCAGTTCGGGATCGTAATCGGATAGACGAAGTTGCTCGCATACGCGGCGTACCCATTCGGGAACGATTTCGGACCGATATTGTCGGTCGGTTTCGCGAACAAGGCGGCATGCGTCGTCGCGTTCGTGATTGCCGCAGTGGCGCCCGATCGGCGGGGGCCGGTGACGACGTTGACGGTATACATCTCCTTCACGTTAAGATTCGCCGGCATACTGACGTCGCCGAGATTCACGAACGGCACGGCGACGGTCTGAGCCGAGCCTCCGTCGGCATAGCCAATGGAAAGCGATAGCCCCGGCGCTCCACCGTCGACCGCCGAGGGTGCGAGCGCGTGTTGGAATTGGAATTGGAACGTGAGGTCCTCGACCCCGTCGCCCGTATTGTCGATGCTAATCTCATAGAGCGCGTCCGGGTCGAGCTCGAAATAGTTCGGGCCGCCATACGCGTCTTGCAGCGGCAGGTAGTTCGCGATCACGGTAACAAAGCCGGCACGACCTGTCTCGTAACTGCTAAAAGCGTAGAGGTCGGTTCCGTCGACTTTCGGGTTTTTTGTGACGAACGGCGCTTCTCTATGGCTCGACGCCTGCGCCGCAACAGGTAGCGCGATGAGCAAGCCCATCGAGAGTGCCGTGACCGTTCGTTGCATTCTCATTGTCATCCTCCAAGTTTCCCCACAAGAATCCATGATCGGACTAGGGTTGCGGCACCCTAAGCACCTAACGTACCGATGAGCTCATCGGATCCGAGAATTAAATGAAATTTTCGTTTTTCATTCCTTTCAGTGTCGGCGCGCACTGCCGGCAGCCCGCAAAATCATTTTTGCCACATGCGCTGCTCGCGTGCCTTTTTGCAGTTTGCTTGAGCGAGTGTGGCAAACGGACGACGGCGACCGACCCAGTCGCAGAACCTTCTTCCGTGCCCACGAGCGTGCTCGCCCTGCCCACCCCGTCGACGACACCTTTAGGGTCCCAGTCCGCAGCTGGAATCGTCACTCTTATGGGCCGGCTCGCCCGCGAAGCCAGCAACCGTCCGAAAGTCAGCCCAACGGCCGACGACGTCTTGGCCACCCTCGACAAGCTCGGCGCAACCATCCCCAACAAACAGCAATCTCTGGCCGATACCTACAAGGCCAACTACTGTCTCGGCGGCTACACGCTCGATGGGGCCTTCGCGCTCAGTACGTGCGAGTACGCCGATGCCGCTGCGGCCGAGGCGGGCCGCACTTTGTCGAGCCAGATCCTGGCGAGAATGCCGACGCGCGACGTCTGGAGTCATAAGGACGCAACCCTTGCGGTAGTTCAGCTCAAGGCGGATGACGCCACGACGGCTCGAAAGAAGAAGCTGGTGGCGGCGTTTCTCGCCCTTTGACCGTCAGAGGAGCTTCACCGCGAACGCGCGCTCGATCAACCAGACGGTTGCGACACTCGCAATCGCGATCGACCCGCCAAAAAGCGCAACCTTTCGATAGGCAACCGTCTTGCGAGCCCAGTACGCGATCGGAAGGAGAGTCGCGACCACGCATAATTGACCCATTTCGACACCAATGTTGAATCCGAACAACGTCGCGATCAGGTTTTGGCGTGGCAGGCCTAGGTCCATGAGCGTCGCGCTGAACCCGAACCCATGAAGCAGACCCAATGCGAACGCCGCAGTCCAGCGATCCTCCTGCAGAATCGGGACGATGTTATTGACCGCTGCGACGATCACCGATGCTGCTATTGCGGACTCGACGAAGCGGCTTGGCAAGCGAAGCACGCCGAGTACTGACAGTGAAAGCGTGATCGAATGCGCGACGGTGAAAGCCGTCACGATTTTGAGAACATCGGTGAGGGCCGAACGAAAGCCGGCGACCGGCTCCCAATGCCCCTTGACGCCCCGGCGCACCAGCACCGAAGGAAGCAGGAGCGCGATCAAGAAAAGCAGGTGATCGATGCCGGAAAAGATGTGCCCGATCCCGAGTCGAACGGCCGCACCCAATTGGTGCGCCCGCCCCAGCGTCGCGCGCGCGAAGCGCTGATGGCGATCGACATCCGTAAAGATTGCCGTCCGCGTCCCGGCGCCGTCGTCGATGCGAGCGATCCCATGGTGCTGAGGGTCGACGTCGAAGAAGAGCTCGTAGTCGACGTCGACCTCGTGCGGTTCGCGCGCGCACGGAGCTTCGAATCGCAGGACTGCGTAGGCGCCGTCGGAGTGCTCCGCTACAGACATGTCGACGGGGCTGAGCCCGCAGACTTGGCCGTCAAAGCGAATCGTGAGCCGCTTGCTCGCAAACGCGACCACGTCGCTTTCTCGAGCCCGCAACTCGCCCCAGGTGATGGCCCCATCCGCGTCGCGATCGAGCGCCAGTACGTTGTCGAGATCCCGAAGAGCGATGTCCCACCGAACCGCAACGGGCGGCCCGCCGACGGTGAGCGTCAGGTAGCTGTCGCTCGGCTTGTGGGCCTGGGCGGGGATTGTGAGAAGAGCGACGAATCCGAACGCCAGCAGGGAAACTGTCGTCCGCATTACGTTTCGAATAGTCACGGCCGCCCCTGCCGAAGGTGGGCAGCTACCGCGGCAATGCGCGGGTCTTCGAGCCGATACTCGTCCAGGAACTTGAGCGCCGGACCGGCCGCGCTCGGGTCGCCCGCCGCCAGGGCCGACTCGAGCAAGATGCGCACGTCCCACGGCTCACGTTGCACATCCCAGTTGGCACGGGCAAGCCGAAGCGCGGCCTGAGCATCGCCGCGAAGACTAAGCTCAAAACGCGACTCCTCGCGGCGGTGCACGTTGTCGCCTCGCAAGTGACTCGCGTCGAAGCGGGCGCGCAGCATTTCGGCGTGCTTCGTCGCGTCCGGCGCCCGCGCCCTGGCTTCCGCAAGGGCGAGCCGCAGAAGAAGCCCGTCGTTCTCCGTGCGACTGGCCACAAGATGCGCAGCTTCGGCCGAACGATTAAGGTCGAGAAGCAGATCCGCATAGGCCGCGAGCACGTACGGATCGTCGGGCTGGATCGCAAGCGCAGCCCGGAACGAGCTCTCCGCGTCTGCGTCGCGGCCGAGGCGTAAAGCGATTTCGCCTAGCGTCGAAGCAGCCCATTCGTTCTCGGACGGAGAGAGTCGTCGCGCGCGGCGGATCGTGTTCGCCAGCCGGTCGTAGGCCGGCCCGGCGCTGCCGGTCTCCGCGTCGATTGACGCAGCGCACACCGTGAATACGAGCTCAGGCGCCAGGCGAGCGAGGGGCTGACAACTCGCCTTTGCCTCTTCGTAGCGACCACGAACCGTCAGGACTACCGACCGTGTGATCCAAGCCTGAGCGTCGTCGGGCGCGATCGCGACGACCCGGTCCAGGTCCATAAGTGCGCCGTCGAAATCGTGAATCGACTGCCGGACGGTCGCACGCAATACGAGTACTGCCGGCGGAGGTGCCGGCAAGTCCCACCAGGTCGCGAGTGCAGCTTGCGCATACCCGAGGTAGCGCGGATCGGATCGAGCGCGTGAAAGCTCGATGTCGAGCTGCGCGAGCGTAACCGCAGTCCCAAGGTCAGCGGGGTGCGCCGCGAGGCTATCGTGCAACCGTGCTCGCTCGCGTTCGCGCGGGTCGGTCCGGCCGACGGGCAACCGCTCGAGGACCTCGGAATCGTCGTGCGGGCGGTGAGGAACGTCGCCGCTCGCCGGCGGGCGGAAAAAGAGCGCACCCACGACTATCAGCGCACCCGTAGCGCCGAACACAAGAACAGACGGCTTCACTACGCCAACGTTACCCGAACTGGGACCTCGAGCACTTCGGTCGCAGCGGGATCGGCTCGTGGTCGGGCCGGGAAGGTTGCGCGAGGGCCTGTGCCAGCTTGGTCTCGAGCGTCACCCCTATGGCGTCTCCAACAGCCAACGGCCTATGGCTCCGATGAGTGGACCTGTTTCGTGGGCTTCGGAAGACCTAGGAGCCTCTCATTCAGCCAGCCTTCCCGCGCGAAAGGCATGATGGTGAGGCCCGATGGGTCGCTCGCAATACCCAGCGAGATGATGGATCCGCCCACGACGATTGCGTAGCGCGTCTCGTGCTCCTTCCCGTAGTACCGGCCAGCGACGTTGAAGATTACGTTCTCGAGGGGCTCGAGCACGATGTCCGTGACGGTCTCAGTCTTGTGAAAGGTGCCGGCTCCGCGCAGGTCATTCAGCGAAGTCAGCCACGGGATGAAACTCGCGATTTCTCCTTTGCCCGCCAGGATCTTGAGCAGCGGCTCGGCGCTCTTCGCACGCAGAGCGATCCGCCCGTCCCAGCTCTCAGGCGGAAAACCGTGCGCGGTCAGCTGAGGCAAGTCGACCTTCGCCCACCAGCCTTGCATGCTTTGATCGCCGACCTGGAGCGCGACGTCGCTGACGCCGGCGGATACGGCCTTCAACATGGACACCTTGTGGTCGAGATCGACTTGGATTGCGCACGAGGCATCGCCTTGACCTTGGACGTTCAAGCCAGCCGCCGAGAACCGGACGCCTCTGAAGCTCGCCCGAAAGGGCCCCGTCACGACGTGGTGATGATCGATGTCGAGGGCGAGCGAAGCTCGCCCGGTCGCCCCGGAGGCGAACGAGGGTGCCGTCGCCGTGAAGGCGCCGAGGTCCTGGAGGTCGCTCGTGTAAATCTTGGGAAACCGGATGCGAGCGTGATCGATGTCCGTCATGTGTCCGAGCTGGTTCGAATCGAGGACGACCGTGTGCTCATGATCGAGAAGCTGGAACTTGAAGATGCTGCTACGACCGTTGCTCAAAGACACGACTGTCGAGGCCGACCGCGAGCCCATCCGAGGCAATACCTCGTCGTCGGAAGGCAGTCCCGTGGCCGCTTTCGGGTCGGCTTTGCCGAACTTGGCATCGAAAGTCCAGTCCGTGTCAGCGGCGAACCCAGTGCGGCGAACGCCTACGTTCTTCGTCGAGAACGTCGCATACGTCGGTGCGGAAATCCGCCCATCGGACAGGAGGACCCGCGCCTCGAAGGGGCCCGCGCCTGCCTCGATGCGCGTCCCCGGCATGTAGGCGCCGACGTGCGCTAGGGTTTGCACATCGGCCTTCAGAAATGCGTCGGCGGTGACGAGCTCGAGGAAACTCTCGTCCGCGTGCTCCATGGGGTTCAACTCAGGAATCGTGGCCGACATATGGCCGCTAAAGGATGTTGCGATGACCTTGTCCTCGCCGAACCGAAGCTCGCCTGGCCCGATGTCTCGGACCGACGCATTGACGCGCATGCGGAGCGGCCCGACGAGGAAGCCGCCGCGAATCGTGGCGGGCCCCACGTAGTGGTATTCCATGAGCCAAAGCTCTGATACGTGCGCATCGAGGCCATCGAGTTCGACGGAGAATGGGGTGCTCGGTTGGTCCTTGCCGGTCGTTTTCTTTTCGATCAGGTCGGGATTACCCGGCAAATCAGTAAGGGGAGGATAGGCAGCGAGCCGTTGCTCGATACCTCGCGTATCTTGAACCCTCACTCGGGCGAAGAAGTGAATGTCGTCCCCGGATAGGTGGGTCACCTTCAAGTGTTTCTTGAAAAGCCCGAACAGGTTCACGTGCACGAGTAAATTCTTCGCCTGAAGCTTGAATTGTGTTTCTCCGTTCACGAGGACCGTGGCTCCGCGCACGTGGATATGTCCCGGCCAGAGCGTCCAAGAGGGGTGCTCGATATGCACGATGAGATCGTCCGAGCGCATCACTCGCTCGAAAAGGCCCGTCCACAAGAACAAAGTGCCGAGCACGGGATAGGGGAGCAGGATCAGCGCGAGGGCAATGGTCCAGCGGCGATATCGAAACCTCTTGGGGCCAGGCCGATTGCGCGCCTCTGCGACCGCGGCTGCAGATCCCGGTCCTCCAACGGCGGGCAATGGCTCGGTCGCGTGTCCACGAAAGAGACGAAAACGATCGATGAACCACGACCGAAGCGAGCGCGACCGAGCTAACGGGACGACACGGGGACTCGCGGCCATGACGGGGCGCATGCACGCCTCGGTCCATTGTCGAACTCGAGCCCGGCCTCACAGCTCGCGTGCCGCGATCAGCATGAGCGTCCGAGGGTCTCGCATCCGCATGCCGAGCGCATGCAGCGACGCCCCATAAACGTCGTCGGCCGTCACACGTTTCGACCACCGCACGTCTTCGTCACGTACGTCGCGATCGATGCCGCGCGCGAACTCGTCGCTGTCGATGAGCACGCAGGCCTCGAAGTCTTTGTCATCTTCCATGCTACGAAAGTTCAAGTTGGCTGATCCAACAATCGCCCATCGCTCGTCGAATGTGGCGAGCTTCAGATGATTGAAGTGGTTTAGATACTCGAAGACGTCGATCCCGGCCTCCAGATAGGCCACGTAGTGATATTGCTGCGCGTCTTGCGTGAACTTGTTTGGGTTGCAGTCGCGCGCCGGGACGATGAGCGTTACGCAGAGCGCGGGGCGGGCTTTCTTCGCCGCAAGCAGCGTCTCGACGATCGTCGGGTGATAGAGAAACGGGTTTTCGATGAAGATTGTGCGTTCGGCGGCGCGAATTCTCTCGATGAAGATCTCGCGGATCTCGTTCGGGCGCGAGCTCGGCTCGTTCTTCAGGATCCGTGCCGAGCGAATTCCCACGCCGCGAGGTGAGGGGCCCAGATCGGCCTCGAGCGGCACGAAGTCCGCGCCGCCGCCGAGCCGCCAGCGCTCGCGGAAGACCTTATCGAGATCGTGCACAATGGATCCTTCAAACCGCACCAACCCGTCGTGCCATTTCCACCATGGCTCTGGTTCGCCCGCGGTGCGCGCGGCGTCCGCCTCGTCTTTTGCGCGCTTCGTCGGGTCGAAGGGGCGACGATACTGGTACTGCGCGCCAAAGTTTGCAGAGCCGCAGTATGCGACACGTCCATCGATCGTCACGATCTTCCTGTGGTCTACGTGAAACGCGTCGACCACGACGGACTCTTTAATCTCTCGGGCGATCGCATCGAGCTCGGCGTCGCCCGTCTCCAGAATCTCGCTGTAGTCGATCTCGGTGTCAATTACCTCCACGCCCGCTCCGACCAGCTGCTCGCGCATCGCCGTGACGTCGGTGGGATTTCGATGAAAGCTCGGATCCCTCTTCATCATCTCTTTCTCGCCCGTTCCGAAGGGGTCGGCCCGGTTCGTCTTCTCGACGTTGAGGAGCACGCGGACGGCGACCCCTGCGCGCGCCTTTGTCGCGAGGATCCGCGCAATATCCTCGCCGATAGGGTCGTCGAAGAAGAGAAACATCGCCACGTCGACCGCGCGTGTGGCTGAGTCGAGATCACGCAGAAGGATCGGAAGCACCCGGTGGCCGTCGACGATGTTTTCCGCGAAGATCATCATCAATCCTCTCAGCTGGGTGCACGGTCGCATCGAGGCCGTTTCCGTACTCGGGGGGCTCGATCATGACTACCGGCGAGCGGCGTCAACCCTTGGTTTCGCGCCAAGGCGCACGCCACGCCGGCGCCTCGAACGGGTCGGCAAAATACTGCGTCTCGCGCGCGACCCTTCCGTCGCGGAACTCCATGATGCTGACGGTCGGGACCGGGCGCCCGTCGTAGAAGATCACGTACTCAGTGACCCAGAGATCGCCGGAGCCGAGCGTTCGTCGGATCTCGAAGCGACGCCCGGCCGGGTTGTGCCCGCGCGACTCGAGCACGTTGTGACGGCCCCTGAAGCGTTCCCCCGACTGCGGATACTCGAGCTCGACGTCGTCGCTGTAGATGTCCCCCTCTCCCGCATCGTCTCCGGCATTGGATGCAGCCCAGTGCCGATCGAGCGCAGCCCGGATCTCTGCGTCAGCCATGTGCACTCGCACACGCGCGACCCGAGCCAAGACGGACTCTCCGACGCTGAGAGCCACCCGGCTTGCGAGGACTGCTGAACTGTTGAAAACCCATGCGATTCTCGAACGCTAGCGACGAAAACGAGCGGCCTCGCCATGTTACGAAATACCGCTCGTTAGGGATAGCACTCGCCGTATCTCTCCGGTGGCTATCCGACCCGTGACTTCGTAGCGCCGTCGCCCGGCGTGTCGCGAGCGGTAGAAAATCGGCAGCCTCGCGCGACATTCCGGTGGATGCAGGCCTCGACCGAGACCCACTCGACCGAGCACCAAAAGGAGCCACCCATGAACACGCACCGGACCATCGTCATCACCTTTTCGTCCCTCGACGGCGTCATGCAAGACCCGGACGGCCGCGACGGCACGCCGAGCGGCGGCTGGGCTTTCCGCTACGGTCCGGAGGCCGTCGCCGGAGACAAGTTCGGTTTGGGGCCCATCCTGAATACGGGGGTCGTCGTCTACGGCAGGAAGACCTGGGAGGCCTTCTCGCGGCTATGGCCCAAGCGGTCCGATGACTTTTCCGCGGCGATGAACAGGATCCCCAAGCTCGTCGCAACCAGTACGCTGACCGACCTCAGCGTCTGGAAGAACTCCTCCCGCATCGAGGGGGATCTGCTCAGCGAGGTCGAAAAGCAGAAAGCCGACCGGGACGTGGTTATTATCGGCAGCGCGAGCGTGATCCACGCGCTCGCTCGGCAGGACCGTGTGGACGAGTACCGGATCATCATCTTCCCGACGACCCTGGGCTCTGGCACGCGACTCTTCGAGACCGGTTCCGCGCCGCGGCACCTGCGCCTCGTCTCTGCCGAGAAGAGGGGCGCCGCTGCCCTCTTGCGCTTCGAGCGAGCCGGCAAGCCCCCCCATGAGATACGCGATCCTGATCTATGAGTCCGAGGCGGGAACGGAGGCGCGCAAGGACCCTCGGTACAAGGCGGCGTACGCCGCCTATGTGAGGGCCCTCTCCGAGGCCGGTGTCTGGCTCGCCGGAGCCGGCCTTCCGAGCGCAAGCACAGCGACAACCCTTCGGATGAAAGACGGCAAACGCCTCGTCCAAGACGGGCCGTACGCCGACACGAAGGAGGAGCTCGGTGGATTTTTTCTGATCGAAGCGCCCGATCTCGACAAGGCCATCGAATGGGCCGCGCGTTGTCCCTCGATGGCGACGGGCGTCATCGAGGTCAGGCCGGCGCTCCCACCCTTGGTGTAACGATGGACGCTGCCGAGGCGGCCGCCCGCGGATCCTACGGGCGGCTGCTGTCGATCCTTGCTGTGCGGACAGGTGACCTTGCGGGCGCGGAGGACGCTCTTGCCGATGCCTTCATGGGCAATCGGGCCAACCGATGCGAGGGATACGTATCAGCCGTTTTGGTCAGCTCGGGCGCACCTCCTCGAGGAGCTCGGGCGACCGGGCGACGCCTGCGAAGCCTACGATCGAGCAATCGGATGACCGAGGATCCGGACATTCGCCGTTTTCTCTCGGGCAAGAAACGAGCTCTCGAACTGGCGCGCTGAACGGATTGCGCCGGGCCCGATCGCTCACAAGAACGTCGCGTAGCCTCCGGTAAACTCGATGCCGATCGTGGGACCCCAGCCGGCCCGAAGCGACGGCTGTGCGGCCTGCGGGTTGGCGAGCCCGACGTGCAATCGCAGCTCGGGCGACGCGGCATACAGCGGGTACGCTCCGCGGCCTCGCGAAAGGGCGATCGCGAGCGCCTCGAGATCGATGCCCCAGAATACGGGCGTGGGATTCGTGATGAGCTCGTGCACGCGCACGCCGTTGAACAAGAGCACCCCACCCGCTTCATGCCCTCGACGAAGATCGAGGGGCAGTACATACGACGTGAAGAGCTCCCAGACGATCGGCCACCTTAGCTCTTGATCCAGAAACGTCACGTGGGGATTGCCGCCAGCGCGGCCCGCGCTGTCGAGCTGGAGCGCCTCGGAAATGCCGACATTCAACTCGGTGATCGATCGGTTGACGCGTCCCGGCAGATACGTTCCCCATCGATACGACAATCCCGCCGAGACGCTGATACCGGGTGCAAAGAATTCCACGGGTGCGCGCGGCGGGATGAGCACGTCAGCATTTCCGGATGCGATTAGCTGCGCGGCCCATCCGAGATCACGATTGGACTCGCCCTGGAGTGTGCTTGGGTCGACTTGCGACGCAGGCCACTCGACGAGCAGTGGCCGAAGAAGGCTCGTGCCGACGGTGCCGAGAGCGAGCGCGTCTTCCCGTCCACAAAACAGGCTGTCTGCCTCATCCGCGAATGCAGGATCGGTCTCGGCCTGGGGCAGGCAAGGATCGAGGGCACCGACAAGGATCTCCGGATCGAACGCGTGGGCGGACGCGCCGACTTGTATCGGCGGCAGGGTCTGCGAGGCGCGAAGTTTCCCGATGGCGCTCGCGGCGGCCCGTAGCAGGCGCATCGTGCTCGAAGATTTCACGCGAAACTCGCGTTGCTCGCTGGCGCGGAAGGTCCACCACGGCGCCGGATCGATGAGCTGCCCGAGCGCGAATTGCTCACGCTCGCCGAGGGCTCCGACGGCCGCCACGACGCGCCCGGGGTCGATCGCGAGAGCGAACTCGAGCTCCGCCTTGGCTACGGCGCGCGCTGCATGCAGTCGATCGGACGCATCGGGCGAAAGCCCGAGAAACCCGTCGCCGCTCGTCACCCAGCACGGGCTCACGCCCGCGAGCTCCAGCACGGACCCGCCGAGCTCCGAGCATGATGTCCGAGTGAGTGCCCGACCCACGGGCAGCCCTCTCGCGTTGTAGAAGTCATGACGTTGGCGGACGTAAGCATTGCCGTGCGTCCAGGTCGCCGCGCTCATGACGAGGTGGCCCGCGGCAAACGCGTCTTGGAGAAAGTGGAGCGCGAAGGCATGCTCGAGGATCGCCTCGGTCACCTCGCCGCGAACAGCGAGCTCGAGCGAGCGCAGGTGATGCGCCAAGAACTGAGCCAGAGCGTTGCCAACCTCCCCGTTGGCCGCAGCTCGCATCACGTCGACGACGGGTCGGCCGGCATCGACAAAGTGCGCACGTGTCGCTTGAGCTCTCGCGTCGTAGCCAGGGTCGATGAAGTAGAACGCGACGTCGAGATCGTGCACGAAAGACATGCGTTCGAGGGACGGCGCCGGCAGGCGATCGAGCGCCTCCCGGAACCGGCGCCATTCATAAGCCACCGCCGACGTGATCTCGATGCCCTTCGGGGTGACGAGCACGGTTCGGAGCTCGGCAGCACTACTCGAGTGATCGCCCGCCAGCGCTGGCAACGCGGAGTAGGGTACGCAGTCCACACGGACTTCCGAGCGCACCATGCGTGTCACGAGTGGCCTGTCCTGGGCAATGTCTTCGAGCAGCACATCCACTTGCGCGCAGAGAGGCAATCCGTCGCTGCGAGCACGGGATGCCGCGTCTCTCACGATGTTACGGATCGGGTCAGGCAGCTCCAGGAGGCCGTCGTGGGCGATGATGACGTGCTCGGGAAAGTACCAGGCATAGGCGTCGCGGGCTGAAAGGAGCGCGACACCTATCAACCCTGCGGCCAAGCCGAGAACGCGAAAAGGGCCCCATCGGGGAACAAGCCGCATGCTCTTTCGAACGTAGCAAGAAGGCGTATCGAGCCGCCGCTTAGGCGATCGTGCAACGTGTGGTGGCTGGAAACAATCTCGGCGGCTGAACCATGCATCGGACATCGGGACACGATGTCTGGCCATAACTGGAGGTGAGACACGCCCCCACCCTGCCCCAGGTGGGGGCCTTTAGGTCTGCATCGCGGCGCCGTTCCTCGAGGCCCACGGTGTTTGAATGGCCGCCTCCCCCACCTTTCTAATCAGCCTGAAAAGCCCGTACCAGAACCTCACACGGCCCCCTACGATCCGCATTTTGCCAACTAGGCCCCGGCGCGAGAGAACAAATGCGCGCAACGCCGCCGACACCTATGCGGCCCATTGGCGGGAGCTGCGACGGAGGCAACTGCGCGTGATGTGCGCGTTTGCGGCGTGCCTGACGATCGGCGCCATTGCGGTGTCCTTGCTTCCGTCGACCGCCAGCAGGCTTTGCCTGACAATGGCGGAAGTGGCGACACTGACCACGCTTGTTGTTGCCCTCGGTTCGTTCATTTGCCCGCGATGCGAGCAGCCCTTCTTCGAACGCTCTAAGGAGCATGCCTTCGACTACTTTACGAAGAAGTGTCTCCACTGCGATCTGGCGCGCGGCACGTCTGTGTCGAATGCGAACGTCGCACGAGCAGCGTCATTCCGGCACCCACTCAGTGGGTCGCGAGCGTGGCCCCCGCCATTTGCCAGCGCCCGTGACGCACGTCGTCCGCCCGAACCATGAAGATGACCTCTTCAGCCACGTTGGTGGCATGGTCGGCGATGCGCTCCAGGTCCTTGGCGACCCGGATGACGCGAAGGCCCGCCTGCACCTCGTCGGGGTTCTCGGACATATGCTCGGTCATGGCCGCAACGATGGTCGCGTAGAGGGCGTCAACAGTGTCGTCGCAGGCCAGAATCTGATTGGCGTCTGTGTCGTCCCATCGCACAAATGCGTCGAGCGAACGATGCAGCATGTCGAGTGCCGTACGCGCCATCGAAGTGAGTGGACCGCTGACCAGTCGCTTTGCATCGCCGTTATCGCGGGCAGTTCGCTCGCTAATATTGACTGCCTCGTCGCCGATGCGTTCGAGATCCGTGACGAGCCGAAGCGCTGTTGCCAGTAGGCGGAGGTCGTCGGCCACCGGCTGCCGCAGGGCGAGAATGCGCAGGATGAGCGCGTCCGTCTCAAGCTCATCACGGTCGATCTCAGCGTCGAGTGCCTCTACGTCTGCTGCGACCTCCGGGGCTCCACGGCAGAAGCCTTCGAATGCGAGCCCGACGGCCCGTTCGCAGCGGGCACCCATGGCAAGCAAGTGGGAGTGCAGGTCGCGAAGCTCGGTCTCGAAGTCCCGACTGCTATGAATCGCCATTCCCCTTGCCACGCCACAGAGTGACACCGATAGCAGCGGGCGGCCACGCGGGCGCACAAGTATTCGCCGGCGACCCATCGCCGGCCCAACCTCGAAACGGTGCGGAAACGCTGCCCGGGCCTAAGAGGCTTGCTTGAGGGCTCCTCGCGCTGGCGAGAGGAGCATCGCAGGGCTCCTCTTCCGACTCTTGCTCTTCGTGCTCGTGCTCGTCGCCATCGTCGTCGTCATCGTCGCAGTCGTCACCGGCAAGCGAGACGGCGCGAATGAGCTGAGCTTGAGTCGTCCGTCCGAGCGCGGGCCGATTCGCCCGCGCACGACGCGGGCACATTCGGTTTCCGAGCGGCGGGTCTCCATTCCGCAGTGGTGTCTCCGGTCCCGCGCAAACCCTGGAACATCGACGCGGGTCTATCCCACATCGTGCGCGCGATGGCGTAAGCTTGCGCCTCTCGTATGCGCGCCATCGGAGTCCTGGCATGCAGCATCGTTACGTGCGCGGCATGCGCGAACCGCGGCGAGCGATCGAGCGGGCAAAGCACTTCGGGCGTCCCGGATTCGAGCGTAGGGTCGTCGGGCGACTCGTCGAATACGTCGGGGTCGCAGTCCACACCCGACGCAACCGCGAGCTCCTCCGGTGCAAGTACGGACATGGTCGCTACCTCTGAATCGGGCAGAGGCGTCTGGGTTGCCTACGCGAGCGGATACGGTCCCAATATCCAGCTCCTGACCGTGAATGTCGAGGCAGGTACGCTTTCGCCTCAAGCGAGCATTCCGGCGTTCGGAAGCAGCCCTTCTTTTCTGGCCGTCGACAACGTTGCCGCGCATCTCTACGCGATCGACGAAAGCGACGCGGGCCGCGTGGGGGACTACGCGATCGATCCGCGAACTGGGGAGCTTACGTTCGTGAACGCGATTTCCTCCGGCGGCAATGAACCGGCTTTCGTAGCAACGGACCGGACCGGGAAATACGTGTTCGTTCCGAACTACGCCAGCGGCAGCGTCGCGATCATGTCGCTGCTGCCCGACGGCAGCCTCGGCCCGGTCCAGCAGATCGTCGCCGTGGGTGTTTATCCCCACATGATGATCGCGGATCCGACCAACCGCTTTGTCTTCGTGCCGTGCAAGGGATCCGATTTCATCGCGCAGTTCACGTTCGACGTCGACTCCGGAATGATCGCGCCCAATCCGCATGGCGCGACCGTTGCCACCGCGCCGATGGCCGGTCCTAGGCACATCGCGTTCGACCCCACAGCGAACTTCGTTTACCTCGTGAACGAGACCGACAGCACCATCTCGGCCTACGCGTATGATCCCGAAACGGGCACCCTCGCGACGCAGCCGATCGACACGCTTTCCACCATTGCGGCAGGGATCACGGGGAACACGGCCGCCGAAGTCTGGGTTCACCCCTCGGGGCGCTGGGTCTTCGTGTCCAATCGGGGCGAGAACACGCTCGCCGTTTTCGCGATCGACGCTTCGACCGGAGCAATGACCTTCACCGAACGCACGCCCTCGGGCGGGGAGTTTCCTCGCGATTTCACCTTCGATTCGACCGGAACGTTCGTCTACGCGGCCAACCAAAACTCGAGCAGCATCGTGACGTTTCTATTCGACGCAGCAACCGGAGCGCTGACGCAGATTGGCGCCCCGATCGCCGCGACGGGAGCGTCTTTCGTGGGCCTCGCGCACATCCTGGGGCCATGAACGCTAGAGGCGAACGACAACTGCCGCACGAAACAAGAACGAATCGTAAATGGCGCCCGGCGTGACGCCGAATGCGGGCCCGGCGACCACCTGAAGGCGGTCGTTTTCCCACCCAGCGGTCGGCCCCGCAAAAGCCGAAGATCCGCCCTCCGCGCCGGGGGTGGTGATCTCTTCGAGATCCGACACCACGCCTTCGAGCCCTACCCTGAAGCCCAGCGGCAGCGCGTAAGTAGCGCCGAGTGTCGCCTGCAAGTCGATGGCGTCGGCGCCCGCCTGGAAGGTGTGCGAACCCTCGAAGGACGAGACGATCCGAACGTTCTCGTAGTACCAACCCAGCGTCGCGGTGAGGTTCAAAGTAGATGCGGCGGTGACGTCGTAGCTATAGCTTGGGCGCAGCGAAAGCCTCCACATCCGGTTCGCAGGGTCCGTGAGCAGAACGTGGACGCCGGCGTCCAAGATGAACGGGGACGCGAGCTGGCCTGGATTGCCAGACTGGATGACGACCGCGCCCCCCTCTGCGTAAATCGACAGGCGCGGGACCAGCCCGACCTCGGCGCCGAGGGTGGGAAAGACCGGGCCCGAGCCGACGGGGCGCTCCTCACCCGTCCGGGTGACGTTGCCCATGCCCGCCGAGACGACTGCGTGCAGCGGGGCTGGCACGCTCGGCTCCACCGCAAAGAGGAAACCGCGCTCGGGAACGTTGGGCTTGGTGTCAGCGATCGTCGTGTCGTTGACCGGCTCGGTCGGGACGAATGCGGTCGGTGCCGGCGCTGGAGGAGCGTTCGACTCGGGCGCAGCGTCGGCTAGGGCCGTTCGCGAAGGAGCGCCCACCGCGAGCAATGCAAGGGCCGTATAGATCGCGAGCTGTGAGTTCACGTTCGTTCTCCCGCACGCCGGTTCGCAACCTTCATGCCGGTATGAATCGGAAGTCGAGCGCGACGCCTGAAAAGTGAAAGCGCAAGCCATTTTGTGCGGCGGCCGCTGGCGATGGGGCTTCGCCAAAGCTGCAACGGGGGGGTTGAGTCGCCGAGACCTGGACACCTGGAAGTCCAGGGGGTGGAGGCATACGAGTCCATGATCCACCACTACTTTCCGGCGGACGTGCACTCGACGAGCAGAGACCCCACCTCATGGGGTGAGCAAGATTCTTGCTTGCTCGCCGCACCATGCGGCTCTTGAGTGGAGTGTACGCGTTCGTTCTGGGCGTCTCGCTCGCGAGCGGCATGGGATGCGGTAAGAGCGGCGAAGAGCTCGACGCGGGAATGGACGGGTCGGTGTCTCGCGACGCTTCGCCGACGGGTTCCGGCGCCGCTTCGGAAGGTGGCGTTTCAGAAGCGGGAAACGGGGGGCCGCCGACGCTGGACGCGGGCGTCGGCGACGCCTCCGGGGATGCGGCGAGCGTGAATACGGGGGCCGGTGACGCCGAGAACGACGCGCCTACGACGGCAGGCAAAATCGAGCACGTCGTCATCATCATGCAAGAGAATCGGTCGTTCGATCACTACTTCGGCATGTTCCCTGGCGCCGACGGTTTCACCCTCGATGCCAATGGCGTTCCCACCAATTGCAACCCCGATCCGCACCTCGATGGCGGATGCGTCGTTGCCTTTCACGACCCGACAGATTCGAATTCGGGTGGGCCGCATAGCGCTGCGGCATTCAAGACCTGCTTCGACACCGGCAAAATGGACGGATTCGTCAAGAATGCCGAAGGCGCCAAAACCGATTGCGCCGACCCGAACGATCCCGAGTGCACGGGCGGCAAGCTCGTCGACGTGATGGGCTACAAAACGGCTGCGGACATTCCGAACTACTGGGCCTATGCGAGCGCGTTTACTCTGCTTGACCATCACTTCGAGAGCGACGCCTCGTGGAGCTGGCCGATGCACCAGTACATGGTTTCAGAGTGGGCGGCTCTCTGCACCTCGGCAAGCCCGATGAGCTGCGCGAGCAACATCGGGCCCGCGGAGCCTGACCCCAAGGGGTTCTATTCGTGGACGCCGCTCACTTACATCCTCGACGCCAAGAAAGTGAGCTGGCGGTACTACCTCGCTCAGGGCACTACGCCTGATTGCGACAACGATGAGGCCGAGTGCCCGCCCGTAACACAGCTTGCCAACGTGCCGAGCATTTGGAATCCACTTCCACTCTTCGATGTCGTCAAGGCGGCGAACGAGCAGACGACGAACGTTCTCACGATCGACCACTTCTACACCGACGCTAAGGCAGGGACGCTTGCCGCCGTTTCATGGATCGCTCCATCCGGAGAGGTGAGCGAGCATCCGCCCAACCTCGTCAGCGAAGGTCAGGCGTACGTCACTTCGCTCGTCAACGTGATCATGCAGGATCCGGTCCTCTGGGACACCACAGCCATCTTCCTCTTGTGGGACGACTGGGGCGGCTTCTACGATCACGTACCTCCGATGAAGGTCGACGCCGACGGCTACGGGTTTCGCACACCGGGCATCGTCATGAGCGCCTGGGCAAAACCCAAGAACATTGACCTCCAGCAGCTGAGCTTCGACGCCTACGCAAAGTTCATCGAAGACACGTTTCTCTCGAGTCAGCGCCTCGACCCAACCAACGACGGCCGCTCCGATTCGAGGCCCGACGTACGAGAGGCTTTGCCGACGGCCGGCGATCTGCGACTGGACTTCGACTTCACACAAATCCCGAATAAGCCGCTCGTACTCGCTCCGAAATGAGCGCGCGCGCCGTCTCACGGCGCGCGCTCACTTTGCGGTCGACTCTCCGGTATCGCAGCGGGATCAGCCCTCTAGATTTCTCACAAAGCGCTGCAGGAACTCCAAGAAGAGCGCCTTCTCCTCGTCGCTGAACCCCTCCATGGCCTCACGCTCGCCTTCCCTAAGGGTCTTTCTCGCCTTTGGAAAACGTGTGCGTGCGCTCCGCGTGAGCGATGTCAGGCTGCCGCGCCTGTCGTCAGGGTTCGGCTCGCGCTCAACCAGGCCGTCGCGCTCCATGCGCGCGAGCATTTCCGTCATCGTCGGCTGCTCCACCCGCGCCAGGCGGACGAGGTCTTTCTGAGGCAGAGCTCCACCCTCCGAGAGCGCGCGCAGGACTGGAAGATAGCTGATCGCAAAGCCGTGCGGACGAAGGCGCGCATCGAGAACCCGTATGATGGTCCTCGAGGCGAGGTTGATCCAGAAGCCCACGAAGGCGTCGGGCTCACCGGGCTGCGGCAAATTCTTCGCCTTTCCCGGCGCGCCTTTCGCTTGCATAGGTACCTAACTATTATTATATAGGGAACGAAGTGAATGGGAAGCGAGATCGGCAAACCCAGGGCGCCGCGCCACGAGCCCCCGGTACAGGAGGAGACACCCATCATGAGCCCAACGACGATCGCCGAGACGCCCGCTCCGGGGCGACGACCTTCGAAGAGCGACATTCATATCGTTAGGGAGTACCCGCATCCCGCTGAGCAGATCTGGCGTCTTCTGACCGACCCCGAGCTCGTCCCGCTGTGGACCTCGACGGGCCAGGGGGGACGGCCCGTCGGTTTCTCCCCAGTGGTCGGAACGCGGTTCAAGTATGTCGCGAAGCCAATGCCTGGCTGGAGTGGGGTCGTCGAATGCGAGGTGCTCGAGGTGCGTGAGCCATTTCTACTCCGGTACACATGGCTCGGCGCCGAGAAGGACGACATGACGGTGGTCACCAACCGGCTGGAGCCGCACGGGAGCCGTACGCTCTTCACTTGGGACCACACCGGCTTCACTGGCATCGGCGGCTTCGTGGTCTCGAGAGTGCTCAATACGGTCCGGAAGAAGATGCTCGATGTGGGCTTTCCCGCCGTACTCAACGACCTCGACGAGCAAGGCAAGCTTCGACCCGGAAGCACTCTCAAACCGAGAGCGTAGGCGGGACAAGGCGATGAAGCCCTCGATCGCCCGTGCATCCTGCCTTCTCGCGGCATCGCTGGTCAGCGCCGGGACATCCCGAGCCGACCCGTCTCCGGCGACCGCCGTTCTGTCGGTGCGCCTCGTGAATCTGCGCAGCGACGTCGGGCAGATTGGCTGCGAGCTCTACGTCTCGGAGAAGGGCTTTCCCAAAAATCACAGCGCTGCGCTCCAGACGAAGTGGTGCCCGATCGCAAGTAAGGAATCGTTGTGCCGCTTCGACCCCATTCCGGCGGGGACATACGCGATCGCGTGCTTTCATGACGAAAACAACAACGGGAAACTGGACACTGGCCTCTTCGGCGTCCCCACAGAAGGCGTGGTGGCATCGAACCACGCCAAGGGGTTCATGGGGCCGCCCAGTTTTAGGGACGCGAAATTCTGGTTCGCAGGCGCTGCGACCGAGCTCCGCCTCAAGATGGGATATTAAAAGGCGCATTGAGAGAGAGGGCCAGGGTCGCCGAATCACATCGGGAGGCCCAATTGCGCTACGAAAGGACCCCAGTATGGACCCCACGACCCGTTTTACATCCCGCGCCGAGGACTACGCAGCGCATCGGCCGGCCTATGGGGACGACGTCATCGAGTTCGTGCTTGAGGGGCTGGGGCCGAGGCCGCGCGTCGCCGACCTTGGAGCCGGCACGGGCATTTCGTCACGCCTGCTCGCCGCCCATGGCGCCCAGGTAATCGCGGTGGAACCCAACGCCGCCATGCGTGAGCGCGCGCAGCCGATGCCGGGGGTGACGTTCGTGGACGGCACCGCCGAAAGCACGACCCTCACGGCCTCGTCGGTCGACGCGGCAACGGCCTTTCAGGCGTTCCACTGGTTTCGCGTCCCCGAGGCGGTCGCGGAGATTTGCCGCATCGTCCGCCCTGGCGGCCACGGCGCTCTGGTGCTGAACGAGCGTGACGAAAGCGATGCCGTCGCGGCGGCATTCGGGGACATCGTGCGACGCCACGCCCTGGATGACACCGAACGGCGCCGGATGGAAAGCATGGACGCGTTCGAGCGACTTCCTGGGCTGGCCGAACGCCGCCAGTTTCTCAATGGCCAGGTTCTCGACCGCGACGGGCTCCTCGGCCGGACGCGGAGTGCTTCATACTTACCTCGGGACGGCCCTCGGGCGGCGGCGCTTGAGCACGAGGTCGGCGAGCTTTTTTCGCGCTATGCGACCGCGGGTCGCCTGAGGCTTGCCCTGGTGACGTGGGTCGTGCGAGTGCAGCTCGAGTCGACGTGAGAGAGTCAACCGCGTTTAGCGCGCGATCGAGCCCATCTTTTCGGCAACGGATTGCTCCGGTGCTCCCAACCGAAGTGCCGCTCGTCGCGCAAATAACACGTGTCGCAGAGCACGAACGAGCCCTCCCCGTGGTCGGGAACGCAGTGCTTCACCTCGTCGGCCATCGGTCGCCGGCAGGTCGCGCAAAGGCACGGGTCCTCGAGCAAGCTGTCGGGGGCTCGCTTGGCCACGCGGCGGGTTTCACTGCTGCGCATTCCAAACCCCTTCCCCTACCCGTGGAAGTAGCCCGGCTCGGCCTGCCCGGTCAATACGCCCCGCGGCGTATATTCGTCTTTACCCTTTCCCGACTTACTCTGCCGCGAGCCGTCTTTGACCTTCCGTCACGCAACAGCACCCTTCGCTCGATCACGACCGCTCGCTCTGGCCGTGGTCGTCGCGTTCTGGGGCTGCGTGGAACAAACGAAAAGATAGCGGCGGATCACTTGGAGCGGACTCGGGCCGCTTCGTTGACCTACCATTGA
>Ga0302325_10008893_pt1 | contig 22042 bp, 18 predicted proteins | sample Palsa_T0_2_FD_201948 | JGI IMG/M metagenome (GOLD analysis project Ga0302325, IMG submission 201948) | Peat permafrost microbial communities from Stordalen Mire near Abisko, Sweden - Palsa_T0_2 | ecosystem: Environmental > Terrestrial > Soil > Palsa > Peat permafrost | place: Sweden: Abisko...
AAGTCCCGCAACGACCTGGCTATATTCAGCGTCAAGACGACCTGAATCTCGAGTGGGCCGGGACATTTCGTAAGCTTCGACGCGCCGCAACATCATTTCGATAGCGGCATCCGCTTTTCAAAGCCGGTGGCGATTCCTCCGTGCCCGCCACGTTACAGACGCTGCCGAAAACCCCTAATGGACGCCGACGGCCGAGCTTTCATATACGAAACGTGTTTGACCTTGTCCGGCGTACACCAAAGCCGTCAAAAGTCGTACCGAAACTCCACCCCAAACGTTCGCGGTCGACCGGCAGCTGCATCGTTCAGGCCAACGGCCCCGGCCTGCGGTACTCCGCCCACAAAGTAACGTCTGTCCGCAATATTGCGCACGTACAGGCTCGACGTGAGTGCCGTGTGAAAGACGTCATGCCAGTCCACACGCGCATTGAAAAGTGAATAACCCGGAAGGAGGGTATTGGGCTCGTAGCTGTTGCCCAAATTCGAGAACCATTGTCCGGATTGGGCGTAGGCATCGGTACGTACCGCCAAGATGCCGGCCTGATTGGGCAAATTCTGCTGGACTTGCACGTAAACACTGCCCGCCCATCTCGGAGTATCCGCATAGGGACCAAAATTGGTCTCGTTGCCGAAAAGCGATACCGCGGGCTTGTTGAAGCGCGCATCCGTGTAGGCGAGCATGCTGCCCAGCGTCAACCACTGAAAGGGGTTTATCTCCCCGTCCAATTCCAAACCGGTGACGGTCGCCTGCGGCACATTGACGGTAAGGCTGGCGAGGTTGCCGTTCACGACAACTATGTCGACCCGTTGAATATTATCGACCCACTGAATGTAAGCCGCGGCGTTGAGGCGAACCGGTATGCCTCCAATCAGTCCAGCGAACTTTTCACCGACTTCAACGTCATGGGTGGTTTCGGGATAAAAGACGTCGCCATCTGACGAAGCGGGCGCATTTACGGGGGGCGAGACTCCGTTGAAGCCCCCGGTTCGCCAACTCCCTCGGGTCGCGGCGTACAGCATAAGGCCCGGGGAAGCCTGGTACTCTAGGCTTATATTCCAGCTGGGATCGCTACTCGTCGAACTCTGCACGGGAGCGCCATAATAAATGCTGCCGGGCAATTGCGCTATTTCGTTCTTCTCCCAGGTGTAGCGAAAGCCCTCGGTAAAGGTGAAGCCATTGCCAAAATGGTAGCCTGCCTGCTCGAATGCTGCAGATGTCCTGTCAGTCGTGGTGTAGTTATAGAGCGCTGGCGTCGCAGGAAAGTACGGCTCAAAGTCAAAAAACGAAATGTCGAATATGACCGGATCCTGCTCGCGCGCGTAATAGCCGCCGACAATGTAATCCAGTGCACCGCCGGCTGCCTTTCCTTGAAGCTGAATCTCATCCGATACCTGTTGGGCTTGGTACTCTTCATAGGCAATTTTGCTCGGCGTCCCCGTCTGGAATATGGGATACGATGTCCCGTCAATGTCGGTCGTGAAAGTCGAACGTGAGTGCGTCTCCCCAAAAATATTTTTAATCAACAAATCCGGGGTTAGTTGATATTGAGTCTTGTTGATTAAAAATTCGCTCCACGCGGAGTTCTTGTTGGGATAATCCGAATCCGTCACGTATGGTCCAAGCCCCGCCTGATAGCCGACGTTTGCATCGAGCCCACCGGGGAACGCACCGGGATGTGCTGCGAGAAACCCGGGAAACAACGGGTTAAAAGGACTGTATAAGCACGACGCTTCGCTATTTAACTTGTAGCCATTGTTCGAAGAGCCGCACGCATTAACTGACCATAGCACCGGTTGCGCCGTATTCCCGCCGAAAGTGCTGTACTGAACGATCGTATCGTTGCGGAGTTCGTCCGTTGGTTGAAGACGCAGGCTCGCGCGTCCGGATTTTGTGTCATCGGCGCCGAGCCACTGGTCGTTGAAGAGGTTGTATTGGAAGCCTCGGTCTTGCAGGACGTCCCCCGAAAGTCGCAGCATCACTTTGTCCGATACTATTGGCACGTTGACGGCTGCTTGGTATTCCCGGGTGTCTTCGTTACCGAATCGGACGTCCGCGTAGCCGCCGAACTTATTCGTTGGAGCGGCCGTGTCGTACAGCACGGCGCCGCCGGTCGTGTTTCTGCCGAAAAGAGTACCTTGGGGACCTTTGAGAACCTGGATGCTTTCCAGGTCATAGAATGAATTGGCTACCGGCGCGGATACCTGCACTTCGTCGATGTACGGCAAAACTCCGGGTGGCGAGCCGGAAAATGAGTCGACCGATTGCCCGCGAATGGAATAGTTGAATTGACTTTGGGCTTGGTCTTGCCGAATCACCAAACCCGGTACGGCGGACTGTAGATCTGTCTCAGTCCTGATAGATTGCGCCTGCAACTGCGCAGCTCCGAGGACTGTAATCGCTAGCGGAACACGCTCGAGGTTTTCGTCCTTGCGACGAGCCGTGACGATGACCTCTTCGAGCGCGGAGGATTCCGGATGTGTCGCGTCAGCTTGCGCAGGTGCGGCCTGCTGCGCCCAAATCGGTTCAACCATGCAGCACAGGCATGCAACCGAGAATATGCCCCATTTCTTACTCATTATCTCCCCCTCTTGTCGATCGGTCTTCTTTATCCTCGAAGATCTGTTGCCTCTGCGTCGCAAAGCGAGTGCGACGTTAATGATCTCGATTGATGTCGCACAAGCGCTTCACATAATTTTCTATCCAGTCGCTCGAACTCCGCCTTTTGCTATTAAGCCGGTCATACGCCATACAGGTGAATAATGGTTTTCTATTTTGATTCATTCGATCGTATCATCGTTTGCGCGAATTGGCATGTCAAGGGGTTTGCTGCCCGGTCTTTCTCTTCAATTCTTAGGGCGGAGTCGAGCGAATCGCGGCGATGGCCTCTATAGGATCAAACCGCCGTCGACGGTGATCTCTGCGCCTGTGACATAGCTCGACATGTCCGAGGCGAGGAAAGTTACGATCTCGGCAACGTCGTCTGACGAAGCCAACCTGCGAAGCGGCACCGCCGCTACAAATTGCTCGAGTGCGTCGGGCGAGAGGCCGTCCGCAAGCATCGGGGTATCGACGAGGCCCGGATGGATGGAATTGACCCGGATACCGACAGGGGCTAACTCGCGCGCCGCCGCTTTTGTCATCCCCCGAATTGCCCATTTAGTTCCGCAATACGCGATCATCTCCGGATACCCGCGCAGGCCGGCAAGCGATGAGATGTTGACGATAGAGCCTCCGCCAGCCTTCTTCATGGCCTCGAGCACGGTTTTAATGCCGAGAAAGACACCGCGCTGATTGACTTGGTAATGCCGGTCAAAGTCGGCCACTGACGTCTGCTCGATGGGGCTGGGATAGAAAATACCGGCGTTGTTGACGAGGACGTCGATCTTTCCGTAGCGAGCCTGCGCCGTGCGCACCACCGCGTACCAATCATCCTCGCTCGCGACGTCCTGGTGCACGAACATCGCCGCCTCGCCCAGCTCTGCGGCCACAACAGCACCGCTCTCAAGCACATCGGTGAGCACGACTTGGGCGCCCTCGGCGATGAAAATTTCCGCCTCTCGGGCACCCTGCCCGCGCGCTGCACCGGTGATGATCGCGACTTTTCCCTCGAGCCGTCTTAGGCGGGATCCGGCGGACGGGTCAATGCGAGTCTCGGCGGCCCGCAGCAACGGCTTTGAACCGGGAGTGCTCATTCAAACGATTGTATTAGGGCAAGCTAATTCATGTCAATTAAACTTACCCCGCTCAGGCGCTGCCCGATCCAACTTGGGCCGCAACATCGAGAATGCGTCGGGCTCGCTTCAAGAGCGGGCCGTCAATCATCTGACCATCGAGATCAATCGTACCGAGGCCTCGTCGTAAGGCGTCCTCATATCCCGAGACGATCCGTTCTGCACGACTGATCTCCTCTTGGGTCGGTGAAAAGGCGCGATGTGCGAGCGCTACCTGCCGAGGCAGCAGACATATCTTGCCTGCATATCCGAGATCTCGGCCGAAGTTCGCGTCGGTCGTGAACCGCGCGTCATCACGCACCTCAAGTACGGCCTGATCTATCGGCTCAATGTCAAAGGCGCGAGCCGCTAGCACCACCCGTGATCGTCCGTAGAGTACTTCCAGGCCCGCGGGAGTTCTTCGGGCCTGTATTTCGGACGCCAGATCCTCCGCGCCAAAATAGACCGCCACGAGTCCACAATTGGCTTCGGCTAGCGCTTCGATCCGCAGCAGCCCGATCATCGACTCGATCCCGCCAATGACGGCTGGCGGCCGGCCTCGGCGGTCCAAGCTATCGGCCATGCGCCGCACGTCATCGGCGTTTTCGATCTTGGGCAAAACGATTCCATCCACGGAGCAGGAGACCACCGCCCGAAGGTCTTCTTCATAAAACTCGGTTTGAGTCCCGTTCGTGCGCACAAAAAGTCTGAGGCTAGGGGCGGCGGTCCGCAGTTTATCGATCCTCTCTGCCAGCCTCTGTCGGGCCTCCATCTTGTCGGCCAGGGGTGTGCCATCTTCCAGATCGATGACGAAGCAATCTGCCGGTATGCGCGGAAATTTCTCGAGCAGCTCCGGCCGATTGGCCGGGGCAAAAAAGAGCGATCGGGTCAAGCCGGGGGCCATTCCACACCTAGCGCGGCCCGCGCGCGAACTTGACTGTGCGCTCGGGTATCGCAGTCCACGCCTGCGCACTGTCGCAGTACACGTGCATAGTGGGCTGGAGCCAGCTGGTGTCGTCGAGCGAACCGGCTTTGATGATGGTGAGTTCCGGCAGCACCGCGGCGTTCGAAGTGATTGGTGAGCCGCAGTTGGGACAAAAATTGCGATCAACGGCTTGGCCGCTTTCACCGGTATCGTGATAGGTCTTGAGCGCACCCGTGATCGACAAGGCGGACTTTGGGATCGCAACGACGACCGCAAATGCCGTGCCGGCTTGTTTTTGACAATTTTTGCAGTGGCACACCGCGATAATGGCGGGATCTGCTTGCGCCGAATACCTGACTTGACCACAAAGACACCCGCCGATTAGGTCACGCATTGCTGGCTCCTCATGCAAAGGTTTCAGATCTTGCTGGCTATGCGCCGAGCATACCGACGATGGCTACGGCCACCACGTTTTGGTTGGGCATGCCGCCCAAGTTGTGCGACAAAGCCAAGACCGGTGGAGTGCGTCGCTGGCGCTGACCGGCCCGCCCGAGTAGTTGTAGGTAGTTCTCGTAGATCATGCGCAGTCCGGACGCACCGATAGGGTGACCGAAACATTTGAGGCCGCCGTCAATCTGGCAGGGAAGCGGACCGTCGGCATCGAAATATCCTTCGAGCACGTCCTTCCATCCTTCCCCAACTTTTGAAATGTGCAGATCTTCCATGGTCACCAACTCCGTGACGGAGAAGCAGTCGTGCACTTCCAGCAAGTTCAATTGCCGGCGCGGATCGCTGATGCCGGCCTCGTGATAGGCCCGGGTGGCGGCGATCCGGGTCGTCGGACAGTAACTCCCGCTCCATCCCGAACCTTGAATTTCCCATCCGTTGGAGACCGCCATCTGGATGGCCTTCACGGTCACGAGATCGGTTTTCCCCAGCGAGCGCGCAATCTCCGGCGTAGTCACGAGGGCACAGGCAGCGCCATCGGACACGCCGCAACAGTCAAACAAGCCCAATGGATCGGCAATCATCGGCGCCCTGAGCACCGTATCCATGGTGATCTCCTTGCGAAGATGCGCTTTGGGGTTCTTGGCACCATTCGAATGGCTTTTGACCGATATGTGCGCCATTGCCTTCTTTAGGTCGTGCTTGTGGACACTATGTTCCGCCGAATAAGCCGCCGCAAGTTGAGCGAAATTGCCGGGCGCAGATCCGACGACGCCAACCATGTCGAACATGCTGCCCCGGCTCCGCACCGGCAGGCCGCCGTATCCCGTGTCTTTTAGTTTCTCGACACCCACGGCGAGTGCTATATCAGCCGCGCCAGCGGCGACGGCGTAAACAGCACCGCGGAAGGCGTCAGTTCCCGAAGCACAGTAGTTTTCCACTTTGGTAACACCGACATTATCGAGTCGCAACGCGACGCTCAGCGGAATGCCTGAGGGTCCGGCATGGATGAAATCGACTGCGACGGCAAGCCACGCAGCATCGATCTGCGAGGTTTCAATTCCCGCGTCGGCAATCGCTTCCCGGTAAGCTTCAACGATCAGTTGTTCGGTGTCGGCGTCCCACCGTTCGCCAAATCGCGTGCAGCCCATGCCAATGATTGCGACCTTGTCTCGAATGCCTCGTGGCATGGTCCATTCTCCTGTCTTCAAAGGCCAGCGGGGCCTTCGGGTTGCGCGACTCACAAAGTGAGCGTCGCCTTCCAAAAATACTTCGTAAAGTGCCGTCGATTGTCCGTGTCCTTGATGCGAAACATCATGCGAACCGGTCGGCCCACCGCTATTAATTCGGGATCCACGTCGGCGAACTCGGCGAACATGCGTCCGCCGCCTTCAAATTCGATCATTCCATAGTACGCAGGCGGGTTCGGGCTGTAGCAAAGATGGTCGGCGGTGTGTGTGAGTATGCGCGCCGCCTTCTCCGCTAGCGGATAGTCCTCCTGGGTGCCCACCGAGGTATCACTCCGATCTACGCTGAGTTCGCTTCGAGGAAATTGGATGGCACCGGTCACGGTGCTGCGGCCGCCGACCAAACCAAGCACCGACTTGCGGTTGCGATACAGCGCGCTCAGCGACTGCTTGAAATCGGTCTCTACTCGCATTCCCTTTTCCATGTCAAGCAGGCCATTGAAGGATAGGAACTTCAGGTAATTGCTTTCCGCGTGTCGTCGATGAAGCCAGCGCGTCAATCCATGATCCCGGGGTGCATGGGTGATCGCGTCTGTGACTTCGAAGCCGAGGATGTCGCAGCCCTGCCCGAAGCTCGCGACGACGATTCGCTCGCCGGGTTTAGCCGTTTCCAATGCGTGCGCCAGCATGAGCGCCGGGTGCGCCGTGCCGCTATATCCCACCGTGGCGTCGAGCGCATGGCGGATCGCGTCGGGTTTAATGCCTGCCTTCCTGGCGATCGCTTCGGGTACGCCGCCTGCGGCGACTGCGACGATAAGATGATCGACATGGGCGGGGCTGAGCTTGAGAGTCTCTAGGCCGGCCTGCACGCCGTCGGACAAGACCTTGTAATAGCCCTCATCACGGATCCAGCGACTCTCCCATCCATAATCAAATTCGGAATCCGTGGAGCGAAAATGGTCGACGAAGTCGACCGTGACGCTGTGACAGCCGAGAAACCTGGCGATCGGCTCGCCGCTCCCGACCAACAACCCCGCCGCCGCGTCGCCGTTCAACAGCTCGCTCTCAGAGCCCGCGCGAGATTTGCGCTTGTCCGCCGCGACACACAGAATTGATTTGCCACTGCTCGAAGTCGCTCGCAATGCGTTAATCAGCGCCGAAGTGCCTGCGCGCTGGCCTCCGCCCGCATCCAAGGCACCAGTCGCATCGCTGAGGTTCAGAGCCTCCTTGATGATCCCGGCGTTCTGCCGGTCGGCATTGGGAGCGGACGTCGAGGCGAAGAGGACGGAGGAGACGCAAGTACGATCCAGGCCGCCGAGGCAATCTCGCGCGGCCTCGACCGCCATGGTAATGCTGTCTTCATCCCAATTGGCCATGGCACGCTCGCCCTTCCCCATCGAGCTTAAGGCACTGTTGAACCATGCGTTGGCAGCGACGACTGCGGCCCTTTGCAAGCGTGATCTTGGGATATACGCCCCATACGCGAGAATGCCGCTTCCGGGACACGTCATTCGAACTCCGCGTACCCGTGATTGATGACGACCACATCGCGCGCGGTGACGCGCGCTCGAAAGCTCGCGCGGCCGCTTCCCTCTCGCCAGATCTCCGTGGTGATGTCTTCTCCGGGATATACGGCACTCGAGAACCGGGCGTCGAGCCGCCTAAGGCGCGCCACTCGATCACCGCAGACAGCGCTCAACAAGGCTCGGCCTACTATTCCGTAGGTCGCCAAACCGTGGAGGATGGGCCTACTAAATCCCCCGAGGCGGGCAACGTCGGGGTCCGCGTGCAGCGGATTGTAGTCACCCGACAAGCGATACAAGAGTGCCTGTTCGGGGCGGGTGGGCAACTTTATCGAAAGATCCGCCGGGCGACCCTCGGGCATTGGGTGCGGCTTTGGACTTCCCGTCGTAATGCCACCCGCACCGCCATCTCCCCGTAAGAAGACGGCCTGCCGCATCGTGGCCAATAAGTTTCCGCTGGTCTTCTCCCACAACTGCCGACAGGAATAAAGGAGAGCGCCGACCTGCGTCCCCTTGTCGTAAATGGCGTCCACCGTGAGTACGGAGACGACCTCTCCACAGACAGTGAGTGGCGTGTGCATCACGAGGGACTGCTCGGCGTGCAAGACTTTTTGCCACACAATGCCAAACTGCGGCTCGCGCAGCCAGAACCCGGGATTCGCCAAGACGACGGACATGGTCGGCAAGGCGTCGAGCTTTTCCTCATAAACGAAACGAAGCTTGTCCGGCGTGTCGGCATCGATGCCCGCACCGACGCCTAAGGCGTAAAGCATGGTGTCGCGGGCGGTGTAGCGCTGCGATGTTTCGCGCCTGCAGCTCATGAGCTTGTCGAAATCGAGCGGCATCGCACACGCCTAGATGGGATCCCAGCCGAACACATCCGCGGAACAGTGCAGCGGTTGGAAACTCGTTTTGAAGGCGGGCAATAAGTCGCTCGCGATGGCTTCGGGCGTCCAGCCTTCCGATCGATGCATCGCGCGAACTGGACGCGGGGCGTTGAAAAGAAAAATCTCGTTTTTTCGCACGGCAAAGATTTGACCCGTCACGCTCCGTGAAGCGTCTGCACACAGAAAGGCAACGAGCGGCGCAATCTTGGCGGGCGTCATGGCCCTCAATTTCTCGACCCGACGCCGCTCGGACTCGGTCTGCGTCGGCATGGTTGCAATCATTCGGCTCCAAGCAGCCGGAGCGATGCAATTGGAGCGAACGGAGTATCGCTCCATGTCGAGCGCAATGGACTTCGACAGCCCCACGACGGCCATCTTGGCCGCGGCATAATTGGCCTGACCGAGGTTTCCGATGAGACCGGATGCCGAGGTGAAATGCACGAATGAACCGGAGTTTTGCTCCCTGAAATAAGGCGCCGCAGCCCGGGACACGAAAAATGTCCCATGCAGGTGCGTGTCGATCACGCCGCGCCATTCGAGCTCGCTCATATTGAAAAACATACGATCACGCAGGATTCCGGCATTGTTCACGACGGCGTCGATGCGCCCGAACTTCCTAAGGGCATCATCGATGATCGATTCCGCTCCCTTTGCGTCGGCTACACTCGCAACATTTGCAAGCGCTTTCCCGCCCGCAGACTCTATCTCGTGAACCACCTCGAACGCGGGAGCCGCATCCGCGCCCTCCCCTGCGGCCGAGCCGCCGAGATCATTGACCACCACCGCGGCACCCTCGCGGGCGCATAACAGCGCAATCTCCCGCCCGATTCCGCGGCCGCCGCCAGTGACTGCGATGACTTTCCCGTCGAGCGTGCGCTCCATGGTTTTCCTTGTGCGATCAGCACTCAACTGATGAGGCGATAGTCGTCTGATCGCGGACCGTTTTTCATCATCTCCACGAACGCTTCCGGGGTCTTCGTCCAGATGGCGACATGCCCATGCTCATCGAGATACCAGCTATCGCATCCGGACTCCCAGACGGTTTTCTTGCCGCTTGTCCGCACGTCTTCCATGAAGCGTTGTTGTGCAGCTTCCGTCGGCACGATGGCCGAGGCGTTTTCACGCACCAATTTCTCCAGCAGTTTGACGATGTAGTCGGCCTCGAGCTCTGCGCAAGTGATAAACGAGAGGTTGCCGACGGTGGAAAAGGGTCCACCCACCATGAAAAAATTTGGGAAACCAGCGAGACCGACTGCCTCGAATGACTCGGCCCCCTTCGACCAAGCCTGATTGAGCGACAGACCCGACTCACCGGTCAATTGGATGGATCGACAGAAGACGTGGGCTTGAAAGCCTGTTGCAAGAATGAGAACGTCGCATTCATGCAATCGGCCGTCGGACGTGCGTATTCCAGAAGCTTCGACCTGATCGATGGGTGTGGTAACCAACTGACAATTAGCCTGCTGGATGGCTCCGTAGAATTTCGTCGAAAACACCAGCCGCTTGCAGGCCACCTCGTAGCTTGGCGTTAGCTTTTTACGGAGCTCCGGAGCTTGGACGGATTCGAGATACTCTTCGCATCCGGCGCGCAGCTTTTTGAGCTCCTCCTGATCGCCAACGACCGCCACTCCGAAGCCCGAGTAAGAGCCAATAAGTAAGGTCTGATACAACTCCGTGGTCAGCGACGGCCGGATCTTCCAAAGTAGTCGACGCCAAATCGAGTATTGCTCATTGGGTATCGGGAGGATCCATTGAGGCGTACGCTGAAACACATCGAGGTGCCGGACGTGCGGGATGATTTCAGGAACGATCTGCGAGGAACTCGAGCCGTTACCGATGATTGCGACACGCTTTCCCTTTAGATCGGAACTGTGGTCCCAGCGAGAACTATGAAATACCCGTCCGCAGAAGCTATCAAGGCCGCGAATGCTCGGATATTTGGGAACATGCAGCACGCCGACCGCCGATATAACTATATCGCTCGTGTTCCGCTCGCCATCGCGAGTCTCCAGGTGCCACTTGCCATCGGAGTAACTTGCCTTGACGACTTCCTTGTTGAATCTGATCCGCTGACGTATACGGAATTTATCGGCGACCTTCTCCAGGTACGCACGAATTTCCCGCCCCGGAGCGAACATTTGGCTCCAGCTGGGATTGGGGAGAAATGTAAACGTGTAAAGATGCGACGGGACATCGCAGGCTATCCCAGGATAGGTGTTTTCCCGCCAAGTGCCGCCAACCGCCGCCGCTTTCTCGAAAATCGTCACGTCGTCAAAGCCGGCGCGCAGCAGCTTCACCGCCATGCCGAGCCCGCTGATCCCTCCTCCGATGATGATGATCCGCAAGCTCCGTGAGCCTTTCGGCTTCAGCGGCGAAGGACTGTCTCCCATCCTGCTACCCCCAATACCATGACTATTCGAGTCTCAGATGATCTAACAATTGCTATGGTGTTAAATTACTTGAGGGCGATGGAGTCTTGTCGTGCCACATCCGCTGCTTCGTCGAAGGCCCCGCCTCAGGACTTTTTCGATTTCGCTTTAAACATTCATACGATGGTATGGATTTGTCGAGTGGCGGTCAATGGCCGCTCGTAGGACTTGAGTTAGGTCTCAATCGCTCCTTGACGCTCACCAGATCTGCAGCGCATCATACGAACGAATGATCACGACGAAGATGCGCGGGGCAATGCATCATCGGCGCGACGAGAAAAATCCGTAGGCCGTTCTCTCGGCCTGAATCATCGGCGCTCTTTGAGCGATGTCTCGAGGGGGAGATTCATGGCGCACCGACTGCAGGATAAAGTGGCGATCATCACGGGGGGAACCTCGGGTATTGGAGCCGCCACGGCTCGATTGTTCTTGGATGAAGGGGCGCTGGTGATACTCGCCGACCTTAACGAAGCCAAGGATACACGTCTTCTGGAGACCTGGGCCCGCATGCGGGACCGAGCGGAATTCGTCCGTACCGATGTCATAGATGAAACGGCGGTCTCTGCGGCGATCGCACGCGCGGTCGCGAAATGGGGGCGGCTGGATGTTGCAGTCGCTTGTGCCGGTGTGCCGGGTCAGGGAAGTGATGTCGATCTGACGCAATCCGAATGGGACCGGATTATGGCGATCAATGCCCGCGGCGCTTTCTTCGTCACCAAACATGCGGTTCCGCATATGGTGAAGGGTAAAGGTGGCTCGATCGTCAACATCTCCTCGGCATACGGCATCGTCGGCGTACCTGGGTTCGCTGCTTATTGTGCATCCAAGGGCGCGGTGCGGATGCTGACCAAATCAACTGCCATCGAGCACGCCGCGCAAGGTGTGCGTGCAAACTCGATTCATCCGGGAGCGATCGATACTCCGATGCTCCAAGGTGTCATCGACCGGTCCGACGATCCCGAAGCGACGCGCACTTGGTTGGCCGGACAACAGCCGACGGGTCGGTTGGGACAGCCTGAAGACATCGGCTGGGGGTGTGTGTACTTGGCATCCGATGAGGCGCGCTTCGTCAATGGAGCGGAGCTGGTGATCGATGCGGGACTTGTCGCGCGTTGATGCCACCCGCCAGTGGTAGTCGCAGGTCCACTTTTAGCCGGGGGCCTTCGCCATCAAACGCACCGTTCTAACGCCCGAACACGAATTGTTTCGGAGTCAATTCCAGCGATTCTTGGCTGATTACGTCGTACCCTTCCACGCTGAATGGGAGAAGGCGGGCTCCGTACCGCGTGAGGTGTGGCTGCAAGCCGGCAAGCTCGGGTTTTTGTGTCCAAACATGCCGGAAGAGTACGGCGGCGGAGCCGGTGACTTCGGATACTCCGCAGTCATCGTCGAAGAAATAGCACGGGTGAACGCCACCGGGCTGGGATTCGCGATGCACAATGATGTCGTCGCCGACTACCTCCTAGCTTATGGCAGCGATGCAATCAAAGCCGAGTGGCTACCTAAAATGGCACGCGGCGAGGCTATCGCGGCTCTTGCACTCACGGAGCCCGGCACGGGCAGTGACCTCAAAGCGATTCAAACGAGCGCGTACCGCGACGGTAATGAGTACGTCGTCACTGGTCAGAAGACGTTTATCACCAACGGATTCAACTGCGATTTCGTGATCGTGGCGGCTAAAACGGGGCCCGAACTCGGCCGCAAAGGCATCTCGCTCATTTTGGTGCCCCTCGGTGCCGCCGGTTTCACAAAAGGACGAAAACTGGAAAAGATCGGGCTGCTGGCACAGGATACGTCCGAACTCTTCTTCGATGCCGTGCGCATTCCGATCGCCAATCGACTGGGAGAGGAGAACGCAGGCTTCTCTTATCTCATGCATCAGCTCGCGCAAGAGCGCCTGACGATTGGACTGCGGGCGATCGCCTCGATCGAGAGCATGCTCGCTTCGACACTCGCGTATACCCGCGAGCGCAAGGCCTTCGGGCAACCAATATTTGATTTTCAAAATACGAAGTTCAAGCTTGCCGATGCGCGTGCGCAGGCGGAAATGCTGCGTTGTTTCACGGACGCATGCCTCGCCGAGCATTTACGGGGCGAACTCACGCCGGTGCGCGCGGCGATGTTGAAGCTGCTAAGCGCTGAAATGCAAAACCGCATTCTGGATGATTTGCTGCAGCTTCATGGTGGCTACGGCTTTATGACCGAGTACATGATTGCGCGTGCGTGGCGTGACGCACGAGTCATGCGCATCTACGGGGGAAGCTCGGAAATTATGCGCGAGATCATTGCGCGCGATATGTGACCTCGCATGCGTGAACGGAGATCACCGAGCGCGCAATCCAACCTCATGCAAGTTTGCAATGCAGACTGTCAGCTTACCCTTTGCCTTGACGTGCCGAACACGATGCTGCATCATACGTTTGCATGATATTGAGTGCGATAAACGGCACAGGGTCTTTGCGGGGCAAAAAAAAATGAAATTGGGGAGAATCGCAATTCCGGGACCCGATGGAACCGTCACACGAATCGTGGGCGTGCACCCGGAAGAAAGTCGCGTAGTCGATCTCGTGAAGGCCGAGGCGCTGCGCCTTTTGGGCAAGGGCGCGACTCGCGGCGCCGCCTACCGTCTCGCCCATGCGAAATTCCCATCGAGCATGAGCGACGCGATCGCTCTCGGTGACACATTCCTCGACAGCGCACGCGAGGCAGACTCAAGTCACGGTGCGGATGCCTCGCACCCCTTCGCGACGGTCTCCTGGCAACCGGCCGCGGATCCGCCCGTCTTGCGCGACTGCCTGACATTCCCTGTACACATCAACAACGCCATGCACGTGGTGAAGGTCAAGGCGAGTCCATTTCTGCTGCATGTTCCGGGCTTCTACAAGACATCTCCTAGCACGATCATCGGCCACGAAGCCGAGGTCCCATGGCCGGGCTATACCAGCCACATGGACTATGAATTGGAGCTGGGAATCGTCGTTGGTCGCGAAGCTCGCAACTTGACCCCGGAGCAAGCAGAAGAGGTCATTTTTGGATTTACTATCTTCAACGATTTCAGCGCTCGTGACGTAATCGTCACGGAGATGCCTATCGGTTTGGGACCTACTAAAAGTAAGGATTTTGCGAGCGGCATAGGTCCCTGGATCACGACGATGGACGAATTGGGCGGAATTCGTAATTTCAACATCGGCGAATTAAAGGCGGTCGCACGGGTGAACGGAGAGGTGTGGTCTGTCGGTGATACGCGCCACATGATCTGGTCACCCGCGGAACTCCTCGCCTACATCTCCCAGTGCGACAACCTTCGCCCTGGCGATGTCATCGGTTCGGGCACGGTAGGCAATGGTTGCACGCTGGAGTTGCCGGGTCGGCGCTTGAAGCCTGGGGATCTAGTCGAACTCGAAGTCTCTGGCCTCGGGGTCTTGCGCAACAGGTTGGGCCAACCGGAACCTGCCTATTGGTGGCCGACGAAGAGAGCCAACCCGCTTCTGCCGCAGCTCTCGTAAGGCCAAACGGACCGACAGGTGATCGACATGTCAACGCGTGGGTATCAGCTCAGAAGGATCGTCACCGGGCTCAACGCGCAACGTGAATCCGAGGTTACGATGATTGGTCCCTGCACGAATCGTCTCGCGATCGATGCGTGGCCGGGAATGTTCGTCAACGAGCTATGGGTCACGAACGGGGCACCCGCAGACAATTCGGGATCGAATGACGCTGCGCTGCGTCCTATTCGCCACGACCCAACTCCCGGCGGAACGATTTTCCGAGTCGTAGAGATTCCGTCGGAGACCAACCTGAAAGTCGACGCGGCGGCGACTTTTGCCGCAATGGGATCCGCCAATCGTCCGACGGAGAAAGATAGATCGCGCCATTTCAGCATGCACAAGACCAACAGCGTCGACTATGCCCTCGTCCTATCCGGTGAGTGCACCATGCTCTTGGAGAAGGGCGAGGTGCAGATTCGCCCTGGCGACTGCATCGTTCAGCGGGGCACCGCCCATGCGTGGGTGAATCGCAGTAATGCCCCGTGTGTCATCGCGTTCATTCTGATCGACGCCATTCCCTGCTGAGTATCGAATATCGCGCCTGCACGCGATATGGCCGCACGACCGCTAAGATCTCCACCCACGGCTTTCGGCGCGGGGCGTACGATCGACTGGCTTCTACAGGCACAGGCCAGAGCGAATCCTTCCAAAGTTTTCTTCACGTGGGAGCCTTTCAGTGGCAAATCCCAGGTTTGGACTTATGCACATTTTGCCGCAGCCACGCTGCGCGTCGCGGCGGGCCTACGGCGGAGCGGGGTTGGCGCGGGCGCATTCGTCCTGATTCATCTCGACAACTGTCCTGAATATTTGCTCTCCTGGTTTGCGTGCGCCCACTTGGGTGCAATCGCTGTTTGCATCAACACGCGCTCGACGCTCGACGAATTGACTCACGCTGCGAACCATAGTGGCGCGCAGTTCGCGATTACCCAACCCAATCTTGCGGCTGTAGTGAGCGCGGCCCTGCCGGCTGCCAAGAACATCTGGGTCATCGCCGATGAGGACTCCGTGTCACCGCCGGAAATGCGTAGTCAATTCGAGAGGCTACTCGAGGAGTCGCCGAGTGCACTGGCCTATAGTTCCGCGCTCGGCGCTGCTTTCGTTCAGTACACTTCCGGTACGACGGGGCGCCCGAAAGGCGTCCTTTTCACGCACAGCAATGCATTGTGGACCGCCAAGGTCAGTGCTCAACACGAAGGTTTGACGGCCTCCGATGTCCACCTGGTCTACTTGCCGCTGTTTCACATTAACGCGATCGGCTATTCGGTACTGGCGTGTTTGTGGGTCGGCGCGAGCTTCGTGCTGCAGCCTCGTTTCTCGGCGTCCAGGTTTTGGAGCGTATCCCTGCGCCATCGGTGTACTTGGGCCTCTCAGATTAGCTTCGCCCTCAACGCTCTCGCAGTTGCCGAGGTACCTGCGCATTATTTTCGGCTGTGGGGCGCTGGTATCTGCGGACACCCCCTCGAGCAGCGCTTCGGCGTCCCGATGCTGGGTTGGTGGGGCATGACCGAAACGGTCTCTCACCCGATCGTCGGTGATGTGCACGTGGAAAATAGACCGCGAGCGATCGGGTGGCCCGCTCCCGAATACGAGGTTGCAGTCGTGCGCGAGGACGGATCGACGGTGGAACCGCAGGAAACCGGCGAACTCTTGGTGCGCGGAATTCCTGGCGTATCGCTGTTCTTACGTTATCTGCATGACGAGGCAGCGACGGCAAGCGCCTTCGATCCGGACGGGTGGTTTAAAACAGGAGATCGGGTCACGGTTCATTCAGATGGTGCGATTTCATTTGCGGACCGTGCCAAGGATATGCTCAAGGTCGGCGGAGAGAACGTCGCCGCCTCCGAGATCGAACGGGTGATCTTGACTGTGCCCGGAGTCCTAGAAGTCGCAGTCGTCGCTGGCCCGCACCCCATGATGGTCGAGGTACCGGTTGCGTTCGTGATCGCCAAGAAGGACATTGTCGGAATCGAAGGGCGGATTGTTGACGCCTGCCGTCAACAGCTCTCTGAATTCAAAGTGCCGCGTTGGGTGCGCATCGTGCCCGAATTGCCGCGAGCGGGCCTTGGCAAAGTCGCCAAGCACGCACTGCGCGCGAATCTCCAGGCGGAGGCGGCCGCCGGCACGCTCCCCTGGTCAATATGACTTGGGCAAGCCGAGCGCTCGTTCGGCGATGTAGCACAAGATGAGGTGCGGGCTGATCGGCGCGATCCGCGGGATCATCACCTCGCGCAGGTAACGCTCCACATGATAGTCGGTGGAATACCCGAAGCCACCGTGGGTCATGACGGCCGTCTCGCAACTCTTAAATCCCGCTTCCGCCGCAAGATACTTAGCGGCGTTGGCCGCGATGCCGCACTCTAGTCCCTTATCATAGCGATCGGCTGCCGACAGGGTCATTAGCCACGCAGCCTCGAGTTCCATCCAGCATTTTGCCAGCGGATGTTGAATAGCTTGATTCTGTCCGATCGGGCGGTTGAAGACGATGCGCTCCTTGGCATAGGTTGCGGCCGTTTCGACTGCCAAGGCTCCGATGCCGACCGCCTCGGCGGCGAGCAGCACTCGCTCGGGGTTCATCCCGTGCAATATATATTCAAACCCGCGGCCCTCCTCACCGATCAAATCGCGCTTCGATATTTTCCAATCCACAATGAAAAGCTCGTTTGAGTCGATGGCTTTGCGTCCCATCTTGCGCATTTCGCGAATACTGATCGCGGAACGATCGACGTCGGTATAGAAGAGACTAAGTCCCTCGCTCGGCTTGCGGACTTCCTCGAGCGGGGTCGTGCGCGCGAGTAGCATGATCTTGTCGGCGGTCTGGGCGGTTGAGATCCAAACTTTTTGGCCATTCACCAGATAATAGTCGCCCTGGTCGACGGCGCGGGTCTTCAGCTGCGTGGTGTTGAGGCCGGTGTTCGCCTCGGTAACGGCGAAGCATGCCTTTTGCTTGCCGTCGCGGATCGGCGGAAGCATCCGTTGCTTCTGTTCGCTGCTGCCAAAGACGACTACAGGATTCAACCCAAAAATGTTCACATGGATCGCGGAGGCGGCCGTCATACCCCCACCGCATTCCGCAACCGCGCGCATCACCAGTGCGGCTTCGGTGATGCCAAGACCGGCTCCGCCGTACTCCTGCGGCATGCAGATGCCTATCCACCCGTCCGCCGCCATGGCATCGAAGAATCCGCTGGGAAAAGCGCCCGTCGTGTCGATATCGAGCCAATATGCCTTGTCGAAGCGGTAGCACAGCCGCTTAACCGACTCCTGGATGACTTTCTGTTCATCCGTGAGTTCGAATTGCATGATTTATTCGCCTCGCCAGCGCGGCGTGCGTTTCTCGCGAAACGCCCGCGGTCCTTCCTGCGCATCGCTGCTTCTGTAGACTCGCTCGAACAGGTGATCCGCGCTTCGACGAGCCGCCGAACGTCCAGTCTCTGTGGCGATGCGCACGAGTTCCTTGGCCGCTTGGACCGTAAGCGGTGCGTTCTCCACGATGCGGGTGGCGATTCCCATCGCGGTCGTCATCAATGCATCGGGCGCCACGACCCGGTTCACGAACCCGATTTCGTATGCTCGTTGTGCGCTGATCGGCTCGCCGAGCAAAAGTAGCTCCATCATGATTCGCTGAGGGATCATATGGATCAAAGGGACGGCCCATGGCATCCCCCGGCCGACCTTTGCCTCCGTAATCGCAAAGCTTGCGGACGTCGAGGCCACGCACAGATCGCACATTTGCGCGAGCACCCACCCACCGGCGAACGCCATGCCATTGACGGCAGCAATGACGGGTTTGGACACCTCGATCGTGTCGCCCAAGATCGGCAGGAAGTCGCGCGGCGGCACCTGGAGTTGCGTCTCGGCCGCTTCCTTGAGATCAATCCCCGCGCAAAATGCACGATCCCCGGTACCGGTCAGAATGGCAACGGAGATGCGTGGATCCCTCTCGACCCTGTCAAAGGCCGCGAACAAGCCCGCCCGGACGGCGCCGTTCATCGCGTTGTGAGCCCGTGGCCGATCGATGGTGATGATCGCGACCGCGTTGCGGACCTCAAAATTTACCCCATCGACCTGGATGGTGGGCTCTCGTTCCCGACTCGAATCCACATCGCGTTCCATCAAAAATTCCTCGCGCTCATTCCCGCGGGATACGCTGCCCGCTCGAGCTCCTCTCTGAATTGAGGCGCGGCCAGCGGAATGATGGCCTCTCGCCGTTCCCCCAAGCTCTTACCGCGCAGATCCGCAACCCCGTGTTCCGTGACGAGAACACTTACGTCGCTGCGCGCGGTCGTCACCGGCCCAGACAAGACGCTCACGATGCGGCTCGCCTTTCCGTCGCGAGAGGTTGACGGCAGAGCAATCACCGCACAGCCATTCTCGGATTGTGACGCGGCGCGCATGTAGTCAACCTGACCGCCGACGCCACCCACATAATCTTGCGCGCTCGCTTCAGCATTCACCTGGCCCGTCAAGTCGACCTCAACCGCCGAATTGATCGAGACAAAGCGCTTGAGTTTGCTGAGAGTCTGCGTTCCATGCGTAATCTCGCTCGAGCAAAGTCTGATGGATGAATTGCGCCGCGCAAACTCATAGAGACGCTTCGTTCCGATGAGAGCGGCCGTCAAAGTGATCCCCGGAGCAACCTCCTTATGCGCATTGGTAACCGCACCGCTCTGCATGAGAAGCGCTGCGCTGTCACCCAGCATGCCCGAATGTATTCCAAGGTCCCGGTGATGCACGAGAAGACTCATGACCGATTCAGGTACGGCGCCGATGCCCGCCTGCAAGGTCGCCCGATCCGGGATGTAGTTGAGGATTCTATCGGCGATCTGTCGCTCAATCGCGCTGATCGGACTCGGAGCAACTTCCACCGGAGGCCGTGAGGTCGGGACGACAACATCAAGTTCAGATTCGGTCGGCGGATCCTCCGAATAAGTCCAGGGAATTTCCTCGTTGATTTCCGCCACCACGACTCGCGCAGTCTCGACAGCGGCGCGTATATAGTCGCTCGTAAGTCCCCAACTGAAGACTCCTTCGTCATTGGGAGGCGGAATCTGGATCAAGGCGACGTCGCAGGCAATCCGACCGCTGCGGATGAGACGACCGATTGCAGAGAGGTGAATCGGTAGAATCTCAAGCGCGCCTGCCTTGACAAGCGCGCGCCGCGCACCCATCGCACCAATGCCGTAAAAGCGTATGACATCCGAATGGTCGGGCTTGAGCAGTGGAGCGAAACCGGCACCCAAGAACATGCGCATGGAAATCAGGGCGTGGCGCTGCTCAATGAGTTTCTCGAGAATAGATAGCGCCTCGCCACAGCCGTTCGAGGTCACGATGCCATCTCCCGGCTTGATGATCTCCCTGAAATCGAGAGATGCGAGGTTAATGCTCCGGCTCATGCCGCTGCCAGCTCCCCTGCCTGACCGCCATGGTGTTATCGGACGGCTAGCGGCGTATGATGTATCTTCATCGTTCGTATGAATTATACGAGCGAGGGGGAGCGATGTCACGTAGATCCATGCATTGAAGCGTGCGCCAACAAAGATTGTTTGCTGCAACACGTGGCTAAAGTAGTAGTATTCATGCGTATGCTCTTTTTTTTAAAAAGTGCATAATTCCTGCCAAGCAGAGGGATATGGGCGACTGTGGGCAGATCGATTCGGAGTAGCACAGGCCGTGCGGTCTTAATCGAGTTCGGTGTTGATAACTAACTTCAGTTTGGGGCGATCATCGTCGTAAAGCGGATGCACTTGAAATGTTGAACGCAGTCACTAAATTGCAGAAGAATAAATTTGACGATCAAGGCACCAAAGAACGGCTACTGCAGACGGCCCTGCGCATGTTTGCAGAATCGGGTTTCGATGCCGTGTCGATTCGTGACCTCACCAGCGCGGCCGGGGCCAATCTAGGTGCCATTGGTTATCACTTCGGCTCTAAGGATGACCTGATCAAGGCTGTCTTCGACAGATTGGCGATCCCCGTCAACGAGCGACGCACAGCCCAATTGGACGCGTACGAGCGCACGGTCAAGGAAAGCGGCACGTCCGTCGAGAGGGTCGTTCGCGCGTTGATCGAACCCGCGGTTCGTTTTGCGAAGGACAAGGAAAGCGACGGGGTCTACTATTCACGCATCTTGGACATTGCGTATACATTGCGGCCGCAGGTCTTCACCGAGTTGATGCGCGCGCAATATGACGAAATCGCTCGTCGCTTCATCAATGCGCTAGCTCAGGCGCTCCCCGAGGTACCGCGTGACGAAGTCGTGTGGCGCTATACTTTCACGATTGGCGCGATGCTGCATATCCTCGATGATGCCGATCACGCGGATCGCGTCAAAACTTTTTCCAAGGGACGGGGCGATTCGAACAATCCGGACGAGATCATAGATAAGTTGGTGCCTTATGTCGTCGGAGGTATCACGGCTTCGGCGGCGGCCGCTCACGGGACAAGGTCCCGGACTAAGCTGAGGCGCGCAGCACGCAAGTAATTCTCCGGCCGGCCAGGCGAGCACTCTGCTTACCTGATTGCCGTCGGCGTGCGCATTGCAGCGGTCAAGCCTTGCAAGCACCCTACCTCGAGCCCTTGACTTCCCTTTTTCAGGGAACCATCATACGTTCGAATTAAAGTGGCTTAGTTGATCCGCCGCTGTACGACTTTGGGGGTACCGACATGTCAAAGCTGCAATCGTCTGAAAACCCAGTGGTGATCGAAGCTGCTATCACGCCGCTGCGTTTTGGTGAACCGGTCCAGTCGACGCAGCAGACGATCGACGAATCGAGGGCGTGTCTCGCGGCGGGAGCGGCGATCATCCACCACCATCACGACTTCAGCGCTCCCCCGGCCGACGGTGTCCGACAAATGGTCGCAATTCAGAAAGGCATCTTGGAAGCGTTTCCTGGCGCGCTGATGTATAGCGATTACTTGAAAGGCGACGGCATCTGGGAAAAAAATGCTCATCTGCGACCGCTGCAGACCGCAGGAATCCTGCGCATGGTTCCGCTCGATCCAGCGATCGTGCAAGTCGGCAAACTCGATAAGGACGGGCTGCCCTCAGACAGTCACGTCGCCGGACTTACCTTTGCCCAAGCGGCCGAAATTGTCCGTTTTGCTCGCGAGGTCAATGTCCCGATTTCGGTCAGCATCTACGAGCCGGGGAATCTGCGCTGGGCGCGGGCCTATGCTCTAGCAGGCATGTTTCCCGCCGGCTCGATGATCAAGCTATTCTTTGGCGGCCCTTATACGATCGGCCTGCACAAGGCGCCGGGTGTGAATTTCGGAATGCATCCCACCAAGGCCGCGCTCGATATCTACTTGTCCATGATGGAAGGGATGAACATGCCCTGGATCGTAAGCTGTCTGGCGGGCGTGCTCCTGGAAACACCGCTGGCGCGC
>Ga0302325_10008894_pt1 | contig 22040 bp, 19 predicted proteins | sample Palsa_T0_2_FD_201948 | JGI IMG/M metagenome (GOLD analysis project Ga0302325, IMG submission 201948) | Peat permafrost microbial communities from Stordalen Mire near Abisko, Sweden - Palsa_T0_2 | ecosystem: Environmental > Terrestrial > Soil > Palsa > Peat permafrost | place: Sweden: Abisko...
CGCGAGCGAGATCCTGGGTACCGAGCCGCGCTGGGAGGCCATGTTCTCGGCGCTGCTCTCCATCCTCCTGCGCAAGGGTCTCATCGCCGACTGGGAGTTCGTGGAGGAATTTCGCAAGGTGTGAAGGCGACGCCGCTCACTGGAAGCTGAGGAGCTTCTGCAGCTTCATCGCCAGCATCGGATTCCCCGTCACCTTGAGCTTGCCGGCGAAGAAGAGCTGCATCCCGTTGGCCTGCGGGTTCTCGACGAGCTTCTGGAAGTCTTCGTCGCTGATGCCGATGGTGCAGTCGGCGTCGCCCGTGCCGGGCTTGCAGGAGGGGCCGCTGGGGGTGACGTCGATGTTCCACTCACCGCCAGTGGGGCCGGTGATGTTCATCTGGAACTTGGCGCCGATGGTCTTCGCCTCCTCGGAGTTCTTGGAAAGGGCGGCGGGAAGCGTCTCGTTGAACAACTGCTTGATGTCGACGGCCATCGGCATTCCTCCAGGACAGCACTAGATCACGCGGCGTGAAGAGTGCGGAAGTGAATCGCGATTCAGCGCGGTCGTCAAGCGCCGCACACCCGGTTACGGCCCGCTGTTTTGGCCTCGTAGAGGCGCTCGTCGGCGAGACGCAGCAAGCTCTCGGCGTCGAGATGATCGCCAGTCAGCTCGCTGGCGGAGGCGAACCCCAGACTGACCGTGACGCGAAGCGTGGCCGCCTCGTAGGCCATGTCCAGTCGCTCCACCGAGGAGCGCACGCGCTCGGCGAAGCGCCCGACGTTGACGTGCTCGATCCCGCGGACCAGGAGGACGAACTCCTCGCCCCCAAAGCGCGCGAACACGTCCTCGGCGCGCACCAGCCGCTGCACCAGGGCCGCCACGCCGCGCAGAACCTCGTCGCCCGCAAGGTGTCCATGCGTATCGTTGATGCGTTTGAAATGGTCCAGATCGAGGATGATGAGCGAGAGGTGCGAGCGGTGGCGCCTGGAATACGCGAACTCGCTGCCCAGTCGCTCTACCAGGTAACGTCGGTTGTAGGCGCGCGTCAGCGGATCGCGCACCGACGACTCGTAGAGCTGCTGGGCCACATGCTCGGCCTGCGCGGCAACGATGGCGAACGATACGATGACGTTCGGTCCGATGTGGATGCGGTGGCCGCTCGCCAGCTCCGCCCGCTCGATCCGCTCACCGTCGACGAAGGTCCCGTTGGTCGAGCCCAGATCCTCGATCACGTACCCTCCGTCCGGCACCTGGATCAGCCGAGCGTGCGCGCGGCTCGCCCCCGCGTCGTCGAGGCGCACTTGCGCCTCTTTGCCGCGCCCGATGACCGTCTCCGCGCCGCCCTCCGCCACGGAGAACATGCGCCCGAGGGTGGGGCCGCTCACCACCGTGAGGACGGCGCGCGTTCCCCGGAGACCCGGGCTGGAGGAGACCGCGACCGCGATGGCCGCGTCGGTGGTGCGAGTGCTCGCCTCCTCGTCCTCCCAGCCGGCCAGGCTCGGACGGGTCGAGTGCCGGGCGGACGACTCGTGCTCGGGGTTGAGCACGGCGAGTTTCTGCGTCTTGCTCAGAGAGTCGCTCTCGGTCATGGCAGACTCGCTCCCCATCCTACATCCTGCCTGGACGATACGCCGATCCGCCGCTAGAAGGGCAAGGCGGGAGGAAGTCATGGGTCTTCTCGACGGCAAGGTGGCCATCGTCACGGGAGCAGGCGGGGGGATTGGCCGGGCCGAGGCGCGCCTCTTCGCGCGGGAGGGCGCGAGGGTCGTCGTGAACGACGTGGGCGGGGCGCGCGACGGAGCGGGCGCCGACCCCACCGCGGCCGAGGAGGTGGTCGCCGAGATCATCGACACCGGTGCGGTGGCCGTGGCCAGCCACGAAAGCGTCGTCACCATGGCCGGCGCTGCGGCGCTGGTGAAGAAGGCGGTGGATGCCTTCGGGCGCGTGGACGTTCTGGTGAACAACGCCGGCATCTTGCGCGACAAGAGCTTCCTCAAGATGGACGAAGCCATGTGGGACGCGGTGATCGACGTGCACTTGAAAGGGACCTTTCTGTGCTCGCAGGTCTTCGCCAAGCAGGTGGTCGCCCAGGGCGGCGGCGGGCGCGTGGTGAACACCACCAGCGTCAGCGGCATGCTCGGCAACTTCGGCCAAGCGAACTACTCGGCGGCCAAGGCGGGCATTTACGGGCTGACGCGCACGATGTCCATCGAGCTCCAGAAGCACCGGATCACCGTCAACGCCATCGCCCCCATCGCCAAGACGCGGATGACCGAGGACCTGCCGATGTTCCAGGGGGTGGATAGCCTGACCCCCGAGCACATCGCGCCGTCGGCGCTCTTTCTGGCCAGCGACCTGTGCGCGGATCGCACGGGCCATGTGCTCGCGGTGGCCGGCGCGCGGGTCTACGCTTTCAAGGTGGTGGAGACCCCGGGCCGCTTCAAGGAGACCGCCAACGGCGTGTGGACCGCGCAGGAGATCGCCGAGAGCTGGGACGGGATCGTCAAGGCTTGAGCCATGGCGTTCCCCCGACCCGATCCCGAGCGCACGCGCCGCATCGTCGGTCTGGTCATCTACATCCTGGTGATGCTTGCCGGCGCGGGGGCGCTGGTCTTCTTCTTCCTGGTCTTGCCGCTGGAGGCGCCAGATCCGGAGTCCCAGTACCAGGCGATGGGCATCGGCGCCCTGTGCGCCATCCCGCCGCTGGCCATCTACCTGTGGATCCCGCGGCTCATCGACCGATTCGATCCCGAACCGTGGTGGGCTCTGGCGCTGGTGCTGGGTTGGGGGGCGGTCGCCGCGTGCGGGGTCGCCGCCACGGTCAACACGGGGGTCGAGGCGCTGGCCACGGAACTCGGCGGCAAGGACTTGGGAGCCATCGCCGGCGCGTGCATCTCGGCGCCCATCGTCGAGGAGGGGATGAAAGGGCTCGCCGTCTTCGGCGTCTTTTACTTTCTGCGGCGTGAGTTCGACGGGGTGGTCGACGGCGTCATCTACGCGACGTTCGCGGCTCTCGGCTTCGCGGCGACCGAGAACATCATCTATTACAGCTCGGCGGTCATGCACGATGCGCAGGGCAACGCCCTGGCGGCGACGTTCGTGGTGCGCGGGATCCTCGCGCCCTGGGGTCACCCTCTCTACACCTCGATGACCGGGATCGGTTTCGGCATCTCCCGCGAGACCAGCAAGACGTGGCTCAAGTGGATGGCGCCGCTCTTCGGGTACGGCGCGGCGATGTTTCTTCATTGTCTGTGGAACACGGCGTCGACCATCAGCGGTTTCCTTTTTCTGGTGATGCTCCCGCTCTGGCTCATCTTCGTCGCCGCGTTCATCGGCATCCTCATCTGGCTGGTGGTGCGCAAAGGCCGCATCATCCGCATGCACCTGCAGGACGAGGTGCTGCTGGGAACCATGACGCGCGACGAGCTGAACCTGGTGTGCTCCCCCTGGGGGGGTCTGCGGGCTACGTTCGGCTGGGGCGGAGCGCACGGGCGCAAGTTCGTGCGCACGGCCGCGCGTCTCGGGCTGAGCAAGTGGCACACCGGACGCGCGATGAGGGGACGCAAGGTGACGGTGAGCGCCGACTGGATCGTGCCCCTTCGTCAGGAGCTGGGCGAGCTGCGAATGGCGGTGGCGCGATCGATGGGACGCGTCGTGGCGATGCCCCAGGCGTGGACCCCGGGAGCGCCACAGGCTCCCTCGCCACAGGGGTACCCGCCTCAGGCGCAGTACCCACAGGCGCATGCGCAGCAACCCTATCCGCAAGGGCCGGCGCCACAGCCCTACCCGCAACCGCAAGCCCAGCAAGAACCGCAGCCTCCGCAGGATCCGTCGCAGCCGCCAGGGTCGCCTTACAATCGGTACCCGCCGCCGGGGTGGGGAAGGCGCTGATGCCGTCCCGTTCTGAATCGTCACGACGGAGTCTGTCGGGGCTTGACCGACAGTCTCCTGAGGTCCTTGCGCCGACCGTGCGCTCTCGCGAGAGACGGCGCGTGGAAGGCGAAGAGCCCGCCGGCGAGCGCCGTCGAAAAGGATGCTAGCCTCCGCGGTCCGATGCTCGATGCCCGCGACCTGCTGAACGCCGCCGTCGATTATCTCCGCAGGAATCCCGATGAGCTCGTGAAAGCAGCCGTCAACGCCGCCGGGCTCCGCTTCGGCATACCCATTGCCGCGCTGCGGTACGTGACGGCGCAGGCGAACCTCCCCAAGAAGGCGCCCAAGGACATCGACATCGGCAGCGCGCCGCCCGCCGTGCGTATCAGTCTTTCGGTCGACGCGATGGGGACGCCGGTGCGAGCGAGCGCGGCCATCAAGGTCGACGAGATCGACTTCTCGCCGCAGGCGATGCGCATCGGGCTGACGCTGAGCGACGTCAAGCTCGCGCTGCTCGGCGAGAGCGACGCGCCGGTGGCGACGCTCATCAAGTCGGGTGCCCTCGACCTCTCCAGGCCCGGCAACCTGGTGAAGTTCTTGCCAAAGCGGCCCAGCGCCATCGTGGAGGCGGAGGGGGACCGCATCGTCATCGACCTGATGAAGGTGCCCGCCATCGCCGACAACTCGCGGCTGCGGCGGATCCTGGCCATCCTGACCCCGGTGGTGAACGTGCGAGCGGTGGAGACGGACCGGGACCACATCTACGTGGCCCTCAAAGCGAGCCCTCGCGGGCTCCCTCGCGCCCTGGCGGCGTTACGTGGGCGGCTGCCGTAGCCCCCGTAGCCCGCCCCCAAGAACCTGGCGAGCCGCATAGGCGCGCGACAAGCATGATGCTACACCCGAGACCGTTGCTCCGGGGAGTCGCACAGTCCGGTAGTGCACGAGCTTTGGGTGCTCGTTGTCGCGGGTTCAAATCCCGCCTCCCCGACCCTACGTTACACGGCGAATTTGGGCGCTTCCATGCGGAAACGGGTCCAAATCCCGCCTCCCACATCGCGTTTCGTAGCGGATGCCGTAGGCGTCTCCACAATCTCTCCACCCGCAAGCGCCTTGGAGAACGCACTGCCGCGACGTCCGGCATCCCATCGAGGCCCCGTCACGCCTCTGTGGTAAGCGACTCCCCATGACGTTCCCCCGGGGAGGGCTTGCGATCCTTGTCTTCGTCCTGGGCGCCTGCACGCGATGCGGAGCGACGCCGCCGCAAGCGAACTCACTTCAGCGTGCTCGCGAGGGGCTCGTGACCGACGGAGGACAGAGCGCGGCAGATCCGGTCGAAGTGTCCGCACGCGAGGTCGTGGCTGCACTTGCGCGCGGGGACTTCGCGGGCGTCACCGCGCACTTCGACGACACGATGCGCGACGCGTTACCCGAAGACCGGCTCGAAGCATTCTACCGTAGCATCGAGGGGACCGTCGGTTCGTTTGTCGCCATCGAGAGAGTCCGCCTGGTCGACTTTCAGGGCCACCGCATGGCGTTCGTACGTTGCCGCTTCCAGGGCGGCGAGAAGGTAGTGAAGGTCGTTTACGGGTCTGACGCACGCATCGCCGGCTTCTTCATCATCGACCCACCGAAGGACAAGCCGTGGACGCCGCCGCCGTACGCTCGACTCGACGCGTTCACGGAGCGTGACGTGCGCGTCGGCCATGCGCCGGAGCTACCGGGCTTCCTTGAGATGCCGATTGGAGCGGGGCCCTTTCCCGCCATCGTGCTCGTGCACGGCTCCGGGCCGCAAGATGCCGACGAGAGCGTCGGCGGCGTGAAGATGTTCAGGGACCTCGCCTTCGGGCTGGCCGGCCGTGGCGTGGCGGTCCTCCGGTACATGAAACGTTCGCGGGTCGATCCGCGAGGTATCGTCACCGTCAAAGAAGAAGCGATCGATCCAGCCCGCGCGGCAATCGACCTGCTTGCAGCGACCCCGGGCATCGAACAAGGGACGCATCGTCGTGGTCGGCCACAGCGAGGGCGGCTATCTGGCTCCGCGAATCGCGCAGAGCGACGAGCGCGTTGCGGGACTGGTCGTCCTCGCGGGGAACACCCGGCCGATTCAGGACCTAATCGTCGAACAGGTGCGTTATCTGACTTCACTGGCTCCCGACGCGCAGGCGCAGGCTCGCACCGACGAGGCACTCCGATTCAAGATTGCCGTCGAAGACCCAGCGCTTCGCCCCGATGCAACGATCGCGACGCCGGGCGGTGGAACGTTGACGGGGGCGTACCTCATCGACCTTCGCGCCTATCAGCCCGCGACGGTCGCGGCGGGACTCGCATGTCCGATGCTGATCGTTCGGGGAGAGCGTGACTACCAGGTCGCGCAGGCCGACTTCGACGGATGGAAGGGCGCGATTGGCCAGCAGCCGCGCGTCACGTTGAAGCAGTTTCCCGGGCTCGACCATCTCTTCGTCGCGGGAACAGGACCTTCGACCCCGGCCGAGTACGAGCACGCCGGTCATGTGGATGCAGCGGTCGTCGAGGACGTCGCGCGGTGGATCGAGACGGCCATTCCGCGTCGGTGATACGCTAGGCTTGCCCGTGATGCGGAAGGGCGCGGCTCGTGCGAAACGCGCCGTCGCCCGCATCCTGATCCCTTCCGCGCCTCCACGACGAATATCCTGCCTCGCCCGGCCGCTTCCCGGCAGGACGCGGTCTACCGGACGCTTACAGCGAAAGTTGATCTGCATCGTCGGCGCGTGAGCCTTGGCAGATCGAGCTTCGCGAGCTCGAAGTGCTGGATCGGGTCGCCCGGGCGATCCCGGGTCCTCTTACGGGCGGCAACGGCGGCCAAGAGCTGGCAAACGCGCGAGCACCCCCGCGCGCAGTCCGCGGCGCGGGTGACGTTGGCGTCGAGGGACACCAGAGGGATCGGTAGGGAAGAACGGTTCGGGCGGGGACGTCGCGGGTACGACCGAGCCAGCTCGGTCGTCGTTCGCCGGCGTTGGCCTGACGAGGCCCCCGTCGGGCCCAGGCCCGTCGGAAAGAAAGGACGAAGCGCTCCCTGTAAAAGACGCTCGCCTTTGCGCCAAAGCGCGGAGGCTAAGGCATGGTTCTCCCAGCCAGAGTGAGGGCTCGCGCTGCGTGTCCGCCCGGATCCTATGCCGCGCTCCGCTTCGGACCGCCCGAGGAGCGCTTCGTTTTCGCGGGATGCTTCACCGCATCCGCCGCCTCGACGACCGCGCGCAGGGCCGCGTTCACGGCCTTCGAGCTCCCAAAGCGCGCGAACACCTCCGGTTCGACGAGCGCGACGGCGAACGACCGCCTCGCCTTCGCGGCGTACTTCCCGCGCGGAAGCCGCTTGGCCTTGGTGAAGTCGACCTCGGGGATCTCCCGCAGGGAACGCTTGGTCGGTTCAGTCTCCTTCGACATAGGCTCTCCGCTCGCGCTTCGTGGCTCGCCTGGCGCTGATGATTCGGATGGTACCGCGCGCGACGCGCTCGGTGAAGACCACGAGGACCGTCCGGCCGAGCCGCTCTTCAGGGTTCAAATCCCGCCTCCCCGACTTCAGTCGACTGGCGCGGCCTTCCGTCGGGGAGGCGCGCTTGAGCGGCTCGGCCGAGCCGGTCGCGAGGGTCAATCTCCGGGGTAGGCGTCCGACCCCATCTCCAGGTCGTCGAGCCCCCCCGTCTCGATCTCGGCGGGGACGCGATTGCCGACCACACGGTCGAGCACGCGAAAGAAGATGGTCGCCGTGCCGAAGACGAAGACGACGTTGGTGACCACGCCGATGGCCTGAGCTGCCAGCTGACCGGGATCGCCGAACAGGAGCCCTCGAACCGGACCGCTCACCCCGTTCCAGTTCTCGCCGAAGCTGCCGTCCGCAAAGAGCCCCACGGAGAGCGTGCCCCATGCGCCGCCCAGACCGTGAACCGCGATGGCACCGACCGGGTCATCGACGTGAAGCCGGCTTTCCAGCGCCCCTACCGCCCAGGCGACGAGCAACCCCGCCACGACCCCGATGAGCGCCGCGGACGGCGGGGCGACGAACGCGCACGGGGCCGTGATGGCCACCAACCCCCCGAGCATTCCGTTGCACGCCATGGCGATGTCCGGCCGGCGGTGGCGCTGCCACACGTAGCCGAGCGACGCCAGCGCCCCTGTCGCCGAGGCGATGGCCGTGTTGGCGGCGATCTCGGCAATGCGAGGCTCCGTCGCGGCGAGCGTCGATCCGGCGTTGAAGCCGAACCATCCGAAGGCCAGGATGAAGGTTCCCATGATCGCCATCGGGAGGTTGTGCCCCTGGATCATGACGATGGTCCCGTCCTTGCGAAACTTTCCGATGCGCGGACCCACCACCAGGACGCCCGCCAGGGCGGTGATTCCTCCCGTCATGTGCACCACGGAAGATCCGGCGAAGTCGACTTCGCCGTGCCCCAGCCCGAACCCCGCGCCGAGCGACGACAGCCAGCCGCCGCCCCAGACCCAGTTGGCAAAGATGGGGTAAAGGAGAGTGGACATGAAGACGGCGAAGACGAGAAAAGACGCGAACCGCCATCGCTCCGCGAGCGCGCCGGTGGGAATTGTGGCGGCGGTGTCCATGAAGACGGCGGAGAACAAGAACATCGCGAGATTCCCGGGATCATGCGCGACGCTCACCAGCGCGAACTTCGACGCGCCGAGCAGACCGAAGAAATGGGCGCCGACGTGGAAGCCGAGCTCGCTGTGCGCGGTCGTCCCCAGCCCGAGCGATCGCCATCCGTCGACGCCCCCCATCGAAAGGCCGTACCCCACCAGCCAGAAGCCGACGACGCCGATCGGATAGATGACGAAGTTCATCGCCATGGTGTGGACGGCGTTCTTCGCTCGCGTGAATCCGGTCTCGACCATGGCAAAGCCGAGCTGCATGAACATCACCAGAAACGCGGTGAGCAGCACCCAGGCCAGGTTGACGGAGTGCTCCAGCATGCCTCAGCGGCCCCCGGCTCCAGGGCCGGTGTCCACCGGAACGGCCGGCGGCCGATGGACGTGGGAGCGGCCAGTGGCCACCGTCAGCCAGGCCAGGCCTCCGATGACCAGAATGAGCACCACAGGCATGAGGAGCTTGCGCGGGAAATGGAGGCGCTCGAGGAGCGGCAAACCCTTGCGGACCGAGCGATCGCGCGGGACGACCAGCTCGGGGTGCTCCAGGTCGATCAGCATATCCTTGGCGGTCGGGTAGCGCTCGCGCGGTGATCGCTCGACGGCACGAAGGATGATCTCTTCGATCTGGGGGTCGATTGCCGAAAACACGTCGCGCGGGGGTCGCGCCTCCTCGTTCAGCTTCGCCTGCATCATGGCGTGCACGTTCCCCGCGACGTAGGGCAGCTCGCCGGTGACCATTTCGTAGAGCATCGTGCCGAGGGAGTAGATGTCCGTCCGCTCGTCGCCACGCTTGCCGCGAACTTGCTCCGGCGCCATGTAGTCCGGCGTCCCGATCGCCGGCGTCAGCCCCATCCAGGTGAGGCGTCTTGCCGATTCGTCCATCGAGATGCCGAAATCCAGCAGCTTGACTTGCTTTTGCGCATTCAAGAGGACGTTGTCGGGCTTGAGGTCGCGGTGAACGATCCCTTGCCCGTGCATGTACACCAGGGCCCGGGCGATCTGCCGAGTGATCTCCATCGCCTCCTCGACCGGTAAGCGGCGTCTCGCGCTCAGCACGGCGCGGAGCGACTGCCCTTCCGCGTACTCCATCACCAGATACATCCGGCTCTTCTTCTCGGGAGCGAGCACGCGGACGATGTTCGGATGATCCAGCTTCTGACCTATTTGCTCCTCTCGATTGAAGCGCTGATAGAAGGCGACGTCGCTCTCGAATTGCATGTGCGGGACCTTCAGCGCGACCAGCGAGCCGGAGCGCTGGTCGACCGCCTTGAAGATCGAGGCCATGCCGCTGCGGGCGAGGAGCTCGCTGAGCTCGTACTGGTCCAGGCGATCGCCCGCGATGAGGTCGCGCATTGGGTGTGCCCGAGCCCTCTAGCACCGGCCCCACGCGAGGGATAGGCCGGTCGCCGAGCGTGGGGGATCCGTCTCCCACGGTCGAAAGCGATACCGACGACGCTTTGCGTGACGCACTAGGGCCCGTTACGGCTGGGGAGCTCGAGGGGAGCGGCTGCGCTCCCCTCGAACGACACCATCACGACGGAGTCTGTCGGTGCTTTGACCGACAGTCTGCTAGGCGGTTGCGGTGGGCTTGCTTTCGAGTAGCACCGACTTGGAGGACTTCTTGCTGGCACGAAGGAAGTAGATCGCGCCGTAGACGCCCCACGCCGCGCAGATGCCGAGCGCGATGTACGGCTCCTTTTTGCTCATCCCGCTGACCAGGAAGGGGCCTACGAGATAGAAGATCATGCACGCCAGGTTGGCGAAAAGACCGAACACCGGCACCACCATGTGCTTGAAGCCGTTGAAGCTGTGGTGCTCGCGAAAGGCCACGATCGCGACCAGGCACGTGATCATATAGAGGAGGAACGTTCCGAAGTTGCTGACCAGCGTGACGATGACCAGCGTGTTCGGCAGCTTGGCGATGGTGTCCGGGTTGAAGATGCCGAAGCTGTACCAGAACCCGTGGTACTTCGGGTCGAGCGCAGCCGGGGTGGTGCCGCCGAGGTACACCGACACAGTGACCATCCCGATGACGGCCGACAGGACGGCCAGCGTCCAGATGGCGCGGTGCGGCGTCATGTTCTTGCCGTGGAGCATGCCGAAGTGCGAGGCCACCTCGTCGTCCTTGCCCATGGCGTAAGTGACGCGCGCGCCGGTGTTCATGCAGGAAAGCGTGGTGCCGATGAGGGCGAGGAACACGGTGAAGGCCTGCACCAGCATGAAGGCGCGGCCCGCGCTGTAGGAGCCGAAGAGCCAGGTGCCGACGATGACCATCATGTCTCCGAGCGGCGCGCCGGAGGCTCCCGCGGCAGTCAGCGTATATCCCTTGTTGAGGAAGTAGTTCGCGGCAAAATACTCGATGAGGTAACAGAACGCGCCCTGGATGGCCAGCGACAGCAACACCGCTCGCGGGATGTCCCGCTTGGCGTTCTTCGCCTCCTCACCCATCGACGTCACCGATTCGAATCCCACCAGGATGAGGATCGCGACGCAGGCCTGGATGAAGATGAACGAGAAGCCGTGGGGTGCGACGACGGAACCCGCGGTCGGATGGAACTGGAAGTGCGGCACCAAGTCCTTGGGATGGTCGGCGTCGACCGGCTCCATCGTGGTTCCCTCGTCCGCGCCGTAGGTGAGGACATAGGGAACGGGCTTGCCGTCCTTCATGTCGGGGACCGGGTCTCCGGTCTTGTCGTCCACCTTGTTCTGCATGACCGGTTGGCCGGAGTCGTCGACCTTGGGCTTGCCGTCCTCCACCACCTGCTCCTGGGCGACGACGTAGTCGGTGGGGGTCCCGTTCACGAGCTGGAAGCCCTTCGACCCATCCGGGTGCTGGATGCGGTAGGCCAGCGCCATGATCGAGAAGACCAGCAAGGCCGTGATCTGAATGACGTTGATGGCGATGCTGACCCCCGTGGATCCGCTGACGCCGCGGAAGGCGATGTACGCTACACCCAGAGAGAAAACGATGCAGAAGACGAACATGAACGGCGGACTGTTGAAACCCCCGCTGAAGGTGTCCGGGAAGAACTGATTCAGCAGGTATCCGCTGATGAGCGCCGTGACGCCAACCATGCAGCCCGGGTAAACCCAGTAATAGAGGTGGCTTGCCCAGCCGGTGACGAACTTGGCCAGACGTGCAAACTTGAAGGCGTGCGTCTTGGAGAGAAAAGCCTGCTCGGCGAAGAAATACGACGAGCCGGCGCCCGGATACAGCTTGGACAGCTCGGCGTAGCTGATGGCGGTGGCGAAGCAAAGAAGCAGCGCGGCCACAATGCCGAACCACATGGCGCTTCCGGCCATTGGCGCACCGTAGAGCGCCTGAATCTGAAACGTGAGCCACAAGAAGGCCCCTGGCGCGATGAGCGCCATTGCGTTCATGGTCAGCCCAGTCAGGCCGAGGGTGGCTCGGCTGGTGGGCGGTGCCGGATCCGACGGTGACGTGATGTCAGACATTGGTGAGGTCCCTGGTTGGTGGGTGAGGCCCCCTGGTGGGTTACCGCGGACCGTAGTGGGCACATGTTTCGGGACAATTTCGCGTGCGCTTCGGAACGGATGGGCGCGACTTTTTTCTTGACCCTCATTTCGACGGCATTTCAAGGGCTTCCGACTCCACGAGAAGCTTCCGTCCGGCATCGAGACCCTGAACGGACGCAGCATTTGTGGAATAGTCGCGAGCTCTGGCGATGGCGACAACGAGCGAGGAAGACACCTCCGAGTGGGGCGTACGCTTCGCGATGGTCTCCGATACGGGGACCGAGCGCAGCGACAACGAAGACGCATGTGGCTCCTATATCGAGAGCCCCTCGCACGTCTTGGTGGCCGTCGCCGACGGTGTGAGCGGCGAGCAAGGCGGCGAGATCGCCAGCCGGACCGCGGTGGACGTCACGATGCGCGCGTACAAGGAGAGCTCCGCCTCGTGGGGCGCCCTCAAACGCCTCTATCGCGCCGCCCAGCAGGCGAACATCGAGATCCACGACCGCGCGATGGTGGTGACGGAGCTGCGCGGCATGTCGACGACCCTCACCGCCGTCGTCGTCGAAGGGGGACTGGCGTATGCGGCGCACGTCGGCGATAGCCGCCTTTATCTGATCCGCGGCGACACCATCGTGCAGAAGACCAAGGACCACACGGTTGCGGGGGGACGGCGGCGCTTGCGGTTGCTCAGCGCCGAGCGGGCCAGAGCGCACCCGGATCGTTCGGTTCTCACGCGCAGCGTGGGTCGGGAACTCATCGCCGCGGTGGACCGGATCACCTTCCCGCTGGCCGGCGGCGACACGCTCCTCATCTGCAGCGACGGATTGTACAACGTCCTCGATGACGAGGAGCTCCGCGAGACGGTGTTCGGAAAAGACGCCTCTCAGGCGTGCCATGACCTCATCGCCACGGCCAACGCGCGGCGAACGGGGGACAATCTGACAGTCGCCATCGTTCACGTCAGCGGGCCTCCGGCGGAGGCCCCGGCTCCGGGTCTCCTCGGAATGCTCTCCAGATTGGTCGGCCGCTAGGACACGTTGCGGAAACCTGGCCGCCGCGGCGCCAACGCCGTCCATTCTCGACAAAGTCTCGGCGGACGCGTTGGTGGACGTCTACGCCAGCGACAACGGGCTCAACTCGCCGAATGCCTTCGACAGCGTCGGATCACGTCTCGCGTTGGGGGGAGGCCACGAAACACGTTAGAAATGTTGATGTGCTAATCAACCACTTACGGACTGCGGGCGAATCCTCATCACGCGTTCCTCCCGCGGCAGAGGGTGAATGACCACGATAGAAGCCATCTTCAAGCCGTTCAAACTCGACGAGGTGAAGGACGCCCTCGCCGAGGTCGGTGTGCAAGGCATGACGGTCACCGAGGTGAGGGGCTTCGGCCGGACGAGCGGCAAGAAAGAGGTGTACCGAGGGTCCGCCTACGTCGTCGACTTCGTGCCCAAGGTGAAGATTGCCGTCGTGGTGCCCGACGAGATCGTCCACGAGGTGCTCGACGCCATCGAGAAGAGCGCGCGCACCGGCACCATTGGCGACGGAAAAATCTTCGTGCTCCCAGTCGAGGAAGCCGTGCGCATCCGCACCGGCGAGCGCGGCAAAGAAGCCGTCTAGGAGACTTTCGGCCAAAGCGCCGACAGACTCCGTCGTGACGATTCAGGACGCGGACGGCATGCGCCGCAGCGAGTAGGATCTGGAAGGTAAGGACTTTAGCAAACCTCTGAGAGGCCACATGACACCGAAGGAAGCTCTGGAGCTGGCGAAGAAGTACGACGTCAAGTTCGTCGACCTGAAGTTCATCGATTTCCCCGGCGTCTGGCAGCACACCACCATTCCCGCGAACCGCCTCACCGAGGGCCTGTTCGAGGACGGTCTGGCGTTCGATGGCTCGTCCATCCGCGGCTGGCAGCCGATCAACGCCTCCGACATGGTCATGGTCCCCGACTCGGCGACCGCCAAGATCGACCCTTTCTATTCGATTCCGACCATCAGCCTCATCTGCTCCATTTTCGATCCCATCACCAAGCAGCCGTATTCGCGCGACCCGCGCCACATCGCCAAGAAGGCCGAGGCCTATCTCAGCCAGACGGGCATCGCCGACACGTCCTTCATGGGACCGGAGGCGGAGTTCTTCCTCTTCGACGACGTGCGCTTCGACCAGTCGCAGCCCAACGCCGGCTACTATTACATCGACAGCGTGGAGGGGGCCTGGAACAGCGGTCGCGACGAGTCCCCGAACCTCGGGTACAAGACGCGTCACAAGGAAGGCTACTTCCCGGTTCCGCCGACCGACACGCTCGCCGAGCTACGCCAGACCATCATGACCACGCTCATGGAGACCGGCGTCGAGGTCGAGGTAGGCCACCACGAGGTGTCCTCCGGCGGTCAGTGTGAGATCGGGACGAAGTTCAACCGGCTGACGGCGTGCGCCGATCAACTCTTGTGGTTCAAGTACGTAGTCAAGAACGTGGCCCGCAAGCACGGCAAGGCGGCGACCTTCATGCCCAAGCCGCTCTTCGGTGACAACGGCAGCGGCATGCACACGCACCAGTCGCTCTGGAAGGACGGAAAGCCCCTCTTTGGTGGCGACGGCTACGCGGGTCTGTCGGACATCGCGCTTTTTTACATCGGCGGCATCATCAAGCACGCCAAGTCGATCGCCGCGCTGACCAACCCGACCACGAATTCCTATCGACGCCTGGTGCCGGGCTTCGAGGCTCCGGTGAACCTTGCGTACTCCAGCCGCAATCGCTCCGCGAGCGTCCGCATCCCCATCACCGGGCCGAACCCCAAGACGCGGCGCATCGAGGTGCGCTTTCCCGACCCCAGCTGCAATCCGTATCTCGCCTTCTCGGCCATGCTCATGGCGGGGCTGGACGGCATCCAGAACAAGATCAGCCCAGGCGATCCGATGGACAAGGACATCTACTCCCTGTCGCCGGAGGAGCTTAAGGACGTACCGCAGATGCCCGGGAGCCTGGACGAGGCGCTCCTGACCCTGGAGCACGACCACGAGTTCTTGCTGCGCGGTGACGTCTTCACCAAGGATGCCATCCACGAGTGGCTGGAGTTCAAGCGCAGCAAGGAGCTGAACCCCATCCGCATGCGGCCGACGCCGTACGAGTTCTACCTCTACTTCGACATCTAGGAATCCGTCGGGCAAATAGCCCGACGGATTCCGTCGAGACGGTCTCATTCGAGGGGAGCGCCGCTCCCCTCGAGCTCCCCAGCCGGAGGCGGGTCCAGGTCCGTCCGCGGCGTGGGCGGACTGTCCCGGTTGCCGGAGCTGAACTCCATCCGCGGCGTGGGCGGACTGTCCCGGTTGCGGGGGTGGTGGTCAGCGGGCGTCTTCGGCGATGCGGCGGGAGCGGCCGGCCAGGTTGGCCACCCTCGCCGCCAGATCGTGCGGGTCGACCGGCTTGGTGACGTGGAGCTGGTAGCCCGCGGAGAAGGCTCGGCGCGCGTCCTCCGCCCCGGCGTACGCGGTCAGGGCGATGGCCGGCGTGCGTCCTCCCTCGGCCGGTGCCAGCTCGCGGATCTGCCGCATCAGCGCGTATCCGTCGACGAGCGGCAAGCCGATGTCGCTCACCAGGACGTCGGGGTGAAACTCGCGCAGGTGGTCGAGGGCCTCACCGGCCGCCGCCGCCAGGCGCACCGTGGCGCCCTCGCTGGCCAGCATTTCCTGCAGGAGTTCGCGCGAATCGACGTCATCCTCGCAGACCAGCACCCGTAGCCCCGAGAGCAGCTTCTCGTGCGTGGCCCGCGTGCCCGGCGGTGCCGGCGCTTCCCGCTCCTCCAGCGGCACGGCCGGGACGGGCAGGACCACCCGGAACGTGGCGCCCCGCCCCTCGCCCGCGCTGTGCGCGATCACCGTCCCGCCGTGCAGCTCCACGAGATGGCCCACGATGGCCAGGCCGATCCCCAGGCCGCCCTCGGTGCGGGTGGTCGAGCTGTCCGCCTGACGGAAGCGCTGGAACATGACCGGAAGGAAGTCCGCTCGGATGCCGCGTCCGCTGTCCTCCACCGTGAGATCGACGTCGGAGCCTTTGTGCTCGAGGCCGACGCGCACCCGCCCGCCCCTGGGCGTGAACTTGATGGCGTTCGACAGGAGGTTCCAGCAGACCTGTTGCAGGCGACCCGCATCGCCGTAGAAGGGGCACGTCTCCGTCGTGAGGGTCACCTCGAGGGTGATGCCCTTGGCCTGCGCCGACGGAGACACCACGTCGATCGACGAGCGAACCACGCTGGCCAGATCGAGGGCCTTGCGATCGAGCGGAAGCTTGCCGTTCATGATGCGCGAGATGTCGAGGATCTCCTCGATGAGGCGCACCTGCGCGCGCGCGTTTCGCTCGATGGTCTCCACCGCCTTCTTCACGTCCACGCCGGGTCGGGTGCGCAGCATGGACGACCAGCCGAGAATGGCGTTCAGCGGCGTGCGCAGCTCGTGGGACATGGTGGCGAGGAAGTCGTCCTTCAAGCGGTTGGCTTCCTTCGCTTCGCGGTAGGCCCAGGCGTTGTCGATGGCCACGCTGGCTCGGCGTGCCAGCTCCTCGGCGAGCGCGAGGTCGGAGGCGCCGAAGTGGCGCCGAGATTCTGCAGAGACCAGCGTCATCGCCCCGGCGGGGCGACCGCCGACCTTGAGCGGGACGCAGATGGACGACACAAGCCCGAGGGAACGGATGATGTCGAGGACGACCGAGTCCTGGGCCGCGTGGCTGAGGAGCTCGTCGGAGATGTCCTCGAACACCTCCGGCTGGCCCGTACGCACCACGTTTCCGGGACCGGTGGGATCGCGCGAAGACGGTGGGTGCCGGCGCGAGAGCTCCCAGCCCAGCGCGGCCTTCGCCGGATCGACGTGCGCCACGCCGACGCGGCGAAATGTACCGTCGGGGTTCAGCATGTCGATGGAGGCCCAGTCGGCCAGGTGCGGCACGACCAGCCGCGCGACGGCCGCCAGCGTCGCGTCATAGTCGAGCGACCCCGCGAGCACGCCGCTGGCCTCGCTCAGAAAGCGCTGCGAAGCCTCTACCCGTTCGGCGTCCTCGAAGAGGCGGCCCCGCTCCAGCGCCTGCGCCGCGTGGTGCGAGAGCGTCACCAGAAAGGTTCGCTCCTCCGGGCTGAACCTGCGGGCATGCGGAAAGGCCAGGGAGAAGGCCCCGAAGCAGCGCTCCTCCACCACCAGCGGCAGGCACAGGAAGGCCACCTCCGACTCCTCCGCGCCGTCCAGCAACGCTTCGGGATAGGCCGCCGCGTAGTCCGCGCGCGACTCCAGCCAGAGCTGGGTGCGCGCGGCGTAGCACCGGGCGATGGGCGTGCGCGAGTCGAAAGGCAGCCGGGACCAGCACTCCAGGGTCCGCGCGGAGAAGCCGGTGGAACGCACCAGCTCCAGCGTCCGCCCGTCCTCCGCCGGCAACCAGATGCCACCGCGTGTCGCGCCGAGGGCCGAGGTCCCGTCGTCGACGATCACCGCGGCGACGTCCCGCGGCTTCAGCGCGCGCGCGAACGAGGCGGTGATGGACTGCAAGAGCTCGAGACGCTTCCGCTGGACGATCTGTCGTGCTTCGCTCTCGGCCAGACGAGCGCGATCGGTCTCCACTTCCGCCAGCAGCCTCTCGCGATCCTCCAGCGCCTCGCGGAGCGCGGTCTCCAGCGCCTTGCGCTGCCCGATCTCGTCCTCGAGCGCGCGCGCCCGTCGCTGGAGGAGGCCGATCTCGCGCATGCGCGCTTCTGCACCGGTCAGCTGCGAGGCGCTCTCCCGCGGGAGCGCCTGGCTGTGGACGCGCAGCAGATCGTGTATGCGGCGCCGGCTTCGGTCGTGGCCGATCGGGCCCACGACGTAGGCACACAGGAGGGGGAGCGAGCGTTCCTCCCGCAGCTCGTTCCAGAGCTCCTCGAGGCGGAGCGCGGCGGCCAGGTTCCCGTGCCTCCAGAGAAGATCCACCATCTCGCCGTAGGCTCGCATCTGCGGGCCGAGGTCGCCGAGCAGCGCATCGAGCGCCTCCCGGAAGAGGCGGCGATCCGGCATGCTGCCCACCATCAGCTCGGCGAGCATCTCGCGCGCGTCACGAAAGGCGAGCCGTCCGCCGGCCACCGCCTGCTTCACGTCGAAGGCATTGGTCTCCAGCGCTGCGGCGATGGCTTGCCAGTGAGGCTCCGTGGCGATGACGAGGACGCTCTCCCCGAGCGCCAGACCGGCGCCCAGGTACCGCGCCACGGAGGCGCAGAGGAGCTCGTCGTCCTCGTAGAACTGGACGCCGTGCGCAGGGGGCTCGGACCCCGTGAGACGCTCGGACATGCTCATGTTTGTATGCGCGGCAGAAGGAAGGACAGTGTCAGCGCGTCTCCGTCGCCGACCACGGCGAGGTGCGCCCCATGGAGCTCGACGATGCCACGGGCGATGGCCAGCTCGGGCTTGGGCGGATCCGAGACGATGCGCCGGGTATTGGCTCCCGCCGGGCGCTTCGCCGCCACCTCGACGCGGACCTGTCCGGCGCCTTCGCCCTGCGCGCGCAAGACGATGCTCCCGCCGTCAGGCACCACGCGGAGAGCGCACGTCCCCAGCTGCCCGAGGGCCTGAACGAGCCGCACGCGATCGCATGGGACCTCGGGCAGGTGGGCGTCGACCTCGATCGCAACCGGCACCTGCTGAACCGTCGCCTCGGGTAGAAACTGGTCGAAGGCGGTCTTCACGCAGGCCCCCACGTCGTCGGATCGCAGATCGAGGGTGAGCTCGTGCGCTTGCAGCCTGGCGAGATCGGCAAAGTTGGCGATGAGCCGCGTCATGCGCTCGGCCGCGCGATGGATGGCCTCCACCACCCGGAGGGCCCCCGCCTCTTCGGGCGAGAGGGTTCGCCGCAGGAAACCGGCCCCCATGACGATGGAAGCCAGGGGATCCTTGAGGTCGTGACAGACGCTGGAGAGAAGGCTCCGCTCCGGTTTCGGGGGTTCGGAAAGGGCAGCCCCGCGTGCGGCCTCGGGCCGCTCGGCCGCCCCCCCGGCCTCAACAGGCGGCATCGTGCCGCCCTCGCTCGGGTCCATCCAGTCGGCGCGACGTGCCGTCGGTGGCCGGTGCAGCGTCGTGAGCCCAGCGCTCTAGCTTTCGGTAGAGCGTGCGGCGATCCATCCCGAGCACGCGCGCCGCCGAGGCCTTGTTTCCGCCCAGGGCGTCCAGCACCTGACCGATGTAGCGCCGCTCCACCTCCTCCATCGGCAAGAACGTCGAGGGGTCGCTGCTCTCGAGGGTCAGGCGCGAGGCCTTGTAGTGACTGATGCGCTCCGGGAGATCGTCGATGCCGATGTGGTCGAACTGCGCGAGTGCGACGGCCCGCTCGATGCAGTTCTGGAGCTCCCGGACGTTGCCCGGCCACGGATACGCGGCGAGCCGCTCGGCCGCACCGCCCTTCAGCCCGACCACGCGCCCGCGACCGCTGACCTGCGAGCGGTGCAAGAAGCTCTGCGCCAGGAGCAGAACGTCGTTCTCGCGCATCCGCAGGGGCGGGACTTGGACGTGGACGACGTTGATCCGGTAAAAGAGGTCCTCGCGGAAGCGGCGCTGCTCCACCTCGAGCTCGAGGTCACGGTTGGTCGCGGCGACGATGCGTGCGTCGAAGGAGATCTCGACGTCCCCACCCACCGGGCGGACCATGCGCTCCTGAAGGGCGCGCAGCAGCTTGGCCTGCATGCCCATCGGCATCTCGGCGATCTCGTCGAGAAAGAGCGTCCCGCCGGTGGCCTTCTGGAAGAGGCCCGGGCGCGCCGCGCGTGCGTCGGTGAAGGCGCCTTTGACGTGGCCGAACAGCTCGCTCTCGAGGAGTGTCTCCGGCATGGCCGCGCAGTTGATGGCCACGAAGGGGCCGGCCGCGCGAGTGCTGCGCGCGTGAAGGGCGCGCGCGACCAGCTCCTTGCCGGTGCCGCTCTCGCCGGTGACCAGCACCGTGGCGTCGGTCTCCGCCACGCGCGCGACCACCTGGTACATCTTCTTCATCGTCGCGCTCTCGCCGATGATCTCGTCGAAGGGCTGCAGCTCGCTCACGGCGCGCCGGAGCCGCGTCACCTCCTCGCGAAGCTCGCGGTGCCGGAGCGCCCGCTCGATGGTCATGACCAGGTCGTCGGGGTCGAAGGGCTTGGTCACGAAGTCGTAGGCGCCTGCGCGGATGGAGGCGATGGCCGACTCGATGCTGGCAAACGCGGTCATCACGATGACCGGGGTGTCCTCCCGCAACGTGACCACCTCGCGGCACAGGTCCACCCCGCTCATGCCTCGCATGCTGAGGTCGCTGAGGACCACCCCGAAGTCGTGATCTCCGAGCTCGCTCAGCGCGGCCTCCGGCGAAGTGCGTGTAACGACCTCGAAGTTCCGCCGCTCCAGCTCAGCCCGGAGCATTTCCAGCATGCTCGGTTCGTCGTCGATGATGAGAACGCGTCGGTCCACGGGGCACCCTGCTTTCAATGTCGGTCCCAGCAGGACCCGTGCCGGTGAGGCGTTCTTGCCACGCGCTGTGTACTTTCGCTGCCTTGAGCTGGCTACCGGGATGGGCAGGCTGGCCATCGGAGCAGTACGCGTTCGCCACGTCGCAGCATTCTGCCACAGTCCCAGAACGCCCGCGACGTCGCCAGCGCTTCGGGCGGTTCAGCCGCCGGGCACGTCCGCGGAGGACTGCAGGACCCGCACGAGCGCGGTCAACATCTCGTCGAGGGCTATGGGCTTGGTCAGGTGAGCTTGAAAGCCCTCGCCCAGGGTCTGTGCGCGGTCTTCGCGACTGCCGTGGCCGGTCAAGGCGATCGCAGGGATGTTCCCACCCCGCGAGGCCGGTAGCGCCCGGACGCGCCGGAGGAGACTGAAGCCATCTTCGTCCGGCAAGCCGATGTCGGAGATGAGCACCTGCGATCGCTCCCGTTCGAGGACGCAGAGCGCCTCTTCGGCCGAGTCCGCCGTCGCCACCAGGGCGCCGCTATGCTCGAGAATCATGGCCAACATCTCGCGGTTGTCGGCGTCGTCGTCCACAATGAGCACCCGCGTGCCGCGCAGCTCCGGACACTCGAACTCGCTCACGGTGCGACCTTCATCGGCTCCGCAAACGGTAGCCGTTCGCGCGTCCAGAGCAAGCTAGGAGCCCTCGCGCTAGGGGCGGCGAATGCCGTCCCCGTCCTGGAACGTCACGACGGAGTCCGTCGGGGCTTTTCCCGACGGTCTCCTAGCCCCTGGCGTCGTGCGCGCCGTTGGGAGTGTTCTTCAGCGCCGCGACTTCGCTCTTGACCGTCTCCTCGAGCCTTTGCTCGAGCGCCGTGGCCTTGGCGACCACTTCGTGGACCTCGGCGTCGAGGATGCTGGCGATGCGCTGGCGCAGCTTCTTGCCGGAGGTCGGCGCAAGCAAGAGCACGGCGGCGCCCGCCAGGACCGCGCCGGCGGCAACCCAGACGACCGGGGCCAGTGCGCTCTGCCGGCGCTGCAAGCCCAGACGATCCAGGATGGCGACCATACCGCGGTCTTCCGCCTCGCGCACGTTGTTGAAGAGTTTCATGGCCTGCGTGGACAGATCGACGAAGGTGTCTTTCAGCTGCTCCGTCGCGTGCTCCGCCGTAGTCGAAAAGGTGGTCATCGTCGCATCTCCTTGGTGGGGTTCGCCCCGATCGATGTGCAAGCGCGTGCAGCGATCGGGCCAGCGCATCGGAGTCAAACGGACAGTCGCCTGAGGAAGTCCGACAGGTCGTCCGCGTGCTCCTCCTCTTGCGCGAGAATCCCCTCCAGCATGCGGCGCGTGGTGGGGTCCTTGTCGCCCAGATAGCGGACGATCTCGCCGTAGGTCTCGACTGCGATCCGCTCCGCGATCAGGTCCTCGCGCACCATTTCCGCGAGATCCTTGCCCTCGCCGTAGGATGCGTGGCTGCGCGCGGTGAGGCCCTGGGGGTTGAAGTCCGGCTCGCCGCCGAGCTGTACGATGCGCTCGGCGATCTTGTCGGCGTGGGCCTGCTCTTCCCGGGAGTGCTCGAGAAACTCGTCGGTGATGGCGAAACCTGCGATCCCGCCGAGATTCGCGCTCATGAAATGGTGCCGCCGGTAGCGGAGGACACA
>Ga0302325_10008896_pt1 | contig 22038 bp, 20 predicted proteins | sample Palsa_T0_2_FD_201948 | JGI IMG/M metagenome (GOLD analysis project Ga0302325, IMG submission 201948) | Peat permafrost microbial communities from Stordalen Mire near Abisko, Sweden - Palsa_T0_2 | ecosystem: Environmental > Terrestrial > Soil > Palsa > Peat permafrost | place: Sweden: Abisko...
GCGGGGGACCGCCCGGGACCGGCGCTGAATGAGACAGAACCCCAGCCGCAAGTCTGGCCTGTCCGGAGACGAGCGAGAGGAAAGCCGGGCTCGGCGCGGAGCTGAGCACGAAGCTTCCTGGCGACGACCCGGACGTGGCCCGCCAAGGCGCCTCGTAGCTGATCGTCAATGGTCCGCTTCGAGCGGTGCTGCGACGGCGCGTGGGTGATCCTCCACTCGATGCCAGTGCGACGACCAGCGCGACGAGGGCGATTGCGCCGACGGCCCCCATCAGGGCCACGCGCCGGCGGCCGCGCGCGGGCGGCGACGGGGCCGGATCTGCTGCGGGCTCACGCCGGCGCTCCGCAGTGATCAGAGCTGAAGCATGTCGCGCGGCGCCTCGGTCCGTCAGCGACGTGACCACGGTCCCGTCCTGCACCGGGTGAGGCCTCGCCGTGGTGTCGGCGGTGAGCCCGCGATGCGGTTCGGGTCGGTCCGCGCGCCGCTGCGGAAACGGCTCGTTCCGACGGATGTTCCGCGCGGATCTGTCGAGCGTCAGCGCCCCCGCCGGCTCTGTCACGCCGACGGTCACCGCATCCGTTGATGTCACATGGTCATCGCGCGGATCGATCACGCTGATCGGGCCCGGAAATCGCGGATCGTCGCCGGTCCGGCTTGCCTTGGTCGTCGCCACCCGCTGCCGCGGACTCCAGTGAGGCTGCACGGGCGGACGGTCCGTCGGCGCCGGCATCGTGCGAGCGCCATCCAAGAGTGCTTTCCGCGCGGTTGCGAGCAACTCCGCACACGTCGAGTAGCGGTCCTGGGGGGCCTTCGCCAGCGCTGTAGCCACGACCTGGTCAATCGCCACTGGCAGCTCGGGGCGCCGGTCGGTGGTCCGCGGCGGCGGATCGTGGACATGTGCGTACATCACCGCGACGTCCGAGTCCTTTATAAACGGAGGGAAGCCTGTCAAGCACTCGTGCAGCACGCAGCCCAGGGCGTAGATGTCGGTGCCCGAGCCGATCTCGCGGCCCTGAATCTGCTCGGGCGCGACGTAGTTCACGGTTCCGAGGAACGCTCCGGTCCGTGTGAGCGCTGGTGACAAATCGGTCGCGCTCGCCCGCTTGCTGAGCCCGAAATCGGTCAAGTAGCAACGCCCCGAGGCGATCATCACGTTGGCCGGCTTCACATCCCGGTGGATCAGGCCATGTCCGTGCGCGGCATCGAGCGCCGCACCCACCTGATCGAGCAAAGCCAGGGCCGTCCCGGGCTCGAGCGGCCGCTCCCGCCAGAGGAACTCGGCCAGGTCGATGCCGTCCACGTACCGCATCGCGATGTACAACGTCCCTTCAGAGTCACCGGCGTCATAGACCGTGACCACGTTCGGATGGTCGAGCGAAGCGGCCAGCCGCGACTCGCGCAGAAATCGCTCGCGAAATTCGTTACTGCCACTGAGCTCGGGCGCCAGCACCTTCAGCGCCACCTCGCGTCCGAGGTGGATGTGCGTGGCGCGGTACACCACACCCATGCCGCCACGACCGATCGACCTGCCGAGGAGATACGCGCCCACGCGAGTCCCGGTCTGCTCGTCAATGCCCACGCGCACACCCTACTTGCAAAACCCGGATCCGAAAAGCGATTAAACCCGAGCGACACCGAACCGCGCCGCGGCGCCCGATCGCGCGACGGCCCCGATTCCCCGCACCTACGCTGTCGGGTTCGAAGCTCTGATGGGTGATCGTCCCGACCAGGCAGGACGTCGTTTCGTCATATTACGGAACAGTGCGCGGTCAGTAACTTTGTGTGGCTGAGTGCGTACTATGTACTCAAACCGCGGTGTGGGGCTGGGTGCTGAGGGCATGACTAAGGGGGGGGCGTGACGGCACGAGCGATGGTTTTCCGGACAGGCGGGTGGTTGTTGCTGGTGGTGGCGCTGTTGGCGTTTGGGTCGGCTGCGGCGTCGGGCGCGACTCCGGTGGTTCCGGTTCCCACCGTTCAGACTGTGGTGTCGACGACCCGCTTCGAGGGTCGCACGGACGTGTTGCTGAAGTCGATTGGTGTTGACAGCGCTCCGGGCGCGGAGCCGCGCGTGAGCTGCAGTCGATGTCTGCGCTACGACACGAAGATTCAGGTGGCTCATCCAGCGCGCGGAGCGGTTGTCTATCGAGGTGTGAACTGGATCCTCCAGCCAGGCCGTGTCGTCTCGATTCGCATCATCCGAGCCGGCGAAGTGGGACGTTATGTGCTGCTGCGAGCGCAGGTGGGCAAAAGAGGGGGCATCGTGCCCACAAAGACTGGCTGTCTCGCTTCGCTTCGGCGCGTGACGCGGTGCCCGCCGGGCCCCAGTAAGCGGAAGAAGCCCATCTTAAAGGTGGTCGTGACCCCCGCCGGGACGCCACCACCGTCGCTGGTTACCCCGTCCGGGCTGGGCGGTCTAGCACAGCAGGATCAAACGCTGCGACTGACTGCTGGCGTCTGGGCTAACAGCACCACCCAGAATGAGATCTGGAACGACTGCAACAGCGCCGGCCACGATTGCACGCCGATTCCCGGGCAGACTGTCGCCGGGTTTGGCGACTCCTACGTCATCACGGCTGCTGATGTGGGACATACGATCGTGGTCGTCGAAACCGCGACTGGTCCGGGCGGCAGTACCACGGTCGACTCCGCGCCGACCGCCGTGGTCATTCCCCCAGCGCCGGTCAACCTGACGCCGCCGGCCCTGTTCGGCGCGGCGCAGCAGGGGCAGACGATCACGCTCACATACGGCACGTGGGCCTACAGCACGGCCCAGACTGGCATCTGGTTTGACTGCGACAGCGCCGGTGCGGCTTGCCTGGAGAGCAGCAACCAGCCCCCAGGTGATAGGTACGTCCTCGGGGCCGCTGATGTGGGACACACAATCGTGTTGGCGGAAACCGCGACCGGCCCGGGCGGCAGCACCACGGTCAACTCCGGGCCGACCGCCGTAGTCAGCCCCGCAGTAGCGCCGAAGAACCTGACGCCGCCGAGCCTGCACGGCACGGCACAGCAGGGCCAGACGATCACGCTCACATACGGCACGTGGGCCGGCAGCACGGAGCAGGCCGGCACCTGGCTTGACTGCGACGGCAGCGGCGGGGCTTGCGCGGTGAGCAGCAACCAGCCCCTCGGTGACAAGTACGTCCTCGGGGCCGCTGATGTGGGACACACAATCGTGTTTGCGGAAACGGCGACCGGTCCCGGCGGCAGCACCACGGTTGACTCCGAGCCAACTGCGGTGGTCACGTAGGGCCCGAGGTTCATCGTCGAAACCGACCAATCCGAGACCCCGCTGGTCCGAAAGCTCGGGATCAAGCCCGACGCGCGGGTCGGCCTGGTCGGCGCTCCGCAGGACTTCGAGCGGGCGCTCGGCGAGCTCCCGCCCGGAGTCGTGATCCGGCGCCGGGCGGCGGGATCGCTCGAGGTGATCGTCGCCTTCTGTGTCTGGCGGGCCGAGCTTGAACGGCGCCTGCCGCGGCTGCGCGACGCGCTGGTCCCCGCGGGCGGGCTGTGGATTGCCTGGCCCAAGCGAACCCCGGGTCTGGCCAGCGACCTCAGCGACGGGGTGGTGCGGGAGGTCGGGCTGGGGGCCGGGCTGGTGGACAACAAGGTGTGCGCGATCGACGACACCTGGTCGGGCCTGCGGTTCGTCTTCCGGCTGCGCGACCGCCCGGCTACTGGCGCTTGACCACGTACACGCGGGCGCAGCCGAAGCGATGGACGGCGGTGAGCACGCGGCGCAGATCGCGGGTCAGATTGGTCCGGTGCCGGCAATCGGAGACCAGCAGGGCGGCACCAGTAGCGAGGACGAACGCGCGGGCGCGGGCGGGACGCATCCGGCCGCCGAACAGGGCGTCGGCCGCGCGCGCCCGGGCGAAGTAATCGCGGCTCCAGTACCCATTCCCCACCCATACCGCCCGGCCGGTCTGTGCCGGCACCACGGCCGCGAACGGGGTGGGGGCGAGGACGCCACCGGGCGGTGCCGCGGTGGTCACCCAGTCCAGGGCCCGCGCGTCGGAGCGGGTCAGGTAGTACTGCGGGGCCGAGCTGCTCGCGACGTTGACGAACTTCCGCGCATCGTAGGCGAGCCCCGGCAGTGTCACCGCCGCGATCGCCAGCACGCCGAGGGCGGCGGGGAGGTGCAACCGCCGCCAGCCTCTGACCGCCAGGACGGCGAACGGAAGGCTGAGGCCCTGGAGTGCGTGGGGCGCGAACGAGTCGACCGTGAAGTAGGTGACGAAGCACCCCGCGATCCACAGCAGCAGCGCGCGCTCGATCAGCACACCACCAGGGCGGCGGACCCCGGCGGCGGCGATCAGCGCGAGCGGGCCGAGGCCGGCCAGCAGCACAAGCGGCGGGAGCCGAGCCACAACCTCGTTCTGAGCCGCCACCCGCCACGCCGGATCGCTGCGGGACAGCAGGTGGTAGTAGACCAGGGGGAGGGCCGCGGCGATCGCCGGCAGCACCAGCGTCCGCCACCCGCGCAGCCGCTGCCAGGCGGCCAGGCCCGCGAAGGTCACCAGCAGCGTCACGCCTTGCCAGGGATGAAGCCACGAGGCGAGCAGCGCCGCCAGGCACGCGAGCGCGACCGGGCCGCGAGTGCTGCCGGCGCTCTCCCGTTCCGGCGCGCCGTCCACGGCGAGCCTCGGCGCGAGCGCGCGCTCGGGGGCCAGCAGCGTCACCGGCATCAGCGCCAGCGCGATCGCGCTCGGCGCGTAGCCCCAGAGCTTGTTCGCCGGCAGGAGCTCGTAGCCCAGCAGGTACATCTGGAACCGAAACGGGCCCGCGCCGAGACCGGCCCAGCTGACGAGCGCGGTCAGGGGGGTGTAGAGGAACAGCGACAGCACCACCACGGCCGCTCGGGCCCGCGGCTGATCGCCGAACATGCGCCGCGCCCAGGCCAGCGTGCCGGCGAATAAGGCGATCACCGCGACCGGCTTCCACAACAGATAGGCGAGCGGTAGGGACAGACCGAGGCGCCAGAGCGCGCCGGTGATCTCGAACAGCGGCTGCAGGTAGACGTGACCGCTGGGGGCGAGGCTGAACAGGTCCGAGGCGAGCCCGTGGCTGCCCGCGTCGCGGGCCCAGGCGAGGTACTGCAGTTGGTCGGCGCCGAGCACGCCGTCAGCGCCAATCAGGCCGTCGGCGCCGGTGAAGCGGGCATGCGCGTGCACCGCGTGGGCCAGCAGCAGGACCAGGGGAAACAGGCCCCAGGCCGCCAGCGCGGCCAACAGGACGAGCTCAGTACGCGATGCCCGCGTCCAGGGTCCACGCATCGCGGGCAAGGCTAGCCGGGGTGGGCTCCCGATCCGCTGACCGGGAGCCGACCCGGCGCCGCTAACCGGACCGCGCCACTCGGCTCACGGGCGCGCGCCGCTGTGCCGGCCGCGGCCTAGCCAAGCGCTACGTGGTCGGTGCGGTCCACGGGCGCCAGATACCCGTTACCTCGGAAGTGGATGACCACCTGCAGAGGCGTGGAATTGCGTCCGATCTTGCGCCGGAAGGCGACCTGAGCCGAGAGGGTGCAGTTCGGCTGTACGGCTGCGACGGCGAACCCGACCAGGTGCCTGCCGTTGAAGTAGCGGATTGCCGCGCTGCCGGTACAGCCCAGCGAAGCGGGGATCCAGCCGGGGCCGGTCAGGGTGGCGCGGGTCGTGAACACGTATGGCTTGGACCGCGCCCGACTGGGACTGGTGGTCGCGCGCAAGCGCGGAACCGGCCGCGGCGAGGGCTCGGTCAGGAACGTCTGATCGGCTCCGTACACGACGTTTGCCCCGCGGATCGCGACCAGGCGGTAGTGGAACACCGTCCCCGGTGTGAGACCGCTGAGCACGCTGGCGACCGTTAGCGTTGAGCTCAACGCCGGGAGCGTTTGCCCGAACGTCTGGGCCGTGTAGGACGTCGTCAACCCGTACTGGAACATCCACATCGCGTTGACGCCGTTCGGATCTACGGCTCCGGTCAGCGTGGCGCCGCTCGTCCCGACCTGGACCGCCGGACCCGTGGTGACCCCCGGGAGCGGGTGTCCCGTCGTCCTGAACGTCCGGTCAGCGCCGAGCGTGCCTCCGTCCTTGTTCAGCGCGACCACGCGGTAGTGATAGACGGTTCCCGGGAGCAGCCCGCTGATTGTGCCCGTGAGGGCCTTGGCTGTGCTCCCGCTGCCCGCCGAGTGCGTCACGGTCGACACGCCGTAGGCGTTGGTCAACCCATATTGGAACTGGTACTCCGTGGTGGTGGCGTTGGGATTAACGGTGCCGTGCAGGACAGCGGTTGTGTTCGTGAGGTTGGACGCCGCGCCGGTGGCGACCGTCGGAGAGGAGGCCGCCACCGCGACCCCGGCCATCACGCCTGCGACCGCACCGACCACCACGAGCACCTTCAGCATGCGCCTCATCCAACGCCTCCTCAGAAGTCTTGACAGAAGCTTCTATACCAGCAATCGGCTCGAAGTTGCGCACGACAGCTGTCACTCGCTCCTCGATCGCGTTCGTGCGACGGTGATCCACGCGCTGGTTCTCGGACGGCCTACTGCTGGGTCTCCGCGCCGTCCCCGCTCCAGTCGATGTGAAACGTGCCCTCACGGTCCACCCGGTGGTAGGTGTGAGCGCCAAACAGGTCGCGCAGGCCCTGGATCAGGCTCGCCGGGCCCCGCGCGCGCCGGTAACCGTCGTAGTAGGCCAGCGAGGAGGAGAACGCGGGAGTGGGGATCCCGAGCTCGGCCGCGCGGGCGACCACGCGCCGCCAGGGGTCCTGCGCCTGCGCCAGCGCCTGCTGGAAGAAGTCGGCCAGCATCAGGTTCGACAGCTCCGGCTCCGCGTCGTAGGCCTCGCGGATGCGGTCCAGAAAGCGAGCGCGGATGATGCACCCGCCGCGCCAGATCGTCGCCATCTCGCCGAGCTTGATGTCCCAGCCCTCGTCATCGGCGGCGGCCGCCATCTGTGCGAACCCCTGCGCGTAGGAGACGATCTTGGAGGCATACAGGGCGTGCTCGAGGTCCTCGGCCAGTGCCGCGTCGCCCGGTCCGCCCGTGGGCGTCGGCCCGTCGAGGCGCTCGGAGGCGGCGGTGCGCTCGCGCTTCAGCGCACTGAGGGTGCGGGCGAACACCGCCTCGGTGATTCCGGTCAGGGGAACCCCGAGCTCGAGCGCGTTCTGGGCGGTCCAGCGGCCGGTGCCCTTCTGCTCGGCGGCGTCGAGGATCACGTCGACCAGCGGCTGGCCGGTGGCCGCGTCGGTCGTGCCGAGCACCCGCGCGGAGATCTCGATCAGGAAGGACTCGAGCTCGGACTCGTTCCAGGCCTTGAACCGCTCCGCGATCTCGGGTACCTCGAGGCCGACGCCGTAGCGGAGCAGGTCATAGCTCTCGGCGATGAGCTGCATGTCGGCGTACTCGATGCCGTTATGGACCATCTTCACGTAGTGCCCGGCTCCGTCGGGACCAACGTACGTGCAGCACGGCGTTCCGTCGACGTCGGCGGCGATCGCCTCGAAGATCGGCCTGACGAGCTCGTCGTAGGGCCGTCGACCGCCGCCGGGCATGATGCTGGGACCGTTGAGCGCGCCCTCCTCGCCGCCGGAGACCCCGACGCCGAGGAAGTGGATGCCCTGCTCGGCCAGCGCGGCGTGGCGGCGCTGCGTATCGCGGAAGAGCGAGTTGCCACCATCGATCAGCACGTCGCCGCGATCGAGGTGGGGGACGATCTCGGCGATCACGGCATCGACCGGGTCGCCGGCCTTGACCATCGTCATCAACACTCGCGGCGTCGCCAGTGCGCCGACCCAGTCCTCGACCGACTGATAACCGCTGAGCGGTCCCTCGGACCCGTGTTCGTCCATGAATGTCCGGGTCTTCTCGCCGCTGCGGTTATGCACCGCGACCGGGATCTCGTGGTGAGCGACGTTGCGCGCGAGGTTCGCGCCCATCGTGGCCAGACCGGTGAGACCGAAATGGGGTTCGTTCATTGCCTTTCCTCCGCCTCGCTCACTCGCGTTTGCCTGTCAACGACTAGCAGGGTAGCCGCGGGCAACGATATTTAACGCTCGATAATCAGGCTTATGTAGCCCAAGTAGTGAGGTGACGCGACGACCTCCCGACGATAGACCGAGTACGGGGACGGCCACGCGGCGACTGTGGTGGTGGACCAGTGCTGATCCTTCGGCGTCATTCGGCTGACGACTGCACATTGATGCGTTGAATGTCAGCATCTATGATGTAGTGATGCGGACAACGATCGATCTCGATCCGGACGTCGATGCGCGCTTGCGAGCGCTGGCGCGCGAGCGCGGCGTGCCCCTGCGAACCGTGATCAACGATGCATTGCGTGCCGGTACCCAGCCCGATACCGGCGACGCGCTTTCGTACAGCCTTCCGTCGCGCCGCCTCGGGGTGCGCCCTGGAATCGATCTGGATAAGGCGCTGCGGCTCGCCGGCGAGCTCGAGGACGATGAGATCGTGCGCAAGCTCGATCTACGCAAGTGAAGCTGCTCGATGTCAACCTGCTGATCTACGCCGTCGACGAGGACTCTGCCCGCTTCGCTCGGGCCCATCCTTGGGTCGAAGGTGTTCTCGGCGGCCGCGAGACCGTGGCGCTGCCCTGGGTGGTCCTGCTGGCGTTTGTCCGGCTCACCACCAAGCCGCAGGTCATGACCTCGCCGCTCACGGCGGGTGACGCGCTTGACCTGATCGACGGCTGGCTGGCCCGCCCCAACACCGTCGTCGTCCACCCGACCGAGCGCCACTCGGCGGTGCTCCGCGAGCTGCTGGCCCCGCTCGGGACGGCCGGCAACCTGGTGACGGACGCGCACCTCGCGGCCCTGGCGATCGAGCACGGTGCGGAACTCAACTCGTGCGACGCCGATTTCTCGCGATTCACCGGCCTACGGTGGACCGATCCGCTTCGCACCGCCTGACGCGCCGACGAGCCCGAGCCGGCACGCACGCGGGTTCGCCGACCTCGCACCACTGTCATTGGACCGACGTTCTACAGTGACGCCGCCCGGCGTGAGGCGACCGTTGTTCCCGGTACCGGTTCCCGTAGGGTTCACCGTTGGCTGCCGGCCACCGGTTCTCGGCCCAAGGGTCCTCGGCGCCGACGCCGAACACGATCTCGATGATCGCCCTTGCCCCTCTCAGAGCCCGGCTGACGCCGCTCGCCACCCTGATCGCGGTCGCGGTGGCCTGCGCGGCCGGGTCAGCCCAGGCGGCCGGTGGCGGCGGCACGGGACTCGAGGGAGCCCGCGGCGTGACCAGTGGCGGCGCGGCGCTGGGCGGCTTGGCGCCGACCCGAGCGCCGGCGGGCGCAATTCCCGGGCCCCCAGCGAAGAGCGCGCGCGGAACCTGGTTGCGGGGTGTGACGATCACCGAGTACTGGCCGGCGCCGGAATCGTGGTTCGTGGGCCGGCTCGTGAAGGCGCCGGGGCTGCCCGGCGAGCACCGAATCGACTGGCTCTACTCGGCGATGGGACTCTCGATGGAGGGCGAAGGCATCGGGCTCGACGGGCGCATGTACCACATCAACGCGCTCGGCGACGGCGGCTGGGTCACGGCCGCCGGGGTTGCCACCTCGCCCGCGGACGACTGGTCCTCCGGCTCCCCGTTCTGGCGTGCCGGCGGCTACTGGCGCGACCGCTCTGGCGCTGTGACCTTCCCGCTGCAGGCCGGCGGCTGGTCGGCCGGTCGCGGTCGTGCGTACGTCCCCCTGCCCGGGGTGACATTCGCCGCCGGAGGCGCGCCGCGGCTGCACTTCTACCAGTCGATCGCGGTCGATCCGCGCGTGATCCCGCTCGGCAGTCGGGTGTATGTCCCGGCTTACCGCAACGACGGGCACGGAGGCTGGTTCCTCGCCCAGGACACCGGCGGGGCGATCGATGGCCGCCACATCGACGTCTACCGCTCGCCGCCGGCCAGCCCCAGCGATTCGGGCCATTACATGACCGGGAAACAGATCTTCGTGATCAGGCCGCATGGTTGACCGGGCCCATGGCGGCCGGCCCGTCGCGACGTTCCGGATCCATTCTCTGATCGTCACCTAGACTTCAGCTGACGATGCCCAAGCAGCAGCGGACAATGCGGGTCGAGCAGCGCAGCCAGCTCGCGGCCATGCAGCAGCTCGAAGGTCGTTCTGACGAGGAGCTGGAGGCCGAGACCAAGTTCAAGGCCGCGGCCCAGGCGATTCTCGGTGCGCGGGCGGCTGAGCGCTACGACGCCAAGACCGCTCGGGCGCATTTCCAGCGCGCCCTCGCCGCCTCGCGGCCCCAGGAGCGACTCCAGCTGCGCCGGATGGCCGATGCGTCACTGGCGCTGGCTGAGCGGCGCGCCGACGACCTCAAGAAGGCGACCGAGCGCCTCGGCGTGGAGGCCCCCACCAACCGACAGCTGCGCGGGCTGAAACTGATGGGGTTGGTGGCGCCGCCCAAGAGCGCGGGGATCCTGATGCGAATCCGCGGCATTGTGATCGTGGTCGTGCTGGTCATCCTGATCCTGCTGCTGGGATTCGGGCTGGTCAACCTGGTCGCGCTGCCCTTCGGCGGGATTTCACTCGACCTCGGCATCTTCTACGGCCTCGTGCTCGTCGCGGTCGTGATCGGCGGGCTCGCATTCTTCGGCCGTCGGCGTCAGCGGCGCGCGCAAGCCGAGCGGGCCGAACAAGTCGCCACGCGCGCGCGCTGAGAACCCGAGTCGTTCGTGTGCGGCCGCTACACGCTCGCCACCCCTGATCCGGCGGCGGTGCGCGCACGCTTCGCGGTCGGCGAGTCGGTCGAGATCCGCCGCCGCTACAACGTGGCTCCCGGCGACCACGTGCTCGCGGTGACCACTGACCGTGAAGGCAGGCCGCGAGGCGAGTTGCTGCGCTGGGGGCTGGTGCCGTCGTGGGCCAAGCGGCCCGATACGGGCCTGAGGATGATCAACGCCCGCGTCGAGACGGCGTCACAGCGTCCGGCGTTTCGGCGCTCGTTTGAGCGCTTTCGGTGTCTGATCATCGCCGACGGCTTCTATGAGTGGCAGGCCATGCCGGCCGGACCCAAGCAGCCCTTCCACATCACGCGTGCGGACGGCGAGGTGTTCGCGTTCGCCGGGCTGTGGTCGATCTGGCACGCGCAGGACGGCGCCACGCTGCGGACATGCACGATCCTCACCACCGCCGCCAACTCCACGATTGCGCCCCTGCACGATCGGATGCCGGTGATTCTGGCCCGTGAGGCCGAAACGGCGTGGCTTGACGCCGCGACCGCACCCGAGCAGCTGACCGAGATCCTCGGGGGTCTGGCGTCCGGGCACACGGCGTTGCACGCGGTCGGACGCGCGGTCAACGACGCTCGCTACGACGGACCCGAGTGCCTCGAGCCGGCGATCGAGAGCGCCCAGGCGGCTCTGTTCTAGAACCGATGCCCCTGTCTCCGCTGCTCGCCGCCTATGACCACGTGCTGCTCGACCTCGACGGTTGCGTCTGGGTCGGGAACTCACCCACACCGCGGGCGCCCGAGGCGGTGATGGAGCTGCGGGGCGCCGGCAAGACCGTGTCGTTTCTGACCAACGGCTCGCGCCATTCACCGGAGGAGTACGTGCGCAAGCTGTGGGCGCTGGGGCTTCAGGCGGCGCTCGAGGAGGTCGTCACGGTCGGCTCGGCGATCCAGCATGTGCTCGCCGAGCGCCCGCCTGGGATGCCCACCTACGTGATCGGCTCTCCCGCGATCTTCCGCCACGTCGCCGACGCTGGACAGCGAATCGTCAACGCGACCGATCGCGCGGCGCAGGCGTCCCTGGTCGTAGTGGCCGGCCACGACGATCTGCGCTTCGCCGAGCTGCGCACGGCCACGCGGGCCGTGGTGGCCGGCGCCGAGATGATCGCCGCGGGCCGCGACCGGACGTTCCCCACCGACGGCGGACTGTCGCCCGGAACCGGCGCGATCGTAGCGGCGCTCGAATATGCCACCGGTCGCACCGCCCTCAGCGTGGGCAAGCCCGATCCACAGTTATTCCGCACCGCGCTTGACCGCTTCGACGGTGGCCGAGCGCTGATGATCGGCGATCGCCTCGACTCTGACCTCGGCGGGGCGGCGGCGGCGGGCCTCGACGGGGCGATCGTGCTCACCGGCGTGACGACGCGGGCACAGGCGCAAGCGGCCAGCAACCCGGCACCGGTGGCGGTCGCCGAGGACCTGTACTCGCTGGTGACCCGGTGACGCTGTCGCTGATCGTCAACCCGGCGGCGGGAGGGGGACGAGCGGGACGGGGGCTGGCGGACGTGCAGGCAGCGCTGCGAGCACTCGGACTCGAGCATCACGCCGAGCTCACGAGCGACCTCGACCACGCCCGCGAGCTGGCGCAGGCGGCGACCGCGGCCGGCGAGACGGCGGTCGCGTTCGGTGGCGACGGACTGGTGGCGGCGGTCGCTGACGCGCTCAAGCAGACCGACGGCGTGCTCGGCGTGCTGCCCGGCGGCCGCGGCAACGACTTCGTCCGCACGCTCGGAATCCCGCTGCAACCGGGCCCGGCCTGCGCCGTGCTGGCGACCGGCGTCGTGCAGGCGCTCGACCTCGGCGAGGCCAACGGCCACACGTTCATCGGGATCGCGAGCTGCGGCTTTGACTCTGACGCGAACCGGATCGCGAACCAGACCCGGCTGGTGCGCGGCAACCTGGTCTACGTGTATGGCGCCCTGCGCGCACTCGCCGCCTGGCGTCCGGCCGAGTTCACCGTGCAGTGCGACGCCGCCGCGGGCCGCTCGGTCACCGGCTACACGGTCGCCGCCGCGAACTCGAAGATGTATGGGGGCGGCATGCAGATGGCTCCGAACGCCTCGCTGCAGGACGGCCTGCTCGACGTGGTGATCGTCGGCGACACCCCCAAGCATCGATTCTTGCGCCTACTCCCCACCGTGTTCAAGGGCGAGCACATTCGGCTGGCGAACGTCGAGGTGCTCCGCGGCGCGACCGTCCAGATCAGCGCCTCGAGGCCGTTCACGATGTACGCCGACGGCGATCCGATCGCTGAGCTGCCGGTCACCGTGCGGACGCTGCCCGGCGCGGTCCGCGTGATCGTTCCGCGATGACGGCGGGGCTCGACATGAAGATCCGGGCCGCGCGCGCGGTGGGCGATCTGGCTCGGCGCGCGGGTCGCGGGGGTGGGACGAGTCTGCCCGGAAAGGTGCTGATGCGGATGGAGCCTCACGCGATCGGGCAGCTGGCGGCTCGCCTGCCGCGCGGCTCGGTCGTCATCTCGGCCACGAATGGCAAGACCACGACCGCCGCGATGGCGGCCTCGGTGCTCGAGCAGGCGGGAATCTCTCTCGTCCACAACCGGGCCGGCGCCAACATGGCCGGTGGCGTGGCCTCCACGCTGCTCGCGGCGTCACGGTCTGGCGGCGCGATCGACGGCGAGCTGGGCCTGTTCGAGGTCGATGAGTTCTGGCTCGACCGGATCGGCCCCGAGCTCGATCCTCGGGCGATCCTGCTCGGCAACCTGTTTCGCGACCAGCTCGATCGCTACGGCGAGCTCGAGACGATCGCGGACCGTTGGGCCGCCATGGTCGCGTCGCTGAGCGGGCACGCGCAGCTGGCGCTGAACGCGGATGACCCGCTGATCGCGGACCTCGGTCGAGAGCGTCCGGGAGTGATCTATTTTGGCGTCGAGGACCCCTCGATGGCGATGCCCGAGATGCAACATGCGTCGGACTCGAAACACTGTCGCCGCTGCGGGGCGGCCTATGTCTATGAGGCGATCTACTTTGGCCACCTCGGCCGCTACAGCTGCCCCAGCTGCGGCCAGCAGCGACCACAGCCCTCGGTCGCGGCGGAGCAGATCGAGCTGCACGGGACGAGCAGCGCGAGCTTCCAGCTGCGCACCCCGCCCGGGTCGGTCGCCATATCGCTCCCGCTTCCGGGCCTCTATAACGTCTACAACGCGCTCGGCGCCGCCGCGCTGTGCCTCGCGCTCGGGGTGTCGCTGGACGCCGTGGCGGCCGGCCTGGGGCATGTGACGGCCGCTTTCGGACGGGCCGAGCGGATCCGGATCGGAGACGTGGAGCTGTCGATTCTGCTGGTCAAGAACCCCGCTGGGGCAAATGAGATCCTGCGCACGCTGGTGCTCGAGCGCGCCCAACTCGACGTGTTCGGGATCCTCAACGATCGCACCGCCGACGGCCGGGACGTGTCCTGGATCTGGGACGCCGACTTCGAGATCCTCGCCCCCCGTGTGCGCCGCGTCACCTGCTCGGGCACCCGCGCGGCGGAGCTGGCCCTGCGGTTGAAGTACGCCGGCGTTCCGGTGGAACGCCTGCACGTCGTACCCGGCGTGGCCAGCGCGCTCGACCAGGCACTCGCCGCGGCCACCGACGGGCGGTTGTTCGCGCTGCCCACCTATACGGCACTACTGCAGCTGCGCGACGAACTCGCCGACCGGGGCCACGTGGCCCAATTCTGGGTGCCGGATGGCCGGATCAGATCATGAGCGTGATCTGGCACGACCTCGAATGCGGCGGGTACGTCGAAGACCTGCCGCTGTGGCGCGCGCTCGCAGATCGGTACGGCGATCCGATCCTCGACATCGGCGCGGGCACCGGCCGGACGGCGCTGGACCTGGCGGGCCGCGGTCACGCCGTCACGGCGCTGGACCGCGACCCGAAGCTGGTCGCCGAACTGCGACGTCGAGCCAGCGCGATCGAGCTGGCGACGGTCCTCGCCGACGCCCGCGAGTTCGATCTCGGGCGGCGGTTTGCGCTCTGCCTGGTGCCGATGCAGACGATCCAGCTCCTCGGCGGCGCCACGGGGCGGGCGGATTTCTTGCGCTGTGCCCACCGTCACCTGCAGGACGGAGGCGTGCTGGCGGTCGCGCTCACCGATACGCTCGAGCTCTACGAGGTGCCCGCGGGGTCACCGGTTCCCCTGCCGGATATCTGCGAGCGCGACGGCGTCGTGTACTCGAGCCAGCCCACCGCGGTGCGGGCCGATTGGGGTGGGTTCGTGTTGGAGCGCCGCCGGGAGACGGTGAGCGCCGACGGTCAGCTGTCGGTCAGCCACGACATGATCCGGCTCGATCGTCTTGGTCCGGTGCAGCTGGAGCGGGAGGCGGCCGAGGTCGGGTTCACGCCAGCCGGTCGGGCGAGCGTCGCGTCCACCGACGCCTATGTGGGTAGCGTGGTGGTGATGCTGAGTGGCTGAGCCCAGCCCGCGGTTGCGGGTCTGCGCGCTGTACCCGGACCTGATGAATATCTACGCCGACCGCGGCAACCTGCTGCTGCTCGAGTACCGCTGCCGGTGGCGGGGGCTCGGGTTTACGTTGCAGGCCAGTGGCCTGGGCGAGAGGCTCGATCCGGACGCCGCCGACATCTACTACATCGGGGGCGGCCAGGACCGCGATCAGAAGCTGTGCGCGTACGACCTCGTCGAGGTCAAGCGCGACGCGCTGCAGGCGGCCGCCGCCCGGGGCGCCGTGATCCTGGCCGTCTGCGGCGGGTATCAGCTGCTGGGCCACTCCTACCAGCTCGGGCAGGAAACGCTGCCCGGTGTGGGCCTTCTCGACCTGGAGACCGTCCGTGCCGACGGACCACGCCTGATCGGCAATGTCGCGATCGAGGTCGAGCTCGAGGCGGGGACGCGGCGGGTCCTGGCCGGATTCGAGAACCATGGCGGCCGCACGATCCTCGGGCCAGCCGCCACCCCTCTGGGCCACGTACTCAAGGGGCACGGAAACAACGGCCGGGACGGACGCGAGGGCGTCCGCGAGCACAACGTGATCGGCACCTACCTGCACGGCCCGCTGCTGCCCAAGAACGCCTGGTTCGCAGACTGGTTGATCGCGACCGCGTTGGGGCTCGATGACCCGCTGGCCGACCTGGACGACCGACTCGAAGCCGCGGCCCACTTGGAGGCCAGACGCGCCGCCGGGGTGTAGTTACGATGACATCGCGTCCATCTCCAACCGTGTCCGCTCGCAGTCACACGACCATCGTCCGCTCGTTGGCGGCCGTCTTCTGCGCCGTACTGGCGCTCGCCTGCGCGGCGTGTGGCTCGAGCGTCGGCCAGACCGCGACGCACGATCCGCCGGTGGTCCCCACGGCCAGCACGGCAAGTACCACCAGTACGACCGCGACGGCGACCGCGAGCACGACCACCTCCACGAGCACCACGAGCACCACGAGCACGGTGTCACTGCCCGGAACCGGCAAGCCCGTGATCACGATTGGCGACAAGAACTTCACCGAGCAGTTCGTGCTCGGGCAGCTGTATCTGCAGGCGCTGCAGGCGGTTGGCTTCACGGTCAATGTCAACGCCAACATCGGGCCCACGGAGGTCACGCTGCAGGCGTTGGCGAGCGGCTCGCTCGCGATGTACCCGGAATATCTGGACACCTGGAACAGCACCGTGGTCGGCGACCCGCGCCGTTTCCGGACCGAGTTCGCGGCCTATGAGACCGCCCAGCGATACGCGCTGGCGCACGGGCTCGAGCTCCTGGACCCAACCCCGTTCAGCGACACCAGCGCGATCGGCGTCACGGTCGGCTACGCCGCCGCGAACCATCTGAGCTCGATTCACGACCTGCGCCGGGTGGCCAGCACCCTGACCCTCGGTGGGCCGCCGCAATTTCAGCCCAGCCCGACCGGTCTGCCGGCCATCGAGCAGTCCTACGGGGTGACGCCGGCGGCGTTCAAGCCGCTGGCGGTCGGCGACCAGTATCCGGCCCTCGACGACGGATCCGTGCAGGCGGCCGACGTCAACACCACCGACGGGGAGCTCGCGAGCGGCGACTACACGCTGCTCAGAGATCCGCGCAACGTGTTTGGCTGGGGCAACGTGGTGCCGGTCGTGTCAGCCTCGGCGCTGACCGTCGAGGGCCCGGCCTTCGCGAGCACGATCAACCGCGTCGACGCTCTGCTGAGCACCTCGGTGATGCGCCAGCTCAACGCCGACGTCGATGTCTCACACCAGGATCCGGCGGCCGTGGCCAAGCAATTCCTGGAGACACACGGGCTGGTGCCGATCACCCAATCCTGAGCCGAGCCCGGCTAGCCGCCGCTCGAGCCGAACCCGCCCATCCCCCGTTCAGTGCCGGCCAGCGCGTCCACCTCCACCGCAGTGGGCGTCTCGATCCGCACCAGGACCAGTTGCGCGATCCGATCGCCGGGGGCAAGCGCGAAGGCGCGGCGCAGATCGGTGTTGAGCAGGAGCACTTTCAGCTCACCGCGGTAGCCGGAGTCGATCAGTCCGGGGGCGTTGACGAGCGCCAGTCCGTGTCGCGCCGCGAGGCCCGAGCGCGGCAGCACCAGTCCCGCTTGACCGGGCGGAATCTCGACGGCGATACCGGTGCGGATGGTGGCCCGCCGGCCCGGCTCCAGCACGGCTGCCTCGAGCGCGTACAGGTCGAGTCCAGCGTCGCCGGGATACGCCCGGGTAGGCAGCACCGCCCGCGGGTGCAGCCGCGCGACCCGCAGACTCATGCCGGTCGGTGGCCGAGCGTGAACGACGCGTAGCGGGCGGCGATGTTGGCGGGCAGCCGTACCAGCACCCGGACGCCGTCGGGCGTGTCTTCGCGTTCGAGGTCCCCGGCCAGCTCGTGCAGCTCGGCCAGACGCGAACCCTCGCCGTAGGGGACCAGCAACTCGACCTCGGACAGGGTCCGGGCAAACTCCGACTCGATCCGTCCGATCAGCTCCTCCACGCCCTCGCCGGTCTGGGCCGAGACCAGGACAGCGTCCGGATGTCGGTGGGCCAGCTCCAGCCGGCGCTCGCTGTCGATCTGATCGCCCTTGGCCAGGACCAGCACCCGGGGGGCCTCGTTGGCGCCGATCTCGAGCAGCACGTCATCCACCGCCTTGGTCATCGCGACCAGCTCCTCCTCAGCCACCGAGGCGTCGACGACGTGCAGGATCAGGTCGGCGCGCAACGTCTCCTCGAGCGTGGCGCCGAACGAATCGACCAGCTGGTGCGGAAGCTTGCGGATGAAGCCGACCGTGTCGGTGACCAGATAGTCGCGGCCGCCGGCGCGCAGGACGCGGGTGGTCGGATCGAGCGTGTGGAAGAGGCGGTCGCGCACCGGAGCGTCGGCGCCGGTGAGCGCGTTGAGCAGCGTCGATTTGCCCGCGTTCGTGTAGCCCGCGAGCGCGACCGCCGGCAGGTGTGCGCGCTCGCGCTCGGCGCGCATCACCGACCGCGTGGAACGCACGTGGGCCAGGCGCCGCTTCAGGGCCGAGATCCGGTCGCGGGCGAGGCGGCGGTCGGTCTCGATCTGAGTCTCGCCGGGACCTCGGGTGCCGATCCCGCCGCCCAAGCGCTCGAGGTGGGACCACAGGCCGCGCATCCGGGCCAGGTTGTATTCGAGCTGGGCGAGCTCGACCTGCAGCTTGCCCTCGGCCGTGTGAGCATGCGCGGCGAAGATGTCGAGGATGACTGCGGTGCGGTCGATCACCGGTACGCCGAGCGCCGCCTCCAGATTGCGCTCTTGACGCGGCGAGAGCTCGTCGTCACAGGCCACGAGGTTCGCGTCCGCGTGGCGAAGCTCGATCTTCAGCTCCTCGATCTTCCCGGGGCCCAGATAGGAATTGGGATGGGGACGCTCGCGCCGCTGGACGAGCTCCCCGACGGTGGCCACGCCGACCGTGCGCAGCAACTCGCCGAGCTCGGCCAGCTGCTCCTCGTCTCCGGCCGGCAGCGCAGCCACCATGTAGGCGCGCTGCCGGGCCCGCCCCGCGGGGCGCTGCCCGTCCCTGGCCGGGACGCCTCCGTTGGCGTGCCCGTTGCCGCTTGCCTGCACGTTCTGGATGGTAGCCGCGAATCGATCGGCGGATGTCGGGAGCCGGCGACCACGCCTGGTGTGACTACACCTCGCGGAGCCGCTGCAGCGCCTCGAGCAGGCGGTCCTCGGGGGTGGTCAGGGAGATGCGGAAGAACCCTTCGCCATTGGGTCCATAGGCGCCCCCGGGCGAGATCACGACCCCGGCCCGCTCGAGCACGTGCTCGCAGTACTCAGCGGCGCCATCAAAGCCCTCGGGCACTGGTGCCCAGATGTAGATCGTCCCCTTGGGCGGGGTGACCCGGACTCCCGCCGCCGCCAGCGCGTCACAGACCAGGTCGCGCCGGCGCTGGTAGACGGCGTTCATGGCTCTGACGTCGGCGTCGAGCTCAGGGCCCAGGGCGGCCGCTCCGGCGAGCTGCACCGCCTCGAACAGCCCCGAGTCGATATTCGATTTCAGCCGCCAGTATGCGGCGATCGCCTCCGCGTTGCCGACGATCGCGGCGCACCGCCAGCCGGTCATGTTGTAGCCCTTCGACAACGAGAACACCTCGACGCCAACCTCCTTCGCGCCCGGGGTGGCCAGGAACGATGGGGCGACGTAGCCGTCGTAGGTTGTCTCGCTGTAGGCGTTGTCGTGCACGACGAGGATGTCGGCCGCAGCGGCCAGCTCAACCGCCGCCTCGAACAGGCCCGGCGGGACGACGGCTCCGGTCGGGTTGTTGGGGTAGTTCAGGAACATGAGCTTGGCGCGCGCCAGCGCGGCTGAGGGGATCGCTTCGAGGTCCGGCGCGAAGCCGAGCTCGGGGCGCAGCGGCATCAGCACCGGCTCGCCGCCGGTCAGCAGCGGTCCGCCGGTGTAGACGGGGTAGCCGGGGTCGGCGGCCAGCGCGACGTCGCCGGGATCGAGGAACGCGAGGTTGAGGTTGAAGATGCATTCCTTGGCCCCGATCGCGGCCATCACCTCGGTGTCAGGATCGAGCCCGACCCCGAACCGTCGCTGGTAGAACGCCGCCACCGCCTGGCGGAATTCCGCCCGGCCGCGGTTGGACGGGTAGGTGTGGGTGCTCGGGTCGGCGACGGCGCGCTGTGCGGCGGCCACGATCGCCGGGTATGTGGGTGTGTCAGGGTCCCCGATGCCGAGGCTGATCACATCGACGCCGGCGGCGCGCTTGGCCGCGATCTTCCGTTCGAGCTCGGCGAACAGGTACGGCGGGATCAGCTCCAGGCGCTTACTGGGTTTCATGCAGCTCCTTGACGAAGTCATCGGCGAGCGCGCCGCGGAACACCGGCACCGCCCAGCCGCTCAGGTTGACGTGCAGGTTCTCCCCCACCTCCACCTCCAGCTGGCCCCCGTCGAGCTCCACCGTCACCGGAGAGTCGCCTCCCTGTAACACATGGGCGACGGCGGCGCCGCTGGCGCCGGTGCCGCTCGCCGAGGTCTCCCCCACCCCCCGCTCGAAGATGCGGGCGCGGATCCGACCGCCATCCAGCGGCGCGTACCACGATACGTTGGTCCGGTTGGGGAACAGGGCGTGGCGCTCGATCCCAGGACCGATGGCCGGAAGGTCGAGCGCTTGTAGCTCCCCCGCTCCGGTGACGCGGATCGCGCACTGCGGGTTGCCGACCTGGACGTGTTGGAAGCGCCAGCTGCGCCCGGCGGCGGTCAGCTCGCCCACTCCGTCCTCAGGACCCGAGGGGTAGTCCGCGCTGTGCAGGCGGACCCGGCCGATGTCCAGCGTGCAGGTCGTCGCCGAGGTGATCGTGGGTCGGATCTCACCCGCGGCGGTCTGGATCGTGAACGTGTCGGTCTGCGCCCAGCCGCGACGGCGCAGATAGAGGACGGCTTGGCGCGCGCCGTTGCCGGACAGTTCAGCTTCGGAACCGTCGGGGTTGAAGATCCGCAGCCGCGCGAGGAACCTGGGCCCCTCAGGCTCGGACAGGAGCAGGATCCCATCCGCCCCGACGCCCGTGTGCGGGGCGCAGAGCTTGCGGATTCGGGCCGGCGTGAGCTCGAATCCGAGCGCGGCTGACTCCACGATCAGGTAGTCATTGCCGAGGGCCTGCCACTTCTCGAAGTCCACGCGGGGGGAGTGTATGTGTACCGTCGCCCCGGCTATGGTTCGGCGACTGCTCTCCTCGCCCCGCGCGCCGCTCGTTCTGCTGGCCGTGGTGTCGGTGCTATCGCTGGCCGCGCGGGCGGCCTGGCTCGGTGAGCCGTGCCAGTCACCGTGCAACACAGCCAGCGATCACGTGCTGGTGTTCGACGAGGCCTACTACGTCAACGCGGCCCGGGTGATCGCCGGATTGCGGCCGCCGGCGGGGGCGCATTACGCGGACGCCCCGTCGGGCACCGACCCCAACGCCGAGCACCCGCAGGGGACGAAGCTGGTCATGGCGGGCGCGATCGAGCTGTTCGGGGATGGGCCGTTTGCCTGGCGGATCGGCAGCCTGATCTTCGGATCGCTGGCGATTCTGGGCCTGTACGCGCTCGTCCGGGCGGCCGGGGGCGGCCCGTGGGTGGCGCTGGCGGCCAGCACGCTGATGGCGTGCGACAACCTCCTGCTCGTCCACGGACGGATCGGCACGCTCGACATCTATGTGCTGGCCCCGATGATCTGGGCCGTCGCGCTCTATCTGCGCGGTCGCCCGATCCTGGCCGGACTTCTGCTGGCCGTGGCCACCTGCTTTAAGGAGGTCGCACCGTACGCGCTGCTCGCCCTGGCGCTGCTGGAGGTCTTCCGGCTCGCCGCCGCGCGCGGCGATCCTCGGAGCCCGCCTGATTGGGCGCTGAAGCCGGCGCTGGTGCGGTTCGGGGCCTGCGCGGCCATCGCCGCGGTCGGGTTTGTCGTTCTGCTGGGCGTGATGGACCGGATCGCCACGCCCTACGCCGACAGCTCGGCCACCCTGATCACCGGCGGACCGTTCGCCCACATTGCCCACATGATCAGCTATGCCGCCAATCTGACCAGCCCGAACGGGCCCAAGGGGATCGCCTCCTACCCCTGGCAATGGTTGTTCGACTACAAGCCGATCACCTATCTGCGGATCGGCGCGTCGAACCCGCACGACGAGTTCCACGCGATCCATCCGGTGTCGCGCTTCTTCGGCATGATGAGCCCGCCGATCATGCTGCTGGCGGTCCCAGCGCTGCTGTTCGCGGCCTACCGCATCGCCCTGGTGGCCAGAGGCCGGCTGCAGACCCCCGACGGCTCGCCGGTACCCAATCAGGTCGCGATTCTGGGGCTGGCCTGGTTCATCGGCACCTTCCTGCCCTACGAGCTGCAGAGCCTGCTCGACAGCCGGACGAGCTA
>Ga0302325_10008898_pt1 | contig 22036 bp, 13 predicted proteins | sample Palsa_T0_2_FD_201948 | JGI IMG/M metagenome (GOLD analysis project Ga0302325, IMG submission 201948) | Peat permafrost microbial communities from Stordalen Mire near Abisko, Sweden - Palsa_T0_2 | ecosystem: Environmental > Terrestrial > Soil > Palsa > Peat permafrost | place: Sweden: Abisko...
GATTCTCAACTTCGGCGCCCCTTCCCCGATCGATATTCAGCTCGTCGGGCCCGACCAGCAGGCCGATTACGTCCTTGCGCAGGAGATGGTCGCCCGCATTAAGCAGATACCCGGCGCCGTCGACGTGCACGTCCACCAGATGTTTTCCTACCCCACCATGTTCCTCAATGTCGATCGGACGCGCGCCCAATCCGTGGGCCTGACGCAGAACGACGTGGCCAACAGCCTGCTCCTCACGCTGAGTTCCAGCGCTCAGACCGCGCCTTCCTTCTGGGTGAATGCCAACAACGGCATCGAGTACAACGTGACTGTGCAGGTGCCCCAGTACAAGATCGACAACATGCAGGCCTTCGAAAATATCCCCATCTCTTCTCCCCTGACCGTGGCCCCGCAGGTGCTCGGCAATCTGTCGCAGTTGGGGATCATGACCGAACCGGCGGAGATTTCCCATTACAACTCCATCCCCATGATTGACGTGTACGCTTCCGTCGACGGACGCGATCTGGGCGGCGTGGACACCGAAATTCAGAAGGTTCTGAAGGATTTCACCAACCGGCTTCCGCGTGGCACGCAAATCCAGCGCCGCGGCCAGGTCTCCACCATGACCTCTTCGTTCAACGGCCTGGCCGCCGGCCTCGCTGTGGCCATCATCCTGGTCTACCTGCTGATCGTCATCAATTTTCAATCCTGGCTGGATCCCTTCATCATCATCACCGCTCTGCCCGGCGCGCTTGCCGGAATCCTATGGATGCTGTTTTTGACGCATACCACGCTGAGCGTGCCTTCCCTCACCGGGGTCATCATGTGTATGGGCGTGGCCACCGCCAACAGTATCTTGATGGTGTCCTTTGCCCGCGAGCAGATGGCCGAAGGGCTCGATTCGGCCCACGCGGCTTTGCAGGCCGGCTATATCCGCATGCGGCCCGTGATTATGACCGCCTTGGCCATGATCATCGGCATGATCCCGATGTCTCTGGGCATGGGCGAGGGCGGCGAACAAAACGCGCCGCTCGGCCGCGCGGTCATCGGCGGGCTGATTGTCGCCACGTTTGCCACGCTCTTTTTCGTGCCCTGCGTATTCTCGCTGTTCCATCGCGGACACAAGCCGGGCACGCCCCTCGACGCTGCGGGCGCCGCCAGCGGCGAAACGTTCATAGGCGGATAACTCACAAGGAGAACTCCAGGAAATGGTTGAAACTCTCAACGGCTCTATGCAAGACACTCACACTCAAAACACTGCCGAGGGTGGCCCACAGCCCGGCCGCGCTCGTCTGTTCGGGTGGTTCCTGGTGATCTTCCTGATCTTCCTGGTTCTTGGCTTGTATACGCTCTTTCAACGGCATACCGAGCAGCACGTCCTGGCCGAGCAAACCGAAAAGATGGATGTCGTGCACGTCGCGGTGATTCACGCTACCCCCATCAATGCGGATTCCGACATGGTGTTGCCCGCCAGCCTGAACTCCTACGTCCAGGTTCCCATCTACGCGCGCACCGATGGCTACCTCAAGAAGTGGTACAGGGACATTGGCAGCCACGTCGAAAAAGGCGATCTCCTGGCGGAGATTGACACCCCCGAAGTGGATCAGCAGCTCGATCAGGCTCGCGCGGACCTGAACACCTCGCAGGCCAATGCCAAACTATCCGGCACCACCGCGGCTCGCTATCAGCAACTCTTCCAAAGCCAGGTGGTCTCCCAGCAGGACGTGGACAACTATGCCGGCGACTATGCGGCCAAGCAGGCCATCGTCCATTCCGCCGAAGCCAACGTCAAGCGCCTCGAAGATCTGGAATCTTTCAAAAACGTTTACGCCCCCATCTCCGGCGTCATCACCCAGCGCAACGTGGACATCGGCACGCTGATCAATGCCGGAAACGGCGGCAGCGCCATCAAGGAAATGTTCGATCTCGCGCAGACCAATCCCCTGCGCGTCTTCGTTTCCGTGCCGCAGACCTACGAATCCTCGGTCCGCGCCGGGCTCAAGGCCTGCCTGCAGGTGCCGGAATTCCCCGGACGCGATTTCTGCGGCCAGGTGGTTCGCACCGCGGATGCCATCGACCCGGCAACCCGCACCCTGCTGACCGAAGTGGATGTCGCCAATCCCACCGGCGCCTTGCTGCAGGGCGCGTATGCCGAAATGCATTTCGACACCAAGCTGCCGGGTCAGGAAATCACCTTGCCGATTAACGCCTTGCTCTTTCGCCCGGAGGGAACCATGGCCGCCGTCGTCGGACCGGATGGCCGCCTGACGTTGAAGAAGGTCACCATCGGACGCGATTTCGGCAACACCGTGGAAATCGTTCAGGGAATCACGGTGCAGGATGCCGTGGTGATCGATCCGCCGGACTCCCTGGCGGAGGGACAAAAGGTGGACGTCAGCACGCAGGACCAGGAGCACGCCCAGGCCATCCCGGCTGCCAAGTAGCTCCGCCCGCAGGGTCTCCGCTCTGCGGATCGGCAAAAAACGGGCGCGAGCTGTACTTACAACCCGCCTAATTTAACGATCCGCTTAATTTCCCGCCGGATTATTTGCCTTTCCGTTGGGCCACCAGGCCATTCCTTCGGCATTTCTTTCGCTAATGGTCAGAGGAGTTACCGACCAATCGGAAAGGTTAATGGCCGACACCTGGGGGGCGGCATTGGAGGTAACGTAGGCGACCTGCCCGTCGGGACGGATAAAAATCTCCTGGGGAGTCTTGGGAATCGGGATGTTCTTCATCACCTGCATGGCCTTGATATCCACCACGCTGACCTGATCGGCGCCCGCGGCCAGAACATAATGGCCGTCGGGGGTCACCGCGCTTCCCAGTCCGCGCTCCGGCAAGGGGATCGAGCCGCTGACCTTGAGCGTCTTGGTGTCCAGCATGGCCAGGGCCTGGTGCCTCTGGTCCTGCGTGAAAACCGTGCGGCCGTCGGGCGAAATGGAAATGCGCTGGACCATCATTTTCCGGAAGGCGCTTCCCGGACCGTAATTTCCCGCGGCATCGGTGACCACCGGCACGATGGCGAGTAATTTGCGATTCACCAGGTCCAGCACGGAAATGGTGCCGCAGAAAACGTTGACGGTGTAGGCACGCTTGTAGTCCGGCGAAAAAACAAAATCATGGGACTCCGGCTGCCCGGTGGGAATCGAGCCGACAATGGTTTTGGTCTTGGGATCGACGATGCTGAGCGCGTAGTCAATCTCCGTGGTGACGTACAAAAGCCCATCCTTGGGATTGAACTGCACCTGGTGCGGGCGCGCGGGATGCCCGTAATCGATCATGTCGATCACTTTGCGCTCGCCCAGATCGATCACCGAAATTTTGGTCCCGTCCACGCCTTGATTACCGACGCCGCCGGTTCCATAGATGGGAACGAACGCCAGGTTCGTGCCGGGAACCACCGCCACCATGTGGGCGATGGTGCCGCCCTCGGGAATTCGCGCCAGTTCCATGCCGGTTTCGGGGTCCACAATCCCAATGATGCCTTCGCCCTCTCCCTGGCCCTGCACGGCGCGCGGGCGTTCGGCCACCAGCAGCAGACCTTTGGACGACGCGGCGCCGGCATCCTTATCTTTATCCTTCGCTTTCGCGGCGGTCCTGGCGCTGAAAAAAGCCAAGGGCGCCAAAAGGCAAAGCGCGGTGAGCAGAACTAGACGGCTATTTCGCATGGACAGGCAGAAACTTCGCATTGATAGACGGCAATCTGGCATCGCGGATTCTCCCCTTTCGCGGCTTGCGGTAGCCTACCATTGTCATGGACATTGTCAACGGCATTGGCGGTTTCACCTTTGTACTAAGCGGGCTGTAAGTACAGCCCGCACCCGTTCCTCGTGCGGCGGCATTCTTGCCCTGGCAGCATTTTTGTCCTGGCAGGCGGGCCGCGGATTCCCGCCAAACCCATGCGAGGAAGGCCAACCGTGTAATAATCTAGCAGCTTCGCGGCGTAGAATTACGCGCGGGAATTTCCGGCACGGCGGCAGAGAGCGGAGGAAGTCATGGGCGGTCCCAAGCGCAAGAATAGGCGCTTCGTTTTCGACTGTGAGATCTTGCAGCGCGGGGTTTTGAACTTCGTGGCTTTGATCCTGGCCGGATTTTTCATGGCCGCACCCGCGCGCGCGCAAACCGCGCCTCCGGTCACCGCCCTCGCATCGGGAGCCGGCGCATCGGGCACCGTTCATCTCACCGTGGACCTGAGCGAATCGGCGCGGCGCATTTTTCACGCGCGGCTGACGCTGCCCGCGTCGCCCGGCCCGATGACGCTTCTGTATCCAAAATGGATTCCGGGAGAGCACGCGCCGGACGGACCCATCGCCGATCTGGTGGGACTGAAGATTTCCGCGGGCGGAAAGCCGGTGGCGTGGGGCCGCGACGACGTGGATGTGTACGCATTCCACTTCGACGTGCCACCCGGAGCGGATTCCATCGAAGCCACCTACGACTATCTTTCTCCCGTGGAAGGGGAGGGATTTTCCGCCGGGCCCACGGCCACACCGGCCATGGCCGTGCTCGAATGGAACCTGATGGTTCTGTATCCGGCGGGAACGCCCACCGATTCCCTGACCTACCAGGCCAGCTTGCGGCTTCCCGGGGGATGGAAGTTCGCCTCGGCCCTGCCGGTGGACCGGCAGCAGGAAAACCAGATCGATTTTCAACCCGTGTCCTTGAGCACGCTGGTGGATTCGCCGGTGCTGACGGGGGAATATTTTCGTTCCATCGCGCTGGCGCCGGAAATCCAGCCGCCGCACCACTTGAACATCGCCGCGGACAGCTCCGCGGCGCTGGGGATCAGCGCCGAGCAGATCGCCGCCTACAGCAAACTGGTGCGCGAGGAGGGCGCTCTGTTCGGCGCGCGGCACTACGATCATTACGATTTTCTGCTCTCGCTGTCGGACGCTTTCGATCCCAACGGCCTGGAGCATCATCAATCGAGCGACGACCGCGCGCCGGAACGCATGTTCCTGAACGCGGATGAGACGCAGGACTTCAATTCCCTGCTGTCGCACGAGTTCACGCATTCCTGGAACGGAAAATACCGCCGCCCGGCGGGATTGGCGACGCCGGATTTCGAGCAACCCATGAAGGACGACCTGCTGTGGGTGTACGAAGGGCTGACCGAATATATCGGCGAGATGATTTCCGCGCGCGCGGGCCTGCGCACCGCGGAGGATTACCGCGAGGAACTGGCCATGACCGCGGCGTCGCTGGACCATACGCCGGGGCGCACCTGGCGTTCCCTGGAAGATACCGCCGTCTCCGCGCAATTCCTGTACGCCGTGCCCAACCGCAACTGGGAATCCTGGCGCCGCAGCGTGGATTTTTATGACGAGGGATGGCTGATCTGGCTGGAAGCCGACATGCTGATTCGCCACGAGACGCGCGGGAAAAAATCCCTGGACGATTTCTGCCGGCGATTTTATGGGCCTCCGAGCACGCCGCCCAAAGTGGTGCCCTATACGCTGGACGATATCGTCGCGGCGATGAACGAGACGTTGCCGTACGACTGGGCGGGGTTTTTCCACGCGCGAATCGACGAGATCACCTTGCACCCTCCCATGGGCGGAATCGAGAACGGCGGCTGGCGGCTGGTGTACAACGACACGCCGAACCAAACCATCCGCGTGGGGGAAAGCGTGGACAGCATGCTGGACCTGAGCTACTCGCTGGGCATCAAGGTTTCCGCGGAGAGCGACAAGGACGGGCGGCTGGCCGACGTAATTCCGGGCATGCCCGCGGCCGAGGCCGGCCTGGCTCCAGGCATGCGGCTGGTTTCCGTGAATGGCCGTACGTATTCTCCTAGTGTGCTCGCCGACGCCATCCAGGAGGCGCAGAACAACGACAAGCCGATCGACGTTACCGTGGAAAACGCGGGGGCTCACCGCGCATTCGAGATTGCCTACCACGGAGGGCAACTGTTTCCGCACTTGGAACGAAACGAGGCCATGCCGGATTTGCTGACGCCGAGTCTGCTGCCGCTGACGGGAAGCGACGCCGGCAAGTAATTGCTTTCGCGCGCGGGCGCCCAGGTTTTCTTTCACACTCGTCCGATCCGCTGCGAGACTTCTTTCGTGGGCCGACCGTCTCGAATTATAAGTAACCGGAAGGTACCCCCCACCCCCGGTGTTTTTACTCAAGAGACCACAAGGTGATGAAAATAGGTAGTTTACACCATTTGATTGTGACACAAGAGGCCGCAAGTTCATGAAAACACAGGAGCGCTCTTTGGAAAGAGAGTGACAAGAGCGTGGGAGAGTCGCGGCGGGGCGGGAGTTGGCGGATTGATGTAACCAAGCGGAAGGCAGGAGGCGGTCTGGTTTTGCGGTGAACACACGACACGTTACCACAAGATAGCAAATACGTCAACATAATAGTTACTTAGTGGTATTCGACTCGCCGGGCGATTCGAATTCAATGGGAGTTGATTCGAATGACGATGCAGCGGAATTTCGAACGGAGTGGCGCAGGTGGGCGCGTCCCACAGGGAAGTTTAGGGTGCGTGTGCGACTGCGTGGCGTTGGGGTAGATTCGGCATGGGATTTCTGGTTTGAAAACCCGAATAGCGGCCAATTGAAACCAGTTTGGGCGGCATCCGGTTCTTGAATAGTGGCATCCAAGTCTAAAGAGGGCACGGGGGTTACGGAGATGAATCCTCGCGGGTCGTGATCGTTGGACGGTGTGGAGAATTGCGCTAGTGTTAAGAGAGATTTTTCGTCGGAGGGAATTCAATATGCGTATTGTTCGTTATGCTTTTCTTTCGTTGCTGGCGTTGGCGATGCTGGCGGCCATGCCCGCGCCATCGCCGGCGCAAATCAGCATTGGGTTATCGGTACACATCGGGCCGCCGGCGCTGCCGGTGTACGTGCAGCCGGTGTGCCCCGGCGACGGCTACCTGTGGACGCCGGGATACTGGGCCTATGGGCCGGACGGATACTTCTGGGTGCCGGGCACCTGGGTGGAGCCGCCGCAAATCGGCCTGCTGTGGACGCCGGGATACTGGGGATGGGGCGATGGCGCCTACCTCTGGCACGCGGGATATTGGGGTTCTCACGTGGGCTTCTACGGAGGGATTGATTACGGCTTCGGCTACGGAGGCGCGGGCTACGCGGGCGGACGATGGGAAAATGGCGGGTTCAGGTACAACACCGCGGTGAACAACGTGAACGTCACGGTGATTCACAACACCTACGTGGACCGCACGGTGATCCATAACACGACGGTGAACCGGGTGAGCTTCAACGGCGGCGCAGGCGGGATTAACGCGCGGCCGACCGCGGAAGAGCAAAGCGCGGAACACGAGCAGCATTTCCAGGCCACGGGCAACCAGACCCGGCAGGAACAGGCCGCTGGAGGCAATCGCGCGCAACTGGCGTCTGTAAATCATGGGCAGCCCGCGGTGGCGGCAACGCCACGGCCGGGAGCTTTTTCTGGCGCGGGAGTGGTGCGAGCCAGAGGCGCGGGCGGGGCCGGCAACGGCGGCGCGGCTTCTTATCGTCCGCCGGCTGCGGGCGGCAACCATGAGAATGGCGGCGCGGCGGGGGAAAACTCCGCGCGCGGCGGCGCGGGGGCCGACAAACCGGAAGGAAGTTCAGGGCGTCCGGCCAGCGGCGGAGCGGGTTCTTTCCGTCCGCCTACTGCCGGGGGCAACCATGAGAATGGCGGCGCGGCGGGGGGAAACTCGGCGCGCGGCGGCGTGGCGGCCGACAAACCAGAAGGAAGTTCAGGGCGTCCGGCCAGCGGCGGCGCGGATTCTTACCGTCCGCCTACTGCGGGCGGCACACATGAGAATGGCGGCGCGGCGGGAGGAAATTCGGAGCGCGCCAACAGCGAGGCGGAGGGAGGGCGCGGCAACGGCGCGCCTTCCGGCGGGACGCACGCAAGCACGCCCAAGGCGAGCGAGCACAAGGCAAGCGGCAAACCACCATCACACTCCAATAACAAACCGCAAGGCAACGAAAAGCACGAGGACGATAAAAAGCATTGATTTGAGGCAACGTCAGGGCCTCTTGGAGCGTCTTTCTGTTATAGCTGTATACATATCCCAAATTTGCGGGAAGAGGGGGCTTCGGCGATGACGCGCAACCTATTGGCTCTGGCCGCGGCTTGCGGCCTGCTTCTGGCAGCGGCCCCTGCTTGGGCCCATCACTCCATCGCGGCTGAATTCGACATGAGTACGCAATGGTCCCAGACCGGGGTCCTTGAACGAGTGGACTGGATCAACCCCCACACCGCCACCTGGATTTCGGTCAAGGATCCCCAGACCGGCAAGACGGAGGACGTTGGCTGCGAAGGCGGACCACCGAACCGCTATGCGCGCGCCGGCATGAGCCCCGCCGACTGGAAAGTTGGCGAGGTCGTGACCCTCACTTGCTCGCCGGCCAAGAATGGCTCCAAGACGTGGGGCTTTATTAAAACTCTTACCTATCAGTCCTCGGGAAAGGTTCTCAACCTCGGCGGCGGCGCCTTTTTCGGACCAGGGGAACTGCCCGGCGGAAGCCGGGTTTTCTAAGCCCGGCAGGTCCGACACCTGACTCTTGAGCCGATGCCCGTCGATCTTCATTGAGGAGTTCACCCATGCGTGGCAAAACAGCGGGAAAAGGAATCAAGGCAGGCGTAGTAGCCGGTTTGCTTGCAGGTTTGGCCCTGGCAGCAATGCCCGGATCATTGCGGGCAGCGGGGCGGGCGCAGGGACCGCCGCCGGCACCGGGCGGTCCGCAGGCTCAGGCCGGTGCACCACCAGCCGCGCCGGGCTGGCTGGGCGTTGCGGTCGACGAGGTCACACCGGATGAGGTCAAGCAGCTTAAGCTTCGCGCCGATCGCGGCGTTGTGGTTAGTGAAGTCCAAGACGGCAGCCCGGCGGCAAAGGGCGGCCTTCAGAAGGGTGACGCGGTAACTGAATTTGACGGCGAGCGCGTCGTAGGAATGGCGCAATTTCAGCGTTTGGTGCGCGAAACGCCGCCCGGACGGACCGTGCAGTTGTCGATCTGGCGCGCGGGCCGGTCCCAGACTCTTTCGGTCGAGGTCGGGAGCGCGCCTGCGCCTGCCGACTTAGCGGGCCGCGGGGGCAACCGGCAGAGGTTCGGAGGCGGATTCGGAGGCGGGGGAGGATTCGGAGGCGGCGGAGGCGCGCCCGGGGCGAATGGCAACTTTGGGTTTCGTGGCGCTGGCAATCCCGGCATTCTTGGGATTACCGTGCAGGATCTGACCGCGCAGTTGGGCGACTATTTCGGCGTGCCGAATGCACAGGGGGTCCTGGTCACTAACGTTCCTGCGGGCTCGCCGGGCGACAAGGCCGGGCTCAAGGCTGGCGATGTGATTACCAAAGTGGAAGGCATGCCCGTGCCGGATACCACCGAGCTGCAAGGCCTCTTGCAGCAAAAACAAAGCGCGCAGAGCATTGCCCTCACGGTGATGCGCAGGGGCGTGGAGACCCAGGTCAACGTGCAGCCGCAAACGCCTTCAGCGCCGCAGCGGCGCGATGCCCAGGGAGTTCCCCTCTAAAAAGAGGCTCCTGCCGAACGCCGCCTGGCGAGACAACGCGGAGAGCAAACCAAAGATGCCCGAGCGGCCAGTGGCCACTCGGGCATCTTTGCATCTGGGCATCTTTGCATCTGGGCGTCTGGGCGTCTGAGAGCCGCTTCGTGCATTCCTTTGGCAAGTCTTACCCCATCGAACGCGCCGTCGAACTCCCGATGGGGCTTGTGCGTTAGGGCTGCACTTCCCTATTTGGATTTAGCCGGCGGGGCAGCCGGGCTGGTGCGTTTGCCGCCGCTGGTGCTCAACAGAGTGAGGGAGTCCTTGGCGTTAAACGGGTATTGACGCACGGACTGTTGCCCGGTGGTGCTGAGGCTAACGTCCACGCGGCGGTTATTGGCGAGAACAATCACACGCAAATTGGCGTCGATTCTGCGGCGGTCGCCATCGCCCAAGTCGGGATCCTGGTCCACCAGTTGCTTGACCTGGGCGGCATCCAGATTGTCCTGCTTGCCCACGGCGCGGGTCTCGATGTTCGCCGCGGGAACTCCGTGATCGGTGAGGAAACTCTTGGTGCGGTCGACGCGGCGCTGGGTGAGGGCCTGGTTATATTCGACGGAGCCGCGACGGTCCGCATGGCCCTCCAGGATCAGGTGGGCCTGGGGCATGAAGGTGAGATAGCGATTGAAATCGGTGGCCAGGGACAGCAGAACCTGCTGCTGGCTGTCCACCAGGCCGCCGGAGGGATCGGCCTCGGTGGGCCGGGCGGTGGCGAAATAGATGCTGTGGAGGGCCAGGCGGGTTTCGAGCTGCACCTGCTCGGCGGAAGGCGGAGCGGCCTGCACCGCGATGTTGACGGTGCAATCGGCCGTTCCGGTGCGGCCGTCGTCGACGTGGCCGTCGACGGTGTAGGTGCCGGGCGACAGGCCGCCGGTGCGGAAGGCTACCGAGGAGCCGGAGCCCTCGGTGCTGCCGCCGCTGGCGGACCAGGAGAAGGTTAACGGGTCACCGTCGGGATCGCTGGCGATGGCAGTGATTTGCACCGGGTCGCCGACGGTCACCGTGCCGTGGTCGGCGGTGCAACTGATGGTGGGGGGACGATTGGGGCGCATGGCCACTTGAATGTTCGCGGAGCATTCCGCGCTGCCGTTGCCGCCGTTATAGACGCGCACGGTGACGGTGTAGGCGCCGGGCATGCGGTCGGCGGAGCTCCAGCGGACCTGGGCGCCGCTGCCATCCACGGCGCCTTCGCTGGCCGACCAGGAGTAGGTGAAGGTGCTGTTCAGCGAATCGCTGGCCTGCGCGCGCACGGCGACGAAATCGCCGGATCCGGCGTAAACCATCGCGGGATCGGCCGAGCAGGTGGCCACAACCGGGACGCTGGCGACCGGCGCGGGGGCGGATTCGCCGCCGAAGCGGATCACAATTCCGCCGGAAAAGCGGACGTTGTGCTGCCAGGCGTTGTGGGAGCCGCCAGCCGTGTAGGGATCCCGGAAATCGGTGAGCAGGTAATCGCCCTCGAAGGGGCGCAGCGAGAAGTGACGCGTAAGCTTAACGTCAAAGCCGATGCCGGCCATGCCGGCGAAGGCATTGTCGGATTTCAGCAGCGTGCAACCGCCGCACCCGGAGCCGGTGACGGTAGTGGCGTAGACGCCTCCGAATAAGGCCTGGACGAACGGCGTGACCCTTTCGTAGCGGCGATAGGAAAATCGCGGGCCGAGAGTATAGGTGTAGGCGCTGCCGCTGGCTTTCACGATGGTGTTTCCCGCGGGGCTGATGAGGGTGACGCGGTCGGTGGCAAAGCCGGAGAAATCGAAGACCAGACCAAACCATCTGTTGAAGTTGTAGGCGACGTTGGTGGCTCCGCCATGCAGGTAGCTCATGCGGTTGGCGGTGGAGGTAGGCATGGCGCGCCAGAAGGAATATCCCAGAAACAGCTCGACCTTGGGATATGGGCGATCCGACGGGACCGATCCTTGAGGGGCCGGGGCAGGCTGGGCGGAAGGCGCGGGCTGCGAGGGGTCGCTTGCGGACGCAGGCGCCGGGGAGGGCGCGGGCAACGCCGCGGTGGAATCGGGCTGGGCGTTGGCGGACGCGGGCGCGGGGGTGGAAACGGCGGGCGCGGCGTTCTTTGTAGCCGGCGTGGGGGCTGCCGAGTCGTTGGCATGCAGTGCGGTTACGAAAAGAAAAGCAACCGCCGCTGTGAACATCCATCGCTCTACCGGTTTCAATGTGGCCCTCAATGTGGCCCTCAATGTCGTCTTCAATGTCGCCTCCCGAATTCCGCTTGCTTAACTTGCTTTCTCGCTTTAATGCAGCGACGCGGGAGGGAAGCCCGCGTCGCTGCACAAGCCGTTCGGTACTGGTTTAAGTTGGCCGATTATTGTTGATTCGGCACATTGATCACGGTGTCGGCCATGGTCACGGTTGAGCTCGGCGCCAGGACTCTGCCGTTGATCGTGGTTGCGGTTGTATTGCCGGAGCCGGAGATAGTGATTGCACCGGTGGAGATGATGGTCCCCACAAAGGTGCCGCCACCTGCGGCGTTGATCGTGGCCGTGGTGCCCACCTGCCAAAAGACGTTCTTGGCCTGGGCTCCATTTTCGAGGATAACGTTGCGAGGCAACCCGGTAGCGCCCACGGTGAGTGAGCTGCTCATCTGGAAGATCCAGACGGCATTGGCGTCGCCCGCGGCGTTCAGGGTCAGATCGGTACCGGTGATGGTGAAGCTACCGCCGGTGGAGGTATAGGTTGCCGGAAGGAGGGTGAGTCCTCCGAGCTGGCCTGTGCCGGGGTCCACACCTGCAGTACGCGCAACGAGGTTGGCGTACGCGGCGGTGGCGTCGGTGTTGGCCTGCGTGGCGATCGCCAGGGTAGCAGTCGTGCCTTCAGTCGGGCAACCGGTGGGTGGCGGAGTACCGGTGTAGATGAGGCCGTGAACCACTCCGACGTTGGCGCCTGTTTCGGTGTAGGTGCAACCTGAGCCCGCATCGTTGAATCCAGTGACCACGGTGGAAGCGCCGCTAGACCCCAGGTTCCCGCTAATCGCGGTGGTTAGCCCGGTGTTGACTGCGCCGGTGGTACCAAGGACTCCAAACGTCAAAGAGCTTGCGAGAGTGGGCCCGATAGGGCTGAGGGAAGCGCCAGTAGTGAAGCTCCACGGATTCGGCGGAGTTCCGGCTGCGAGGGCGTTGCCGGCCAAGTCTTTGGCCGCGGTGCTAATCGTGGCCGTATATTGCGTGGTGGCCGTGAGATTGGCTGTTGGCGTGAAGGTGGCGATGTTGTTGGTGGAATTGTAGGTGACGTTTCCGGGAACGGCCGCGCCGCCCACTCCGGCCACCGCCACGGAGAATGTTCCTGGAGCGAGGATGGTCGCCGGGTTCATGGCCTTACTGAAGGTGGCGCTGACCGCCAAGTTGAGGGTGTCGTTGGTGCCAGCAGTTGCGGGGACGGCCAGAGTGATCGTAGGCGCCGTGGTATCGGCGACCGCGCCGGTGGTGAAGCTCCACGTAGTGGGCACGGCAGCGGCGACCAGGGCGTTGCCGGCCAGGTCCTTGGTGGCGGCGGGGGTAATGGTGGCCGTATATTGCGTGGTAGCGGTAAGGGGCGCGGTGGGCGTAAACGTGGCGGTGTTCCCCGCGTAGTTTACGGTTCCGGGCACCGTGGCACCGCCTCCGGCCACGGCGACGGTAAAGGTGCCTGGCGCGGTGATGGTCGAGCTATCCAAGGCCTTGCTGAACGTTGCGGTTATTGTGTCATTGATGGGAACCGCAGTGGCCGCCGACGCGGGCAGTGTCAGCGTCACCTGCGGCGGGGTGCTGTCAATAATCGTGCCGGTGGTGAAACTGAACACATAGTTGGCCGCCAGGGAGTTGCCTGCCGCCGAGCTGAGAGCCGCCATGTTAATGGTGGCCGTATATTGCGTGCTGGCGGCCAGGTTCGCGGTGGGAGTGAACATCGCGGTATTGGTAGCGGCCACGTAGGTCACCGTTCCCGGCACTGCCGCGCCGCCGGCTCCGGCCACGGCTACGGTAAAGGTACCCGGGGCGGTGACAGTTGCGGGGGTCATGGGTTCACTAAAGGTCGCGGCAATCTTGCGGTTCAACGCCAAGGCGGTGGCGCCGGGCAGAGGATTTGAGGTGTAGAGCTTGGGAATGGTGCCAGTCGTGAAGGTCCACACGACGGCGGCGGCCAGGGGTGCTTCGGCGACGTTTTTCGCTCCCGTGGTGATCGTCGCGGTATAGAGAGTAGAGGCGGCCAGACTGGCGGTGGGCGTAAAGGTTGCGGTGACGCCGGAGAATGCCACCGCGCCGGCCACCGGGGTTACGCCAGGGCCGGTGACCGTAAAGGTCGTGGTTGTGATCGTCGTGGGATCCATCGCTTCATTGAACGTTGCGGTAATTGGAGCAGATACCGATACGGCGGTTCCGGCATTCGCGGGCACTGTTGTAAGCACAACAGGGACCGCGGGGGGTGTTGGTGTGCTGTTTTGGCTGCTGCATCCGGACACAAGACCTGCCATCAGAACCGCCAGTATCCAGACATTTCGCACGGTTACCTTACGCATAAAGCATTTCCTCTTTTCTTTGTTCGTTTGAATTTCGTTACTTTGCGGACCCATCGAAACTTCACGGAGGCGGCTGGCAACAGAAACTCGCTTTCACCACACAAGGCGTGAATGCCAGAAGGCTTCGGAATTATTTCTCTGTTCAGTAAGCACACAGATTTGGACTCATTCACAAACACTCGCACCCTGGCGCGACAGCCGAGTTAGAAATTCTCGATTTCGTAAATTACTTAACTGCGGAACGGATCATTGCAAGGCCGGGGCCAAAACGCGGTTCACGTTTTCGATTTTTGCAAAGGGGGGTTAACTCGGGCTAAGGTCTTGATTTCAAAGGAAAAGTCAATTCGATGGTCGTAAATGAACGGAGGGCAGTTTCGCCGGACGACTCGATTCCGTTCCAAATGGGGAGGGAAACTGATCCATTTGCGGATAGCCTCGTTTAGCGGCGCCGCTTGCGATGGCAAATCAGACAATACCTAACTTTACCTTTTCCCTGGCAGAGCAACGGCGATTCAGCGATTGGAAAGCGTGTTTAGCGGCGGCAACTTCCGATCCTTGATAACGACACGGTAACGAGCGCATCTGCAGCGATGCGAGGGCCGGGCGCGCAGAACTACTTTAGCTCGAATGCTCGAATGGCGGATGCGAGGCTACCGGGCGGTGCTCAAGTTACTGCTGTCCCTGGTTGCCTGCGCAAGGCCTTGCACCGAGGCGGTGCGGTTAGGCGTGCGCTGCAGCGATTTCTCGAATGCGGCCGCGGCTTGCGCGGGCTGACCGGCTTCGAGAAGCACTTCGCCATAGAGTTCTTCGGCCGGTTTGATGGGATCGGGAGGGCCGGAAGGCGCGGACAAGGTCGCCTCGACATCGGCGGCTTCCGCGGCGGAATGGATCGCGCCATCCTTTTGTCCGCGAGCGAGTTGTGCGGCGGCGGTGACTTCCTTTTCCATGATGGTGAGCGGCTTGGCGGCATAGGCATTGCCCGCGGATGCCGTGCGCTCGGCCATGGCGTGGAGCTGCATAGCGGCCTGGTCGGCTGTGGCGGGGTCGCCCATCTTGGCGGCGCTGAATCCGGCAATGAAAACCCACGCGCCGTTGGCGCTATAGCGCGAGGCATTGTCGGTGGCGGCGGGCATGCCGGGCATATTCGGCATGCTGGGCTGGGCGGGAGCGGCGCCAGCAGTTTCCGTTCCCGCGGGAGGAGGCGCAGCCGCGGGCAGCGGAATCTTTTCCCACTTGCCGGTCTCCAGAATATAACGGGCGCGCATGCCGAGATAACTTTGCTCGATCGCCGCGTTGCCGGGGTTGCGATCCACGGCCTGCTTGCCAAGCTCGATATTTTTCTGGGCGTCGTCGAATTTACCCATCATCAAATTGGCGTATTCAAGCCACGACAAGGTATGGAAATCCTCGCGGCCTTCGGGGGTGTGCAAGCGGGCGATCACGTCTTCGGCGGCCTGGTAGGCCACGGTGTTGGAGGCCGCCACCTCCGGCCACATGCCCAACTGCACGAAGATGTGCGACGGCATGTGCAGCGCGTGGGCCGCAGCCGGGGCGATCCTGGCATAGGCGCGGGCGGCAGGGAGGGCCAGGATGGCGTGATCGGGGTCATCGAAGGAATGAATGATGAAGTGCGCGGCCCCGGGATGCTGGGGATTTTCCTGAAAGACTTTCAAACAGAGAGAGGCGGCCAAAGCCTGGCGGCGAAATCCGGTGTCACCGGGACGGACGGTGCCGAGCAGGGACAAGGCGTAGAGGGTGGCTATTTCATTGTCGTCGGGCCACCGGTCATGCATCCCGGCCATGGCTTTGGAGTAGGCGTTGTCGCGCGCCAACTTGTCGCCGGGGGTGTAGAAGAGTTGATCCACGGCGGAAAGGTAGGCTTTCTCCTGGGGCGTGCGGGCCTTGGCAATTCGCGCATCGCGCGTGGGCGCGAGCTTTTCCAGCGCTTGCCTGGCTTTGTCCACATCCACTTCGGCCCACAGCGGATGGTTGTGGCTCATGGCTTCGCCCCAGTAGGCCAACGCAAAATTGGGGTCGATGCGCTCGGTCTTTTGAAAAGCCAAGGCGGCTTCATCAAACTGGAAGCTGTAGAGCTCCTTAATGCCCTCGATGAAGCTGGGTTGCGCGGCTTTGGACCCGGAATTCGGGAAGTGGACGACGCCGAGTTCCTGGGCGCGGGCGGGCGCGGCGATGCAAAAACTGACGAGTGCGACGATCACGAGCAGGATGCGCTTTTTTGCGGTTGTCATGGGTTCCTCCTCAGATGCGGTGACGGCATCCTCAAGCGCCGCCGGGACCAGAGCGTTGCATCTCGCATCCATGGTCCTATTGGCCGACATGGTGGCACAATTCTGGCACTATGGCGCGGCAAAACGCAAAAAAATTAGGCGGGCTCTAAGTACAGCCCGCACCCGTAATGATTTCGCGGACCCCGGCATTCGGGCTGCGAATTCGCGGGGAAACAAAATGGCGATGCGGGGAGCGAGAGGTGCGAACTCCGGACCACCCCGGGAAAGGAGCCCTAGCTTCCGTCGCGAATGAACCGGCAGGAGGCAATATCGAAGGTGACGTCGCCAATCGCCAGGCTGGCTTGATCGCGAAAGGTCGCGGCAAACTGCCGGAACCGCCAGGCATCGGGAAAATTCGAAGCCAACCCGAAGGAGACGCGGATGGAACCCGCGCTCTTATGACTGCGCAACTGCAGAAGTTTCAAAAAGCCTTGCAGAGTGATGCCCGGTCCCTGCGCGAACCCTGCCCGCATATCGTCTTCGGTCAATCCCTCGGCGATCTCGCCGGTTCCGGGATTACAGAAGCAGCCCGTGCGCAGGGAAATATTTTCTTTATTGGCAAGCTCCTCGACGCGGCGATAGTCAAGCAAGCGGCCGTCGGGATCGTACAAGTTCATGGTGATGGTGCCGCCGCGCGCGTGGGTGGTGGCCGGTCCGTAGATGCGAACCATGGCGTTGCCGTTGGTGTGGCGCAGGCGCAGCAACTCGTCGAGCAGCCATCCGGTCAGGCAGCGGACGCGCTCGCCAATCTTCTCGATCCCGATGGACTCCAGATGGCGCAGGCCGATCTCCACAGCCGGAATGGAAAGATAGTTCAGCGTGCCATCCTCGAAGGAAGCTTCATTGGGCGCGAGCACATGCGTCTGGCCTCGCACCGATGCGAAATTCACGGTCCCGCCCGCAAACCATGGACGCTTCAATTTGCCAAAGGCGGAACGGCGGATCAGTAATGCGCCGACACCCGTGGGGTGACCAAACATTTTGTAGAAGGAGAGGCAAACGAAATCCGGACGCACGGCACTCAGATCGAGGCGGTTGGTGGGCACGAAGGCAGCTGCATCCAGCAGAACGTCCCAGCCCTTGCTCTGGGCCTGCGCGACAAGTTCGAGCGGGTGCTTGACCCCCGAAAAGTTCGATTGAGCCGGAAAGGCAAATAGGTTGCGCTGAGACGCATCGGCCCGATCCAGCAGCGCCTCCAACTGCGCCTGGTCCACACGCAGGTCGGGCGCGGCCAGAGGCACATAATCGATGGCGGCGCCCCCGGCGCGCGCGAATTCACGAATGCCGTTCACCGAATTGTGGTTGTCAAATGTGAGCAGGAACCGGCCGCCGGGGCTAAACGGATAGGACTCCCCAATCAGCTTCAGCGCAGCCGTGGCGTTGTGGGTGAAGACCACGATGTAGTCATCCGGGGAGGCATTGAAATACGTCAGCACGTGGCGCCGCGTGCGCTCGATGTAGTCCGTCATGGCCACCGATGTGGGGTTGGAAGAATGCGGATTGCCAAAAACTCCGGCACGCAGGATCTCGGCATGCTCCCGCACCTGAGATTCGGCGTAGAGGGAGCCCCCGGTGTAGTCAAGGTACACCTGGCGCTGCTCGTCGAGGCGGCGGTATTCCGTGCAGCGCAGCGCATCGAGCGCGTCGGTCCTGGAATAATCGGGATAGCGAACCAGAAAATCCGCGTATGCATCTTCCAATTCCATGGGCATGCTCATGGGCGGGAGCGGTTCTCTCTTTTTGCGTGCCGAATGATGCTACGACGTTTCTATGATAAGGCCTGGGCGGTGCGCACCGGCAGGTTCGCGGCTTCCCAGCCTGCAATGCCGCCGGCAATTTCCCCGACGCGGCCAAATCCGGCGCGCTGCAACAAGCTCGCGGCGATGGAGGACCGATAGCCGCCCGCGCAATAGACCAGCAGAGGACGGTCCTTCGGCAGGGTTTCCAATGTTTCCCGCAGATGATTGAGGGGCATGCTCAAGCTGCCGCCAATGTGCTTCTGCTCGCGCTCGTGTGGTGTGCGCACGTCAATGGCCAGCGGCGGCTGGCTCGCCGAAAGCAGTTCGGCGGCGAACGGCGCGCTCAACCGCTCGGTGGTGAGGGTCAGCTCCGGCCGCGATTCCAGGCTGCGCAATCCATCCTGCAAATATCCGACCACGTGGTCGAATCCGATGCGCCCCAGTCGAACGGCGGCTTCGTTCTCGCGGCCAGGGTCGGCAATGATGACGATGGGATGCTTACGGTCCAGCACCGTGCCCACCCAGGTGGCGTATTGCCCACCCAGGCCGATGTTGATGCTGCCCGCCAGGTGCGCGGAGGCAAATTCGCCGGGATCGCGCGTATCGAGGATCTGCGCGCCGTCGGCTTGCATGGCCAGCAGTGCATCCAGCGTCAAGGGGTTCATCTCGCGCGCCAGCGCCTGATCCAGCGTGGGCCGCTCCTGGCTGTTCAGAACGGCGTCATAGTTGAAATACGAGGGAGCCTCCGGCTGATCGGCGGTGACCACCTGGATGAAGGCTTCCTTACTCATGGGCTGCAGCGCGTAGTTCGAACGGCGCTGTTCCCCCAGGGTGGACACCGTCTCCTTGCTGAGCGCCTTCCCGCACGGAGAGCCCGCGCCGTGAGCGGGATAGACCAGGGATTGGTCCGGCAACGCCAGCAGCTTGTTGTGCAAGGAATCAAACAGCAGGCCGCCCAACTGGGCGGCGGACCAGCCCAATGCCGCGCGCAGATCGGGCCTCCCCACGTCGCCGATGAACAAAGTGTCTCCGGTCAGCACGGCGTGCGGCTGCGTCGCGCCGGCGTCCAGATCGTACACCACGATGGAAATCGACTCCGGAGTATGCCCCGGCGTTTCCAGGATCTGGAGGCGTACGCGTCCAAATTCGAGAATGTCGGCGTCGCGAAGAGGAGTAAACGCGTATCCCGCCTTGGCCGCGGCGCCGAGATAGATGGCTGCGCCCGCACGATTGCGAAGCTCCAGATGTCCCGCGACAAAGTCGGCATGGAGATGGGTCAGGAATACGTGCTTGATCTTGAGCGCGTGTTCGGCGGCAAAGGCGATGTACTGGTCGGTGTCGCGTTGCGGGTCAACGACGGCTGCTGTGCCTGTGGCCTCGTCTCCAATAAGGTAGGAAGCGTGCGCCAGGCACGGCAGATAGAATTGCTTGAGGATCACTCTGCACCACCGTGGTTTGCAGGCAGCTATTCCGGCTGGGGAACGATCCGCAGATAAGGCCGGGGCGCCTTCCACCCGCCGGGATACTTCTGTTTGGCTTCTTCTTCGGACACCGCCGGGAGGATGATCACATCTTCGCCCTTTTTCCAGTTCACCGGCGTGGCCACTTTGTGCTTGGCGGTGAGTTGCATGGAATCGAGGACTCGCAGCACTTCATCGAAGTTGCGGCCGGTGCTCATCGGGTAGCTGAGCATCAGCTTGATCTTCTTGTCGGGACCAACCACGAACACGGTACGCACGGTGGCATTGGTGGCCGCGGTGCGGCCTTCGGAGGTATCGCCGGAGTCCGCCGGCAGCATGTCATACAGCTTGGCCACCTTGAGTTCCGGGTCCCCGATCATCGGGTATTTCACCTTGTGGCCTTGCGTCTCTTCGATGTCCAGGGCCCACTTGCCGTGACTGCTCACCGGGTCCACACTCAGGCCGATGATCTTGCAGTTACGCTTTTCGAATTCCGGCTGCAGCCCGGCCATATAACCCAGTTCCGTGGTGCAGACCGGGGTAAAGTCCTTGGGGTGCGAGAACAGGATGGCCCAGCCGTTGCCGATCCATTCGTGGAAGTTGATCGTCCCCTGGGATGTTTCAGCGGTGAAATTGGGAGCTTCGTCATTTATGCGCAACATGAAATGCCCTCCTGAGGCGACGGTATTATACATAGATTGGCCGCAGCCGACGCAAGCACACGGAAGATCTGCGACAGGCGGTCTGGCGCTTCGTTAGGAGGTCAACGCCTCTAAAATCGTATCGTCGCCCGCGGAAAATGATTTAGACTCGATGTCGTCAGCGCGCCCGTAGCTCAGCTGGAAAGAGCGTCTGCCTTCTAAGCAGAGGGTCGGGAGTTCGAGTCTCCCCGGGCGCGCCACTTTCTTGCTTCGCGAATCCGGAAGCAGTCGTCGAATGATCGATGGTGCGCGGCTCCCATGAAACTATTGTTGTTTGGCGCTAGCGGAACGGCGGGCGGCGCGGCGCTGCGGGCCTGCCTGAACACTCCGGTGGTGGAAGAGGTGCGCGCGATGGTGCGCAAGCCCCTGGGGATGACGAATGCGAAACCGCGAGAGATCGTGCACAGCAATTATTCGGATTACACGGCGGCGGCCGGGGCCTTTCGGGGCGTGGATGCATGCCTGTTTTGCCTGGGCGTTTCCGTGACCCAGGTGAGCAAAGAGGATTTCATTAAGATTTCGCACGATTACCCGGTGGCGGCGGCAAGCCTGTTGAAAAAGGAGAGTCGCGAAGCGGCGTTTCACTATATCAGCGGCGCGGGGACGCGCGCGGAAAGCGCCACGTTCTGGTCGAAAATTAAGGGAGAAACGGAAAACGAATTGATGGAACTGGCGGGAGCGGATTGCTGGAAACCGGCGTTTATCGACGCCCAGCCGTCGGCGACCATACCAAAGATCTACGCGCTGTCACGGCCGCTGCTGCGCTTGCTGAAGCCGTTCCCCTCGCTCTACGTGCTGGGAGAAGACCTGGGGCGAGCGATGTTGCAGGCAACGCGAGAGAATTTGCGACGGCGAGTGATCGAAAACGCGGAGATCCGGCAACTTGCGAAACGGTTTGCAGGGTAGAGGATCGATCTCAGCTTTGCCTGGCACTTGCGGCGGCGGCGCTTATCGCGGGACGGGGCAGTTCATCTCCACCCTGTCTCTGCCGGCTTTCTTGGCCGCGTAGAGAGCCTCGTCGGCGAGGCGCAATAGATCATTGGGCTCCAGGATATCTCCCGCGGTCGCCGCGATTCCAAAACTCATGGTCGTTGGAATGGACTGGTCCGCCAGGGACAGGGGCTGGGCGGAGATGGAGGCGCGAATTCGCTCGGCCTGCCTGGCCGCTTCTTCCAGATTGCAGTTAGGGCTGACGATGAGAAACTCCTCCCCGCCATAGCGCCCGAAGGCGTCATAAACGCGGATGGACTTTTGCATCCTGGCCGCTACTTCTCGAAGCACGGCATCGCCGGCGAGGTGTCCGTAGGTGTCGTTGATAATTTTGAAATGGTCAATGTCGGCCATGATGACCGCCACGGGACTTTTTTGGCGGGCAGATCGCGCCAGCTCTTTTTCCAGAGTCTCCAGAATGGCCATGCGATTCAGCAGGCCCGTGAGCGAGTCATGCGTGGCCAGAACGCGCAATCGTTCCCCGGCAGAAACGAGTTGCTCCTGAAGCTCGAGAATGCGCTTTCCGGCGCGGAGGCGCGCTTTGAGTTCGTGAATGTCAAAGGGCTTGATGATGTAATCGTCTGCGCCTGCCTCCAGGCCCTCGATAATCTCGGCAGGATGCGTCTTGGCGGTCAGCAAAATAATGTAGACGTAGGATTCGCCGACGCGCTTTCGGACGGCGCGGCAAACCTCCACGCCATCCACTTCGGGCATCATCCAATCCAAAATTGCAAGCCGGGGGCAGTCTTTTGCCTGGAGCGCGCGCAAAGCCTCGACGCCATTGGCGGCGATGGTCACCTCATAGCCGGCATGGTCCAGGGAGATCTGCAAGAGGCGGCGC
>Ga0302325_10008903_pt1 | contig 22029 bp, 18 predicted proteins | sample Palsa_T0_2_FD_201948 | JGI IMG/M metagenome (GOLD analysis project Ga0302325, IMG submission 201948) | Peat permafrost microbial communities from Stordalen Mire near Abisko, Sweden - Palsa_T0_2 | ecosystem: Environmental > Terrestrial > Soil > Palsa > Peat permafrost | place: Sweden: Abisko...
CGAATCCAGGAGATCGCCACCAACTTGACCAATACCACAACTATGGCGATTCCCGTGGCGGTGTATACGTGCGGAACGAGGTACGGCAGGGTGTGGCCCAAACCGCCGAGGCCCGTCATCAGGCCGCAGACGATGCCGCGGACCAGCGGGCGGCCCCGGCCGGTCAGGCTGCCGTCATCGGACAGCGCTTCGGCGAAGCCCATGGAAATGCCGGCGCCGACCGCGGCGGCCAGCCCGATGAGAAACGTCGCCCAGGTGTTGTGCGTGGCGAACGCCGCCGCGAACAGCGGGGCAAGTGTGGAGACCGAACCGTCCATGAGTCCGGCAAGTCCGGGTTGCAGGTATTGCAGGACGAACATGCGACGCGCGGTCTCATCCTCGGCGGCGCGCGCGCTCGGCACGATTTCGGCGCCAAGCTCGCGGGCAAGCTCTTCGTGCTTGTCCTCCGCTGCGGCAAGGCGATTGAGCAGGTCGCGCACCGTGTCGTCAGGTGCCGCTTCCGCGGCGCAGCGGTAAAACCGCGCCGTCTCGTACTCCATTTGCTCGGCAAACTTTCGCACGGCATCAAGGCCGAGCGGCCGGTTCAGCCAGATCGGATGGCGCGCGAGGAAACCCTTCACGTCCTGCCGCCGGATCAGCGGGAGAAATTCGCCGAATTTCCTGCGGTGGAGATCGAGCAACATATCGCGGTGCCCGATCTCTTCCTCCGCCATCTTGTCATACATTGACGCCGTCTCCGGGTAGGAGCCGCGCAGGCCGTCTGCGAAGGAGCGGTAGATGCGATTGTCCTCGTCCTCGTTGGAGATGGCGAGGGCCAGGACTTCCTGCTCGGATAAATCGGCGAAGCGTTTCACGATCGGCGTCTCAACCTTTGACCACTTATTAGAATTATTCTAAAGAAGAACAATATGGGCATGCGCTCGCAAACCCGTCAATCCCTCGTTCGAGGGATTGAGGCGGCGGGTGGGGAGGCTTCAATGCGGCGGTCGCCAGGAACTCACCGAGCATTTCGGTGAAGCGGAGAAACACGCATGCAGCTTGAGTCGCTTCGCCGCTCGTTCGAGCCGGCCATCCGGCGCGTTTTGCACGTGTATTGGCGCTTCGCCCGCGGGCTCACGCTTGGCGTGCGCGCCCTGGTCATTGACGGCGCAGGCCGCGTGTTCCTGGTCAAACACAGCTACGTTTCCGGCTGGCATTTGCCGGGCGGCGGCGTCGAGGCCGGCGAGACGCTCCTCAAAGCGCTGGCGCGCGAATTGCGCGAGGAGGGCAATGTCGAACTCGGCGACACGCCGCGCTTCTTTGCAATTTATTTCAATCGGCGGGCGTCGCGGCGCGACCACGTCGCGCTCTATGTCGTGCGAACCTTCCATCAAACCGCGCCGCCGCAGCCCAACAGCGAAATTGTCGCCCACGGCTTTTTCGCGCTTGATTCACTCCCCACCGATACGACGCCTTCGACACGCGAGCGCATTGCCGAGGTGCTCTCCGGCCGGGGCGCCGGTGAATTCTGGTGAGCCGGCCGGTAACATTGCCGGGATGTTATTGAGGCCGCGTCATTTGGTCTTGGACCCGACTTCCTTGGGCAACGTTTGTCACCCGCGAACGAGGCTATGGTCGAGGATACGGTCGGGGTGGAACCAGGCTACGCCTTGGGTGGCTTAGGTCTCGGTTCGGGCTTGGGCGGCCTGTACGCCCATGGCGGCGCCCCGTACGGGTATTGCGGCGGCAATCCCCACTATTACGGCTGCAATAACCGCGGACCTTCTTATTACGGGTGGTAACTGCTTTCCGGCCTATAAACACGACGCGCTCTTACGCGGGCGCGGCGTGTTGCGTTTCAGCCGAAACGGCCACGGTCATGCGGCTGCGTGAAATCGAGCAACGGCCCGATCGGGACGATGCCGGTCGGATTCACGTTGCGGTGACTCCCGTAATAGTGCCGCTTGATGTGATCGAGGCTGACGGTTTCTGCCACGCCCGGCACCTGGTACAGATCGCGCAGATAGTTTCCTAAATTCGGATAGTCGACGATGCGCCGCAGATTGCATTTGAAGTGGCTGTAATACACCGCGTCGAAGCGAACGAGGGTGGTGAACAATCGCACATCCGCTTCCGTTAGCTGCCGGCCGACCAGGTAACGCTGCCGCGACAGACGCTCCTCAAGTTGATCGAGCGTCGCGAACAGCTCCCGCGCGGCTTCTTCGTAAGCCGCCTGAGTGGTAGCGAAGCCTGACCGATAAACGCCGTTGTTGACGTTTGGATAAACGATGTCGTTAACGCGGTCGATCTCGTCGCGTAATTCGGCCGGATAATAATCGGTACGGACGTTCGTGAACGCTCCGAATGCGGAATTCAGCATGCGAATGATTTCGGACGATTCATTGTTGACGACGACGCGCTGCTTCTTGTCCCAAAGCACGGGTACACTGGCGCGCCCGGTGTAGTGCGGATCGCCCAGAACATAGATGTCGGCGACCGTCGACTTGCCATTGATGGTGTCGAGCGTTGCTTCCGGCTCGGTGCCGAATTCCCAACCCTTTTTGCCCAGGAGCGCCACGGTGACGGACACCGAGATCACCTCCTCGAGCTTCTTCAGCTTGCGGAAGATGAGGGTGCGATGCGCCCACGGACACGCCAGCGATACGTAGAGGTGATAGCGGTCCGGCTCGGCGCGGAAACCTCCTATGCCGGTTGGACCGGGGCTGCCGTCGACGGTGACGTAATTGTGAAATGTCGTGCTGTTTCGGACGAAATGACCGTCCTTGGTGCGCATGTCCTGATCTTGCCAGGCACCGTCGACAAGCAGACCCATTCTCTTCTCCGCTGATTTCCACGCGCAATCCAGAATACTGCATGTAGTCATTCCCGCGGGTGGCGACAGGCCCGTCCAAAGGAAGCTAGGGACCTACCGCAGCGGGTTCGGCTGGACCCGGACCGGCGCAGGTGCTAGGCGGCGGCGCCATGACCGACATATCGCTGACCATTTTGCCCGAGACGCAAGGCGACGCCACGGCGATCGAGCGGCTGCACGAGCGGACGTTCGGTCCGGGCCGCTACGCCAAGACCGCCTACCGTCTGCGCGAGCAGGTAGGGCAAAAGCTCGATCTGTCGTTTACCGCGCGCATCGGAACGCTGCTGGTCGGCTCGGTCCGGCTTTCACCGGTGCGCATCGGCGAGGCCAAGGCGCTCCTGCTGGGCCCGCTCACGGTGGAGCCGCCGTTTCGAGAACGCGGCGTCGGTCAAGCGTTGATCGGCCGCGCCCTCGAAGAAGCGCGCGCCAAAGGCCACAGGCTGGTAATTCTGGTCGGCGATGAGCCGTATTACGGGAAGTGCGGCTTCAAGCGCGTTCCGCCCGGCCGCGTCGCCATGCCGGGCCCGGTCGATCCGGCACGGCTGCTCGTCGCCGAATTGGCCGAGGACGCCTTTGACGAGGTCTCGGGACCTATCCGTGCGGAGTGGGAAGAGTAAATTTGCCCGCCTACCGGCCTTCGCGCGCCCAAGTGCCGGCGAGACTGCCGAGGAGCAGCAGGAGACCTAACAGACCGGCGAAGACCGGCAGCACGCCGATGCCGCGCACCACGCTCGCATCGCGCATTTTCAGGCCGATCCAATCATCGCCTTTGTAGGTGTCGCCGGAGCGCACGGCGAGAATGCGCGGCACACTGACGCCGCCTCCCTCATCGAGACGGCGCGAATCTCCGCCGGTGGCCGCTGCAATCGGCGCCAGTACCTCTGTCGTCGACGTCACTTCCGCGAACTCGCGGGGATTAGCCGGGCCGATATTGACGAGCGCGTTGAGCTTGCCGTCGGTCGCGCGCCACAGGCCAAGCTCGTTCGCCGCAACGCTGCTTTCCCAGACGCCGGGTTCGGTTGGCGTGAGCTTGAGCGCCCGCGTCGCGCCCGACGGCGATGTCACCGTCACCTCGGAAACGTCCTCCGCCATGGTCTGCCGCCGCACCAGAAGCTGATGGCCGCTGACGACCAGCCGCAGCGCTTCCTCCTCCAGCTCCGGCTCTTTCATCAGCCAATGCGAGAGGCGGCGCAACAGATCGAGATGCGGACCGCCGCCCTGGAAGCCGCGCGCCCACAGCCAAAGTTGATCGGAAAGGAGCAGCGCCACCCGACCTTCGCCTTCGCGCGAGAGAACAAGAAGCGGCTTGTTGTCCGGCCCTTGCATGACCGCCGTGCCGGTCGAGTTCCTGGTGTCGACAAGACGAAACCATTGGCTCCAGCGCGGCGGATCGCTGGCGGACCCTTCCAGGTCGCGAGTTACGGGATGCCGCTTGCCAAGATCGGTGAGGCGAGCGTGGAAGCTGCGTTCAGTGACGCTGCCGCTCGGCTCCGCCGGCAGGATGGCATCGAGTGGCGTGCGCCAAATGCTGGTCTGGCTCGCATAATCGGGGCCGGCGGCAACCAGCACGGCGCCGCCTTCACGCACGTAGCGCGTGATATTGTCAAAATAAATCATCGGCAGCACGCCCTGGCGGGCGTAACGGTCAAAGATGATGAGCTGAAACTCGCCGATCTTCTGCTGAAACAGCTCGCGCGTGGGAAAGGCGATCAGCGATAATTCGTTGATCGGGGTGCCGTCTTGTTTCTCCGGCGGGCGAAGAATAGTGAAATGCACCAGATCGACCGAGGCATCCGACTTGAGCAAGTTGCGCCACGTCCGCTCGCCGGCATTCGGTTCGCCGGAAACGAGAAGCACGCGCAGTTTGTCGCGCACGCCGTCGATGGTGACGACGGCGCGGTTGTTGACCGGCGTGAGTTCTCCGGCGAGAGCTGAAGCTTCGATTTCAACGATGTTGGGGCCGCCGTGCGGGATGGGGATGTTGACGCGTTGCGGCGCGCCGACCGGCACGGTTCGCGTTTCCACGACGTCGCCGTCACGACGCACTGTTACGGTCGCGGTTCGCTCCTTGGCGCCTTGGTCCTCGACTTGATAGGTGATGGTCTGCGACTGGCCGACGATGCCGAAGCGCGGTGCGGCGATGAGCGCGACGCGGCGGTCGCGTTCGTTTTTGTTACCGGTAATGAGCGCATGAACGGGCGCGGCGAAGCCGAGCGCGCTGGCTTCGGCAGGCACATCGTGCACGCGGCCATCGGTTATCATGATGGCGCCGGCGATGCGATCCGACGGCACGTCGGCGAGCGTCGATCCGAGCGCGGTGAACAATCGCGTGCCGTCGGTCTCGCCGTCCGACTGCCCGGCCTCGACCACACGCACGTCGAGTCCGGGAATGCGACTCAACCGCCCGACGATGGCGGCGCGCACCTCTTCGGTCTGCCGTGTACGGTCGCCGAAATTCTGGCTCGGGCTTTTGTCGACCACCACGACGGCTACCGAGCTCAGCGGGTCGCGATCCTCGCGCGTCAGCGAAGGGTTGGCGAGCGCCAGCATGATGAGCCCAAGCCCCAGCGCCCGGATCGCCGCGCCGCGACTGCGCGATACGACGAGCAGCACGGACAGGATCGCGACCGCCGCCAGCGCGGCCCAGAGTATCTGGACGCTCACAAGCGGGGCGAAAGCAACGCCGAGATTCAATTCGTTCTCCTGCTACTCAAAACTACTGGCCTAATCGCTCGAGCAGCGCCGGCACGTGCACCTGGTCGGCCTTGTAGTTGCCGGTGAGCGTGTACATCACGATGTTGACGCCGGCACGGAACGCCAGCTCCCGTTGGCGCGGCTCGCCTTCGACCATCGGCAGCGCGGGCTGACCGTCGGGCTGAATTGCCCAGGCGCCGGCGAGATCGTTCGAGGTGATGATGATCGAGGAGACGCCGTCGCCGCCGCGGGCAGGCCGGCGTGAGGATTCCTCATCGTCATTGACTGCCGGTAAGGCTTCGACCCAGAGCTGGCCGGAATTGAAGCGGCCGGGGAAGTCGCGCAACAGATAAAATGTCTTGGTCAGAACGTGATCGCGCGACACCGGTTCGAGTTCGGGGATGTCGAGGGAGGAGAGAATTTTGCGTAATTCAAGCATGCCGGGGCTGCGCGTCTCGCCGCCCGCGCCGGGCGGCGCGACAACCGCGTCACGGGTATCGAACAGGACGGTGCCACCCTGCTTCATATAGGAATCGATACGCTTGAGCGTCTCTTCGGAGGGCCGCATGGCACCCGGAACGATCGGCCAATAAATCAATGGATAGAACGCAAGTTCATCACGGGCGATGTCGAGCCCAATCGGCTCTCCCGCCTCCAACGCGGTGCGCTGAGCAAGAAAGAGCGTCAACCCGCCAAGGCCGGATTTGCTGACCGAATCGACGTCGCGGTCGCCGGTGACGACGTAGGCGAGCTTGGTTTCCAGCGCCGAGCGCGGCACGTCGGTCTTCGGCCCCTCTTCGGCGCCAACGCGCGGCAGCGTCAGAGCCAGCGCCGAAAGAATGATCACGGCCGCGGTCGCCCTTCGCGAAAAGCGCAGAGCGAGCCGCGCAATGCCGCCGCCGAGGTAAAGAACGATGAGCGTGTCGAGCAGGAAAAGCCCGAGCGCGGCGAGAAGGATCGGACCGCGCAAATCGCGCGGCTCGCTCTTGCGGTAAATTTCGTGGCTGGCGTGGACGAGCGGAGAGAAGTCGAGCGGCGCCAGCCGATCGCCGGCAGAAAGCGTATTCACGGCGAGGAGATTTTCCGGTGGGCCGTAGAAGCCCGGCGGATGGTCGGCGGTCGCGCCGGCGGAATAATCCGTCAGGACCGGCCGCGCGGTCGAGGGCGGCGTGACGAAGCTGCCGAAGCCGTCGAGTACGCGGGTCGGCGCTAGCGCCTCATGGGCATTTTTGGTCTTCTGATTGGCGGCTTCGGTGACGGCCGTGGTGCCGGCGAGCGCAACGATGCGCTTGAGCATTTCCACGAAACTTCCTGAAATCGGTAAATCAGACCAGCGGGTGTCGCCGGTCACGTGGAAAAGCACGATCAGACCCTTGCCGCGCCGCGCGGCGGTGACGAGCGGTGTGCCGTCGGCGAGTGTCGCCCAGGTGTTTTCCGTCAGCGCGGCATCGGGCTCTGCGAGCACCTGCCGGCTGACGGTCACGTCGTTGGGCACGGCCATGCCGTTGAACGGACTCTCTCGGGAAAAGGCGGCGAGCGGCTGCGGTTTGTCCCAACTCAAACTGCCGCCGAGAATGCGCCCGCCACGCCGTAGCCGGACCGGAACGAGATCGTCGTCGGAGGCTGCAAGCCGGGGGCCGGCGAAACGCACCAGCACGCCGCCATCCTCGATCCAGTGCGCGAGACGATCATGTGCGTCGCCAGCAACGTTGCCGACATCGGCAAGGATCAACATCGGCAGATGTTGATCGAGAAAATGCGTCACCGCCTCGGCCGGTGACTCGCCTTGCGCCAATCTTACATCGGCAAACGGTCCAAGCGCCCGGCCGATATAGTAGCCCGACGACAACAACGGCTGCGAGGTATCGGCGGTGGCGCCGGAGACAATGCCGACGGTGCGGCGCCGCCAGCGCCTGTCGAGCAACTGCACGGCTCCGGCGGAGCGTTCGTTGGCGATCTCGATGCGGGCAATATCGTTGCGGATTTCGACCGGCAGGTCGAATTGCGCCTCGGTCTCACGATCCGCCGGCTTAAAAGCAAATGGTGCGTCGCCGAGCGGCAGACCTTTCAGGTCGAGCGCGCGAGCGGCGCCGGTCTCGACGCCGCTCGTGGCGGAGCGCAGCACCTTCACGCTCAGGGCGCCGGCCGCGTTTTCCGCGGCGGCAAGCGCCCGCGCACCGTTTACGCCGCCGGAGACGATGGTCATCGCCCGCGTATTGAGGAGCGGCGCCAAGCCCTGGACAAAATCGGCGCCACGACCGAGATCGACGGCGTCGGAGAGCCAGATCAGTTCGACCTCAGGCGTTGCGGCGAGAAACCTCGCGATTGCCGGCAAGGCTTCGGTGCGGTCGACCGTGTGCGGCCTCGGCTTGATCAATTGTAACCGCACGCGCGCCGAACCAGCGGCGGCGAACGAAATGTCACGCGTGCCCTCGGAGAGCGGGACAAGCGCCACCGCGCGATGATCATTCTCGGCACGCGCGATGATGTCCTCGGCGGTGCGCAAACGCGCGTCCCAAGCCGCGGCGGCGGCCCAGCCGTCGTCGATCAGGATCGCGATCGGCGCGCGCGTCGTGATCGTCGCCAGCGGCGGATTCCAAAGCGGACCTGCGGCGGCAATGATGACAAGTCCGGCGAGGAGAAGCCGCATAATGGTGAGCCACCACGGTGTTCGCGCCGGCGTCTCCTCCTTGGGTGCGATTTCGAGAAGGAGGCGAGTCGGCGGGAAGTCGATGCTGCGCGGCCGCGGCGGCACCAGTCGCAGCAGCCACCACAGCACCGGCAACGTCAGCAATCCGATCAACACCAATGGTTCGGCAAAGCCGAGCGGCAGTCCGCCAATCATGCCGGCATCCTCGGCTCGGAGGTTGCGCGCGGGGGCGTTCCGCCGTCCACCAGACCGCCGATGCGGGCGTGCAGTGCCAGCAGAAGCTCGCTCGCCGGACGGTCGGTGCGGTGAATGATGAAGCTCCAGGAAAGGCGGTCGGTCTCACTGCGGATTTCGGCCCGATGGCGCCGAACGCGCGCCGTATAATCGTCGCGCCAGGTATGCGCCCGGCCCGCGGTAACGCGACCGCCGCCCTCCGGTTCGACGAACTCGATACGGCCCCAATACGGAAAGGTCTCCTCGGCGGGATCGACGATCTGCACGACATGGCCGCGCGCACCGGTGCCGGAGAGCTGCGTGATGGTGCGCCGCACGTCGCCGATGTCGCTCCACAAATCGGACAACAGAACGATTTCGGCGAGCGGGGAGGGCGAAAAGTTCGGCGGCAGGCTGGTGCGCTCGCTGCGATCGTGCATGATCGCCTGCGCCATGCGCTCGATGATATTGCGGCTGCCGGTCGGGCGCAGGAGGCCGGGAATTCCCACGCGCTCGCCACCTTCGACCAGAACTTCGGCAAGCGCCAGCGCGACGACCAATGCGCGATAGAGCTTGGTGTCGCGCACCAGAGGCGAAGCAAATATCATGGACGGAGAGCGATCGGGCCAGATCCAAACCGTGTGTGCGGCTTCCCACTCCTGCTCGCGCACGTAGAGATGATCGTCGCGCGCCGAGCGCCGCCAATCGACGCGGGACGCCGGTTCGCCGGAGACGAAGCGGCGGTATTGCCAAAAATTCTCGCCAGGTCCGGCGCGGCGTCTGCCGTGCAGGCCGTGGATCACGGTTGCCGCCACCCGCCGCGCTTCCAGGATCAACCGCGGCATTGCGGCGGCAAGCGTCCGGCCTTCGCCGACCGCACGCTGCACCGCCGGGCGATCGTGATCGGACGTGCGCCTGGGCTCGGCCGCCATCCGCTTTAACCGATCCGCGCTTTCAGGCGTGCGATCACCGCTTCGATGGTCTCGCCCTCCGCGCGCGCGGAGAAGGTGAGCGCCATGCGGTGCTTGAGCACCGGCTCGGCGAGATCGAGCACGTCGTCGACCGAAGGCGCGAGTCGCCGGTCAAGCAGCGCTCGCGCGCGCACGGCGAGCATGAGCGATTGGCTAGCCCGCGGCGAAGGTCCCCAGGCAATCAGCTTTGCGGGTTCGCCGCCGCCTTCGGGTCCGGGTCGTGCCGAGCGCACCAGCGCAAGGATGGCCTCGACGACGGATTCGCCGACCGGCAACCGGCGCACCAGACGTTGCGCGGCCATCAGATCTTCCGCGCTCATCGCCGGCTTGGCCCGCGTTTCGTCAGCGCCCGTTGTCTCGAAAAGAATCCTTCGTTCGGCGGCGCGGTCGGGATAGTCGACGTCGATCTCCATGAGGAAGCGGTCGAGCTGAGCTTCCGGCAGCGGATAGGTGCCTTCCTGTTCGAGCGGGTTCTGGGTGGCGAGCACATGGAATGGACGCGGCAAGTCATGGCGCGTGCCGGCAACCGTGACATGCTGCTCCTGCATCGCCTGCAGGAGCGCCGATTGGGTGCGCGGGCTGGCGCGGTTGATCTCATCGGCCATCAACAGCTGCGCGAAGACCGGCCCGGAGAGGAAGCGGAAGCTGCGTTTGCCGGTCTGGCTTTCTTCCAGAACTTCGGTGCCGAGAATGTCGGACGGCATCAGGTCGGGCGTGAACTGGACGCGCCGCGCGTCGAGCCCGAGCACGATGCCCATTGTCTCCACCAGTTTGGTCTTGGCGAGGCCAGGCACACCAAGAAGGAGCGCGTGACCGCCGGACAGGATGGTGACGAGCGCCTGATCGATGACCTTGTCCTGGCCGAAGATGACCGTCCCGATCGCGGCTTTTGCCGCGCGGACATGATCGGCGCTTGATTCGGCCGCGCGCACGATCATGTCTTCGAGCTTTTCGAGCCCATCTCCACCGGCAGCGGGCATGGCTTAACTCCCTGTCTTGTGCCGAATACGGCAGCGAATCAGATTCGCGGCATTTGCACGAACGTAAGCGGGCGGCTTTGCACCGCTATTTTGCGATGCAATATACGCGCCAGCCTTACGAAGGGGATTTTGCGCCGATTCTTTCATTCGCCGGGGACACAACGTACCTTCAGCGCGGCGTAATCGCGGCTCGGCGATCACGATCCCGCGACCAGTGCTGCCCCCGAACTTAGGTTCCAAGCATACACGTTCAAGGCAAACCATGGCGAAGGAAGGGCAATCCGGCCTGGAGGCGATCACAGGCGCGCTAAGTGGCGCCGTCAAAGGCAAAGGGCCGCCGCCGGTCGAGCGCTGGAACCCGCCTTTTTGCGGCGATCTCGACATGCGGATCGCGACCGACGGTACCTGGTTCTACCTAAAAACACCGATCGGACGTCCGGCGCTGGTCAAACTGTTCGCCTCGGTGCTCAAGCGCGAGGGCGACAAATACTTTCTCGTGACGCCGGTGGAGAAGTGCGGCATCCAGGTAGATGACGCGCCGTTCCTGGCTGTCGAACTCAATGTCGAAGATTCCAGCGCCGGTCGCGTGCTCAACTTCCGCACCAATGTCGACGACTGGGTGCAGTGTGGGCCGTCACATGCGCTGCGCTTCGAGCCGGAGGCCGAGACGGGTGGCCTCAAACCTTATCTTCACGTCCGCCGCGACCTGTGGGCGAAAGTGACGCGCACCCTATTCTTCGATCTTGTCGAGCTCGGCGAGGAGCGCGAAGTTGAGGGCAGCGCCATGTTCGGCGTGACGTCGATGGGCGTGTTCTTTCCCATGGCGCCGGCCGATCAGGTGAGGGGCTTGGCGTGAGCGAACAACAAACGCCGTCGCAGCGGACGGCGGGTGAGAGCTTCTTTGACCGCGCGAGGGCGCGGCTCACGCTGCAAGTGCCGCCGGCGCTGACCGATCCGATGGCGCAGGGCGCGCGCGGCGATCTCGATCTCAACCCGTCGATGTGGGAGGTTGCCGGCGTGAGCGCCACGAAGCCTGCGGCTGTTTTGATTCCGATCATCGATCGCCGCGAGCCGACGGTGCTGCTGACCATCCGCACCAAGGAGCTCGCAAGCCATGCCGGGCAGATCGCTTTCCCCGGCGGCAAGATCGATCCCGGCGACGAGAATCCGGTTGCCGCGGCTCTGCGCGAGGCCAGGGAGGAGATTGGTCTCGCGCCGGCTTTGATCGAACCGCTCGGCTATCTCGATCTCTACCTGACGTTTTCCGGCTTCCGCATTTTGCCGACTGTGGCGCGGGTCAAACCGGACTTTACGCTTACGCTCAATCCGCGCGAGGTCACCGAGACATTCGAGGTGCCGCTCGCCTTCCTGATGACGCCGGCCAATCACCAGCGCCGAAGCCGCGACTGGAAAGGCATCGACCGCGAATATTACGCCATGCCTTTCGGAGATCGCTACATTTGGGGCATCACCGCGGGTATCGTGCGGAACCTCTACGATCGGGTGTACGCATGATTCGGCCAATTTTCACCGAGATCGGGCTGTTTCTCACCCCGTTCGTTCTTTATGCGGCCTTTCTCCTGGCGACGCGCGCGGAAGTGCTTCATCCAAACGCTTGGACGTTGCGCCGCATCGCCGGTCTTATCATCGCGTCGCTCTTGTTGATGGTGGGGAGCTTTCTCGTGCTGGCGGAATTCGGCGGTTCGCCGCCGGGCTCGACCTACGTGCCGGCGCATGTCGAGGGCGGCAAGTTCGTGCCGCAAACGACGCGGTGACGCGTGTGCTGCATCTCGGCGACGCCGCTTGGCTCAAAGAGGGCGAGGTTGCGCGCCTGCTGGCGCTTCTGAATTGCGACGGTGAAGAAGCGCGCGTGGTCGGCGGGGCCGTGCGCAACGGGTTGTTGCACCTTCCTGTCGCCGAAATCGATGTCGCGACCACGGCTGTGCCCGGGGAAGTTGCGCGCCGCGTCGAGGCTGCGGGTGGCAAGTCGATTCCGACCGGCATCGAGCACGGCACCATCACCGTCGTCATCGATCACCGGCCGATCGAGGTCACGACGCTGCGCGAGGATGTCGAAACATTCGGCCGCAAGGCCCGCGTGGTGTTCGGGCGCGACTGGAAGGCGGACGCGGAGCGGCGCGATTTCACGATCAACGCACTTTCGGCCTCGGCCGAGGGAACGGTGCACGACTATGTCGGCGGCATCGGTGACCTCGCCACGCGCCGCGTGCGCTTCATCGGCGATCCGCAACGGCGGATCGAAGAAGATTATTTGCGGATCCTGCGATTCTTCCGTTTTCACGCGCATTTCGGCGAGGGCCCGCCGGACGCGCCGGGCCTGCACGCTTGTATCTTGGCGCGCGCCGGCATCGACGCGCTTTCACGCGAGCGCGTGCGGATGGAAATGCTGAAGCTCCTGGTCGCTTCGCGTGCGACCCCGACGCTTGCGGTGATGGCGGAGAGTGGACTGCTCGGCATGGTGCTTGGCGGCGTCGGGTTCCTCGCGAGCTTTGAGAACGTCGTCAAGGTCGAGGCGGCGCTTGGCGCCAAACCCGACGCTGTCCGACGGCTCGGCGCGCTCGGCGTGTGGGTTGCGGAGGACGCGGAGCGGCTCGCGCAAAGGCTGCGACTTTCCAATGCCGAATCCGAGCGGCTATCGGCGCTGGAAGCTTGGTGGCGCGTTGCGCCGCAGCCGCAGGCGCGCGCCGCGCATGCGCTCCTCTATCAGTTCGGGCCGCAGCAGTTCGTCGACCGCGTGTTTGTCGCCTGGGCGCGCTCCGATGCGGGCGTCGCTGACGGTGATTGGCACGAGCTTGCAAGTCTGCCGCAACGCTGGACGGCTCCCGTATTTCCGCTCAAGGCCGCCGACTTTATGGGGCGTGGCCTCGTCGCGGGACCTGCTCTGGGCATTGCGCTCCGCGCGGCCGAAGAAGCCTGGATCGCGGCGGACTTTCCGTTAGATCGTGCGGTGCTTGAGGCAATTGCCGACCGGACGGCACAGCAAAGTGCGGCATCTGATTAGATCAGGCTAGAGCCAGGGCGACGTGTTCGAGAAATCTTTCATCCAGGTCGGCCCGCTCGATCCCTCTTGTGATGGCGCACCGAAGTAACCGTCTGTTAACCATTGTTTCGTCAGGCTGCGCGCATCGTGCGACCCACCGACTCGCAACACGTGGCTCTCACCGGCAATGCGGCGCAGCGGGACGGCTGGCAGCATCAGGCCGATGGCCTCGCTTTCACTCACACCGCGCTAGGAATGGCGGCGATGGCTGCGGCTAAACACGCTCGGCGGCGACCGGCGCCAAGACGAGGGATGTCCCATGTCCGGACTCTCGGCGCTGAGTCCGAGCCTCGGCCGGAAACGGGCAAAACCGAGCCTGCGAATGAATCAGAGCCGACGCACGCGGGGCCAGCCCCGCTCCAGCGGCCGCACGTGGCGCGGGATTCCGGTGCCGGACCACGACCAAAAGAACATAGAGAGACCCTGACCACGGAGGTCGCGGCGGCGGACAAGCGGATCGCCAAACTAGAGGGCGAACTCGCTTCCGCGCGCCAGAGGCTTGTTGTTCGCGAGAACGAAAACCGCTCGCTTCAGACGTCGCTCGATTTGATGATCGACGAGAAATCGCGCCTGTCTCACCGCCTGATGGAAAGCGACGCCGCGCGGTCGGCGCTGTCGGCGGCAGCAAAAACGCGGCTCGCTGAACTGGAGGTTGAGCTCGGCTTGGCGCGTGAAGGGCCTAGTCTCCAGGCGATCGAAGACCATCTGCTTCAGACGTCGCTCAGTTCGATGGCCAAAGAGAACGAGCGCCTGTCCTGCCGCCTCGCGCAAGGTGATTTGGCGGCCGAAAAAGCAGCCTCTCATCTCAAGAAGCTGAAAGCGGCGCTGACCGCGACGGAGGCCGAACGCAACAGGCTGGCCGCCGCGGTCAAGAAGGGAGAGGAAAGGCGCCAGACCGAAACGCATGTGCTGAACGCCCGTCTCGAAGCCACGTCCTCGCACGCTGTCGCTACGGAGAAGCAGCTCGCCGAAATGCGGCAGAGGTTGCTCACGTGCACCGAACAGATGAGGACGGTGTTGATCACGGTGGAAGCTGAACGCAATCAGCTGGCCGCCGCGGTCGACGACGCGAACCAAAGACTCCAGGGCGAAACCCGCGCTCTGAACGCTCGTCTCGAAGCGATGTCCGCGCGCGCGGTCGCGGCCGAGAAGCTGCTCGCCGAGGTGCAGCAGCGGTCGCTGGCGCGTACCGAACAGCTGGCGACCGCGTTAGTCACGGCGGAAGCCCAACGCAACCAACTTGCCGCCGCGGTCGACGAAGCGAACCAGAGGCGCGAGGGCGAAACCCACGCTCTGAAGGCCCGTCTCGAAGCGACGTACGCGCGCGCGGTCGCCGCCGACAAGCTGCTCGCGGAGATGCGGCAGAGTTTGCTGCCGCGCACCGAACAGCTGGAGATGGTGTTAGTTACGGTGGAAGCCGAACGCAACAAGCTGGCCGTTGCTTTCCACGAAGCGAGGGAAAAGTACCGAACCGAAACCCATACGCTGAACGCTCGTCTCGAAGCCATGTCCTTGCGCGCGATGGCGGCCGAAAAACTGCTCGTGGAGGTGCGGCGGAGTTTGCTGACGTGTACCGAAGAGAGAAGATCCGCCGAGCGCGACGTTGCAGATGCGGCCGTCGCGAGCCACGGAGCCGACGAGAAACTCGACCTGCTTCTGAAAGTGTTTAAGACGCGCGATATGGCTCTGACGCACGCCGAAGAAAGGATCAAATCGTTGGCCGAGCGGATCGCCCAACTTGAAACAGAGGCGGGTCGTGCCGGGAGTCAGAAAAGCATCGAGGAGCTCAATTCCCGGGGCGACAATTGCGCCGGCCACAACAGCAAGTATCTACAGCGGGCCCAAGCGGTTCCCACAGGAACGCTCCTTGCCGACACCATTACGTTTTGAAACGCGGTCCGAACCGATTGATCGAATCGACGCGCGCCAAAATATAATGTGCCGGCGTCGCCCTGGCGGCCCAGTGGCGCGACGCGCAGAAACCGCCAAGCGCTACCAAGGGCGTCGGCTTCTTCGCTTTGGCAGAACGGGGCGCAAGCTCCCAATGGGCGAGTGCATTAGAATACTCTACCATCGCGAGATATTTGCTCCTAATGGGCTTGAGTTAATACTATATTCAACCTCAGAGAGCATCGTGCCGGGTGGGGCGTCTAGGTAAACCAGCGCCACTTTTTGCGCCGGAACCTGACTACAGGCGCCGTGTCCAGGGGCGGACACTATGGATGCGAGCCAATCACTTATTGGAGAGTTGGAAGACGCGATCCATAGCGGCTCCAGGGACAAACGCGTCGACACATTGCGGCGCATCACCGATCTTTTTATTGCGGATGCGGATCGGCTCAGTGATCGGCAGATCGACGTTTTCGACGATGTCCTGGGACATCTGATTAAGCGCATCGAGGGAAAGGCGCTTGCTGAACTCAGCCGGCGTCTTGGGCCAATCAACAACGCGCCACTCGATGTGGTTCAGCTGTTGGCCCGGGACGACAACATCGCGGTTGCGGAACCGATTCTGACGGCGTCGGTTCGTCTCAGCGACAACGATCTGATTGAAATCGCCAACACGAAGACTCAGGCACATCTGCTGGCGATCTCCGGCCGTTCTCAAATCGCCACGGCTGTGACGGACGTCCTGCTACAGCGTGGCGATGGCCCCGTTTTCCACAAACTCGCCGGAAATTCCGGTGCCGCCTTCTCCGAGAATGGCTTCGCGACGCTCGTGCGACACTCGGAACGAGACGAGAAACTTGCCGAGAAAGTCGGGCTTCGACTCGACGTCCCGTTGCGTCTATTTCGAGAATTGTTGTTGCGCGCCACCGAAGCCGTACGTTCGCGTCTTCTCGCACTAGCCGGCCCGGAAAGTCGCGAACAAATTCAACGTGTTCTCGCCGCCATCTCGGAAGATGCGCATCACGAGGCTGGCTTCCAAAATGATCACGACTATGCCGACGCGCAGGCTCGCGTTGACGCGATGCGCGCCGCCGGCAAGCTCAACGAAGCCGCGATCTTCGATTTTGCGACGAGCGGCCGTTACGCAGACATGGTGGCGGCGCTTTCGCGGCTTTGCGGGGCGCCTTTGCTCCTGCTCGAAAATCTTCTGCAGAGCGACCAACGCGAGGCGGTTCTTGTGCCTTGCAAAGCCGCCGGGTTGGAGTGGCCGACAGTTCGGACAATACTGGCTTGCCGCGCCATCGGCCGGGCGATGTCAGATCAGGACGTCGACGCTGCGCGGGCCGATTTCTTCAGATTGTCGCAGAGCGGAGCTCAAAGGGTTCTCCGATTTTGGCAGGTCCGGCGAACCGCGTCGAATGACGCCGCCGTACCGAGGCTTTCCTCGCTGGATGGACTGCAACGGTCCAAGCCGCAAGTCTTAAGCAGGCGATGACCGTCGCAGCGAGTATCAGCAGCAAAACAATTCAAGTTGATCGGCACGGCACATGGGTGCGGAACAGCGCAAGAACGTCCGCCGGTTGGTCCGCCAAGGCGCGAGGATGATAGGTGTCGACGGACAGACCTTAGGGGCATGTACGATGGTCGATGTTTCGGCCACCGGGATGCGCCTCATACTGGAAACACCCGCCGCCCTTCCGGATCACATTATCCTGCTACTGTCGCATGATGGACAATTGCGCCGTCAGTGCTCGGTGGCGTGGCAGTCAGGAACGACAGCCGGCGTTCATTTCATTTCCGGCCGCGCGACCAAACGAAGTTAGGAATTGCGGACGCGTTTGCCGAACCGCGTCTACCTTGTGCGAAATTATGATATCCGGGCGCGGAGTGAGCGCAGCCGCCGGCGCGCCCGCGGTGCAAGCTCATTCAGCCGCGGCGGGACCAGCGCCATCATGCCGCGCGGCCGTAGCCGCTCGACTTGCATTTCGTTGCCGCGCCAGACGAAGCCGTCGCCACGCAGCGCGCTGACGAAGAGGATCGGCAAGAGAAGGTCGCGCGCAAGACAATAGAACGGATAACGCACCGAAAGATGCCAACCGGCGGCCGCGGCGAGCAACGTTTCGCCGCCATACCAGAGGATTCCGAACGCTACCACGTTGAGCGCTACCGGCAGACCGAAACCGGGCGCGGCGATGGCAAACGCGATCATCGGCAACACGCCGCCCGACAATGCTTCCGGCAGGAAATAGGCGAAAAAGCTGGCGCGGCGCAGGCGCGCCCAGCGTAGCTGCCGATTCCAAACCTCGGCGGCGCCGCGATGGCCGAGGGGCTGGACGAAGGGCCGATCGACCAGCCGCACTTTCAGACCTGCGCCACGTACCACTTTGGTCGCTGCCGCGTCCTCGGCGACCTCTCTGGCGAGAGCTTCAATGCCGCCGGCGCGTTCCAGGTCGGCGCGCCGCCACAGCATGGTCTTGCCCTGGGCGAAGCCGAAGCCGAACGCGTCGGCGATGTATTGCCAGCGTGCCTGATAGGTGTTCAGGAATGCGCATTCGAGTTCCGCCCAAGCGCCCTCCGGACAGGAGCCGATCGGCGGGGAGGCGACCAGGCCGGTATCGGGCTGCCAGCTTGCAAACAGACGTTCGATGTAATCGCGCGGCATCAAAACGTTGCTGTCGGCGAGCACGATCCAATCGTGACCCGCGGCGCGCCAGCCCTTGAGCACATTGTTGAGCTTCGGATTGTTACTCCCCCTCTCGTCGCCGACGAGCAGTTTCGCGCCGGCTGCCGCGTGTTCCGCCATCAACGTTTCGATGAACGGGACGACGGGATCCTTTGCGGAAGCGACGCAGAACAGGATTTCGCAACGCGGATAGTCGAGATCGAACGTCGAACGGAGCGTGTCGGCGGCATAATTGTCTATTCCGCATAGCGGGCGCACCAGGCTGACGGGAGGGAGTTTCCGGCGGGACAGCGGCTCGGCGGGCGTGCGCCTCTGCAAACGTAGCGCCGCGATCATGAGGCTCGCGACGTGAACGGCGGCGGTGGCGATGCAGAAAGACGCTGCGGCGAGAATCGGCGCTGTCATCGCCGAATCATTTAACGCCATGCCGTGACAACGCTGTGACTCCGCGGACACGCCGCCATTTGCCGCGTCATGTGTGCTGTCGGACATCGATGTTTGTTGCTGCCGCGCAGGGCGTTAACCTTTGTTGTCATGAAGCTGCAATGCGACGCATCTATACGCTTGCCCATGTCGGCCCGGCGAGAGATCAAACATCGTGACACCTGAGCACGGCGCACGTCTGTTCCGTACTCTCTTCATCTCTGATGTTCATCTCGGCGCGCGAGGCTGCCAGGCCGAACGCCTCCTCGACTTCCTGCGCTACCACGATGCCGAAACGATCTATCTGGTCGGCGACATCGTCGACGGCTGGCAATTGCGGTCGGGCTGGTATTGGCCGCAGCCTCACAACGACGTGGTGCAGAAGCTGATGCGCAAGGCGCGCAAGGGCGCGCGCATCATCTATCTGCCCGGCAATCACGACGAGTTCCTGCGCGACTATTACGGCACCCATTTTGGCGGTATCGAGGTGGTTGAGACGGCGGTCCATGAAAGTGCCGACGGCCGCCGCTATCTGGTCGTGCATGGCGACGTGTTCGATCTGGTGGTCAAACACGCGCGCTGGTTGGCGCTTCTTGGCGACACCGCCTACGATTTTGCGATCTTCGTGAACCGCTATTTCAACGCCATTCGCCGTAAGCTCGGTTTTTCCTATTGGTCGCTGTCGCAATGGGCAAAGCACAAGGTCAAGAACGCCGTGAACTATATCGGAGCCTTCGAGCAGACGCTGGCCTCCGAGGCGCAGCGCCATCGCGTCGACGGCGTTATCTGCGGCCATATCCACCATGCCGTGATTCACGATAATTTCGGCATCCGCTACATGAATTGCGGCGATTGGGTCGAGAGTTGTACGGCGCTTGCGGAGCACGCCGACGGGCGATACGAGATCATCCCCTGGTTCGCGACCGGCGCAGAAGAACCGCTTTCCGGCCCGCACCTGATCGAGCAGGACGAAAAAACGGAAATCGCCGCGTAGAACGCTTTGATCGGTCTCAGTGCCCGAAAATCAGGCGCGACGGGTGCTCGTCGATGCCCTTGAGCACCTTTTGCAGTTCGGCCAACGTGCGGCGGCCGTCGACGGCAAACGCCTCGTATTCCTTGAGGCCCGAGTTGGTAAAGCGCGTGAGCCCGGTCGAGATTTCGTCGGTGCGCTTGTCGAGGTTGTCGGCGAGCTTGCGGATGGATTCGGCAGCCTGGGCGATCTCGCCGCGGTTGTCGGCGGTGCCGGTGAGGTTTTCGAGGCCGGCCATGACCTTGTCGAGGCGCTGTGAGTTGTGCGCTAAGGTCGCCGTCACGGTTTCGATATTGTGGAACGACGTCCGCATCGCTTCCTCGTTCTCGGCAACCATGCCATCAATGCGTGAAAGCACAGCGCGCGCCGCCTGGGTGACGTCGGCGCCGGCGTTGGGATCGGCGTAAATCGTCGGCGGGCCGCCGCCGTCGGCCGCAACGAGCGCGGCGTCCGGCGATCCGCCGGTGAGCGAAACCTCGGACAGCCCCGTCAGCCCCTGGAACGCGAGCGTCACCTTGGTATCGGCGCGGACCGGCATCGCCCGATCGAGCGCGATCAACGCTTCGACTTTGCGCGGATCGTGGGGGTCGAGGGCGAGTTTGGTTACCTCGCCGGCCCGCATGCCGTCGAACAAGACCGAGGAGCCGCTGCGCAGCCCGGACACCGATCCGGCAAACACCACGCGGTAGACGGAGCGCTCGCCGCCGCCGCCGGCGTTCTGAAACCAGTAGATGAAGCCGAACACACCGACGATGACGGCGAGCGCGAACGAGCCGGTCACGATATAGCTGGCTTTGGTTTCCATGAATGGTCTCTTGCGCGTTTAATGGTGAAGCTGGCCTTGAATTGTGCCTTGGGCTTGGCGCCCGCGTTTGCCGCCGAAATAGGATCTTAGCCAGGGGTGTTCGGACGCGAGCATGGTCTCGATCGGACCCGCGGCGATCACGCGGCCTTCGGAGAGAACTGCGATGCGGTCGCACACCGCGTGCAGGCTGTCGAGATCGTGCGTGACCATGAAAACGCTGAGCCCCAGCGTGCGCTGCAAGGTGCGGATCAGTTCGTCGAATTCGGCGGCGCCGATCGGATCGAGCCCGGACGTCGGTTCGTCGAGAAAGACAATATCGGGATCGAGCGCAAGTGCGCGCGCGAGCGCCACGCGCTTGGTCATACCGCCGGAAAGCTCGGCCGGATATTTTCCGCGCACGTCGGCGCTCAAGCCCACCATCTCGAGCTTGGCCAGCGCGATCTCCTCGATCAAGCGCGGCGACAGATCGAGATATTCGCGGATCGGGAACTGAACGTTTTGTAGCGCGGTGAGCGAAGAAAATAGCGCCCCCTGCTGAAACAAGACGCCCCAGCGCTGCTCGATCGAACGGCGTTGGCGGTCGTTGAGTGCCGCGAGGTCGGCGCCGAACACTTCAATCGTGCCGTGGCGCTTCGGCACGAGGCCGATGATCGCGCGCATCAGCACCGACTTGCCCGCGCCCGAGCCGCCGACGAAGCCGAGTATTTCTCCTTCATAGACGTCGACGGTCGCATGATCGAGCACCATCGTCTCGCCAAATCCGACGACGAGATCGCGGACGCTGATCACCGGCGTGTTATTCGCCATCGGTTACATCCCGATGCCGGCGAAGAACATGGCGAACACACCGTCGAGCGCGATAACAAGAAAGATCGATTTGACGACCGAAGCCGTCGTTTTCAAACCGAGCGAGGCGGTGCTGCCTTCCACTTCGAAGCCTTCCACACAGGCGACGAGCCCGATCGTCAGCGCCATGAACGGAGCCTTGATCATGCCGACTGCGAATGTCGGCGGCCAGATCGCCTCACGCAGCCGATCGAGGTAAATGTCGGGTGCCATGCCGCCGTAAAGCCAGCAAACCAGTCCAGCGCCGAACAGCGCCGCCATCGAACCGAGAAAGGTCAGCATCGGCACTGCGAGCACAAGCGCGACGATGCGCGGCAACACCAATACCTCGACGGGGTCGAGCCCCATAGTGCGCAACGCGTTAATCTCCTCGCGCATCTTCATCGAGCCGATCTCGGCGGTATAGGCGCTGCCCGAGCGGCCAGCCACCATCACGCAGACGATCAGTACGCCGACTTCACGCAATACCAGCACGGTGACCATGTCGACGACAAAGACGTCCGCCCCGAAGGTGCGGAAGCGGAAAATACCCTGCTGGGCAAGAATGGCGCCGATCACGAATGTGCTCAGCACAATGATCGGCACGGCGCGCCAGCCTACGCGCTCCAGATGATGTACGATCGAGGTGAGGCGCAGCCGCGTCGGGTGCGCAATCGTTCCCAGCGCCGCGGCGGTCAGTGCGCCGAGAAGTTGCGCGATGAGGACGAGCGACCAGCCGATTTCGGCGACGTTGCGGCCGACGGCTTCGAGCGCGAGCAGAATGCGGTTTGCTTTGGCGCGGTCTTGCCTGGGCCCCCGGTTGACGAGCCGCAGCTCCTCCATGAGACCACGATCGGCATCCGAGAGGCCGACAATACGCGCGTTCGAACCGCGCATGGCAAAAGCACGTTTGAGGCGCTCGATGAGCCACGCGCCGAAAGTGTCCAGGCGTT
>Ga0302325_10008904_pt1 | contig 22027 bp, 19 predicted proteins | sample Palsa_T0_2_FD_201948 | JGI IMG/M metagenome (GOLD analysis project Ga0302325, IMG submission 201948) | Peat permafrost microbial communities from Stordalen Mire near Abisko, Sweden - Palsa_T0_2 | ecosystem: Environmental > Terrestrial > Soil > Palsa > Peat permafrost | place: Sweden: Abisko...
ACGAATCGGGCGCTGCAGTCAGGAACGCCACGATGCCCGAACACACAATTGAAGCCCTAGGCAGGTCCGCGGAACTGTTGCTTATCGAGGACAACCACGGCGACGTGCTTCTGGTCCGCGAGGCATTTTCGAGCGCCAAGATCCGCAACAACCTCAGCGTCGCCAACGACGGCGAGCAAGCCTTGAGCATGCTGCGGCGACAAGGGAGTCACGGCAAACACCCAAGGCCTGACCTGATCCTGCTCGACCTGAACCTACCCCGGATGGACGGCCGTGAGGTGCTCCAGACGATCAAGAACGATCCCGGACTGCTGCGAATCCCGGTCATCGTGCTGACCAGTTCCAAGGCCGAGATCGACATTCTCAAGACCTATGATCTGAGGGCCAACGGCTACATCGTCAAACCGGTCACTTTCGAACGCCTGCAGGAAATCGTGGCCTCGCTGGAAGCGTTCTGGTTCTCCGTGGTGGTGCTGGCGCACGAGTCCGCCCAGGAGCCGGCGCTTGTCCAATAACCTCGCCATCCCTGATCGCGAGCGCATCGACGCAGCGGAACGGGAACTGCAAGCGTTCAGCTACATCGTCTCGCATGACCTGGCCGCCTCGTTCCGCCAGGTGGCAGGGTTCTCGCAACTCCTTCTCAGCGAATTCGGCGATGACCTGACGAGCCGCCAGCAGACTCACGCCTGCCACATTCGGACGGCCACCGACAAATGCCAGTCGATGTTGGAACAATTGCTCGTCCTATCGCGCGTCCAGCAGAAGGTTCTCAGCGTCCAATGCCTGGACGCGACGGCGATCGCACAGCTTGCCGAGTTCCGACTCTCCGCCGAGATCCGCGCCGCCGGGGCCGAGGTCTCGATCGTGGCGCTTGGCGAGGTCTTGGCCGACCCGCACCTGCTCGCCCAGGCGTTCGACTCTCTGTTGGACAACGCGATCAAGTTCCGCGTCGCGGGAGTCGCTCCGCGGATCGTCATTCAGGGGACCCAGGACGCCGACTTCTGGCGGCTTAGGATCAGTGACAATGGGCCCGGCGTTGAGCCGGCCTACCGCGACAAAGCCTTCGGCATGTTCCAGCGCCTCAATAGCGAGGACGCCTATGCCGGAGTCGGCGCGGGCCTGGCCATCTGCAGGCGGATCGCCCGCCGGCATGGCGGCGATGCGCGATTCGTCGACAGCGATGATGGCGCCTGTGTGGAACTAGCCCTACCGCGAGCGCCGATCCTGCAATGAACTCCAATTGGCAGATCGAAGTGGCCGAGACGCCTTCACGCCGCCAGCTGCTCATCGTCGATGACAGCGAGGCCGAGCGAGCCCTGATGACCTTCGCCCTCGAGGAAGCTTTTCCCGACGCCGATGTGCGCAGCGCCGCTGATCCGCTTCTCGCCAAAGCGATATGCGAGGCCGAGGGTTTCGACTGCGTGCTCACCGACTACAACATGCCCGAAATGAACGGCGTGATGCTCGCCGTCGAACTGAGGGCCACCCGCGCCTATCTGCCGATCATCCTGATGACCAGCGTCGGCGACGAAACCTTGGCGGCAGAGGCGCTGCGTGGCGGCATCACCGACTATCTTCCCAAGTCGCGCATGAGCGCCGAGTCGCTGAGACGATCCGTCGACCGATCGATCCAGGCCTGCAGCCAGGCAAGGCTGATCGACGAACAGCGGGAAGAACTGGAGAATTTCGCCTATGCGCTCGCTCACGACTTCAAGCAGCCGATCCGCCAGATCACCACTTTCGTCGAGCTGATTTCGGCGGAAGTCCTCGGCGAGGCGTCCGCCACCATCCGACAACATCTGACCTTTCTCAGCACCGCCGCCAGCCGGCTCGGAAAGCTGGTTGACGTCATGAGCCAATACACACTTCTCAATCAGCCGCCCGACCTTGCCGACGTCGATCTGAGCCGGGTGCTGGCAAGCGTCCGCGGATCGCTGGCGCCTTATATCAACGAACGCGGCGCCGAGGTGGCGTCGCCCGTTCACGCCCCGATCGTCCGCGGCAATGAGACCCTCATGACCCAGGTGCTGCAGAACCTCGTCATGAACGGTCTGCACTACAACCGCAGCTCGGTTCCGCGCGTCGACCTGACAGCCTACAAAGACGCCGAGCATTGGATCATCGCGGTCAGGGACAACGGTTTCGGAATTGAGCCCGAGTATCTGGCCGACATCTTCAAACCGCTGGTGCGACTTCACACAGCCTCCGAGTTTCCCGGTAGCGGCCTCGGCCTGACGCTCGCCCGCAAAGCCGTCCTGGCCCAACACGGTGACATCTGGTGCGAGTCAACTCCGGGGCGCGGGTCCGTCTTCTATGTCCGGATGCTCGCTGCGCATGACGGTCAGCAACAACTGAAAACACGAAGCCGCCGCGACGCGCCTCGGCCTAGAAGGTCGCAATTGCCGATTTCGAAGGATCCACGATGACGTCCGTTCGCGCCGTCTTCCCGACCTCTCAGGCCGAGCAGCTCGAAACGCTGAAGGCGGCCGCGGTTCGCGAGGTAGCGGTGCGCAAGGTAGCAGACGAGCACCTGGTCCAGATGGAAGCCAGGTACCGCGGGTTGCTCGAGGCGGCCCCGGACGCAATCGTGGTGGTGAACGAGGTGGGCGAAATCGTCCTCCTCAACCTCCAGGCCGAGAAGCAATTCGGCTACAGCCGCGACGCGCTTGTCGGGCAGGCGGTGACAAACATCATTCCGGATGGGTTCGCCGAACGTCTGATCGCCGACGGCGCCCGAACCGCCGCCCAGGCCCTGGCGCAGCAGATCGGCACGGGGATCGAACTGGTCGGGCGGCGTAGGGACGGCAGCGAGTTTCCGATCGAGTTGATGCTGAGCCCGCTCGAAAGCGCCGAAGGCGTCCTGGTGACGGCGGCGATCCGCGACATCAGCGTGCGCAAGGATGCGGAAGAGCATCTGGCGCAGATGGAAGCCAGGTACCGTGGCCTGCTCGAGGCGGCCCCAGACGCGATGGTGGTGGTGAACGAGGTCGGTGAAATCGTCCTTCTCAACCTCCAGGCCGAGAAGCAGTTTGGATACCGCCGAGATGAGCTGGTCGGTCATCCGGTGAAGGACATCATACCGGAGGGATTCGCCGAACGGCTGATCGCCGACGGCGCCCGTACCGCCGCCGAGGCCCTGGCGCAGCAGATCGGAACTGGAATCGAACTCATCGCGCACCGAAAGGACGGCAGCGAGTTTCCGATAGAACTAATGCTGAGCCCGCTTGAGAGCGCCGACGGCATCCTGGTCACGGCGGCGATCCGCGACATCAGCGTGCGCAGGGATGCCGAAGTGCATCTGGTGCAGATGGAGGCAAGATACCGCGGCCTGCTCGAGGCTGCCCCGGACGCGATGGTGGTGGTGAACGCGCGCGGCGAGATAGTCCTGCTCAATCTTCAGGCCGAAAAGCAGTTCGGATACCGCCGCGACGAGTTAGTTGGCCATCCGGTCAAGGACATCATTCCGGAAGGATTCGCCGAACGCCTGGTTACCGACGGCGCCAGGACCGCCGCCGAGGCCTTGGCGCAGCAGATTGGCACGGGCATCGAACTGATCGGACACCGAAAAGACGGCAGCGAGTTTCCTATCGAGCTGATGTTGAGCCCACTCGAAAGCGTCGATGGAACCCTGGTCACGGCTGCGATCCGCAACGTTTCCTCTCGCAGGGAGGCCCAGGAGGCCCTTCGGGTGAGCGAAGAACGGCATCGCATGGCCGTAGAGCTCGCAGAAATGGGCACATGGATCTGGGATGTGGAACAGAATGAGATTAGCTGGTCAGATCAATTCCACTTGATATTTGGCCTCACGGCCAACGATGCCATGACATTCGACGTCCTGTTCGGAGCTATCCATCCTGAAGATCGGCCCGAGGTCGAACAAAAACTCAGGAATACTGTTACGCTGGGTGAGCCTTACGACGTCGAGTTTCGCGTCTCACGGCGCGATTCCTGCGTCCACTGGATAGCGTCGCGGGGCAGGTTGCATGGTGACCGCGACGGTGTCGCCCTGACCATGCAAGGGACCGTTGTCGATATCACCGCGCGCAAGGCGGCCCAGGAAGCCACGAGACAACGCGAAACCCTCGAACGAACGGCCCGGGAGCTCGCGCGATCGAACGACGACCTCCAGCAGTTCGCCTACGTCGCCGCCCACGATTTGCAGGAACCCTTGCGCATGGTGTCCAGCTATACGCAGCTGCTCGCCAAGCGCTACAAAGGGCGGCTCGACGCCGACGCCGATACCTACATCGACTTCGCGGTGGACGGCGCCCACCGGATGCAGCGCCTGATCGAGGATCTGCTGGCCTATTGCCAGGTCGGGACCGCCGGACACGACCTTCGTGAAACCTCAACCGAGGACGCGCTGGCGCGGGCTTTGGTAAACCTCAGGGGGGCGATCGACGAGAGCGGCGGGGCGGTCACGCACGGTCCCCTGCCCACCCTGATCGCCGACCCGGCTCAGCTGACGCAGCTGTTCCAGAACGTCGTCGGCAACGCGATCAAGTACCGCGGCGCCGAGCCCCCTCGCGTGCACGTCTCCGCCAAGAAGACCCGCGCGGGCGAATGGGTCTTCTCCATGCGCGACAACGGCCTGGGCATCAACCCGCGCTATTTCGAGAAGATTTTCCTCATGTTCCAGCGGTTGCACGGCCGATCGGAGTTCTCCGGCACGGGCATCGGGTTGAGTTTGTGCAAGAAGATCGCCGAGCGGCATCGCGGACGCATGTGGGTCGACTCAGTCCCTGGAACTGGCTCGACATTCTATCTCGCCCTCCCACAAGCGCATTGACCGAGCGCGGGCCACGTTAGGACTAGTTGAGCAACGGCCTTTGCGGGAGCGTGAGGCTATCCTGCTCGCTGATGAAGCGGGCCTCCAAATGCTCCATCTCAGCTACGGTGGCGGCCAGCGCAGCCCAATCTTCAGACATGGCTTCAAGTCTGCGCGTCCGGTCCTCGTCGGTAGATTCGGCGGCCAGGCGCGACATGTCGGCGGCTCTGGCGCGGCACTGGTCGGCGGTCAGCATGCCTGAGGAGCATGCACGACGCGCAGCGTAGGGTATATAGGGTGTAGAACACAATCTTGGGGAGTTTGAATCGATGGCTTCCTGGTGAAGGTCGAGGCCCAATGCCTCGGCCACGCAACCATCACAAATTGCGGTCGCGCCACGAGCCTCGCTCGAACGCTCTCGCCGAGCTTCGGCGTGTCCTTAGCGACATGGAGTCAATATGCTGCACGACTGAGTGATTGCGGATGTTGCGGCCAACGGACGTCCGCGGGCCACAGGCCCAACAGCTTGGGAAGCTGACGCTTTAAACGGAAAGTCAAAGACTTAGCACCTGAAACCCTCAGATCTAGCCCTAGTTTAATCAATGGGATAGCCGCAATCTCCGAAATGACGAGGTCCCTATGGCGTCGGCTTTGCGCCAAGGGACTAAGCCGCTACCGCGGCATTGGCGGGTGATGCGAGCGGCGGTGATCAACTCCGGGGCGGCGAGTTCGGCCCGTCCTGTCTGAAGATCAGGGGTCCATCCCCTTCAGACAGCCTGTCTGAAGATCACGGTGCAACCCACCTCAGACAGGAGGCCACCGTGAGCTTAGGAACAGTGCGTCCGCTGCGCCAGCGGATGATCGAGGACATGACGATCCGGCAACTGGGCGAGAAGACCAGTACGCGAGACCCATTCTCAGGCGGTTTTCGGCGAGCCCACTCAGCGATTCCAGTAAGCACCCAGTAAGCGTCAGAGAGAAGATAAGCATGCGATGCGTCGCGCATGCTTCGGCCTAAGTCAATTTTATGTATAAGGAAAACCGCATACTGGTGTAGTAGCGAAAAGTTACTGGGATAGATTGGTAAGGCTGAGGTCCAGGGTTCGAAATCCCTGCGACGGCGCCAGTTTTGGGTGGGGACGGATCCCGAGCGTTGCGGTCTAGGATCAGCCAGTCCCGCCGGAGCTCAGGCTGAGGCTTACGTGGCCCTGAACCCGATCCAGCACCAGCTGGCCGTGGGCCAGCCGATAGTTGCGGCCGCTCGCCGACGCATCGCCCGCCTTGGGGAGCAGCACCACCAAGTTGCGCAGTTCGTCCGGCGCGTCGACAGACAGCGACCAGGTTTGCCCGTGCTGGACAACGTCGAACTCGGCTCGGTCCCGCGCGCGCCACCAGGCGCCGAATTCCGCCAGGTCGGGCATCCAGGCGCGATCCTTCCAGCGCGCGATCAGCTGCTGCTCGAAGGCCAGCTTGTGATCGAGGACGTCCGGGTGGATCAGGATGACCACCAGGCCGTGGTGCGCGGCGATCTTGTCGATGACTGCGCTCTCGGCTTCGAAGCGGTCGCCCAGGCGCGGCTTTTCCTCGTCCTCGATCGTGACCGGGAACTCGTAGAGCGGCAGCAGGCTCTCGCCCTCGCGGGAGAAGGTGGTCTGGTGCGGCAGGTGCGTCAGGCAGGCGTTGGCCGTCACCGACGACGAATAGGCGTAGCCGGTCGCCACCAGCGCTTCCGGGAGCTGGAACGGATAGGAGAGGTAGCCGGGGCGGAACGAGGTAATGCGCGCGCCGGCCAGCTTCTCCAGCAGGAACTTCGAGACCCGCGTCTCGCCGAAGATCGACCCTCCACGCGTTAGCGTTTGGTCCTGCACGAACGGCCGGTAGTCGGGGTACTGCTCGCGCCCGTCGCCAAGCGGGAAGGCCTTGAAGACGCGGGAGTGGGAGACGGTGTGGCTGGCGACCTCCATGCCCTCGTCCTGCAGCGCGCGCACCATCGGCGCGGTCTCACGGGTCATGAAGATGTCGTCGTTGTAGTCGCGGATATACTTGGTCTGCATGAAGTAGGTGGCCTTGATCCCGTTCGCGCGCTCGAGATCGGCGTAGACGCGGGCGTTGACCACCGAACGAGTGTAGTCGAGGTCGTGGCTGAGCACGATGGTGACCTCGCGGCCCGGCGCGGTGGTGTCGATCAGCCACGGCATCGGCTCGCCGGCGACGTAGAGGTCACTGACCCAGCGCACCAGAACGTCCAGGCTGGGCTCGTAGCGGTTGACGTACGAGCGTCCGGCCTCCTCGGCGCGCGCGTCGATCGCCCGGGTCGCCAGCGCGCCCAGATCGACGCCCATCAGGCAGGCCTTGCCGCCTTCGTCGTGGCAGACGACGGCGGCGGCGCCGTCGTCGTAGCTGGCGATCACCTTTGCGCCGGCCAGGTCATAGGCGAACGAGCCCATCGCGCCGCCGCCGCCGGCGTGGCTGAAGCGGATCACTTGCTCCTCGGGCGGCGCCGACGAAGCCGGCCAGCTCAGGGTTTCCCGGGTGCGTGAGGGCTTAGCGACGTCCTTGACGCCAAAGACTGGCGACAACCCGCCGCCCTCCAGGTCGAAACCGAGCACCGTGCCGCCGTCGCGGACGTGCGCGGCAAGGCCCCGCAGCGCTTCAGGGGCCAGCGTGCGCCCCGAGATGATCGGGTAGACCAGCACCACCTTGTGCGTCAGCGCGCTCTGCCAGTCCTGGGTGACGGTGAAGGGCACGCCCTGCGCCTTGAACGCCCGCACCAGGCCCAGCCAGGCCGATTGCGGATCGGTGACCAGGATCGCCAGCCGATGCGGTCCCCCGTGGTCGAAATCGGCGATGCGCGCTGGAACGGCGGGCGCGATGAGCGACTGGCCAGGCGGGCCCACGACGTCCCTGAACAGGTAGAAGCTGGCCGCCTCGCCGGCCCGAAGCCCAAACGCCGGGGCGAGCACGAACGCGAGCGCCAGGAGCGCCACGGCGAGCAGGCCCTGCCTGACGCGTGTCACGCCGCCTTGAATCCTTTGCGGGTCATCTCGCCCCAGTTCTGCGCGCCTCTCAGCCATTGCAGCGTGCCCTGCAGGCGCCATAGCTGGTTGAGCTGACGATAGCCCAAATTCTCCAGAATGGCGGCGCCCGTCAGCACCAACAGGTCCCGGGTGCGAGGAAATCGGTGCAGCTCGGATTCCTCCAACGCCAACGCCCCGACGCTCAGCGCGACACCGAACGCGAAGTTCACCCCAAGGAACGCGAGCAGATAGTCGAGGGAGAGCGCGCCGAACGACCACCAGAGCGGAATCAGGACGTAACCCAGCATCTCGGTCGGCGGGCCGATGACATCCGACAGCACGATCCAGCCGAAACCGACCATGCCGACGGCGCCGTATCGCGGGTTGAACGCCATGCTGCGGTGTCGGTCGAACGTCTCGAGCGCGCCGCGGTGCCAGCGCGCTCGTTGGCGAGACAGCACCTTCAGTGTTTCCGGCGCCTCGGTCCAGCAGACCGGCTCGGGCACGAAGGCGATGCGGTAGGGCTGCTTGGTGTCGCGGAAATGGCGGTGCAGCCGCACGACCAGTTCCATGTCCTCGCCGACCGTCCCGTGCGCATAGCCGCCGACCTCCAACACCGCCGCGCGGCGAAAGAGCCCGAACGCGCCGGAGATGATAGTCAGGGCGCCGATCTGGCTCCAGGCCAGGCGCGCCATCAGGAACGCGCGCAGGTATTCCACCGTCTGCATCAGCGCCAGCAGATTGCGCGGCGCGCCCACCTTCACGATGCGCCCGTCAGCGATCGTGCAGCCGTTGGCGACCCGGATGGTGCCCCCGACCGCGATGACCCGTTGCGGGTCCTCGAGGAATGGCTGCACCGCGCGCAACAGGGCGTCGGGCTCGAGCAGCGAGTCGGCATCCATCGAGCAGATGATCGGCGCGTTGGCCAGGTTCAGGCCGGCGTTGAGCGCGTCGGCCTTGCCGCCGTTGTCCTTGTCGATCACCAGCAGCCGAGGGTGGAGGTTCGAGGCGTAGAGCCCGAGGATCAGCGCGTGGTCGACCACCAACTCGTAGTCGCGCGCCTCGGTCGGCGCGAGCGAAAAGGTGTCGATCAGAATCTCGAGCGTCTCGTCGGTCGAGCCGTCGTTGATCACGATGATCTCGAACTCGGGATAGCGCATCGACAGCAGCGAGCGGACGCTCTCGACGATGGTCAGCGCCTCGTTGAAGGCCGGCGCCAGCAGCGCGATCGGCGGCGCGGCCTTCGAGTAGCGCTGCCAGAACGACGCCGAGTCCGGCTCGGGCGGCTGCCTGGCCAGGGCGACGCCGGCCAGCGCAAGCTGGATCAGATGCACCATATTCTGCGCCAGCCCCGACAGGATGACGAACAGCGCGAACGCCGACGCCAGGCCGATGGTCAGGTGGGCGAGAAAGGCGACGATCATGGCTCGAGACCACCGGCCAGCTTCAACGCCGGCGCCGGCCCATCGATAAAAGCCGCGGCCGGCGCGGGCGCATCCCTCGCGACGCCGGCAATGAACGACTTGAGGTTGGCGACGTCCCCCTCCGCGAGCGACATCAGCGTCTGGCCGGCGCGATAGCGGACCCACCAGACCTCGTCGTCCGCGCAGGTCATCACCTGGGCGAAGAACTGGGTAAGGCCGATCCTGCGCACGCACTCGATCGCCTTGAGGCGCACGCGCCAGTCTGGATCGCCCAGCGCGCCTTCGACGACCTCCGCAGCGCGGGGATGGCCGAGCGCCGCCAGCGCGCTGAGCGCGCCGGCGCGGATCTCGCCGTCGGGCGAGTGCGCGACGGTTAGCAGCGGCGCCAGCACGCGCTTGTCGCCGGACCGACCGAGCGCCTGGAGCAGCATGATCCTGACCGGCGGCGGCAAGTCAGTGCGCGCAAGCGCGCCGATGGCGTCATCGATTTGAGTTGGGACAGCCCGCTGCATCAGATCGGAGAACAGCAGCGACGCGCGCTCGGTCCCGCCGATCACGCTGTCCAGCATGTCGCCGATCGGCGGGGCCTGGCCCAGCTCGATTGCCGTGCGCAGCGCCGACAGCCGCACCCGATGGGCGTCGCGCCGGTAAGCCTGCCGCAGGGCGGCGTAGGTTTCATCGCCGGGGAAGAACACCAGCGCTTCGGCCGCCAACACGCGATGGACCGTGGAGCCGCGGCGCAGCAACCTACGCAGGGCCGTATCGACCCCCAGCGCCTGCAACGCCTCCATCAAGCGGGTGCGCTCCGCGCCGCGCACCAGCCCGGCCAGGTCGCGGACGACCTCCGCCATCAGCACCGCGTCGGTCTCTAGGCCGCCGAGTTGCAAGGGGCCGGAGACGAGGCCGCCAATGTGGTGCACCAGCTCCGGCAGAACGATCGCCCGGCGCGCCGCGCGCCTTGCGCGACGATGCTTGTGGATCACCCGCGCGCCGATCAGCGCGGTCATGGTGGCCAGCGAGAAGACCATCAGCGCCACGGCCGTGATCCAGACGAGGCCGAGCAGCGACATCAGAACTTGGCCGTTGCGCCGAGCGCGAACTCCAGCCGGTTGAAGGAATTCTCGCGCGCCTCGTTCGTCACGGTCGCGTGGAGGATGGCGCCGTCGTTCAGGGCGAAGTTGCCCGCGACGGCGACCGCCCGGACGCGCACGGTCTTGCCCGTGTCGGTCTCGGCCGAGTCGACATAGGTGGCCGACGCATCGAACTTCGGCGTGAATCGCCAAGAGGCGGCGGTGGAGTAGCCGAACAGATCCTGGCCCGTCTCGTCGTGGGTGGCGATGAAGCGGGCGCTGAGCTTGCCGCTGTCGCCGAAAATGAGCCGATCGGCGCCGGCGGTTACGGTCTCCACGTCGCCGGAGACGTAGCGCGAGACGTTGGCGCTCAGCGCCAGCGTCCAAGGCGAGGGTCGCCACGGATTGAGTAACGCCTCGCCATGTACGGCGATCTCGGGCCGGAAAGTCGGATCGAGCGAACCGCCGAGGGCGAGCGACACTTCGCCGCCCGTCCAGCCATGGTCCCAGGCGCCTTCAAGATAGGTCTCGTTGATGTGGAAGCGTTCGATCTGCTGCACGCTTGCGGTCAGCGCGTCTTGCGCATCTACCTTCCGGGACACCGCGAGGTCGAGTTCCTTCCAATCGGGCAGATTGTCGGAGAGGCTGCTGAGCGCGCCGTTCGCGTCGATCCGCCAAAGCTGGGGCGACTGGTCCTGGAGCAGTTGACGAACGAACACGGCCGTGTCCGGATCGCCGGGCGCGCGCATCAGTTCGGGCCCTAGCGTCGCTTTCGCCGCCGCGATGTCGCCGCGCCCCCGCTGCAGCTGAGCCAGCGCGACACGTGCGTCCTTGTAGTCGGGGGCTCGGCGCAGGACTTCCAGCAGTTCGTGCTCCGCTTCGGCGTTGCGGCCGGCGGCGCGGAGCGCCAGCGCCAGCTGCAGCCGGGCATCGACGTCGTCGGGCTGCTGGGCTAGCAGCGCCTGCAACTGGACAATCGCGGCCGCGCTGTCGCCCGCCAGGCGCGCCTTCACGGCCTTGGCGTAGACCTCGTCGCGGGAAGGCGCCGGCGTTGGGGCCGCTTGGCACACGGCTGCCACGTCCATCGCCAGCATGTCAGGCCGCGCGCCGCTCAGTGATGATGCGCGCTACCCGGGCCAGAAAGTCGGTCGGCGCGAACGGCTTCACCAGATAGTCGGCGGCGCCGATCTTGACCGCTTCCAGGATGTCGGAGTCCTGCTCGCGCGAGGTCACCATGATCACCGGAATGTCGCGCAGCCGAGGGTCGGCCTTCGCGCGGCGCAGCACTTCCAGGCCGTCCATCACCGGCATCATCACGTCGAGGACGACGAGCTCGGGCGCTTCCTTCTGCATCAGTGAGAGCGCCTCGCGCCCGTCGAGGGCGCAGCACACACGAAATCCCGCGCGCGTCAGACAATGGCGCAGCAGGTACATCGTGACGGGGTCGTCGTCCGCGATGAGAACGGTCGGGGGCTGCATTGTCCACGTTCCAAAGAAGCCACGCCTGCGGCGCGACCTTGGTAGATTCAGCTAACTGGGAGTCCTCAAGTTTGGGTTAGCGATAATTAATTGCCGACCCTTCCCAGGTGCGGCGTTGCAGCGCACGACGCCTACGCGACCCGCGGCGGCCACGCAGCTAGCGGACCACGATCTGGCCCTTCATGCCCAGCATCGAGTGGAACGGATGGGTGCAGTGCATCTCGTACGTCCCGGGCTTCTGGGGCGTCAGCGCGATGTCGGCGCTATCGCCCTCGTCGAGATCGACATCGCCGTCCTTGATCTTCGCCGCCGAGCCGGGGGACAGGGCGACGGTCTGGAAGAAGGCCTTGGCGCTGAGGTCGTGCGACTTGCCGCCGGTGTTGGTCAGGTGCAGCACATAGGCTTGGCCGTGCTCCAGGGTCAGCTGCATCGGCGCGAATTTGTACTCCGACAGCTGGATTTTGATAACGGTCGGCTGGGCGACGGCCGCGCCGCCGGCGGCGAGCGCCGCGCCAAGAACGATGGCCGCGATCGGCCTGGAGATCGACTGCATGGTGCCTCCTGAGAGTCCGCGCCCGTCCCGGCCGCGGGGACTAGCACGTCTTCGACGCGGAGAGCAGTGACGCGGGGGCGCCCGATCTGGTGATCGCCTTTCCGCAGCAATCTTGGGGCTGAGGCGTCCAGGTTGTCGACGCCCGCGCGCGCAGCAGTTAAGGTTAGTCTCGACTCTGATACAGACAGGAGAGCGTGCCTATGAAGCGTACCCTTATGCTCGGCCTTGCCGCCGCGACATCCCTCGCCTTCGCCGCGAGCGCCCATGCCGATCCCGGCATCAAGGCCGGCGTGCTTACCTGCAACGTCAGCAGTGGCTGGGGCCTGATCTTCGGTTCCTCCAAGGACCTGAATTGCACCTATGACAGCGCCTCCGGCCATGAAGAGCACTATGCCGGGACCATCAACAAGTACGGCGTGGACATTGGCTATCACAACGGCGGCGTGATCGTGTGGGCGGTGTTTGCGCCGACCAGCGAACTCGCGCACGGCGCGCTCGCCGGCGACTACGGCGGCATCACGGCCAGCGCCGCGGTCGGCGTCGGCGCCGGGGCCAATGCTCTGGTGGGCGGCAACAACAAGACCATCTCGTTGCAGCCCCTCAGCATCGAAGGCATGACGGGCTTGAATGTTGCGGGCGGGGTCGCGTCGATCAGTCTGACGTCCCAGTAAGCCGAACGGAGACCGACGCTTATTGTCGGTTCGGTAGCGTAGCGCCCCACGGCTGTCGCACGGCAGCCACGTTGGGGTGCTACGCACCCTCCCTGGCGGGGTGAACGCCAGGAGTTCTAGCATGCCTCGCGAAACCAAGCCGACGCGCCGTTTTGGCGTGTTCGCCACCGTGAAGGGCTGGCTGTTGGCCGACGCCGACAGCGGCGAGACCTTCGAAACCCGGACCGATGCGGTGGCGAGCGCCCGGCGGCTGGCGCACGTCGCCCGCTGGCGCGGCGGCGCGGCCGAGGTAGTGGCGCAGGAGCGGCCCGGCGGGCCGTTGAAGGTGATCGACCCGCCGAGTGACGGCTTCGGCGCGTCAGAGGCGGACTGAGCGCAGCCGCAGCGCATTGGCGATCACGCTCACCGACGAGAGCGACATCGCCGCGGCGCTGATCTCCGGCGACAGCAGGATGTGGAGTGCCGGGTAGAGCGCGCCGGCTGCCAGCGGCACGGCGGCGAGGTTGTAGCCGAACGCGAACGTCAGGTTCTGGCGCACATTGGCCATCACCGCCTTCGAGAGCCGGCGTGCGCGCACCAGGGCGCCGAGGTCGCCGCCCAGCAGGGTGACGCCGGCGCTCTCGATCGCCACATCGGCGCCGCCACCCATGGCGATGCCGACGTCGGCCGCGGCGAGCGCCGGGGAGTCGTTGACGCCGTCACCGGCCATGGCGACCCGCCGGCCCTGCGCCTTCAGCCGCTGGACCATGGCGGCCTTGTCCTGCGGCAGCACCTGCGCCACCACCTCGTCGATCCCGAGCGGCCGGGCGACGGCCAGTGCGGTGGCGCGGACGTCGCCCGTCAGCATGACCAGTCGCAGGCCGTCGGCCTTCAGCGCGCGGATGGCGTCGGCGGCTGAAGGTTTGATCTTGTCGGCGATGGCGATGATCCCGGCCAGCGCGTCATCGACCAGAACGGCGACAACGGTGGCGCCGGCCTGGCGCATGGCCTCGATGTCGGCCGCGAGCGGCGCCGCCCGGGCCTCGTTTGTGGCCGCGCCGACGGCGATCCGCCGGCCGTCGACCACGCCACTCACGCCCTCACCCGCGACGGAGGCAAAGCTGGCGGCCTCGCTCAGCGCCAGGCCGCGATCGGTCGCGGCGCGGACGATCGCTTCGGCCAGCGGATGCTCGCTGGAGCGCTCCAGGCTGGCGGCGAGACGCAGCAGCTCGGCTTCGTCGAAGCCGAGCGTCCTGATCGCCGTGACCGAGGGTCGCCCTTCGGTCAGGGTGCCGGTCTTGTCGAGCACCAGGGTGTCTACCGAACCCAGCCGCTCCAGCGCCTCGGCGTTCCTGATCAGCACGCCCGCCGCCGCGCCGCGGCCGACCCCGACCATGATCGACATCGGGGTGGCGAGGCCGAGCGCGCAGGGACAGGCGATGATCAGCACCGAGACCGCCGCCAGCAGGCCGTGGGCGGCGCGGGGTTCCGGTCCGACCAACGCCCAGACCGCGGCGGTCGCCAGCGCGGCGACGATCACCGCCGGTGCGAACCAGCCGGAGACCCGATCGGCCAGTCGCTGGATCGGCGCGCGGCTACGCTGGGCCTCGGCCACCATCTGGACGATCCGCGCCAACAGGGTGTCGGCGCCGACCTTGTCGGCCCGCATCACCACGGCCCCGGATTTGTTGATCGAGCCGCCGATCAGTCTGGCGCCCACCGCCTTCTCGACCGGCATCGATTCACCGGTGACGAGCGATTCATCGACGCTGCTGCGGCCCTCCAGCACCTCGCCGTCGACCGGGACGCGCTCGCCGGGCCGCACGCGCAGCCGGTCGCCGACCAGGACGCGGTCCAGACTGACGTCTTCTTCCACTCCGCCGTCGCCGATCCGCCGCGCGGTCTTCGGTGAGAGGTCGAGCAAGGCGCGCACCGCGCCGCCGGTGCGCTCGCGGGCCCGCAGCTCCAGCACCTGCCCCAACAGCGCCAGTACGACGATGACGGCTGCGGACTCGAAATAGATCGGCGCCATGCCGTCCGCGTCCCTGAAGTCGGCGGGAAACAGGCCGGGGGCCACGACCGCGAGCGCACTGGCGGCGTAGGCGACGCTGACGCCGAGGCCGATCAGGGTGAACATGTTGAGATGGGGCGAGACGACCGAGCGCCAGCCGCGCTCCAGGAACGGCCAACCGGCCCAGAGCACGACCGGGGTGGAGAGCGCGAACTGCACCCACCCGCTAGCGTCAGGGCTTATCGGCATCAGTCGCCCTGCCAGATGTGCGCCCATCGCCAGCACCACCACCGGCGCGGTCAGAACCAGCCCGATCCAGAGCCGGCGCGTCATCTGCGCGAGTTCCAGGTTCGGGCCGTCGTCGGCCGTGACGTCCACCGGCTCCAGCGCCATGCCGCAGATCGGACAGGCGCCGGGACCTATCTGGCGGATTTGCGGGTGCATCGGGCAGGTGTAGATCGCCTTCGCCTGGCCTGGCGGGGGCGTCGACCGAGTCGGGTTCAGGTAACGGCCTGGGTCGGCCTCGAACTTCGTGCGGCAGCCGGCGCTGCAGAAATGGAAATCGTGGCCGTGCGCCTGGACGTGGTGCGCCGACCTCGCCCGATCGACGCTCATTCCGCAGACCGGGTCCTTGACCACAGCGCCGTCGGAACCCTGGTGATCGTGCGCGAACAAGCTGGACACTCCATACCCCCGGGCGGTATGCAGATATACCCTGCCATGGTATTGGCAAGGGCGAGCCGGAGGGCCGCGTCGATGCACCGCCACGACAAGCCGAAACTGCTCAACCGCCTGAAGCGGATCGAGGGCCAGGTGCGCGGCGTGACGCGGATGGTCGACGAGGATCGCTACTGCATCGACATCATGACCCAGCTGGCCGCGGTCCGCGCCGCCCTGGCCCGGGTCGAGGGCGAGCTGCTCAAGGGCCACCTCGACCACTGCATCGAAAGCGCCATCGTCAGGGGCGACGCCTCCGAGCAGCGCCGCAAGGCCGGCGAGCTGATCGAGCTTTTGGAGCGCACCTCAAGATAGCCAAACCCAGATGGGTCGTCCGCATGCGGCGATTGTCACGTGCCTGTCACCTCGAGCCTTGATAGGAGGCTCGCCGAACTAAGGGAGCCGCCGCGTGTCCGATCCCGTGCTGCGCCGCGCGCACCCTGCCCTGCGCGCCCCTTTCAACATTTGGGATCTGGTGGCGCTGGCGCTGATCCTCGGCGTCTTCATCGCGGTCGGCCACGGCGCACACGAGACATTCGCGCCGTTGAAGAGCCTGGCGGCGCAGCCGATCAGCCTCGATCCTCGCCGGCTGCCTGAATATGCGCTGCGCACCAGCCTGAGGATGGTCGCCGGGATGGTCGCCTCGCTGGTGTTCACCTTCGGTTACGCGGCCCTCGCGGCCAAGAGCCGGCACGCCGAAATGGTGCTGATCCCACTGCTGGACATCCTGCAGTCGGTGCCGGTGCTGGCGTTCCTGTCGATCACCCTGGTCTGGCTGATGGCGCTGGCGCCGGGCAGCGTGCTCGGCGCCGAGTTCGCCTCCATCTTCACAGTCTTCGCTGCCCAGGCCTGGAACATGACCTTCAGCTTCTATCAGTCGCTGAAGACCATACCGGCCGACCTCGACGAGGCGGCCAAGGCGTTCGGCCTGACACCGTGGCAGAAGTTCTGGCGCCTGGAGGCGCCGTTCGGCGCGCCGTCGCTGATCTGGAACATGATGATGTCGATGGCCGGCGGGTGGTTCTTCGTGACCGCCTCCGAGGCGTTCACGGTGGGCGCAACCAACGTCAACCTGCCGGGCGTCGGCAGCTACATCGCTGCCGCCAACGACAAGCAGGACTACGGCGCCATCGGCTGGGCGGTGCTGACCATGGCCGTGACCATCCTGCTGTTCGACCAGCTGTTCTTCCGGCCGCTGGTCGCCTGGTCCGAGAAGTTCCACGTCGAACTCACCGCCTCCTCCGACCCGCCGCGATCCTGGATGCTGGACCTGCTGCGGCGCACGCGCCTGATGGCCCGCGTCGGGCGCCCGATTGGCGCGGCTGTGCGCGCGCTGGCGTCGCTGCGCATCAAAACGCCTCCCCCGCCCCGCGCGCTGGCGCTGAGCGAAAGGGGGCAGCGCACGTTCGACGTGGTCTGGATCGCGGTGGTCCTGGTGCTGGTGTTCTTCGCCGGCCGCGAGATCTTTAATTTCGTCGCCCGCACCCTCACCTGGGCCGACCTGGGACACGCCGTCGCGCTCGGCTTCCTGACACTGGCCCGCGTCGTGGTGCTGATCGTCCTGGCTTCGCTGGTCTGGACACCGGTCGCGGTCTGGATCGGGCTGCGGCCGAAGATCGCCGAGCGGGTCCAGCCGGTCGCCCAGTTCCTCGCCGCCTTCCCGGTCAATCTGCTCTACGGGCTGGTGGTCTCGGGGATCATCGCTGGCCACCTCGACCCGAACGTCTTCCTCAGCCCACTGATGATCCTCGGCACTCAGTGGTACATCCTGTTCAACGTCATCGCCGGCGCCTCCGCCTACCCGACCGACCTGAAACAGGCCGCGTCCTCCTTCGGCGTGAAGGGCTGGCAATGGTGGCGCAATGTGATGGGCCCGGGCATCCTGCCCTATTTCGTCACCGGCGCGCTCACCGCCAGCGGCGGCGCCTGGAATGCATCCATCGTCTCGGAGGTCGCCTCCTGGGGCGACAAGCACCTGCGCGCCGCCGGCCTCGGCGCCTACATCGCCGACGCCTCGACGGCAGGCGACATGCCGCGTGTCGTGCTGGGCGTGGCGGTGATGTCGGTGTTCGTCGTCGCGCTCAACCGCACGGTCTGGCGCCCGCTCTACGGCATCGCCGAGCGGCGCTTCCGGTTCGACTGAAGGAGCCTCGTCATGCCTAAGACCCCTGACGCCCAACGCCTGCTGGAAGTGCAGGACGTGCGCATGGCCTACGGCCTCGAGGGCAAGGGCCCGCTGGTGCTCGACGGCGTCAACGTCGTCATCGAGGAAGGCGAGATCGTTTCGCTGCTCGGCCGGTCCGGCTCGGGCAAATCCTCGCTGCTGCGCATCATCGCCGGCCTGCTCAAGCCCACTAACGGGCGGGCGCTGTGGCAAGGCCTGCCGGTCAACGGGCCTTATCCCGGCGTGGCCATGGTGTTTCAGAGTTTCGCGCTGTTTCCCTGGCTGACGGTGGAAGAGAACGTCGAACTGGGCCTGGAGGCGCTCCGCACGCCGCTGGCCGAGCGGACGCGGCGCGCCAGCGACGCCATCGACCTGATCGGCCTTGGCGGCTTCGAATCGGCCTATCCGAAGGAGCTGTCCGGCGGCATGCGCCAACGTGTGGGCTTCGCCCGGGCGCTGGTGGTCCACCCCGAACTGCTGCTGATGGACGAGCCGTTCTCGGCGCTGGACGTCTTGACCGCCGAGACCATGCGCACCGACATCATCGACCTGTGGATCGAGGGTCGCCTGCCGATCCGTTCGGTGCTGATGGTCACCCACAACATCGAAGAAGCGGTGCTGATGAGCGACCGCATCCTGATCCTGTCGTCCAATCCGGGGCGGATCATCGCCGAGATCAAGATCGCCCTGCCCCATCCGCGCAATCGCGACGATCCGCGCTTCCGCCAGCAGGTCGACGACATCTACGGCCGGATGACCGCCCGGATCAGCGGCGACAAGGGCGGCGAGCGCGGCGGCCAGGGCTTCCCGGGCGTGGGCGTCGGCATGTCGCTGCCGCCGGTCTCGACCAACGAGCTGGCCGGGCTGATGGAGACGCTGTCGGGCTCGCCGGACGGCCGCGCCGACCTGCCGGCGCTGGCCGAGGAGCTGAACTTCGAGGTCGACGACCTGTTTCCGATCGCCGAGACGCTGCAGCTGCTGCGCTTCGCCGAGGTGGCGCAAGGCGACATCCAGCTGACCGCCGCGGGCCGCCGGTTCGCCGACGGCGACCTGGAGGAGCGCAAACGCCTGTTCGCCGAACACCTGATCGCCTACGTGCCGCTGGCCGCGCTGATCAAGCGCGTGCTGGACGAGCGCCCCAACCACCGCGCCAGGGCCGCCCGCTTCTCCGAGGAGCTGGAGGACTTCATGTCGGAGGACTACGCCGAGGACACCCTGAAGGCCGTGGTCTCCTGGTGTCGCTTCGCCGAACTGTTCGTCTATGACGAGGCAGACCAGACCTTCAGCCTGGAAGCGGCCTAGGTTCTGTCCTCGTCGGCGAAGAAGCCAAGGCGTTTCAAACGGGCGGCCGCTGCGAGTGACCCATCCGGCGAGCGGCCGTTCCGAACGGCAGAGATGGGTGGATTGTGTTGAAAAACCCCGAGATCCGGTTTTTTGAAAATCAGGCCGAAATGCCCTTTTGGCCCGCTTTCTGAGTGCGATGCCGGCGTGGTGTCGCTGGCGGGGACGTTGGCGGCAAAACCGTCAAGTCGCGCGGTCCCCCGCATCTCAATTCCATTCGCCCGCCACGGCTCTGATTTTTCGGGCTCGGAGGCGAAAACGGACTTTTTCAACACAATCGGTGGAAAGCTGCCGCAAGCCCATCGCCAGGAGGCGGCCATTCGTCGTGTTGGCCGACCGCTGTCTGGCGCTTCGCAGCGAAAAAGGTCAAGGTGCGGCGCACCAACGGGACGCGCTCGAGGGCGCTTGCGCGGCACGGCGGCTTGCCGCCATATGCGCCGGTCAGAGGAGAACAACCGGTTGGCCGGTCGGATTCGATAGCCCCTGGACGGCAGCACGCCGGCCTGCCCGCGGATAGCGCGGGTGCGCGCCTATCGATCAACCTCTTCTCTCACGGCTCCCGACATGGCCTTCTTCGGCAACGACGCGGTCAACCGCGTCAACATCCACTACGCCATCCAGTCGCTGGCGCAGGGCGCCGGCGGCACGCTGGTGTTCGCCTTCTTGCTGCACGCGGGCGTTTCGATCCCGATGACCTTCGTCTGGTTCGCCGGCATGCTCGCCGGCCGCTTCGTGCTGCGACCGCTGATCCTGCCGATCGGCAAACGCTGGGGCCTCAAGCCCCTGGTGATCGCCGGCGTGTTGCTCAACGCCGTCCAGTTCCCCACCTATGCCGCGGTGCATGGGCTGGGCTGGCCGCTGCTGCTCAACGGTGCGCTCGGCGCCGTGGCCAGCACTCTCTACTGGCCCTCCTACCACGCCTATTTTGCGTCTATCGGCGACGCCGAGCACCGCGGCCACCAAGTCGGCATCCGCGAGGCGGTCTCCACCGTGATCGGCATTGTGGCGCCGCTGATCGGCGTCTGGCTGATCCTCACCGCCGGTCCATTCTGGATGTTCGGCGCTGTCGCCGCGGTGGAGGCGCTCTCGGCGCTGCCGCTGCTGGCCGCGCCCAACGTCATGCCGCCCCGCGAGGCGCCCGGCGCCTGGCGCGCAGCCCGCGAAGGCGTGGCGCTGTTCCTGCTCGATGGCTGGCAGGGCGCCTGCATCTACTATGTCTGGCAGGTGGCGCTGTTCGTATCGCTGGGCTCCAGCATCGGCGCGTTCGGCGGGGCCATGGCGTTCGCCGCCTTGGTCGGGGCGATACTGACGGCGCTCTTTGGCCGCCATATCGATCGGGGAGGCGGCCGGCGCACGGCCTTGCTCGCCTGCGTCGTCACGATGGCGCTGTCGCTCACCCAGGCCGCCGTCTTCGGCCACCTGTGGCTCGCGGTCGCCGCCAACGCGCTCGGCGCCATCGCCACGGCGCTGATCATCCCCGCGATCTCGACGCCGCTCTACAACCTCTCGCAAGCCTCGCCCTGTCCGTTCCGCTACAACATCGCCACCGAAGGGGCGTGGGACATCGGGGTCGGAGCGGGCGTGCTCACCGCAGCGGCCATCTCGGCGCTGGGCGGCTCGCTCAGCTTCATGCTCCTCACCGCGTTGCCGGCGATCGGCGGCGTCTTCTGGATGCTCTGGCGCTATTACGGCGCCCATCCGTCCGCCGACGGCGTCGAGATCGTGCCGGAGCTGGCGCTGGGGCCGCACGCGCCGCCTTGAATGGCGAGGCCTATTGGGAGACGCGGTAGGTGAGCGCGGCCGCCAGGCCCGGCTCGCACCAACTCGTGAAGTAGCAGTTCCGCGGCCTCGTCTGTGGCGCCAAAGCGAAGATCGAAGCTCAGGCGCTCCCACTGGGCCGTCGCGCCGACGTCCCAGAAGCTATGCCCACGTGGACTCTGCCGCCTTGTCCGGATTGGTTGGGCGCGAGTCGAGTTGGAGTGGACCCCTAAAGTGAGACAGATAAATTCGGACAGTTCTCTCTAAGGAGAACCGATGTCCATGGATCCCTCACCCGGCCCGGGCTTCAGCCGGGAGTTCAAGCTGAAGGCGGTTGAACGATTGGAGGCCGGCGCGAGCGCGAGCGTGCTGGCCCGCGAGCTGAAGATCAACCGCACCATCCTCTACCACTGGCGCGACAACTTCCGGGCGGGCGGCGCCGAGGCGCTGCGCCAGAAGCGGGGTCGGCCGACCAAGACCGAGGCTGATGCGCTGGCGATCGTGCGGGGTCCGGCGGCGAAGGCGAACACCCTGGCCGAGGCCCGCCGGCAGATCGCCGAGTTGGAGCGCAAGGTGGGTCAGCAGCAGCTGGACCTGGATTTTTTCAAAGGCGCCTTGCGGCATCTGGAGACGTCACGCCGGCCCAGCGACGGGCCTGGCGCGACGGCGTCTTCGCCCACATCCAGGCGGTGACGCGTTCGCAAGGCGATGGGCCGGGGGCATCGCGCCTGGTCGGGAGGATGTGTGCGCTGGCCGGCGTGAGCCGGGCGGCCTACTACCGCAGCTGGGCAAAGAGCGAACCGTTGCGCGAGGAGACGGCGCTGCGCGATGTGGTGCAGCGCCTGGCGCTGGCCAACCGCCACTACGGCTACCGGCGGATCGGCGCGCTGCTCAGGCGCGAGGGCTGGCAGGTCAATCACAAGCGCATGGTTCGGATCATGCGCGAGGACAACCTGCTGTGCTTACGCAAGCCGCTGTTCAAGCCGCCGACCACCGACTCCCGCCATGGCTGGCGGGTGTGGCCGAACCTGGCGCGCCACCTGGCGCCCATGGCGGTCAACCATCTGTGGGTGGC
>Ga0302325_10008905_pt1 | contig 22025 bp, 32 predicted proteins | sample Palsa_T0_2_FD_201948 | JGI IMG/M metagenome (GOLD analysis project Ga0302325, IMG submission 201948) | Peat permafrost microbial communities from Stordalen Mire near Abisko, Sweden - Palsa_T0_2 | ecosystem: Environmental > Terrestrial > Soil > Palsa > Peat permafrost | place: Sweden: Abisko...
AGGCGAGCCAGCGGATGACGGAGGACGATGTGCCGGATTACTGCCGGGGACAGATCGCGCACTTCAAGATTCCCCAGTATATACGGTTCGTGGACGCCTTCCCCATGACGGTTACAGGGAAAGTGCAGAAGTTCCGCATCCGCGAGCAGGAGATCGAGGCGCTGGGGCTGCGGGCGGCGGCGGAGATTCGGACGGCGTAGCTGGTTTGCGCCGCCGGCTCAGACTTTCGCGGCCGCGGCGGCGCCGCCTTTTTCAACGGGTGCGCCGACCAGGTTGCCCCACTCGGTCCAGGAGCCGTCGTAATTGGTGACTTTGTCGAACCCGAGCAGATATTTCAGCACGAACCAGCTATGGCTGGAACGCTCGCCGATGCGGCAGTAAGCGATCACCGGCCGTGAGCCGTCAATGCCTTCGCTGGCGTAAAGCTGGCGCAGCTCGTCGGCCGATTTGAAGGTGCCATCCTCGTTGCAGGCCTTGCCCCACGGAATGCTGCTGGCGCCCGGAATGTGTCCGCCGCGCTGGCAGGTTTCGGGCAGTCCGGGCGGCGACAGGATCTCACCGCTGAATTCCTGGGGGCTGCGCACGTCCACCAGCCCGGCGGTGTGCGTGGAGACGGCCGCCTGTACCTGCGGCAGGAAGGCGCGCAGCGACAAATCGGGCTCCTTGGCCTGGTAGTGCGCCGACTTGATTTGCGGCTTGCCGGTGGCGAGTTCGCGGCCTTCGGCCAGCCATTTCTTGCGGCCGCCATTGATCAGACGCACGTCGCTGTGACCGTAGATCTTGGCCTGCCAGAACGCCCATGCGGCGAACCAGTTGTTGTTGTCGCCGTAGATGACGAGCGTGGTGGCTGGGGTGATGCCGGACGAGGACATCAATTCTTCAAACTGCTGTTTGGACAAGATGTCGCGCCGCACGGTATCGCAAAGCTGCGAATTCCAGGCCCAGGCTATAGCGCCTGGAATGTGGCCTTCATCGTAGGCTTTGGTGTCTACGTCGACTTCGACAATGCGGACTTCGGGGTCGGTAGCGTGGGCGGCTGCCCAATCGGTGCTGACGAGGGTTTCCGGGTGTGCATACGTTGCCATAAGGGTTCTCTCCGATAACCCACTAATTATATCGATTGTTAGGGGATGGTGGTGCAGTACTTCGGGGCCGGCTCAGGCTTTGCCGGGGACGGTGCCGCATCCGGCCAATTCCACAGGGGCCGGCCAACTGTGCCCCTGTTGAACCAGCAGGCCTTGCGTGGCATCCGGGCCCCAGGTGCCGCCGGCGTAATTCGGAAAATCGTTGGGAGCGCTGGCCTTCCACGCGTCCAGCACCGGCATCAGGATGCGCCACGCCGCCTCCACCTGGTCGGCGCGCATGAACAGTGTGGCGTCGTTGTTGATCACGTCCCAGAGCAGCGTCACGTAGGCCTCCGGCGATGGTGTGGCGAAACTTTCGCGATAGCTGAACTGCATGTCTACCGGCTGCAACACCATCTTGGGGCCGGGATGTTTCGCCTGAAAGCGCAGCACGATGCCTTCGTCCGGCTGGATCGATATGACCAGGCGCGCGGGTTGCCAGTCGAGGGTCGCCTCGGCTGGAAAGGCCTGGTGCGGAACAGCGCGGAACTGGATGGCGATTTCCGACGCCTGACGCAGGAGGCGTTTGCCGGTGCGCAAATAGAAAGGCACATCCTGCCAGCGCCAGTTGTCCACGAACAGGCGCAATGCCGCAAACGTCTCGGTTTGGGAATCGGGCGGTACGCCGTCTTCTTCACGATAGGCGCGCACTTTCTTGCCGCCGATCCAGCCCGGACCGTACTGTCCGCGAACCGTGGCGCGATGCACCCCGTCTTCCGGAATGGGCCGCACCGCGTGCAGCACGTCCACTTTCTTGTTGCGGATCTCGTCGGCATCGAAGGAGACCATGGGTTCCATGGCCACCAGGCAGAGCAGTTGCATCAGGTGATTCTGCACCATGTCCCGCAAGGCGCCGGCCCCATCGTAATAGCCGCCGCGATGTTCCACGCCCACTTCTTCGGCGACGGTGATGGTCACGTAGTCCACGTAGCGCCGGTTCCAGATCGGCTCGAATAGCGGATTGGCAAACCGGAACGCCAGGATGTTCTGCACCGTCTCTTTGCCTAAATAGTGGTCGATGCGGAAGATCTGGGATTCTTGAAACGCAGCGGCGAGGGTGCGGTTCAGCGCCAGCGCCGAATCCAGGTCGTACCCTATCGGTTTCTCGCAAACGATGCGCGCGTGCTCCGTGTCGGCGGACAAGCCGGCGCGCTGGAGGAAGGTTGGGATTTCGCCAAACAAGGAGGGCGGCGTGGCCATGTAGAAAATGCGCGTGGCTTTGGCGCCCCAATCCTTTTCCAGCTTTGCGCACAGGTCGCCGAGTTCCTTATAAGTCGCATTGCCTTTGAAATCGCCCTGCAGGTAGCGGATGTGGCGGGCGAACTCGGTCCACTCCTTGTTGGACGCTTTGCCGCTGCGGGCGAACTTCCTGACCCCTTCATGCAGGCGCTTGTGCAAGGCATCCTCGCCGATGTCCACGCGGTCCACCGCGACGATCGAAAAATGATCCGGAATACTGTGGCTCTGCGACAGGTCGAACAGGGCCGGCATCAACTTCCGCCAGGTCAGGTCGCCCGCGCCACCGAATATGACAAAGATATTGGGTTCGAGCCGATCGTCTCTTTTCATTTCATCGCCCTCAATTCATTTTGCAATCGGGGTGGCAATCGTCAACGCTGCCACAGGATGCGGCCGGCTTCCAGGGGCACCGCGGCGCCGGCATAGTTCGGTATCACGCGCGCCGTGTAATCGGTAACCGGGCGCGTCGCGGGCGCTTGCGCGCCATAGACATAACCTCCGGAGGCGTCCGTCAACGGCCGGACCCGCTCCATACGCTGCCGAGCGGGAGCGCCGCCGTCGACGCCATCGGCATAAAGCTCTACTCGCACCGCATTCGGGTCGAGGCCATTGAGATAGACCACCACCTCAAACACCAGCTGCGCCCCGTTGGTTGAGACCTTCGCTTCACCGAAGCGCAGCGCGGGCCACTCCTTTTCGATCGCGTGCCGCCAATCGACCATTTGTTTGCCCACCGCTCCTTTGTTCGCGGCGCGTTCCCGGTAAGATGCGGCGCCCGGGATGTAGTGTTGCTCCGTATATTCGCGCACCGTGCGGTCCGCGGAAAAGCGCGGCGTCAATGTGGCCATACTTTTCCGCATACGTTCCACCCAACGCGTAGGAATACCTTGCCCGTCGCGGGCATAAAACTCGGGAAGCACTTCGTGTTCGAGCAGGCCGTACAGCGCGTCGGCTTCGGCGGCGTCCCAGGCGGGATCGCCGTCATGCTCCCGGCCGTCGCCCAACGCCCATCCGGTTTCAGGCGTGTAGGCTTCGGCCCACCAGCCGTCCAACTCCGACAGGTTCAGGCCTCCATTGACCAGCACCTTCATGCCGCTTGTCCCGCTGGCTTCCCAAGGCCGCCGCGGCGTGTTGATCCAGAGGTCCACGCCTTGCACCAGGTGTTCGCTCAAGAGCATGTCGTAGTCGCTGAGGAAGACGGCATGCGGCCGCACCTCGGGCCACCGGATGAAATGCACCCATTCCTGAATCAGCGCCTGGCCGGCCTGATCCGCCGGATGCGCCTTGCCTGCGAGGATGAGCTGCACCGGGCGCTGGGTATTAGTCAGGAGGCGCAGCAGGCGCTGGGGGTCGTGCAGCAGCAGGTTGGGTCTTTTGTAGGTCGCGAAGCGGCGGGCAAAGCCCAGCGTCAGGGCGTTGGGATCGAGCATATGCCTGGCGGCTTCAATCTCTTCGGGCGGCGCGCCTGCGGCCGCCAGGTCCCGCGACAATCGTGCGCGCGCATACGCCACCAGTGACTTGCTGGCGTCTGTTCGAAATTGCCATAGCCTGGCGTCGGACACTTTTTGAATATTCTGTTCGAGGTTTTCGGCGCTTCCCAGCCAGCGATCCTTGCCACAGCTTTCCGTCCAGAGATCGTCGGAGGGAGCCGAGTCCCAAGTCGGCATGTGGACTCCGTTGGTCACGTGTCCGATGGGAACTTCGACCTCCGGCCAGCGCGGAAACAGAGGCAGAAATAGCCGCCGGCTGACCTGCCCGTGCAAGCGGCTGACCGCGTTCACCGCTCCGCTCCCACGGATTGCCAGATACGCCATGTTAAAGGGCTCCGAGGAGTCCTCCGGGTTCTGGCGGCCCAGAGCCAGCAAATCGTGCAGCGAAATGCCTAGCTTCTCTTCGGCGTACCTCTTCAGGTATTGCTCGATCATACCCGGATGGAAACGGTCGAAACCGGCGGCCACCGCCGTGTGCGTGGTGAAGAGATTGCCGGCGCGGGTGACCGCCAGTGCGGCTTCGAAGGACTGCCCGGTGTCTTCCATGAAGTTGCGGGCGCGTTCCAGGACGGCGAACGCCGCGTGCCCCTCATTCAGGTGACAGATCTCCGGTTGGATGCCCAGGGCGCGCAGCAGCCGCCATCCGCCGATGCCGAGTAACATCTCCTGCTTGAGGCGCAGCTCCGGCCCGCCTCCGTATAGCTCACTCGTAATCCCGCGATGCACGGGGAAGTTCGCTGCGTCGTTGCTATCGAGCAGGTAGAGCTTCACCCTGCCGACCTTCGCCTGCCAGGCGCGCAGCCAGACCGCGTATCCGGGCAAGGCGATTTCCAGCCGCAGCCACTCGCCGTTTGGCTGGCGCAACGGCGTAATTGGCAACTGTCCGGGATCGTTATACGGAAAGAGGGCCTGCTGCTCTCCATCGTTGCCGATCGTCTGACGAAAATAGCCCTGCTGGTAGAGCAGTCCCACGCCCACTACCGGCACACCCAAATCGCTGGCGGCTTTGAGTTGATCGCCGGCCACGTTGCCCAAGCCGCCCGAGTAGATCGGCAGAGCTTCGCTCAACATGAACTCCATGCTGAAATAGGCGGCGGATGTGAGAGGGGGCTGGGATTGGGTATTCTGAAACTTTTTCTGAAACTCTTTCTGAAACCAGGCGGGCGCCTCGACCGCTTGCCGACGGCCTTCGACCAGAGCGTCGACGTTTTTGCGGAAGGCCGGATCCCGTAACACGCCCTCAATGCGGTCCCGTGAGACCGTCTGCAGGACCACCCAGGGGTTATGTGTGATCTCCCACAGCTCCGGGTCAAGCTGCCGCCATACCTGATCAGTGCCATGATTCCAGGACCAATGCATATCCAGGGCGAGTTCCGCCAGCGAATCGAAGCCCTCGATCTCGGTGGGCAGGAGATGGTATATGGGATGGCTAACGCGGGTCTGTGTGCTCATGTTTCTTCCCGTGCGGCGGTTTTTTCAACTTTAGCACGAGATGGTCCAGAGGCCGTGGTTAGTGCGTAGGGGTGAGCGGAAAGCCGGCGCTATGCAAAGCAGGACGCGCCGGCTATTCTCAGGCTCGCGTAATTGGCCCGAAATCTGCCAGCGTGACGGCGTTTCCCTAACAATGCCCGACTGCCCCAAGTGCAAGAGCGATGCCGTACGGTCCAGACGCCGGAATCCGATTGAAAAAGCGATCTCGTGGCTGCTGTGGCTGAAGCCGTTTCGATGTACGCGGTGCGACTACCGATTCTTCAGGATTTCACGACGCTGAAAAAATTACAGCTATTCTTTGCAGCGGCATTGCAGCGGGGTCGGCCACCGGGGCGCTACTCTTCGTCTCCCGGCTCACGCCCTTCGCGCGCGGCGCGCTCGCGTTCTTCCTTGCGCTTGGCGCGATCTGCGGCGCGCTTCACCAGTTCGGAGCCGACCAGCTCGATCATGGCCACTTCCGCGCCATCGCCCTTGCGCGGGCCCAGGCGCACGATGCGGGTATACCCGCCGTTGCGCTGGCCAAACCGGGTGGCCAGCGTGTCGAACAGCTTTTTCACTGAAGCGGGCGTAAAGAGGACCCGGGCGGCTTCGCGGCGGGCGTGCAGCGTGTCCGCCTTGCCCAGCGTGATCATGCGGTCCACCAGCGGCTTGACGGCCTTGGCCTTGGGCACCGTGGTGATGACGCGCTCCTGCTCGATCACGTTGGTGACCAGTCCCCGCAGCAGGGATTTGCGGGCGCCTCCGTCCCGCTTCAGCTTATATCCGGCTACTCTATGTCGCATGGTGTCAATCCTGAGCTAAGCGGCAGACCCCGAAAACGATGATCTGCCCCACAGATTCTATAACTGGTCCTGATCGTTGTGCAGTTCGTCCTCATCGATCTCCGGGAGGCTGCCGGGGGGTAGCGGCGGGGGCGCCACCAGGCGGCCGTGCTGATCCACCCGCATGCCCAGCGAGAGACCCATGTTGGACAGAATCTCCTTGATCTCGTTCAGGGATTTACGGCCGAAATTCTTGGTGCGCAACATTTCGGCTTCGGTCTTCTGCACCAGCTCGCCGATAGTTTGAATGTTGGCGTTCTTCAGGCAGTTGTACGAGCGGACGCTGAGCTCCAGCTCCTCGACGGAGCGGTTCAGGATCTCGCTGATCTTGTCCATGCCGTGCTCGGAGATATCCTCGGAGGCCTCCGGCAGCTCTTCGAAGTTGATGAAGATGGACATGTGGTCCTTCAGCAGCTTGGCGGCGTAGCCAATGGCGTCCTGGGGGGATACCGCGCCGTTGGTCCAGACTTCCAGCGTGAGCTTGTCGTAATCGGTCATCTGGCCGAGACGGGCGGCTTCGACGGCGAAGTTCACCTTGCGCACGGGCGAATGCACGGAATCGATGGGGATGTAGCCGAGGGCCAGGTCTTCGTCGAAGTTCTTGTCGGCGCTAACGTAGCCGCGCCCGCTCTTGAGCCGCATTTCGATGCTGAGCTTGCCGCCTTCGCTGACGGTGGCCAGGTGCAGATTGCGGTCGAGCACTTCCACGTCCTGATCGGTCCGGATCTGGGAGCTCATCACTTCGCCCGAGTGATCCACGGACAGGGTCACGGTCTTGATGCCCTCGCCCATGATCTTGAAGGGAATCTGTTTCAAGTTGAGAATGATGTCGGTGGCGTCCTCGACCACACCTGGGATGGGGCTGAATTCGTGCTCCACGCCCTCGATGCGGACCGCCGTGATGGCCGCGCCTTCGATGGAGCTGAGAAGAATGCGGCGCAAGCTATTGCCGATGGTGGTGCCGAAGCCGCGTTGAAACGGCTGGGCGGTAAACATGCCATACCGCTCCGTAAGGGTTTCGGTATTGGCAACCAGTCTTTTGGGTTTCTGAAAGCCCTTGAACATAATCTCCTTTTGAAAAACGCCGGTCTGGGGACCGGCCGCAGGCGTAGACGCCCGCCCCACAAAACAATTTACTTGGAATACAGTTCTACGATCAGCTGCTCGTTCAGTTGGATCTGCACCAGCTCTTCGCGCTTGGGCAGGCTGGTAATCTTGGCTTTGAGCGCTTCCCGATCCACATCCATCCATACCGGAGACGGCGCGTGCGCGGTGGCGTCGCGGGCCGAGAGGATGGTCGGATTGTTTTTGCTGGGCTCGCGCACGGCGACCTCATCGCCGATCTTGACCATGAACGAGGGAATATCGACCTTCCGTCCGTTCACCTGAATGTGGCCGTGCCGCACGATCTGGCGGGACTGCGGCCGGCTGGTGCCGAAGCCCATGCGATAGATCACGCTATCCAGGCGGCGCTCCAGGTTGGACAGCATCACTTCGCCGGTGATGCCTTTGGACAGGGCGGCCTTCTCGAAGTTGTTGCGGAACTGGGTTTCGAGCAGGCCGTAGATGCGACGGGCCTTCTGCTTTTCGCGCAGTTGCAGGCCGTAGCCGACCAGTTTGGCCTTGCGGTCTTTGCCATGCTGTCCGGGGACAAAGTTGCGCTTCTCGATGGCGCACTTTTCGGTGTGGCAGCGCTCGCCTTTCAGGAATAGCTTCATGCCCTCGCGCCGACAAAGCCGGCATACCGGGCCGATGTATCTTGCCAAGTTACTCTCCTTACCTTCTCGTTACTTCCAAGGTGCAGTTTACGGCTCGTTGGGGAGCCTTCTTCCTGCTTCGGCCGGCTGAAAGCCGTCCCCCGAGGGGGACCCCAGGGCAAAATTGCCGGCCCTCCATCTACACTCTTCTCTTCTTCGGCGGCCGGCAGCCGTTGTGCGGAATCGGCGTGACGTCCTTGATCTGGCGGACTTCGATTCCCGCCGTGGACAGGGCCCGGACTGCCGATTCGCGGCCGGAACCGGGGCCGCTGACCCGCACTTCCACCGTACGCAATCCGCTTTCGGATGCTTTGTTCGCCGCCGTCATGGCGGCCTGCTGCGCGGCAAAGGGCGTTCCCTTACGCGATCCGCGGAAGCCCAGCGATCCGGCGCTGGACCATGACACCACGTTGCCTTCCTGGTCCGCAATGGTCACGATGGTGTTGTTGAACGTGGCCTGTATGTGCACGATGCCCGAATGGACGACGCGCTTTTCCTTCTTTTTGAAGCTTTTCTTCTTGGTCGGTTTTGCCGGTGCTTTTGCCATACGCCTCTGCTATGTCCCGCTACGTCTTCGACGTGGCTTTCTTCTTGTTTGCCACAGTGCCGCGCCGCGGACCCTTGCGGGTGCGCGCGTTGGTGTGCGTGCGCTGGCCGCGGACGGGCAGGCCGCGCCGGTGCCGCAGGCCGCGGTAAGAACCCATCTCGATGTGCCGCTTGATGTTCATCGAGATTTCCTTGCGCAGGTCGCCTTCGACGGCGCCTTCTTCTTCCAAAATCGTGCGGATACGACTGACTTCGTCTTCAGTCAGATCGGCCACTTTCTTGTCGAAATCGATGCCCGCGCGGTAGAGCAGCGATCGCGAACGCGCGCGTCCGATGCCATAGATGTAGGTGAGTCCGATTTCAGCCCGCTTTTTGGGCGGCACTTCCACTCCGGCGATACGTGCCATAACTTATCCTTGCCTCTGTTTATGCTTCGGGTTGACGCAGATGACCCGGACCACGCCTTCGCGGTGGATGATCTTGCATTTATCGCAAATCTTCTTGACTGATGCGCGCACTTTCATATTTGTCTCAATGGGCGGCCTACGAGGCCGCCGCAGGCTTTGAGCCTGCCCCACCAATTCCTACAATCCGGCCCCGCGTAAAATCGTGCGGCCATAATTCCACCTGCACCCGATCACCCGGCCGCAGCCTTACAAAATTCCGCTTCACCGTGCCTACCGGATGGGCGAGAACCTGCTGCTTGTTCTCCAGCTCCACGCGATACAAGGCGTTCGGCATCTCTTCCAACACGGTTGCCGTCACGCCGTCTCTCACGGGCGTGTCAACACCCACGGCCCGTTCGAGGTCACCGCCACGCAATGCTCGAAATGGGCCGAATACGACCCATCCCTGGTGACCGCCGTCCACTTATCCTTCAACACCCGCGTATCCGGCTTGCCGGCGTTGACCATCGGCTCGATGGCCAACACCATGCCTTCCTTCAGCCGCGGATTCTCGTTCTTCCGCTCCACGTAATTCGGAACCTGCGGCTCCTCGTGAAGCTGCGTTCCGATACCGTGGCCCACATATTCCCGCACCACCGAAAACCCGTTGGCCAGTACGTGCCGCTCCACGGTGCCGCAAACGTCGAACAGGCGGTTCCCGGCCCTGGCCTGCTGGATGGCCAACTCCAGCGATTCCTGGGTCACCCGCATCAGCTTGCGGGTTCCTTCGCCCACGTCCCCGATCGCCACGGTGGTGGCCGAATCCCCGTAGTATCCGTCGAGTTGCACGCCCGTATCGATCGATACGATATCGCCCTTCTTTAAAACACGCTTGGCCGACGGCATGCCGTGCACAATCTCGTCGTTCACCGAGGTGCACAACACGAACCGGAATGTCTCACCGGCGGCCGGCACATAGTAGCCCTTGAACGCCGGACGCGCGCCGGCGTCCTTCATCATGCGCTCGGCGGCGATTTCCAGATCCAGCGTGCTGACGCCCTCGCCAGCCATCTTCTCCAACTCGCCCAGGATCTGCCAGACCAGTAAACCGCTACGCCGCATTTTCTGGAGTTCCGCGGCGGTCTTTCGAATAATCATCAATCACGCAATGGCGGCCTACGAGGCCGCCGCAGGCTTTGAGCCTGCCCCAACCTCCGGACTCTTGATCGTCCGGCAAACCTGAAACAACAGCGCCTGCGGAGTCTGATCGCTGGCATCGATCTCATAGAGCCGGCGGCCCTTCTCCCGGAAAAACTCAATCAGCGGCCGGCTTTGCGATTCGTACTCCGCCAGCCTTTGCCGAATCACAGACTCACGGTCGTCGTCCCGAATCGCCAGCGCCTGGCCATCCAAGTCGCATACCCCCTCCACCCGTGGAGGGTTGGAAACGATGTTGTAGAGGGTACCGCAACGAGGGCACTGCCGGCGTCCGGTTAGCCGGGTAACAATTATATTGTAATCGACAACCAGATGAATCACCAACTCGCGAATGCCGCGGCTGTCCAGCCAGCCGCACAGATGCTCGGCCTGTTCCCGGGTCCGCGGATAGCCGTCCAGAATGAATCCGGCCTGGGCATCCGGCTCGGCCAGGCGCTCCTCTACCAGGCGATTGACCACCTCATCGCGGACCAGCGTTCCCGCATGCATGGTGGCAGCCACCCGCACACCCAGCGCGTTGCCTTCCCGGATATGCTCGCGGAGCATATCGCCGGTGGAGACGTGCGGCACCCGCAGACAATCCTTCAAAAGATTGGCCTGCGTGCCCTTTCCCGAGCCTGGGGAACCAAACAAAACCACAGCTTGCGTCATGGGAAGCTGCGTCGCATCAGAAGGTGCTACGGCGCCCGCGAATCCTCCCTGCCCGGGGCGTAAAGCCCTCGTAATGGCGCATGATCAGTTGCGCCTCAACCTGATTGATGGTATCCATGGCCACGCCCACCACGATCAGCAGCGAGGTGCCTCCGAAATAAAAGTTCACGTTCAGCCCTTCGAGCAGGATACGGGGCGCGTGCGCGTCCATGAAACTGCCGATCAGGGGCAGATGCTGCAGCTTGATCCCGGAAATCATGATGTCCGGGATCAGGCAAAGAATCGCCAGGTAGATTCCGCCCACCACCGTGATCTTGGTCAGGATGGCATTCATGTACTCGGCCGTATTGCGTCCCGGACGAATGCCCGGAATAAATCCGCCGTACTTGCGCATGTTATCGGCGGCTTCATTGGGGTTGAAGATGATGGATACGTAAAAGAAGCAGAAGAAAATGATGCCCGCCACGAACAGCACGTAGTAGAGCGGCTCGCCGTGCCGGATGGAGGAAAGCGTGTTGCTCAGCCAGGTCATGTTTTTGACAAACGGCACGCCGGCCAGGGTCTGCGGGAAAGCCAGGATCGAGGAAGCGAAAATCACCGGTATGACGCCGCCCGCATTTACTTTTAAGGGCATGTGCGTGGACTGGCCTCCCATCACCCGCCGCCCCACCACGCGCTTGGCGTACTGCACCGGGATGCGCCGCTCGCCGCGCTCCACCAGGACGATGAAGGCCACCACCGCCACCATCATGATCAGGATCACGATCATCTGCAGCGGGTTCCACTCGCGCGTGATGAAGGTATTGTGATAGATGTTCGAGATCGCGTTGGGCAGCCCCACCACGATACCGGCGAAAATAATCAGCGACATGCCGTTGCCGATACCGCGGTCGCTAATCTGTTCGCCCAGCCACATGATGAACGCCGTGCCGGTGGTCAGCGAGATGATGGTCATCAGCACGAATCCCCAGCCCGGATTGTCGACGAAGCCGCCGTTACTGTGCTGCAATCCCTGCGCGATGCCGAACGATTGGACGATGGAGAGGGCGATGGTCAAATAGCGGGTCCACTGGGTGATCTTGCGGCGACCCAGCTCGCCTTCCTTCTGCAGCTTCTCGAGGGTAGGCACCACCACGGTAAGGAGCTGCAAGATGATGGATGCCGTGATATAGGGCATGATGCCCAAAGCGAAAATGGTGAACCGCCGGATGTTGCCGCCCGCGAACAGGTCGAAGAAACCGAAGATGCCGCCGGAATTGCGCGCGAGGAAGTCTTCCCACCGGAGCGTATTAATGCCCGGCGTGGGAATGTGGCCGCCCAGGCGGTAGACCGCCAGCATCGCGAGGGTGAACAAGACTCGCTTGCGCAGATCGGGAATGCGAAATACGTTGCTCAACGCTTCGAAAAACTTCATATCTGCTTCGCCTAAAGAACCGCCTCAAGAACCGCTTGTTTACGCGCGGATCGGTTACCCGGCTACGCGCCCGGCCCGGTCTGCGGCACGCCGCCAATCACCACGGCTTCACCGCCGGCCGCTTGAATCTTGTCCACCGCGGACTTCGAAAACAGGTGCGCTTCCACTCGCACTTTGCGCGTCAACTGGCCCGTGCCCAGCACCTTCAAACCCTCGTGCAGCTTCTTGATGACGCCGTGCTCGAGCAGATGGTCGGGGGTGAACGTGTCCCCTTCCAGCTTATCCAGTCTATCTAAATTGACGATGGCGAACTGCTTCTTGAAAATATTCGTAAAGCCGCGCTTGGGCAAGCGGCGGTGCAGCGGCATTTGGCCGCCCTCAAAGCCGCGTTTCTGGCCGAAGCCCGTGCCGGCGCGCTGTCCCTTGCTGCCGCGGGTGGCGGTCTTGCCGTGGCCCGAGCCCATGCCGCGCCCGATGCGCTTGCGCACGTGCTTCTGTCCGGCGGGTGGTTTCAATCCGCTAAGATTCATACGCTGGCTCCTATTCGACTACCTTCAGCAGATGTGGGACCTTGTTGACCATGCCGCGGAAGACGGGCGAATCCGGCCGCACCACGATCTGATTGAGCTTGCGCAGCCCCAACCCCAGCACCACGCGTTTATGCTTCTTCGGCGTGCAGATGGGACTGCGATACAGCTTGATCCTAATTGTACCTTCCATAAGACAAACCTTTAGCCGTTCATCGACGGCTCATAACTTTTCGACTGCCAGGCCCCGCATTTCGGCGACTTCGTTCTTGTCGCGCAGCTGCTCGAGGGCCACGATGGTGGCCTTCACCACGTTGTGCGGGTTGTGCGTGCCGATCGATTTCGTCAGCACGTTGGGGATGCCCGCCGCCGTCACCACCGCGCGCACCGGTCCGCCGGCGATCACGCCCGTTCCTTCCGGAGCCGGCTTCAGCAGCACCAGGCCGCTGCCGAAACGGCCCAGCGATATGTGCGGAATGGTAGTCCCCAGCATGTGGATCTTGCGCAAATTCTTCTTGGCCGCTTCGATGCCCTTGCGAATGGCCGACGGCACTTCCTTGGCCTTGCCCACGCCGAAGCCCACCACCTTCGCGGCCGGGTCTCCGATCACCACCAGCGCCGAAAAGCTCAGGTTCTTGCCGCCTTTGACCACCTTGGTCACGCGATTGATCGACACCACCTGCTCTTTCAGATTGAGCGTCTGCGGATCGATGCGTTTTACCGTCCTTAATGCCATCAGAACTCCAGTCCGGCTTCCCGTGCGGCGTCCGCCAGGGCCTTCACACGGCCGTGATAGATGTAGCCGCCGCGATCGAACACCACCTTCTGAATTCCCTTTTCCTTGGCCCGCTCGGCGACCAGCTTGCCGATAGTCTTGGCCGCGGTCAGGTTGCCACCCTTGGCGCGCTTGCCTTTTTCAATGGTCGAAGCCGAGACCAGCGTAGCGCCCTGGGAATCGTCGATCACCTGCACGTAGATGTTGGTCAAGCTGCGGAACACCGCCAGCCGCGGCCTCTCGGCGGTCCCGCGGACTTTGTGCCGGATGCGCTCGTGGATCCGATGCCGGATTTCGTTCTTTTGCGTTACGTGGATCATTTCGCACTCGCCCCAGTCTTGCCAACCTTCTTGCGCAACGGCTCACCCGTATACCGGACACCCTTGTTCTTGTAGGGATCCGGCTTGCGCAGCGCGCGCATGTTGGCCGCCACTTGGCCCACCATCTGTTTGTCGTAGCCGCTCAGCACCAGGTGCGTCTGTTTATCGATCTTCAGGTCCACGCCGTCCGGCAACAGCACCTCGATCGGGTGCGAATAGCCCAGCGTGAAGGTAGCCACTTTACCCTTGACGTCGGCGCGATAGCCGATGCCCACGATGTCCAGTTCCCTGGTGAACCCGGTGGAAACGCCCTGTACCGCGTTGGCGGCCAGCGCCCGCGTGAGCCCGTGCAGCGCGCTGTACTTGTCGCTGTCGCGCACCACGTCCAGGCGGCCGTCGGCCTGCTTGAAGTGCACGCCGCCGGGGATCGGCACCGTGAGGACGCCTTTCGGTCCGGTCACTTCCAGTTGCTCGCCGATCTGGACCTTGACCCCTTTCGGCAGGGGTATCGGCTTTTTTCCTATACGAGACATAAGTCAGAACCTCTGTAATGGCAAGGCATCGACAGACCACAAAAAGCGATGGTCTGTCCCACTACCATACCCGGCACAATAACTCTCCACCGATCTTCTCTTTGTGCGCGTCGCGGCCGGTCATCACGCCGCGCGGCGTAGTCAGGATGTTGATTCCCAGTCCGCCCAGCACCCGAGGAATATCCTGCTGCCCCACGTAAACCCGGCAGCCCGGCCGCGAGATGCGCTCGATATTCGAAATCACCGGCGCGTTGCCGGTCGAGTACTTCAAGTAGATCTTGATGGTCCGCTTGGGGCCTTCTTCGGCGACCTTGAAGTTCTGAATGTAGCCCTCTTCCTTGAGAATGCGGGCGATCTCCGTCTTCAGCTTGGAAGCCGGCACATCCACTTTGGGATGGCGCGCGCGGATGGCGTTGCGCACCCGCGTAAGCATGTCGGCGATAGGGTCACTTGTCATTCCTGCCCTCCAACTCTTCCATTGGCTCTCACCAGCTCGCCTTCGTGACGCCGGGAATCTCCCCGTTCAACGCCAGTTGGCGGAAGCACAGCCGGCAGATGCCGAACTTGCGCAGAAAAGCGCGCGGCCTTCCGCACCGCCAGCAGCGGTTGCGGTGTTTGCAGTAGTGCAGTCCCGGCGTTTTGGCGGCGCGGGCCTTTTCCAGTTTCAAGTCTTTGGCTCTCTTGGCGGTGGTGGCCATGGTTCTCTTCTTTCTCTTCCTTATTGCTGCCGGAACGGCATGCCCAGCTGTTTCAGCAAGGCCAGACCCTCGGCATCGGTGCGCGCCGAGGTGGTGATAGAGATATTCATCCCCTTGGTCTTCTCCACCTTGGCGTAGTCGATTTCCGGAAAAATCAACTGCTCGCGAATGCCCAGCGTGTAATTGCCGCGGCCGTCGAACGACTTGCTGGAGACGCCGCGGAAGTCCCGCACGCGGGGCAGCGCCACATTCACCAGCCGGTCGAAAAACTCGTACATGCGGTCGCCGCGCAGCGTCACCATGCAGCCGATCGCCATGCCTTCGCGCAGCTTGAACGCGGCAATGGACTTGCGTGCCTTGGTCACCACCGGCTTCTGGCCGGCGATCTGGCCCAGTTCGTTGACCGCGCCATCCATCAGCTTGGCGTTCTGGGTGGCTTCGCCCAAGCCGATGTTGACGGAAATCTTCGCCAGCTTCGGTACTGCCATCACGTTCTTATACCCGAACTCCTTGGTGAGCGCCGGGACCACCCTCTTCGCGTAATCTTCCTTCAGTCGTGCTGCCATTTCTTATTTCCTGTCCAAAGTCTGCCCGCATTTGCGGCAAACCCGCGTCCGCCGCTGTTTGCCGCCCGGCAGGGTTTCCATGTGATGCGCGATCCGCACCGGCCCGCACGCCGGACACACAATCTTCACATTCGACACCGCGATGGGGCTCTCCCGCTCGGCGATACCGCCCTTGATCTGCTTGGCCGGATTCGGACGGGTATGCCGCTTGATCATTGACACGTGTTCCACCAGTATCTTGCCGTTGGCCGGATTCACGTCCAGCACGCGGCCCGTCTTGCCCGCGTCGCGCCCGGCGATCACCTTCACCTGGTCGTTCTTCTTGAGTAAAATTCGTACCGGCTCTGCCAGTTTCTTCTTCGGCATTTCAAATCACCTCCGGCGCCAGCGACACGATCTTCATGAATCTCTTTTCGCGCAACTCGCGGGCCACCGGTCCGAACACGCGCGTGCCCACAGGCTCGCCCAACTCGGTGATCAACACCGCGGCATTGGAATCGAACCGGATATAAGTGCCATCCTTGCGCCGCGTCTCCTTGCGCATGCGTACGATCACACAGCGCACCACTTTGCCTTTCTTGATCGCGGAATCCGGAGCCGCTTCTTTCACGCTGGCGGTCACCACATCGCCCAAGCCGGCCCGCAAGCCGAGGTCGCCGCCGCGCGGCAAAATACACGCCAGCCTGCGCGCGCCGCTATTGTCGGCCACCTCCAGAATTGTTCGCATCCCTATCATAGGTCGCTTCTCGCTCCCGGTTTTGGGTCCTGGGTTCTGGGTCCTGGCCTACTTCACCGCAGACGGTTGAAGAGTTTGCCAGCACCCAGCACCCAACACCCAGCACCTATACCTTTACGTCCAACTCCTCCGGCTGCACGCCCACCTGCGGGGCGCGCCGGACCACTTCCGCCAGCCGCCAGCGCTTGGTGCGGCTCAACGGCCGGCACTCGATAATCCGCACGATGTCGCCCATCTTGGCGCGTCCTTCTTCGTCGTGCGCGTGGAATCTCTTGCGCTTCTTCACAATCCGCTTGTACAGCGGATGCGGCACGCGCCGGCTGACTTCCACGATGATGGTTTTGGCCGTCTTGGCGGAAACCACCTGGCCGATCTTCTCGTTCTTCAATGGCTTGTGCGTCTGTGCGGCCATATTACTTTTTCGCCCCCGCCAGTTCCCGCTCCCGGATGATGGTGTAAATACGCGCGCGGTCTTTCTTCATGGCGCGCGCCTTTTTCAGGCCTTCCATGGTGCCCATCGACATTTGGAAATTCAGCCGGAAAAGCTGCTCCTCGATGGTGCGCAATTGATGCTGCAGTTCGTTCTCGTCGAGGTCCCGAATTTTCTCAGACTTCATGGTCTACTCCGCCTGCTCCCGCGTTACGAACTTGGTGCGGATGGGCAGCTTGTGCGCCGCGAGGCGCATGGCATCGGCCGCCACATTCATCGGCACGCCTTCCATCTCAAATAGAATCTTGCCCGGCCGCACCACCGCTACCCATTGCTCCGGCGCGCCCTTCCCTTTTCCCATACGGGTCTCAGCGGGCTTCTTGGTGATGGGCTTATCCGGAAACAATCGAATCCAGACTTTGCCGCCGCGCTTGATCGAGCGGGTCATGGCGATACGCGCGGCCTCGATCTGCCGGTCGGTGATCCAGGCGCAAGTCAACGCCTTCAGGCCATACTCGCCGAAAGCGATGGACGAACCCCGCCACGCCTTGCCGCACATGCGGCCGCGCTGCTGTTTGCGGTATTTGACCTTCTTCGGCATCATCATGGCTTATTTCTCTCCTTCTGGCGTCCCGTTGGCGGCAGGGGTCCCGCTAGCGGGAGGTGCGCCACTTGCGGGAGGCGTCGCGTCGGATGAAGGCGCAGCCGCGTCCGCTGAAGCCGCGCCGGACGGCTCTACATCCGGGCGCACTTCCTGTTTCCAATGCGGTTGCGGCGCCATCAGCGGCGGCAAAATCGGGCCGCCGGTGCGTGCCGGATGAGCCATCTCCGGAGGCGGGGCCTGCCGGGCAGGTCCGCTGGGCTCGGCCGCGGGTGCCGGCGATGGTTCGTGGTGCCGCGCCGCGGGCGGGCGCCGGTCGCCTCGGTCTCCCCCACGATCGCCGCCCCGGTCGCGCCGGTCGCCCCGATCGCGCCGGGGTTCCGGCTCCGACGACAGCGACCGCATCCGGTTGCCGGCATCCAGAATTTCGCCCTTGTACAGCCAGGCTTTCACGCCGATCACGCCGTACGTGGTATGCGCCTCGGAAAAACCGTAATCGATATCCGCGCGCAGCGTGTGCAGCGGAAGCTGGCCTTGCAGATACCATTCGCTGCGCGCGATCTCGGCGCCGTTCAACCGGCCCGACACGCGCACCTTGATGCCCTTGCAGCCGAAGCGCAGCGCCGAATCCACGGCTTTACGCATGGCGCGGCGGAACGCCACGCGTTTCTCGAGTTGTAGCGCAATGGATTCCGATACCAGTTGCGCATCCAGCTCCGGCTTGTGCACTTCCTGAATGTCGATGAATACGTCGCGCTTGGTGCGCTTGGCCAGGTCCAGCTTCAGCTTCTCGATCTCCGCGCCCTTGCGTCCGATGATGATGCCGGGCCGCGAGGTGCGAATGGTGACCCGCAGCTTGTTGCCGGGGCGATCCACTTCGATGGAGCTGACGCCGGCCGACTTCAGCCGCTCCCGCAGCGTGGCGCGCAACTCCACATCTTCCTGCAGCAGCTTGGCATAGTCCTGCTTGGCGAACCAGCGCGAACGCCACGGCTTGTTAAAGCCCAGCCGGAAACCGTAAGGATGTACCTTTTGTCCCATTTACTTACTCTTTCTCCGCATGCGCGCCCTTTTCCGATACCTTGATCACGATATGCGCCATGCGCTTCTGTATCCGGTAGGCGCGCCCCATCGGCGCCGGGCGGACCCGCTTCACGCGCGGCCCCTCATTCACGTACGCCGCCGAAACCACCAAGCGGTCCACGTCCACGTCTTCGAAACGTTCCTTCGCGTTGGCGATCGCCGAATCCAGAACCTTCCGCACCGTCGGCGCAATGCGCTTATTGGTGGCACGCAGCGTGGTGCGCGCCTGGTCGGCGCTCTGGCCGCGGATCAAATTCACCACCAGCCGCGCCTTCTGCGGCGATACCCTGATATATCTCGCTTCTGCCTTGGCTTCCATGTTTTGCTCTCTTCAAGTCCGCCGCTTAGGCCGGTTTCGCGGTCTTCTCCGTGGTGGCGGCCTTCACCGAATGCCCCTTGAAGTGCCGTGTGGGGGAAAACTCGCCCAGCTTGTGTCCCACCATATTCTCGGTGACATACACCGGAATGAATTTCTTGCCGTTGTGCACCGCGATGGTGTGTCCCACGAATTCCGGAAGGATGGTCGAGCGCCGCGACCACGTACGCACCACGCGCTTCTCGCTCTTGGCCGTGAGAGCCGCGATTTTCACTTCCAGGTGGCCATCGGTGAACGGCCCTTTCTTGACTGAACGCCCCATAGTTATCTCTTCTTACTCTTCCTGGTGACGATCCACTTATTGGTCCGCTTGTTATTGCGGGTCTTGAAGCCGCGAGTGGGCTGGCCCCACGGTGTGACCGGGTGCCGACCGCCGGAAGTCTTACCTTCGCCGCCGCCGTGCGGATGATCCACCGGGTTCATGGAAACGCCGCGATTGTGCGGCATCTTGCCCAGCCAGCGCTTCCGTCCAGCCTTGCCCAGCGAGATGTTCTCGTGGTCTACATTGCCTACCTGGCCCACCGTCGCCATGCAGTCGAGCGGCACGCGGCGGATTTCGCCGGAGGGCAGCTTCAGCAGCGCGATCTCGCCTTCCTTGTTGACCAGCTGCGCCTGCGTCCCTGCCGACCGCGCCATCTGCGCGCCCTTGCCGGGCCGCAGTTCGATGTTGTGCACCACCGTGCCGGCCGGCATATTCTTGAGCGGCAGCGCATTGCCGACCAGAATGTCGGCCGCCGGGCCCGACGACACCGTCATACCCACCTTCAGCCCGTCCGGCTGAATAATGTAGCGCTTCTCGCCGTCTTTGTAGTGCAGCAACGCCAGGCGCGCCGAGCGGTTGGGATCGTATTCGATCGCCGCCACCACCGCCGGAACCCCCTGCTTGTCGCGCTTGAAATCCACCACGCGATAGGCCTGCTTGTGGCCGCCGCCGATGAAGCGCGATGTGACGCGCCCGGTGGAGTTGCGGCCCCCGGTGCCCTTCTTCGACTGCAGCAGCGATTTTTCCGGATGCTCCTTGGTGATATCCTCGCGCGAAACGGCCGTTTGGAAGCGGCGTGTCGGCGTAGTCGGCCTGTAGCTCTTAATGGGCATCGGTTTCTCCGCGTCTCCCCATCTCCGTGTCTCCGTGTCTCACACTAGATCTGTGCAAAGTCCGGTACCTTCTCCCCGTCTTTCAGCTTCACGTACGCCTTCTTCCAATTCGGCTTGTATCCCACGAAGCGGCCGCGGCGGCGCAGCTTGCCGTCCAGGTTGGAGGTCCGCACGGCCGCCACCTTCACTTTGAACAGCTTCTCGACGGCCTGTTTCACTTGCGTCTTGTTGGCGCCGAGCGCCACCTCGAAACACAGCGTGGCGTGTTCGTCCTTCACGGCCACGCCCTTTTCGGTGACTACCGGGCGCCGGATTACTTCATGAATGTTCATTTTGCGAGCGCCTCCGAGAACTTGCGCGCGGCCGCTTCGGAAAGCAGCACGCGGTCGTGGCCCAACAGATGATAGGCGTTCACGTCGCGGGTAGGCATCAAAGTCACGCCGGGCAGGTTGCGCACGCCCAGCGTCAGATTGCGGTTGTCGCCGTTTTCCACCACCAGCACCTTGCGCGTGGCCTCCAGCCGGGTCAGCGCGGCCCTGGCTTCCTTGGTCTTCACGCCGCCCAGGTTGAATTCCTGCACCACTTTCAATTCGCCGTCGCGCAGCTTCGCCGACAAGGCCGAGCGCAGCGCGCCCAGCAGCATCTTGCGCGGCAGCTTATAGCTGTAGTCGCGCGGTTGCGGACCGTGCGCCGTGCCGCCGTGCCGCCAGATGGGCGACCGCACCGAGCCGCTGCGGGCGCGTCCGGTGCCTTTCTGTTTCCACAATTTCTTGCCGGAACCCGCCACATCGCCGCGCACCTTGGTCTTGTGCGTACCCGCCCGCTGCCCGGCTTGATAGTGCCGCACGGCTTCGTAGAGCAGGTCCTGGTTGACTTCGGTCCCGAAGACTGCGTCGGCCAGCTCCAGCTCGCCGACCTTCTGATTATTTAAATCGACTACATCCACTGTCGGCATGGCGTTATCTCTTGGCCCTCCGCACTACGACGTAGCCGCCGTTGGGACCGGGCACCGCGCCTTTCACCATCAGCACGTTGTCCTCTGTGTCCACTTCGATGATCTCCAGATTGCGTACCGTAACCTGTTCGGAGCCCATGTGCCCGCCCATGCGCATGCCGGGCAGAACGCGCGACGGGAAGCTGGACGCCCCAATCGATCCCGGCGCCCTGTGAAACATAGAGCCGTGCGAGCCTTCGCCGCCGCGGAAATGATGGCGTTTCACCACCCCGGCGAAACCGCGGCCCTTGCTGACCCCGATCACGTCCACCTTTTCCTTGGGCTTGAACTGGTCCACCAGGACCTTGTCGCCGGCCTTGAAATCGTCGTCGCCGGGGCGCAGGTGGAACTCGCGCATGAAACGCGAACCCTCCGCGCCGGCCTTCTTCAGATGCCCGGTCTGCGGCTTGTTGATGCGCGCCGGCTTGATAAACTCCATCAGGCCAAGCTGTACCGCATCGTAGCCGTCGGTAGTGGGCGTCTTGCGCTGCACTACCATGCAGGGCCCCGCCTTGAGGAGGGTGACCGGGACCACCTGCCCGTCCGGCCGGAACACCTGCGTCATTCCGATTTTTCTGCCAAGGATTCCTGGACTCATGTTCTACTTCCTGGGTTCTGGGTGCTGGGTTCTGGCAAACGCGCTCCAAACGGGAGAGCCTTTAACCGGCACCTAGCACCCAGCACCCTCATTTATGGTCTTTCCCAAACGCCTTGATCTCCACATCCACACCCGCCGGCAGATCCAGCTTCATCAAGGCATCCACGGTCTGCTGGGTAGGCTCCAGTATGTCGAGCAGCCGCTTGTGCGTGCGGATTTCAAACTGCTCGCGCGACTTCTTGTCCACGTGCGGCGAGCGCAGTACGGTCGTCACGCTGCGCGAAGTCGGCAGCGGAATGGGACCGGCCACGCTGGCGCCGGTGCGCTTGGCCGTGTCGACGATCTCCGTCGTCGATTGATCCAGCACACGGTGGTCGTACGCCTTCAGGCGAATGCGAATGCGTTCTCTTAGCGCCATTTTGAACCTATTCGAGAATTTCGGTCACGGTCCCGGCGCCCACCGTGCGTCCGCCTTCGCGGATGGCGAACCGCAACCCCTTGTCCATGGCGATGGGCGTGATCAGATCGATCACCAGGTTCACGTGGTCGCCCGGCA
>Ga0302325_10008908_pt1 | contig 22021 bp, 17 predicted proteins | sample Palsa_T0_2_FD_201948 | JGI IMG/M metagenome (GOLD analysis project Ga0302325, IMG submission 201948) | Peat permafrost microbial communities from Stordalen Mire near Abisko, Sweden - Palsa_T0_2 | ecosystem: Environmental > Terrestrial > Soil > Palsa > Peat permafrost | place: Sweden: Abisko...
CCTGGTCGGCGACGGGCCCTTCCAGGTCGGCGACGGGCGGCCGGCGCCAGGGGGCGCCAGGCGGCGCCAGGCGGCGAGCATGCGGCCCTGGTTCAAAGATCCGTCAGCTGACCGATGTCTCTCACTGCAATTTGCAGCACTATTTTTTCTGCAACAAGCAGCGGGTGTTTCGGGCCGTGTCGCTCGGGTCGGCCGTCCAACCGGGCTCTGCCTGTGCCGCGTTCGGACCTGTGCCGCGTCCGGCTCTCCCCAGGGGATCGGCCGCGGTGACCGAGACCCGTAACGAGCCTCGCAAGAGGCCCCCGCAAAGCCCCCGCAGCAAGACCCGCAAAAGCCCGTCACCAGGGACCCCGCGCCCGTTCAGGCCCGGACGCCCCTGTGGACCATGAGGAAGAGAGCAACCGGCGATGATACGTAGGTTCACGCGGGCCGCCCGGATCGTGGAGATAATCGGTGCCGCGGCCGCCGTGGCCGTCTTGGCGATCCTGCTCGTGCCCAGGCTTACCGGCGGCGGAGACGCCGCCGCGTCGCAGGTCATCGAGCAGCCAGACCTGGACGTCGCGGTGGTGCCCGCGGTCGATTCTGCCGGTTTCTTCGTTGCCCTGCACGAAGGCCTGTTCGCGGCGCACGGCCTGCACGTCACCTTCAAGCCGGCGATCAGTTCCGAGACGGTCATCGACGCGCAGGCGCTCGACGAGCCGAGCGACCGGATCGACATCTCCTGCGGCAACTACGTCAGCTACCTCCAGGCGCAGCAGAACTACAACCGGGGCCAGCGGTCTTCCTCGATCAGCGATCCCATGGTCGCTGCCGACCTGCAGATTTTCGCCGAGGGCTCGGTGATGGAACCGGGCACTCAGGGCCTTTACGTGATGCCAGGCTCGCGCATCTCGACGCTGGCCGGCCTGGAAGGCAAGACCGTCGGCGTCAACGCGCCGGGGAACATCCTGTACCTGCTGGTCGCCTCGGTGCTGGCCAATCACGGGCTGCGCGTGTCCGGAGTGCATTTCGCGTACTACCCGCTACCGATGATGGCCGGGGCGCTCAAGGCCGGGAAGATCGCGGCGGCGGTGCTGCCCGAGCCGTTCGGGACCCAGGCTGAGCAGTCGATGGGCGTCACCCTGATCGCCGACCTGGACCAGGGCGCCACCGCCGCGTTCCCGGTGCAGGGCTGCGCCGTCACCCGGCAGTGGGCCGCGGCGCACCCGGTGACGCTGGCGGCCTTCCGCGCCGCGTTCGAGCAGGGCCAGCAGATCGCGGACGCCAACCGGTCCATCGTGGAGCAGTCGATGGAGGCGCTGAAGGCGCCGCTCGGGGTCTCCAGGGTGACCGCGGCGATGATGGCGCTGGACAGCTATCCGGTCGGGCCGGTCGACGCGGTACGCATCCAGCGGGTCGCCGACGTGATGCGGGAGTTCCTCGGCTTCCCCGCCTTCAACGCGACATCGATGATCGGCGGCTGACCGTCTCGTCCCGCTGGTCACGGCCGATCGGCGCGTTCGCGTTCGCGTTGGCCGGCGTGGCGCCCGGGCGAAACGCGCTGTGTCGGGCAGAATGCAACAAGGCCCCCTCCATGTATGAGATGGAGGGGGCCTTGTCTAGCCCGCCGTCCCAGATCGGCCAGTTGCCCGGCCTCCCCGGCGCTGCGCGCCGCCCGCCGGGGCCAGACTCCCGTTCGATGTACCGGCTTCCCGGTCCATTCTACGTTTCCGAGGTTGCCCTCAGATGGTGCCCGTTTCCGGCGGTGAAAGCATTTCTACTGCCTCCGGGAGTCTCCCGCAAGGGTCTGCCGCAATTCATTTTCAGTTTTTCCTTTATCCACACGATGTCCACAGGACAAAGGCACTTATTCGCCCGTCACGGCGGTTATCCACCGGCTTATGCACAAGACATCCACAGGTAACCAGATGTAACTCGGCAAGTACAATTATGCTATAGCTGCATGTAAGCGATCAGTCTTTTGCTGACCACTTTACGTAATCAGAAGATGTCCCGAATTGCCACTTTGACGTGGGTGAAAGGGCTAAGGGACGATGCAGGTGAGGGTAATCGTGGTGGTGTGCCGTGAGGTGACGGCAACGGAGAGCGGCTGGGAGCACGGGGTCTGGTGACTGGTGCCGTTGCTGACATCGACGATGAAAGGCGAGCTGCCAGAAACGTCGTAGGTCCCGGCCGGGAGCGTGACCGAAAAGGTACCTGAACTGCCCGCCCGCGCGGTGACCGGACGTCGGCCGCTGGCGGTGAACCGGACCGTTCCCGGGATCGGCCGCTCGCCTGGCTGCTGTCCGCCCGGGCCGATCGGGCCGCCTTCGATTCCGAACTTGCCTGCGACAAAGCCGCTGGGGGATGCAGGCGGATGAGCGGGCGGGTCGGCGGCCGCGCACGCGGCCGTCAGCATCAGGGCCAAAACAGCGATGATGGCCTGCAGTCGCTTCTTCATGTGCTCCCCGCTCGCTCAGTTGCGCCTTGGACGCGCCCGCCGGGCCGCGCGTTCCCGTGCACCGGAGTTGCCCGCAAATGACCGCTTAGGTCTTTCTTCATCGGCGTCAAGCACGGCCAGCGAACGGGCCAGGCGCCGCTCGTTGGCTAGACCTCTTCCCCGGCCGGCGCTGCGGGGGCGCCGCGCCGGAAGAGCAGGGCCGCGAGCACGGACCCGCCGGCGAACATTCCGGCGGCCCACCAGAACGCGGTGGTGTAGCTGTGCACCTGGGCCAGTTCGGCGAGCGCGGGTGCCGGGTGGCCGCCGGTCATCAGAGCAGGGCTGAGGTGGCTGGCCAGGTAGCTGGCGGCGGCGCTGGCCGCCATGGTGTTGAGCAGCGAGGTGCCGATGGAACCGCCGACCTGCTGGCCGGTGTTGACCATGGCCGACGCGGCGCCCGCGTCCGACGACGCCACGCCGGCCGTCCCGGTGTTCATCGACGGCGACATCACGAAGCCGAGGCCGGTCGAGGCGAGCAGCAGCGCCGGCAGGACATCCGCGGCGTAGCTGGAGTGGACCCCGATCCGGGTCAGCCAGGCCAGCCCGGCGGCGGCGGCGAGCATGCCCGGTGCCACCAGCCACCTGGGGCCGATGCGGGGCAGCAGCACGATGTTGGCCAGGTTGGCGCCGACGATGATCGCGCCGACCATGGGCAGGAAGGCGACGCCGGCCATGACCGGGCTGAAGCCCAGGGTTTCCTGCAGGTAGTAGGTGAGGAACAGGAAGATGCCGAACATGCCGGCGCCGGTGACGAGGATCGACAGATAGGCGGCGGCCCGGTTGCGGTCCAGGACGATCCGCGGTGGCAGCAGCGGCTGGCGGGCCCGCGTCTCGATGAAGCCGAATGCTGCGAGCAATACCGCGCCCGCGGCGAGGAAGCCCCACGTCGACGGCGCGTGCCAGCCGTCACTGGCCGCGTTGGAGCAGCCGTAGACGATGCCGAACATCCCGCCGACCTCCGCCACGAGGCCCGGCAGGTCCAGCCGCGGCCGCCGCCCGGCCGGCTGCCTGCGCAGCAGCGCGACGGCCCCGGCGCCCGCGATCGCGGCGAAGACGAGGTTGACGTACAGGCACCAGCGCCAGGTCAGGTACTCGGTCAGCAGCCCGCCGAGCAGCAGGCCGACGGCTCCGCCGGCGCCCGCGATGGCGCCGAAGACGCCGAAGGCCTTGCCCCGGTCCCTGCTGCCTTCGAACGTGGTGGTCAGCAGCGACAGCGCGGCCGGGGCGAGCAGTGCGCCGAAGGCGCCCTGGCTGGCGCGGGCGGCCACGAGCATGCCGAAGCTGCCGGCCGCGCCGCCGACGGCGGATGCGGCGGCGAAACCGATCAGGCCGGCGATGAAGGTTGCCTTGCGGCCGATCAGGTCGGTGAGCCGGCCGCCGAGCAGCAGCAGGCTGCCGAAGGCGAGGGCATAGGCGGTGACCACCCACTGCCGTTCGATGTTGGAGAAGTGCAAGGCCAGCTGGGCTGAGGGCAGGGCGATGTTCACGATCGTGGCGTCGAGCACGACCATCAGCTGGGCCAGCGCGACGACGGCCAGGATCAGCCAGCGCCTGGGGTCCGCGCCGGTCGCAGCTGGCTCCGGGGCCGGTCCCCGCGCCGGGCCGGGGATGCCCTCCGGCGGAGTTGGGTTCGTTGCTACGGCTGGTGTGCTAGGAGCGGAGGTGTTGCTCATCGTGCTGGATCCCTTCGGGTCCGTTGAACTGTTTTCTGCACTCTAACGCAAATTTGCAGTACATAGCAATGTTGCTATCTGATGTATACTTGCCGCATGGCGCAAGCGGGACTGAGAGAGCGCAGCAAGGCACGCCGCCGGGCGGCGATCATCCGTGCTGCTTACGAGCTGTTCGCCGAGCGCGGCTACGACGCGACCACGATCGCCGACATCGCCGAGGCGGCCGAGGTCTCGCCGCGGACGGTCGCGATGTACTTCCCGGCCAAGCAGGACATCGCGCTATCCCGGTTCAGCGACGGGGTGGCCGGCCTGACCGACGCGATACGCGACCGGCGGCCTGGCGAGGCGGTTCACGATGCCTTCGGCCGCTGGCTGCTGACCAGCTTGGCCGAACCAGAAGAGCGCGAACTCTACCGGCTCGCGCGCCGCATGTTCGCGGCCAATCCCGACCTCGGGGCCCTGCGCACCGCGCGGATGGCCGCCGCGGTGCGGGCAGGCGCGGCCATGATCGCGGCCGATACCGGCAGCGCCCCCGACGCCATCGCGCCCCGGCTGGCGGCGGCCGCCGCCGCCGCGGTCGCGATGGAGGTCATCGACACCGAGCCGGGCGCAGCACGCGAGCAGGCGGTCGCCGCCGCGATGCGCTTCCTCGAGGCCGGGACCGCGGCGCTCTGATCGCGGGCCGACCACGCGGCCGTCCTCTGGGCTAGCCGGGATGGGGGCCGCCTGGCATTGCCGCTAGTCGAACTCGGTCGGCAGGGATGGATCGCGATGGTGTGCCAGCGCTCGGTCGAGCTGTCGGTGATTGACGCGGCCCAGGGACAGCGGCGGCAGTTTGCCCAGGCCGAACCAGCCGACCTCGAGCGTCTCAAGCGCCGCTGGCGGCTGCACGGCGCCGTCGCGGCGGCAGAGGAAAAACAGCTTGTAGACATGCACCGGCAGGGGCGGCGGATGGCCCTGGAGTTCACGATCCCAGCAGGCGATCAGCTTCACCGCCGAGCTGTGATACCCGGTTTCCTCCAGGATCTCCCGGGTGACCGCGGCTGAGGGCGTGTCGCCGGGATCGGCCCAGCCGCCTGGCAGCGACCACCGGCCGTCGGTCTTCTCGCGCATCAGCAGCACGCGTTCGTGATCGTCGAAGATCGCGCCGCGGACATCGATCTTCGGCGTGGCGTAGCCGGAATCGCGGCCGAGCTCGACCACGAGTTCCTCGGTCGGCCGCCCGCTGAGCACCGAGAACAGCTCGGCGGCCAGCCGGCTCATCTGCCGGTACCGGTCCAGGTCGTACTCATCGGCGCCGTACGTCAGCCCGTCTTGCGCGAGCGCAGCAAGCTTAATCGCGATCCGGCGCACCGCGTCGGCAGCTGTCGTGGCCACCCCGGCATTATCGCCTCTGCCGACACCGTGGCCAGGACCGCCTCGCCGGTCAGGGCGCGATCCGCGCTAGCTGTCCGGATCTGATGGCGGCCGCCGTTCGAGCGCGGCCAGCCGGAGTTCGAGCTGGTCAACCCGGTGCCGAAGGATCTCAAGCTGGGCCTCATCGGCAAGCCGGCGCTGCGCGGTGCGGCGCAGTCGCGGGGAGGCCTCGGCGCGGGCGGCGACCACCGCGAGCGGCACCAGCCGCTGCGGCCCGTGCGGCCCGTCGACGAGCCGGGACGGGATCTCCCCGGTGCGGTACCAGTTGCGCAGGACGGCACGGGAGGCACCGGTGTCGGCGGCCGCCCGTTCCAGCGTCACCCAGTCCGAGCCCTCGAGCTGGGCCGTCAGGTCGAGTTCGAGTTCCCAGTCGTCGAGCCGGTCCTCCCAGTCCGCCACTCCGTAATCCTTTCACCTCGGCCAAACCTCGCATCCCTATTAATAGCATGGTATTGACAGGGTTTCGAGCATGCTGCACGGTGGTCTCATGTTTGAGCGATTCACTAACCGCGCCCGGCACGTCGTCGTTCTCGCCCAAGAGGAAGCCCGGCGACTGCACCACAACTACATCGGCACCGAGCACGTGCTGCTCGGGCTCCTCGGTGAGCCCGAGGGAATTGCGGCCCGCGCCCTCGAGGGCTTCGGCATGTCGCTCGAGGGCACCCGCGAAGAGGTCAAGGCCATCGTGGGCGTCGGGACCGGGAAAGCCACCGGGCATATCCCGTTCACCCCGCGCGCCAAGAAGACCCTGGAGTACGCGCTCCGCGAGGCCCTGCAACTGCACCACAACTACATCGGCACCGAGCACATTCTGCTCGGCGTGATCCGGGAAGCCGACGGCGTCGGCGCCAAGGTCCTGCGGGAGCACTCCGCCGACCTCGCGCCGGTCCGGATGGCCGTGCTCGACCTGCTGGTGCCCGGGGTGCCGGCCGGGGGGCCCCGGGGCCGCCGCTGGCTGCGCCGATTCGCCGCAGCCGGTCCCGGCGAGGCATCCGAGCCGGGGGAGCAGGCGGAGCTGCGCACCACGCCGGCCGCCGACACCAGCCTGAGCGAAGCCGCCCGGCTGGCCGGATCGCAGCCGATCGGCTCGCACCATCTGCTGCTGGCCGCCCTAGGCGACCCCGATACCGCCGCGGCCCGGGCCCTCGCCGCTCTCGGCGTGGACCTGGACCAGGCCAAAGAAGCCCTCCGCACCGCCGACGTCACCGGCACCAGCGACGAGCAGCCGGAAGAGGCAGGCCGGCGCCAGATGCTGATCCGCGTGACCGACAACCAGCTCACGATCGAGGCCACCGACCCGGTGATCGTCGGCCTGGGCCGCGCCGCGCTCGCTGCCCTCGGCGAAAAGGCGAGCCCGGCTGGCACCCTTCGCGGCGACCTCCCCGAAAGCGCCAGCCTCGCCAACGTCTGGCAGGCGCTCCATGACAGCCTCGGGGTCATCCAGCGCCGCGCGACGTTGCCCGCGGAGTCTGAGGGTCACCCTGACCAGCCAGGAACCGAGGCCGCTTAGTGGTCCTCGGCCTCACCCGGTCGCAGATCCTGGCGTTCCGGCGTCAGGCCGGCGGCCTCGACGAGCGGCTGGCGCACGGGCCGGACTCCCTTCGCCGCGCCGCCTGGGCCGGGCTGCAGGACAGCATGCCCCGGGCCGCGCTGCTGTCGATTCACGCGCGGGTCGAGGGGGCCGGGCCAGCCACGTGGGAGGACCCTTCGCTGGTCCAGCTCTGGGGCCCGCGGTACAACGTCTTCGTGGTCGCCGCGTGCGACCTCGCCGTCTTCTCGCTGGGGACGCTGCCCGACGATGCCAGGGGCCGCGGGCGGGCGGAGGACCTCGCCGCCCGCCTGCACGCCGCCTTCGGCGGCGCCCGGGTGAGCAACGCAGAGGCGGGCCGCGCGCTCGGCGTGCACCCCAACAGTCTGCGGTACGCGGCCGCGACCGGCACGGTCGTTATCCGGTGGGATGGCGCTCGGCAGGCGGCCGTCTGGACCGTGCCGCCCCCGGAAACCCGCCCCCGCGACGCCCGCCTGGAACTCGCGCGCCGGTACCTGCACATCTACGGCCCCGCCACGCCCGCGGCGTTTGCCCGGTGGGCGGGGATCGGCCGGCGGTACGGCGCCGAGGCGTTCGAGGTGCTCGGCCCGTCGCTGACGCCGGTGCAGACACCGGCCGGCGACGCCTGGATCCTCAGCCACGACGAGGCGGCCTTCCGCGCCGCCCCGGGACCCGCGGCCCCCGCGCGGCTGCTCCCGAGCGGCGACGCCTACTTCCTCCTGCAGGGCGCCGACCGCGACCTCCTGGTCCCGGACCCCGACCAGCGTCGCGCGCTGTGGACCCCGCGCGTCTGGCCCGGCGCCCTCCTCCTCGCGGGAGAGATCGCCGGCACGTGGCGGCGCGCCGGCACCGTCCTGACCGTCCAGCCCTGGCGCCCGCTCTCGCCCGCCGAACGCGACGCGGTCATAGCCGAAGCGGAGACCCTGCCGCTGCCCGGCCAGGGGCGCCCGATCGCCGTCCGCTGGGACAACTGAAATTCAAGATCATCATGCCGAACGGCACTACCGCGTGCCCCCAGCCAACCGCCTGCCTCAGTCCTCTGGCCAGCCCAGCAGCCGCCGGGCCGCCGCGTCGATGTCCGCTTCGGACAACAGCACGTGCTGGGCGGCGTCGCCGAGCGGGATGAAGCTGTCGGCCGAGGTGACCCTGGCTATCGTTCCGCGGTATCCGGCGTCGGTGAGCTCGGCGATGACCCCCTCGGACACGCCGCCGGATCGGCGGGTTTCGTCGACGATCAGGACGCGGCCGGTCAGTTCGGCCTCGGTAAGCAGTTGCTCGGTCGGCAGCGGGGCGAGCCAGCGCAGATCGAGGACGCGTACGCCCGCCCCGGCCGCGGCGAGCCGCCGGGCCACCCGCAGCGACATCGGAACCCCGTTCCCGAAGGTGACCAGGGTCAGGTCGGTGCCGCGGCCGTAGCTGCGGCCGCGGCCGATCGGTACGTGCTCCTGCGCCCAGCGTTCCGGCCCGGAGTAGGGCGACAGCCAGGCGCCATCGCCCGGCTGGTGCAGGTCGCGGGTGTGGTAGAGCGCGATCGGCTCCAGGAAGACGCAGACGGTGCCGTCGACCTGCGCGGCGGCCAGGCAGCTGCGTAGCATGGGCGCCGCGTCGCTGGCGCGAGCCGGCACGGCCACCACCAGGCCGGGAATGTCGCGCAGGACGCTGACGGCATTGTCGTTATGAAAATGTCCTCCGAAGCCCTTCTGGTACGCCAGACCCGCCACCCGCACCACCATCGGGTTGCGGTACTGGCCGGAGGAGAAGAACTGCAGGCTCGCCGCCTCGCCGCGGAGCTGGTCCTCGGCGTTATGGAGGTACGCGAGGTACTGGATTTCCGGTACCGGGAGCAGGCCGCTGACGCCCGCGCCGAGGCCGAGCCCGAGGATCGCCTGCTCATCGAGCAGGGTGTCGAAGACCCGGCCGACGCCGAACCGCCTGGCCAGACCCCGGGTCACCCCGTAGACGCCGCCTTTGCGGCCGACGTCCTCGCCGAACACCAGCAGCTCGGGGTAGGCCGCGAGCGCATCGGCGAGGCTGCGGTTAATGGTGTCCGCCAGGGTCAGCGGCCCGGCGGTTTCCGGCAACCGCGCGCCCGCGCGGGCCGAGGGCGGCCCGGCGGTTTCCGGCCGCCTGTCGCCGAAGGCGCCCTCGCGGGCGGACGGCGGCCCAGCGGTGGCGGCCCGGCGCGCGACCTGATCGGGATGGCGCGGCGCGAGCGGGCCGGTCACTTCGGCGCGGCTGGCCAGGCGGCGGTGCGTCACGGCCTCGTCGGCGATCATCCGGACCTGGTCGCGGATCGCTTCGTACCGGCTGATGACCTGCTCCGGGCTGACCAGGCCGGCCGCCACGATCAGGCGTGCGGTCCCGAGCAGCGGGTCGCGGGCGTAGTCCGCCGCTATCTGGGCCTGGCTTCGGTAGCTGACCTCCGCGTCGCTGCCTGCGTGGCCCAGGAAACGCACGAGTCGCAGGTGCAAGAACGCGGGGGAGCGGCTGGCGCGGACGTAGGCGGCGGCTTCGGTCGCGGTGTCGACGCACGCCGCCGGGTCGCTGCCGTCCGCGCTGAAGTAGCGGAGCGCCGGACGCCCCGAGTGGGCCGCGGCGACCCAGCCGTCCGGGGTGCGGACGCTGATCCCCAGGCCGTTGTCCTCGCAGACCAGCAGCAGCGGCATCGGCAGCCCCTGATAGGCCGTGCGGCAGGCGGCATTGATCGCGCCGGTCGCGGTGGAGTGACTCGCGGAGGCGTCCCCGAAGCTCGCCACCGTGATGGCGTCCGCCGGCCACTGCGACGGAACGCCCAGCTTGGCGGTCCGCCCGATCGAGAACGCGATCCCGACGGCCCGCGGCAGGTGCGACGCGATCGTGGACGTCTGCGGGATGACGGCCAGGTCGTGGTGCCCGAAGACCTTGTGACGGCCGCCGGCGATCGGCTCGTCGCTGGCGCCGACCAGCCCGAGCAGGACGTCCCGCAGCGGCTCGGAACCTGGCACCTGCGCGGCCCGGGCCAGGTAGAAGGCGCCGGAACGGTAATGCAGCAACGCGGGATCGGACGGCCGCAGCGCCGCCCCGACCGCCGCGTCCGCCTCGTGCCCGGCCGAACCGATCGTGTAGAAGCCGTGCCCCTCGGCGCGCAGGTACCGCGCCGCCAGGTCCAGGTGTCGGCTGCCGGCCTGGGCGTCGAACAGCGCGACGGCCTGTTCACCGGTCAGCCTGTGGCCGCCCGTCCTGTCTGTTGCCGCGGCCGTCCCGTCGCCTGACAGGTCCCGCCCGGCCGGCAGGTCGCGCACGGCCGACAGGAACCGCCGGTCGAGTTCTTCTTCTGGAGTGGTCTCTGGCACCTGTCGTTCCTGCTCGGGTCAGTCGGTGGCACCCACTCTCGCAACTTACCTAACGACCAAGCCTCCCTCTCCCGAACCGACGGCGGCGCGTGCCCTCAAGACCGGTTCCTCGGACCCCGCGCCCAGCTGGCATCCTCTCCCAGAACCAAGCCCCGCGCTCAGCTGGCATCCTCTCCCGGGACCTATCTGCCGTCACACCGAAAACATCAGTATTTTTGTTCGATTATTGCCACAGATAAGGCTGTTTAACTTGAAACGGGCATCGAAATTCGCTATTATGTTTGATGAATTAGAAGTCTACTCTTCGGAACGGACGGTGGCGCGTGACCTCAGAAGCGGCCTCGCCAGACCCCGGGCGGGATGACCCTGCCCGGCGCGCTGGCGGGCCGCGCGACTCTAGGCAGGATGGCGGCAGCGCGCCGGATTCCGCGCGGGACGTGCCTGGTGAGGGCTGGCGGGAAGTGCCTTGCTCCGATGACTGGCTGACCGAGCAGGAGTGGGCGGAGTGGGCGGCTTCCCGGCAGGCCAGGGAAGAGGAGCCGCCCGAGGATGACGAAGAGCCCGACCCGGAAGACCCAGCGCTCCCCGCCGAGGCGGACCTCGACGCGATAGCGGCGGAATGCCGCGAGATGGCCGCGGAACAGGCTGAAGCCGCCGCGAACGCGGCGCGGCTGGGTACCACCGGGGCGCTGGCGGCGATCGGCGCCATGCTGGGCCGCCGCGGCCCCGGGCAGCCCGGCTCCGCATACCGGTTCCCCGGCACGTACACCGGTCCGGCCGGCGGATTCGCGACTGGCCAGCCGCTGGATATCGCTCCCGGCGGTTCGGGGCTGCTAGGCCACGCCGAGTACGCCGCCGGGAACGACGACCGATTCACCGGATCCTCCGACGACGAATTGCTCGGCGTGATCTGCGGCCTGGACCGGGTCGAGGCGACCGCGGCCTCCCTCAAGCACGCCGCGGTCGCCGAACTGATTCGGCGCCGCCCGGACCGCGACTGCGCTCCGCAGGGACCGGCCCAGATGCCGGAAGCATGGGACGAAAGCATCGTCGCCGAGTTGTCCTACGCCCTGGCCGAGACCCGGAATGCCGCGGAAACGATGCTAGAACGGGCCTGGGATTTGGAGGTAAAGCTCCCCGGTACCAAGGCGGCGTTCCGGTCCGGCGTGCTGCGCCAGTCCAAAGCCGAGGTCATCTCCCGCGCCACCACCGTCCTGGACCCGGACGAGGCCCGCGCGGCCGAAGCGCTAGTGCTGGGCCGGGCGGGCAGGCTGAGCCCGAGCGGACTTCGGGCCGCGATCGCCCGTGCCGTCGTCGAGGTCGCCCCCGAAAAGGCGAAAAAGCGGCGCGAGCAAGGCGAGAAGGATGCCCGGGTGGAGCGGTGGCCTGAAGACTCCGGGAATGCGTCGCTCGCAGGCCGGGAACTGCCGCCCGCCGACGTCCTGGCCGCCGACCAGCGCATTACCTGGTGGGCGATGCGGTTGCGCGAGGCGGGCCTGGAGGGGGATATGGACCAACTCCGTGCCCGGGCTTATCTCGACATCTTGCTCGATAAAGACTCGCGGCCAATCCGCCCTGAGAATGGGAACAGCGGCGGCAGCCCGGACGGCGGTAACGGCCCGGACAGCGGCGGCGGTGACGGCCCGGGCGGTCCAGGAGATGGCGGGCCGGGCCCGTCGGCCCCACCGGAGCCCCGGGCACCAGGAACCGGCGTGGTCCCGTCCGGGTACGTCGGCTGCATCAACCTGACCACCCCGCTGACCACCCTGCTCGAGCTGGCCGAGCGGCCTGGCGAGATCCCCGGCATCGGACCAGTCGACCCGGCGCTGGCCCGCGACCTCGCCCACGCCGCCGCCCGGAATCCCAAGACCACTTACTGCGTCACCGTCACCGACCAGCAAGGACACGCTGTCGGTCACGGCTGCGCCCGGCCCGAACCCAGAAACCACAACCGCACCGCGGGACACGAGAGACCCAAGTCGCCGGGCGATCATGATCCGCCCGGAGACCCCGGCAGCGAACCACGGCCAGGATTCACCTTCACGGCCTCAGACCAAGAAGGGCCGCCCGGCGGCTACGGAGTCTGGCGGCTGCGGACCGGTATCCCCGGGCGGCCGGACCTGCTGATCGTGCTTGACCCGATCGCCGTCGACACATGCGACCACCGGTTCGAGGCCCGCGGCCACGACCCGGGCGTCAAGCTCCGCCACCTATCCCAGATCCGGCACGCGACCTGCACCGGGCCGACCTGCCGGCGCCCGTCGGTTACCTGTGACTTCGAGCACAACATCCCTTACGAGACGGGCGGAAGGTCGTGTCTGTGTAATACGGGGCCCAAGTGCCGCCGAGAGCACCGGCTCAAACAAGATCCCCGCTGGAAGGTGGAGCAAATCACCCCCGCGGTCTTCCGCTGGACCACCCCGTCAGGCCGCCGGTACACCACCGAGGCCACGACCTATCCGATCTAGCCGCGGCGGCCTTCCTGCTCGGCTAGGACCTCGGCGAGTTTCCCGCCGAGCAGCTCGCGGACAGCGACGTGCTCGGGGAGGGCCTTGAGGGCGTGTTCGAGCTCGCGCCGGTAGCGCGATAGCTGATAAGTGGTCAGCGCGTGCATTGGGCGCTCGGTCGGCTCGACGGCGACGGCGACGGGGCTGGCGGGGGCTGGTTTGACGGTCATCGGTGGCTGGTCCTTGGTATCTGGCGCTGTGGAGAGCCTTACTGCCGAGTCGTTTGCTTACGAGGCCTGCAGAAGCACGCGCAACTGAGCCAGGCATCGCCCTCGGGTGGGACCGATACTGCCTATCGGCAGCCCGAGCTGATCGGATATCTCGGCGTAGGAGGCCGGCGGGTCGGCCATGAGCAGTTCGAGGAGACGCTGCCAGCGCCGCGGCAGGCTGGACAAGGCGTCACGAACGACCTCAGCGCGCTCGTCGGCGAGGATGCGTTCATCAACCTCTGGCTCAGCGGCGACAACGCCGGTGAGGATCTCATCAACCTGGGTCGGGACCACCCTCTTGCGCGTGGACAGGTTGCGCAGGCACTCGTTCCGTGCTGTCGCGGCTAGCCACGATCCCACCCGGGCGGGGTACTCGATCCGGTCGATGTGCTCGAGCAAGCGCAGCCATGTGGTCTGGGCGACGTCAGCTGCGTCACTTTCTATCAGCTTGAATTCCGCGGTGATAGACCATATGAGCCTGGCGTACTGATCAACCAGGCGCTCCCAGGCCCGCCGATCCCCATCAGCGGCGCCGCGCACCAGTCCCGCGATATCCAGGGTATCAAAGTCTTGCTCACTCACCCTCATCCCACCCTCCTAGGTAAATGCGAACCGGTCATTTCCTTCACGACTCTGTGACGGGGTTGTCGGCAGAGCGCAGTCCTGAGACTTCAGAGCAAGAGTTATATAAGCCCAATTCCTTGTGCGGACGAGAGTGTCATAGCCGCGTGAATATCTATTAGTAAGCTCCCAGTCCGCGCAGGAGCGCCGAAATTGTCTTCCACATAATCTGCAGGTCGAGAACGAACGACCAGTTTTCGACGTACCTCAGGTCGAGTCTTACCGATTCGTCCCAAGACAGATCTGATCGCCCATTTACCTGCCATAGGCCAGTTAGGCCCGGTTTGACGACTAGCCGGCGACGGACATGCTCGGCATATTTTGCTGTCTCATCCGGAAGAGCCGGGCGTGGGCCGACCAACGACATATCGCCGAGCAGGACGTTAATAAGCTGCGGCAGCTCATCGATCGACCAGCGGCGCAGGTGCGCTCCCACCGTGGTGACGCGGGGATCCCGCCGAAGCTTGAACAGAACACCATCTGTCTCATTACTCATCAGCAGCTGCACTCGGCGCTGCTCAGCGTCGACCACCATGGTGCGGAATTTGTAGATCCTGAACGTGCGGCCGTCCTTGCCCACCCTTACCTGGGTAAACAGCGCCGGCCCGCGATCGGAGAGCCGGACGGCCGTGGCGAGGACGGCAAATAGCGGGGCGAGCAGGATCAGTATCACCGCGGCCGCGCATCGATCGAACAGGCCTTTGAGGACCAGCCGGGCGCCGGCCAGCTGGGGGTGATCTACGTGCAGCAGGGTCAGCCCCGCGGCCGGCCTGATCGTCGTCCGCGGACCGGCCACGTCAAGCAACGCGGGCGAGACGCACAGGTCAGTGCCGGTCTTCTCGAGCTCCCAGGCGAGGCCCCTGAGCTTGATGCCGTCCATTTCCGGGCATGCGAGCACCGCGACCGTATTCGCGCCGAAGCTGCGCACGGCGTCCACGACGTCGTCGAGCCCCCCGCACACCGGCACCCCGGCGACCTCGGCGAATTTCGATGGCTGCGCCAGGCAGGTAGCGACTACCGTCAGCCCGTGGTACGGCTCCCGGCGGAGCTCAGTTATCAGGCCGGCCACGGCCGACTCATGGCCCACCGCCACCACGCTGTGCATGCAGCCGCCAGACGTTCGCACTCTATGCAGCTGTTTGCGCATCGCGTACCTGGTTATCAAGTTAAACAGCGTGATGCAGGGAAGGGCGATGAGCAGGTAGCCGCGGGACAATTCGGTGTTGACCGCGTACGAGAAAATCGCCACCACGGCGATGAGGCTCACGCCGGCGCTCAGGATCTTGCGAAATTCGTCCGAGCCGATCCCGATAAAACGGACGTCATACGCCCCGGCGAGCCATAGTGCACCGAGCCAGAGTAGCGGCAGCGCAAGACTCAGCGCTACGTAGGTTCTGGTGACGTCATGGCCAAATCGAAGAAAGGCCGCTGCGAAAACTCCGACGGCAGCGCAGCCGAGGTCGGCAACAGCCGCTTTGCGCAAGTAATCCGTCGTCCAAATAGAAATACGCCTCGTGGCCTGACGGGTGCGCAGACCACGAATGATGGCGCCACCAGACATGCATACCCCCCCGTTGGTGGCGCCATCTATGTGTGACGCCGCCCACGCTCCCACCCAGTACGCCTTGATCTCTCGCATTAGGAGACGCCTAACTAGATCTCCTGGTTTACCAGAGACTCGGCAAAGTCGCGACAACTACTTGGTCACAGCTGGTCCAATAAATCGGGTTTAACGGGCGACCCGGATTTAACGTCCGAATGGGGTTTTGCCGGGGATTACCTTCCTTTCGTGAAAGCTCACGCGAACACGTGAGGCGAAAGGGAAAGGAGTGCAAAAGGCGGACCCAGCGACCCCGCCAGCACCCGGCCGCTGGGTAGGTGACCCGCGCCACGGAGCACCCGGCATCGAACTCGCGTGCAACGTCCGCTCGTCCGCGGCAGTAGCCGAAATCCTGGCGGAGGCCGCACGCGGACCGTTCGTCCGTTCAGCCGTCGGCAGGACACCCTTAGGACGCCCTTAGAACACCCTGGGGTGAGCTCAGGCATCCGTGCCACCAGGGCCAGGGCGCAAAGATCGCCGGCCCGCGATCGAGCGGGGACCGGACCTTTCGGTGCATTTTCGCGAATTCACATTTCCCGCGGGGCGCGCAGAACCGCCGAAAACACCCCGGTGTTGTCCAGAAATATCTCCCGAAAGGGACAGAAATTCCTGCTAGTCTGGAATATCGAAGAACATTAGCCGATTAGCTTAATTTACTGTCTCTGTGTTATATTTCGTATTCAGGAAATCAAGCGAAGTTTTCGCGGGGGCCAATGCTTCAGGAAGCCGAGACTTTCTCGGCCTGAGTCGCTTCGACCGCTTGAAATCGCCATATTTTCGGCGTGAGGAACGCATATGCGGCCAAGAACTCTAATAACCATGCTCATTGCCGGGGTGATCGCTGCCGTCATCGGGATCTCCCTCTCGTTCACCGGCCATGCGGCGACTCCGCAAACGTCTGCCGCCTGCTCGACCAGCGCGCTGAAGGGGACCTGCGGCCCGTATGTCGACCCGGCGCTCAACGGCACCACCTCGAACACCTACGTCGACAACAACGTGTGGAGCCCGATCACCGGCACGAAGCAGGCGCTTACCGTGACCTCCCCCGGGACCTGGCACGTGGTCGCCAACATTCCCGCCAAGAACACGTCGGTGGTGTCCTACCCGAGCGTCGGCGGGAACTACGGGCAGACCAACAACACCTCGACCCCGCTGTCGGCCTTCTCCACCATCTACTCCTCGTTCAGCGAGACGATGAACGCGACGAGTAAGACGAGCGCCTGGGCCGCCTACGACATCTGGCTGGGGTCGGGTACCTCGAGCGCCTGGAGCGGTGAGGTCATGATCCAGCAGGACTACGCCAATAACGGTGCCTGCACCTTCGAGGCCACCGCTTCGTTCGGCGGGTCCGGCGGCGTTCCGGTGCAGACCTGGAACCTGTGCCAGTTCGGCGCGGAGCTGGTCTGGAAGCTGCCCTCCAGCGAGCAGGCCGGCAGCGTGGACATCCTGCCCATGCTCAACTGGCTGGTGACCCACGGCTACCTGCCGCAGAACAGCGGCCTGTGGGCGATCGGGTACGGCTGGGAGATCTGCAGCACCGGCGGGGTGAACGAGACCTTCAGCCTTAACAAGTTCACCATCACTACCACCGCGTCTACCGGCAACGCGGCCAGCCGGACCTAGCCCTAGTCCTAGCCCTGGCCGTCCGTGCTGGCGGCTCGCCGACTGCTATCCGCAGCCGGCGGGCCGCCAGCTGGCGTATCGGCCAGCTTCGTGCCGATCCGGGGATCACGGGACGTATCACGACCACCCGGTCCGCGCTCATATGCATGTCGGCGTTTGGCGTGAGGAACCAGGTCAGGAAACGTGATGAAGTAGCTTCACACCAATTTGTCCCGTGTGGCGATCTGAATCATGGAGAGGTAAAGGAGCGAAGATCCACCGTGTATGCGTATGTCATCAACTTGGCTCGTTCACTCGATCGGCGGGCGCATATCACGGCTGAGCTGAAGAAGACCGACCTGGACTACGAGTTCATCACGGCCGTCGACGGGCGTGATCTGGACCTGGACGATCCGGCCATCGTCGATCCTTCCTTCTTCACCACGGTCCGGCTGGTGGCAGGCACGGTCGGGGCCGCCTTGAGTCACCAGACCGCCTACCGGAAAATAATTGCGGCCGGGCTTGATGAAGCACTGGTGCTAGAGGACGACATCGAGTTGCCCGCTGACCTCGAGAACCTGGCCGATGCGGTGGCCGGCCAGCTCGTCGGCGCGGAAGTGGCGCTGCTCAGCTACGCCGGCCGTGAGCCGTGCCGGATGAGCCGAGAAGGCGCGATCAAGCTCCCCTCCGGACGACTGCTCGCACTGCCCGTCGATATTAACGAGTCGCTGGCGAGTGCCAGCGCCTACATAATCACCCGGGAGGCGTGCGAGCGCATGATCAAATGCGCGCCACCCGTGCGGGTAGTCGCTGACGACTGGCGGTTCTTCTACCGAGAAGGCGCACTCGACCGGGTGCGATGTGTCGTGCCCCTGCCAGTTCTCAAGAATGCCACCCTCATATCGACGCTGGGATCTTATTCTCTGGGGAACGGCCTCAGGGCTCGCCTGATCTTGCCGATTATGCACCGCAAGATCCCGCTCTTGCATCAAGTGCTTGGCTATAGACGGCAACGCATTTACCGTCAACGGAGTAGGTCAGAGCTGGTAGACATGCCGTTCATAGAGAAGCCATCCAGGTTGGAATAGGGCAAGTTATTCAGCGGACCTGAAAGCCGCGCCTTCCGTGTGCACCGAGGACATCCAGCACCGTCGGCCCCTTCCTCTCCCTGCCCCTTCCTCTCCTTATCGCGATCGTCGGCCTCTCAGCGCTCGCTCCATGCGCCTGCCCGAATCTTTTCCCTCCGGTTAGTCATCCCGGCCCCCGCGGGGGACGTCGACGGCGCGGAGATCGCCTGGCGCTGGCCCGGCACGATGAGCAGCGACGCGACCACCGTGAGATAAAGGAGGTACGTGGAGGCGTCGGTGAAGCCAACCTCGGTGTATGAGGCCAGCGTGCAGTACGTCAGGAGGAACAGCGCGAGGGCGCGTCGTACGCCGTGGGGCTGGAAGAAGGCGTTCGCGAACAGCCACGCCAGCATCACGGCGCAGACAACTACCCCGAAGAGCCCTTCCATCTGATACGAGGCCAGCCAGTTGCTGTCGATGGGGAGGCCCTTGATGCCTGCGCTGGACAAGCCGAATCCGAAGATCTCCTGGAATCTGGTCCGCGGCTCGTCGAGCACGAGGGCCCAGAAATTCGTCCGGCCGCTCAAGCTGGCCAGCCCTTGTGCGTTCTCGCCGCGGGCCAGCCAGGTGGTCAGCACGCCGGCCGCCGAAATGATCCCGATAGAGGTGGCGGCCGCGGCCACGGCGAAGAACTTCCGCACCCGCGCGTTGACGGTGAACAGGCTCAGGCCAGCAACTACGATGCCCGCCACCACGGCCGCCAGCGCGGTCCTGGTGTGGGTGAGCAGGAGGATAGCCGCGGCGACCGTGCTGCCTGCCAGGGTGGCACGCCCGCTCAGCAGGCGGCCGAGCCAGAGCACCACCATCACCCCAGCCGCCACCGCTGCGTACTGGGCCACCTGGGTGGGCACCATGGGCCAGATCACCCCGGAGAGCCTGCCTTCCGCGGAGACGTTGTCCTGGGCGGCGAGGGCGTGACCCGGGACGATCAGCAGGCCGACCAGCACCGACCCGAGCGCCACGAGCAGGCAGCGAAGATGACACCAAAGCAGCAGCATGTCGTCTCGGCCCCACCACGGCGTCAGCAGCCAGAGCACGGCCACAAACTCGGCGAGCCGGAAGCTCAGGTACACGGTGCCCAGGTCCCGTGCTGACGTGCAGACGATCGCCGTATCCACCAAGAGCAGGGACACGACGCAGAGAAACACGTTCGGGCGCAGCCTGACCTTGGGGTTCACGGTCAGTGCCACCAGCAGCGCCAGCGGCAGGGCCCCCTGCGCGAGCCCCGTTCCGACGAAGGACGGGATGGGCAGGATGGACCCGGGGACGAAGGTCAGGGTGTTGAAGTAGAGCAGCGCCCACGCGGCACCGACCCGGCGCCGGATCGAGCGATCCCGGGCCTGCGCCGGGCTCAGCGACGCGACCCGGGGACGGCGCCGGAATACGATGACGGACTTCAGCTTACGACCCTTCGAGTGGCCCGATCGGCCTGGCCACAACCAGGCGGGTACGGGGACGGTGTCCGACTCGAGCAGCGCCTGCCGCAGCTGCCACCAGGAAACCAGCGTGCCGGCCCACGATCCGGCGGCGGTAAAACGCATCGTGCCGAGGGTGCCTCCGGTCAGGGCTCCGATGAGGGCGCAGGCGACGATGAGGACCCCGGTGATGATGGTGGCGCGCAGGCTGCGGCGCGCGGCACCCAGCGCTAGCATGCCCATGCCCGCGCCGATAGTGGCGCAGGTGCTCATGACGTAAATGGTCGCTGGCAGCACCAGCGGGTAGACCGGTCGCCAGATGTTGCCCAGCATCAGGTGCCCGAGCCCCCGGGGCAGTGCCACCAGCAGCGCCACTCCCCACGCCAGTCCCAGCAGGGTGAGCCCGGCGCTGACGGCCGCGCAGAAGACCGGCAGATGCCGCGGCGACCGGCGCAGGAGCTGGGCCGCCTCCGGAATCGCGATCAGGCTCATCCCGAAGAAGATCACCATAAAGGGACCCATCAGCGTGCGGGCCGCCTGGATATAGCCGACCGCGGCGATGCCCAGAATGTAGGAGACAGCGTAGGTCCGCAGCTGCTCGGCGGCGTTGCCGCCACTGTTCACCGCCAGATAGCGGGGCCCGATATCTCGGTGCCGCCACAGCCATTCCCACACGCCCGCCAGGCTGGGCAGGACCCGTGCCTGCAGCGAGAAGATGGCGGCCCCGACGACCGCCGCCCCGCCCCACGCGAGGACGAACGAGAACACGTCCCCGTGGCCGCTCGCGTGCAGCAACGCCAGCGAGGGAAACAGGATCACCGCCCAGACCGTGTCGTTGATGAACGCGTGGTGGCCGCGTCCCAGCGCGAAAAACGCGTACCGCCAGCTGTCCTGCAGCAACAGTCCAGGCAGCGTCAGGCCGAGGGCGAGAAAGGCCCGCCCGGTGGTGCCGCCGAGCAGCAGTCCTGCCGCCAGCGCGCAGGTTCCGGTGACCAAGCCCATGGCCAGCGCCGTGCCCGCGCAGCTGGCCGCGGCGCGGCGCCAGGTCGGCAGGTCCGTGCCGCTGAACCTGATCAAGATAGGGTCGATGGCCAGCCCCCGCGACGCGTTGATCGCGAACCCGTACGTCACATAGGCCAGGCTGAAGGCGCCGAATTGCATGGCGCCCAGCGTGCGGACGACGTAAATGCTCAGGAGGAAGTTCGTCAGGCTGGACATGGCCTGATCCGCGACACCCCAGGACAGGCGGCGGCTCGCCTGGCGCACCAGACCCCAGGACACTGCCGTCAGGATCCTCCGCGGCGCTACGACCACCAGCCGGGCCCTTGCGCTATCTCGACTGCCATCTTCCTCCCAGCCTGGGGTTCGGGGCGCGTCGCCACGAAGGTCTTGCGATAAGGAGATCCGCGGCGATGCGGGCGTGATACATGCCGGCCGGAGAGTGGTCAGCAAGCCCGGTACTCGACCAGCGCCTTGGCCAGCGCCGCCCACTGGTAGGCGATCTGGTACGGCCAGTTGTCCCACGGCAGTGCTGCGGTGACCGCGTAAATGGAGCCGCTGAAACAGCGCCCCATGATGATGCGGGCGCGAGTATCCTGCCCTCTGGTCGCCACCAGGACGACCGATGTCCAGTGGTATCGCGCGGCGAGCTGGCCGACGAACTCCGCTTCGCCGCGGGTGGTGCCGGGGTCCGGGTCAAAGCAGATGAGCTTCACGCCCGCTGTCGCGGCTGGGCAGGGACCTCCGTAGCCCTGCCAGCCGCGCGAGACCACCAGCACCGGCGCCCGGTGCTGCCGGGCCAGCCGCAGCGCCACGGGCAGGCGGTTACCCGGGCCGGCCAGCATCACGATCGCGCTGACCCCGGCCGGCATTCCTTGCGCAGGCCACACGAATAGCCGCGCGGTCACCACCCCGAACGCCAGCGCCACCGCCACCGTGGCCGCCAATAGCCGTCGCCTCACGCGCGAGGGCCTGCCTCGCCCGTCCGCGGCACCGGGCCGATGTCTCACCCCCAAATATCACGCAGCACGTTGAACACGACACGCGAGCCAAGACTGTCCAGCTTGACCGGCAGCTCGGTCAGGTCCGCCAGATTTTCCCGCACGGCGTGCTGCCGCTCGACCGGGCAGATAACGAGCACGAAGCCGCCACCCCCGGCGCCGGTCAGCTTGGCGCCCAGCGCGCCGGCGTCGAGCGCCCGGGACACCGCACGGTCGATCCGGTCATTGGATACCCCCGACGCGAGCTTCCGCTTGGCTTCCCAGCTCTCGCGCATGGCCGGCCCGATCACGTCCACGTCACCGGCGCGGAGCCGGTCGACGGCGAAACCGGCGAGGTCACGGAGGAGGTCAAGCAGGGGGCGGGTGGTCGCGATGTTCGCGTTCTGCTCGGCCAGGATCGAATCCGCGTTCCGGGTCGTGCCGGTATAGAAGAGCATGATCTGCCGCTGCAACCCGCGGCGCTCGGCGCCAGACAGCACAACTTCCTCGGT
>Ga0302325_10008909_pt1 | contig 22019 bp, 20 predicted proteins | sample Palsa_T0_2_FD_201948 | JGI IMG/M metagenome (GOLD analysis project Ga0302325, IMG submission 201948) | Peat permafrost microbial communities from Stordalen Mire near Abisko, Sweden - Palsa_T0_2 | ecosystem: Environmental > Terrestrial > Soil > Palsa > Peat permafrost | place: Sweden: Abisko...
GAGGAGGCACTCGAAGCTTACCAGCGTGCAGCCGATCTGCACCCGCAAGAGGTAGGCCTGCGCATCTCGGTCGGACACGTGCAAAAGACCCTCGGCCGACGTCACGACAGCGAGGCCTCCTACAAGCACGCACTGCGGATGGATCCGGGCCGAGCCGAGGCCTGGTGGAGTCTGGCCGACCTCAAGAACTACTCCTTCAGCGATGCCGAGGTCATCACCATGCAGCAGCTGCTGGCAAGCGATGCGCGTGGGCGCAGCAGCGAAGCGCAGCTGAATTTCGCGCTGGGTAAGGCCTGCGAGCAGCGCGGGCAGTACGCCCAAGCCTTCATTTACTACGAGCGCGGCAACGCGCGGCGGCGCCTCGATGCGCCGTTCGACATCGAGCGCTTCGAGCGGCGCAGCGCGCGTATCCGCGGGTTCTTCGACGCGGCGTTCTTCGCCGCGCGCGCCGGGAGCGGTGAGCCGAGTCCCGCACCGATCTTCATCGTCGGGTTGCCACGCTCGGGCTCGACGCTCGTGGAGCAAATCCTCGCCAGCCATTCGAGCGTCGAGGGCACCATGGAGCTGCCCAACATCCTCAACATGGTCCGGCAGTTCGACGACATGGTCGCCACGCGCGACGGCTACCCGCAAAGCGTGGGCCAGGTGCCGCCCGCACAGCTTGCCGCACTCGGCGGACGCTATCTCAAGGAGACCGCGCCGCTGCGCTCCGGGCGCGCGCATTTCACCGACAAGCTGCCGAACAACTTCAGCCATCTCGGGCTGATCCACGCCATCCTGCCGAACGCGACGCTCATCGACGCGCGGCGCCACCCCATGGATGCCTGTTTCAGCACCTTCAAGCAGTATTTCGCCGAGGGGCAGACCTTCAGCTACGACCTGGAGGTCCTTGCTCGCTATTATCGCTGCTACCTCTGCTTCATGGACCACTGGGACGCGGTGCTGCCCGGCAAGGTCCTACACGTACAGTACGAGCAGCTCGTGCAGGATACGGAAGCCACGGTGCGCCGGCTCCTCGAGCACTGCGGCCTGCCCTTCGAGCCCGCCTGCCTGCGGTTCCACGAGACGCAGCGCTCGGTGCGCACCGCGAGCGCCGAACAGGTCCGGCAGCCGATCTACACATCTGCCCTGGGGTATTGGCGGCATTTTGCAAGCGAGCTTGAACCGCTGCGACGGGCACTCGGGAACTGCCTCGAGCGCTTCGATTAAGGCCCCCGGGCGCGCTTCCCCAATCCTTTCTTGAACGACCGTTTGACTAGGTGGCCCGCCCAAAGGGATGATCACCCGCACGCTCGCAAGCTCGCGAACGAGCGAACCTCGGGGAGATTTCCACGATGCGTTCACGTAGGCGCACCAATGAGACCCGTACTTTTTGCCGTGCATTACCGCACGTCCCGCGCGGTGCCGGTACGCGCATCGGCCTGGCGGTGGCCGCGGCACTAGCGGGCGTCGTCGCCCCGCGCAATTCCGCACTGGCGGACGATGCGGCCGACCGCTCGGTCGGCTCGGGGAACCAGCTGCAGGAGATCGTGGTCACCGCGCGCAAGGTCGAGGAGAACCTGCAGAACGTTCCGATCAGCATCGACGTGTTCACGCAGACGGACCTGAAGAACCTCGCCATCAATAGCATGGACGACTACCTGCAGAAGCTACCGTCGGTGTCCTACATCAGCACAGGCCCGGGTACGCAGCTGTTCGTCATGCGCGGGGTCTCCGACGGCAGCAACCCCAATTACGCGAACACCTCCGCGACCGGTTTCTTTGTCGACGACATGTCGATGAGCTACGACGGCTCGCAGCCGGATCTGCACCTCTACGACGTCGAGCGCATCGAGGTGCTGAACGGCCCGCAGGGCACGACCTTCGGGGCCGGCTCGATGTCGGGCGCGATCCGCTACGTCACCAACAAGCCCGATGTGAATGCCTTCAGCGCCGGCGTCGACTTCGACGGCGGCCAGATTCAGGACGCGCAGCAGAATTGGACCTACGAGGGGTTTTTGAACGCGCCCCTCATCAACGGCGTGCTCGGCCTGCGGCTCTCGGCCTACAGCGACTCCCATGGCGGCTTCATCAACAATGAGCTGGTGACCCGCACCTGGGTCAACGGGACCGTCTCGAACAACGCCGAGTGGGCGCGGGACGACTACAACCGCGAGAACACCGAAGGCGGTCGCGCTGCGTTGAAAGCGGTATTTAGCGAAGGCTGGAGCGCCATGTTGACGTTCGGCTTCCAGCGCCAGCACACCCTCGGTGCGTGGGACGAGCTTCCCGAGCTGGCGCCGCGCACGGTGGAGCGCTTCGGCCCGGAAGAGAACTTGTTCGAGACACACATGCTCGATTTTCACGTCGACGGTGACGTCGGTATCGGGGACCTGGTGTTCGCGAGCACCTACTGGAACCAGGAGCGGCGCCAGTTGGACGAGTACTCGCAATACGAGCAGAACTTCAATGCCGGTGCGGGCAACACACCCCCGACGGGCTATCCCGGCACCCAGGAGGGCTATGCCTGCCTCAATGATCCCTATTACGGCACCGGCGCATTTTCCGGCTGCAAGGTGCCGCTGCAGTACTACTCCTACAACGTCGACCCGCGGCGCTTTTCCAATGAGCTGCGGCTCTCGTCGAAGCCCGGCGGTCGCTTGCACTGGCTCGTGGGCGCGTACTGGGAGAAGACCTTCGATGAGAACTTCAACAACAGCTACATCATGCCGGGACTGCAGTACCAGGGTGCGGCGTTTCAGTCCTCGCTGGCGTACTACGGCCTGACCAAGCCGACGCTCCCGCCGGGCGAGTGGTACGCCTACACCGAGAGCTCGGAGTACTGGCAAACGACCGAGTTCACCAATATCAATTTCGATATCACCGACAGGCTCAACGTCGAGGCGGGCGTGGTGCATTTTCGCTCCTACTCCCGCTACGACACGCCCTACGCCCAGTTCGCCTACTACAATTCCGGACCGAGCGACGTCGAGTTTGGCACGAACAGCCACTGGAACGGCAGGCTCGGCGTCAACTATAAGATCGCCGACCACGCGATGGTGTATGCCGACTGGGGACAGGGCTTCCGTGACGGCGGCAGCAACTCCGGTGACCCGCAAGCGTGCTACGCCGCCGGGGTTCCTCAAACCTACACGCCCGACACGCTCAACAACTACGAGATCGGCTGGAAGACGACGAGCCTGGAGAATCGCCTCCTCTGGAACGGCGCCGCCTACTACATGGACTGGAAGCAGCTGCAGGCGCTCATCTACAACGCCCTCGTTTGCCCCTCCTCCAGCTACAACATCAACGTCGGCCAGGCGCGCATCTACGGCGCCGAAACGAACATCGACTACCACGTCAGCGACCGCTGGACGCTGCAGGCGTCCGCCAACTACACGGAAGCGCGCGTCGTTTCCACCGTCAACCCCGACTACCAGGCGTACGTGGGCGAGCGGCTGCCGTTCGCGCCGTATTTCAGCTGGAGCTGGAACGCGCGCTACGAGCAGCCGCTTGGCGGGCACCTGCGCGGCTACGGGCAGTTCGACATCGCGCACAAGGGCGACATGTACAACGGCCTCAATCCCAACGACCCGAATACCGGGCTACCACGCATCCTGCAGCCCGGCTACACCCTGATGAACCTGCGCTTCGGCTTGAATCCGGAGGCCGAGCAGTGGCTGGTGGAGTTCTACATCACCAATCTCACCGATAAGAACGCGATCATCTACAGCAACACCGGTAACTTCGACCTGCGGCTCACCACCAACGAGCCGCGCGTTTTCGGCCTGCGCCTGAACTACCGCTGGGGCAAGATCACCGGCGGGGAGTGACGGCGGGCGCCACCGCCGCCTGCGCCGCGATTGCGCACATGAGTGGGCAGAGAAGTGCATTGCCTGCCGCGAGGTAGGGAGGCTCGTTCAGGCGAAAGCCGCTGAGCAGAAGGCTCGGCATTGGCTGCGTATGGTGCTGGTTATCGAAGCTCGGGCCGCGCGCGGCAAGCCGGTAGGCGGGCGTATCGCCGAAGGTTAGAGCCGCCGGTAACTGTCTAACACGTATCGGTCGGCGACCGCTACGCCGCCGTTCCATGCTCCGAGCTAAAGCCGTTACGGTGATCTGAATCAGGCAGCGCCGCGCCGCCGCCGTCAGTGCGCCTTTTGCGAGTGAAGATTCTCCGCAACTACGCTCGCATCCTGCGTGCTCGCCTGCTGCTGCATCAGCGGATTTCGTTCGAGCTCGACGGCGTACGTGGCATCGATCTCGGCGCCTGGAAGGTCAGACGGCCGTTTGAACACGTACTGCTGAGAGTATCCGGGCGCGGGACATGCTTGCAGGTTCGGCGCCGAGCCCACAACCCCGCTCGCCCAGCGGACGTGCATCGAGTTGAGGCGTAGACACTCATTGTGAGCGAAGGCGGCGCGACTCGCCGCGTAGGTGAGCGTCATGGGCGTGTAACCCAAAAGTCGGCCGCCCTCATAGAGCGAGGCGCCCTCGGGGTCGGAAAGGTAGGTCATGTTCAGCGCGCGGCCAGTCGTAGCACAACCTGCGCATAGTGCGAACGCGATCCCGAATATAGCGGCGACCCTCACCATGACCCATCCTCCCGCAAGCATTTTACGCTACCGTTTTGCACCCGGGACACCCTGGATGTAAAGGACTCGCTCCGGAAGCTCAGAACACGTAGTACGCTGCGATGCCTTCGCAAGCTGCAGGTGTCATGGATGTTTTACGGATCGGACACGGGCCGCAATAGCCTTACGCCAATGAGCTTGGATACACATCTCCTCGCGCTTGCCTCCCAAGTCGGGCAATTCCTGCTGCGAAGCGAGCGGCGCCTGGTCAGCGCCGAATCCTGCACTGGAGGATTCATCGCGAAGGCGCTGACCGACATCCCCGGGAGCTCGCAGTGGTTTGAGTGCGGCTACGTGACTTACTCGAATGCGGCAAAGGCGCGCGACCTGGGCGTTCTGCAGCGTACGCTGCTCGAGCATGGTGCCGTGAGCGAAGCGGTCGTGCGCGAAATGGCGACGGGCGCGCTGCGCGTGGCGGGCGTCGACGTTGCCATTGCCGTGACCGGCATCGCCGGTCCCGACGGCGCATCTGCCGGCAAGCCCATCGGCGCCGTGTGGTTCGGCACCGGCGTACGACGCGCAGCGCAGATAGAAGTCGCGGCGCACCGCGAGCAGTTCGCGGGCGATCGGCATGCGGTGCGTCGCGGCTCAGTCGAATACGCCTTGAAGCTCATCCTCAACCTTAAGCTGTGAACGGATGGTGCGCGCGCTGGCTATACAGTGCGCGCCGCCGAGCACTACTGTACAGCGATCAAAAGCCTTGAATTAATAGCGAAATGCATCACATTGGGTATGCCCGCGGCGGCTTCGTTGTGGGATAATCACGCACATAAAATCTGACAGGTGATGAGATGGAAGACAATCGCAAGAAGGCGCTCGCCGCAGCCCTTAGCCAGATCGAGAAGCAGTTCGGCAAAGGCACAGTCATGCGCCTCGGCGAGGCTCCGGCGTCGTGGGATGTGGAGACCGTGTCGACGGGCTCTTTGGGACTCGACATCGCGCTCGGTGTGGGCGGCCTGCCGCGCGGACGCGTGATTGAAGTATTTGGTCCGGAGGCCTCGGGCAAGACGACGCTTACCCTGCAGGTCATCGCGGAAGTGCAGCGCGCCGGCGGGGTTGCGGCCTTCGTCGATGCCGAGCACGCGCTCGATCCATCCTATGCCGGAAAACTCGGCGTAAATGTTGACGATCTGTTGGTCTCGCAGCCGGACACCGGCGAGCAGGCGCTCGAAGTCACCGACATGCTGGTGCGCTCCGGCGCCGTCGATGTCGTGGTCATCGACTCGGTCGCGGCCCTCACGCCTAAAGCCGAGATCGAAGGCGAAATGGGCGAGCCGCAGATGGGCCTGCACGCGCGGCTGATGTCCCAGGCGCTGCGCAAGTTGACGGGCAACATCAAACGCTCCAATACGATGGTGATCTTCATCAACCAGATCCGCATGAAGATCGGCGTGATGTTCGGCAATCCCGAGACTACGACTGGCGGCAACGCACTCAAATTCTATTCGTCCGTGCGCCTGGACATCCGCCGCATCGGCGCACTCAAAAATGGCGAGGAAGTCATCGGCAACATGACCCGCGTCAAGGTGGTCAAGAACAAGGTTGCGCCCCCGTTTCGCGAAGCTGAGTTCGAGATCATGTACGGCGTTGGCATCTCCCGCGAGGGCGAGATCATCGAGCTCGGCAGCGCCGAAGGGATCATCGACAAATCCGGCGCCTGGTACAGCTACAAGGGCGAGCGCATCGGCCAGGGCAAGGACAATGTGCGTACCTTCCTGCAGCAGAACAAGGCCATCGCCCGTGAAATCGAGGAGCAGATACGGCTGAAGCTGCTGCCCGTGAAACAGGGGCGCAATGGCGAGGATTTGCCAGTGAAGCAGGGACGCAATGGCGAGGCGGCGGTGGCGCATAACGCCTGATGAGTCGCCGCACGGCGCGCCTCGCGCCCTGACCTATGCGCCCTAGGGGCAAAAAGGTCGATCCCGCAAGGGCCTGCGATGCCCACGCGGCGCGCGATGCTGCGGTCGCGCTCCTGGCACGGCGTGACTTCGCGACCGTCGAGCTTTGCAGGCGCCTGGAAGACCGCGGCTACGACTCCACAGTGGTGGGCACGACCATTGCCGGGCTTGCCGCCGAGCGGATCATCGATGACGCCCGGTTCAGTGAGAACTATGTGGCGTACCACGCCAATCGCGGCCAGGGTCCGGCACGTATCGGCGCGGATCTGAAGGCCGTGGGCGTGCCTGGCGATGTCATCGAACATGCGCTCGCCGCCTGCGCCGACTGGCGCGCACGGGCGCAGGCGGTACGCAGCCGCAGGTTCGGCCCCGAACTGCCGCAGTCCTGGCCGGAAAAGAGCCGGCAAGCGCGCTTTTTGCAGTACCGGGGCTTTTCAGCGGATCATATCCGCGCCGCCCTCGGCACCGACTTCAATTTGGACGACTGATACTTGAGCACACCGCGCTTCATGAGCACGGCGGAAGTCCGCCGTGTATTCCTTGAGTTTTTCCACGAGCACGGCCACACCATCGTGCCCTCGAGCCCGCTTGTGCCGGCAAACGATCCGACGCTGCTCTTCACGAACGCCGGCATGGTGCAGTTCAAGGATGTCTTTACTGGCAAGGACAAGCGCGACTACGTACGCGCAACCTCGAGCCAGCGCTGCGTGCGCGCCGGCGGCAAGCATAACGATCTTGAGAACGTCGGCTACACGGCCCGCCATCACACTTTTTTCGAGATGCTCGGCAACTTCTCCTTCGGGGACTATTTCAAGCGCGACGCCATAAGGTTTGCGTGGGAGTTCGTCACGGGCGCGCGCTGGCTGGGCATCGACCCGGCGCGGCTCATGGTCTCGGTCTATCACACCGACGATGAGGCCTTTGAGGTTTGGAACACGGTTGTCGGCCTGCCCGCCGAACGCATCGTACGCATCGGCGACAAGCCCGACGGCGGGTCGGACAATTTCTGGCAGATGGGCGATACCGGACCTTGCGGTCCCTGCACTGAGATCTTCTACGATCACGGTGCGGAGGTCGCGGGCGGTCCGCCCGGCTCGGCAGACGCGGACGGCGATCGCTGGATCGAAATCTGGAACCTGGTGTTCATGCAGTTTGAGCGCGGCGCTGACGGCAGGCTCACGCCTCTGCCTAAACCGTCCGTCGACACCGGCATGGGACTTGAGCGCACCGCCGCCGTGATGCAGGGCGTGCACTCGAATTACGAGATTGATCTGTTCAGGAACATTATTCACGCCGCCGCAGCACTTGCGGGAACGGCGGACGAGACACAAAGTTCACTGCGCGTCATCGCGGATCACATCCGCGCCTGCACGTTCCTGATTGTCGACGGCGTGTTGCCGGCGAACGACGGCCGCGGCTACGTACTGCGGCGGATCATCCGCCGCGCCATCCGCCACGGCTACCAGCTCGGCATCCATGAGCCTTTCTTCTACAAGCTCGTTGGCGCGCTGGTGAAGGAAATGGGTTCCGCATACCCCGAGCTCGTGCGCGGCCGCGCGCACGCCGAACGCGTGCTGCAGCAGGAAGAAGAGCGCTTTGCGGAGACACTGACGAGCGGCATGGCACTGCTGGAAGCGGCGATCAAGGATCTTCGGGACAACACGATCGACGGCGCGATTGTCTTCAAACTCTATGACACTTTCGGTTTTCCGGCCGATCTCACCGCCGACATCGCCCGCGAGCGCGGGCTGCAAGTCGATGCGGCCGGTTTCGAATCGCTGATGGAGGCTCAGCGGGAGCGTGCGCGAGCCGCGAGCAGATTTGGTGCTGAACTGCAGAAGGGCACGACAGTCAGCGGACGCACTGTCTTTCAAGGATACGAAGGACTTGAAGGCGAAGGACAGGTCATAGCCCTCTTGAGAGATGGCGCGCCGGTCGACGCGCTGCACGCGGGCGAGGAGGGCGAAGTGGTGCTCGACCGTACGCCTTTCTACGCCGAGGCGGGCGGCCAGGTGGGCGACGCCGGGGAACTTACCGGCGCAGAGGCGCTCTTTATCGTAACGGACACGCAGAAGCGCGGCGTCGCTCATTCACACATCGGCCAGCTGGTTGCCGGCAGCATCGCGCTCGGCGACACGCTCGGCGCACATGTGAACGGCGAGCGCCGCCGCGCCACCGCTCTCAATCACACCGCGACGCATCTTCTGCATGCGGCATTGCGCGAGGTTCTCGGTACTCACGTGCAGCAGAAAGGATCGCTCGTTGCGCCGGATCGCCTGCGCTTTGATTTCTCGCACCATCAAGCGGTGAAGCCCGAGGAGCTGCGCGCGATCGAGCGCCGCGTGAATGCCGAGATCCGGCGCAACGTGGCGGCCGAGACGAATGTCATGGGCTATGAGCAAGCAGTCGCTGGCGGCGCCATGGCTCTCTTCGGGGAGAAATATGACAAAGACGTGCGCGTGCTGCGCATCGGGGATTTTTCTCTGGAGCTGTGCGGCGGCACACACGTGGAGCGCGCCGGTGATATTGGCTTCTTCAAAATTGTGAGCGAAGGTGGAGTCGCCGCCGGCGTGCGTCGCATCGAAGCTCTCACGGGCGAAGCGGCGCTGGCATATGTCGAGGAAAACGATGAAATTCTACGCACCGTGGGCAGCTTGGTGCGCGGTTCGCGCGAAGACCTCAGCGACAAGGTGCGCGACGCTGTGGAGCGCGCACGCGCCATGGAGCGCGAGATCCGCGCGCTGAAAGACCGGCTCGCTTCCGGCCCGGGCACCGATCTTGCTGCGAGTGCCATTGATGTCGGCGGCGTAAAAGTGGTCGCAACCAAGGTCGACGGCGCCGACGTCGCCGCTTTGCGACACGTCGTGGACCAATTGAAAAACCAGCTCAAATCCGCGGTCGTGGTGCTCGCCACCGTCGAGAATCCCACCAAAGTGCTGCTCATCGCCGGCGTCACCGCCGATCAGAGCGTGCGCATACCAGCGGGCGAACTCGTCGCTGCACTTGCACGCACGGTTGGTGGCCGAGGCGGCGGACGCGCTGACTTTGCCCAGGCCGGCGGCAACAATCCCGCGGCACTCGATGCAGCTCTGGCGCAGGTACCGGAATTCGTGCGCAAAAAGCTGGCATAACGTGCGCGAGCGCGTTAATGACTGAGGAATCGATTTTCAGGTGCCTTTCCTGTACGGTTGTCCGCCCGGGCGCATCAGGATTCCTGATTTGTATCCCGGAGTAAAAAAACGTAGATTCACGACCAGACTTTTACGGCTGGATTCGAACCACAGCCTGTAAAGTCGATGAAAGGATAAAAAATGCTGATTTTGACTAGGCGGGTGGGTGAGACGGTGATGATCGGTAACGATGTCACCGTTACGATTCTGGGCGTGAAAGGCAATCAGGTGCGTGTCGGCATCAATGCCCCGAAGACAGTCGCAGTGCATCGTGAGGAAATCTACGATCGCATCAAGCGCGAACAGGAAGGAACCGGCGACAACGACAGCGAGCCCGAGGCGCCTGCCGAGTTCGCCTCTATCTGAAAGCTGTGCCGCGCGCCGCATGACGTTGCGGCCTTACGTTCCACGGTCCCCTTAAGTATCATGACCAGCCTGACAAGCGCGGGGCGGCGCGATCGGCGCGCAACTGCCTGATACAGCGTCGATTTCAGCCGAACGGAGAGATGGCCGAGTGGTCGAAGGCGCACCCCTGCTAAGGGTGTAAGGGTCAAAAGCCCTTCGAGGGTTCGAATCCCTCTCTCTCCGCCATACATTTCTTTAGGTTTCTTCGATTGCGCTGACGCGACGCCAGTGACAAATCGGTGACAAATCCGGGGGACTGGAGGGGAATAAGCGCTGTGGTTACATGCGACCAGCTTCCAAATTTGGTCTCAATTGCATCGCGTGTTTGATGGCCGCGATATCGGAATCCTTCGCGCCTTCAGTCCACGCCGCATACACGTCTAAACATCACGTGGACACTGTGGCCGTGCTGCTTTGCAACCGATAACGGATTCTTGCCGACCATTAAATTCCAGCTCAGCGAGGAGTGTCGCGCGTTGTAGGGTTCGCGGTACCGACCCTTCAGCGTGATACTCAAGCTGCGCTTCCAGCGGACCCAAGGGTTCTGAGTGGATCGGATCGCCGTTGCCTTTGAAAAAGAGTTCTTCATGATTGAGCTTGCCTGCGAGTTTAAGCCGAGCGCGCAATGCAAGCTGTCGCTTCAAGACCTCTAGCGCCCGCGGGCAATGCTCCATCAGGCGGTCTCAAGGGACAACGGCGGTGGCACCTTTGACGGTCACCTCGACGCCTGGGGACAACACCGGCGCAAGCGATCGCGAATCTACTTGCGGCGGGGCCCTATTCCCGTGCCTTGCGCAATCGCGGCCTGTTCACTCGAGCGCGGACTCGACGCCACTGCATGCTTGATTGCCTTGATGTCCGTTTCGGTCGCGCCTTGGGTGCGAGACGCCCGCTCGGTCTTGAATCTCGCCTTGTCGCCAATTTTGAAGGCTCGCCCGCTCGTACAATCTTGCGCAGCTGGACACCTGATCACCGTGACGACTTTGTGATCGTCCAAGCAGCGATCGCGATTACGGCGAGCCAAAGGGCGGCATGCGAGAAACGGGCGAGAGTATTGACGGCTGTTTCGGGAGCTTCTCGGCGACGACAGGGCCTCGTGCCATACGATGCACGCGATCCTGAATACTACGTAGCGAGAATTGGGGCGCCGCGCAGGCGGTCAGTTTCTTTTTTGACCACGCCATAACATTCGCAAGAGAGGTGTTCGAGCTTCGGCCGGTCAAGCACCGTGATGTGACCGCGGTGGTACTGGATCACCCCGAGTTTCTGCAGCTTACCGGCAGCGTCGGTGACGCCTTCACGCCGCACGCCGAGCATATTGGCGATAAGCTCCTGGGTCATGGTCAATTCGTTGGAAGGCAGGCGATCGAGGGAGAGTAGCAGCCAGCGGCACAGTTGCTGATCCACCGAATGATACCGATTGCACACTGCAGTTTGCGCCATCTGCGTGATGAGAGATTGCGTGTAACGCAGCAGCGAAACCTGCAGGTTGCCGTTGCGACGGAACTCATCCTTTAACTTCTGGGCGCTTAGCTGGCATGCACGTCCGGCGCTCTGCACGATGGCCCGGCTCGGTGTGGTTTCACCGCCCATGAAGAGCGCGATACCGACGAGCCCTTCATTTCCTACGACCGAGATCTCCGCCGATTCGCCATTTTCCATCACGTACAGCAGCGACACGATGCAGTCGACTGGAAAATAAACATGTCGCAGGACGTCTCCCGACTCGTACAGGACCTTGCCGAGCGGCATCGCTACGAGCTGCAAGTGTGGGAGGAGTCGATTGCGCTCCTCCGGCGACAACCCGGCCAACAGGAGATTTCGTTGTTGATCGGGTGAGTCGAATATCAAGAGCGTCCAACCGTGAGCTTAAGCAGTGCTTCAGCAGAGTGAAGCATACATATGGTATGAACGCTAGCGCACATACGGCGTCAGAGCAAAACTATTAGAGATCAACTTGGCGCGAGGGAACACAGCGCCGAGGAGGACGTGACTGCGTCAAACAGAAACAGTAAGCCGCTTACCTCCCACACCTTCTCCGAGGCTTCAGGCAGCGTCCCGAACGGAAAGAGGAAGGAGTCGATCACTTTCCTTTTTGACGACGCCGTAGCACTCGCAGGAGCGCTTTTCAACCCCAATCCGGTCGAGCACCGTTATTTCACCGGCGTTGTAGTGAATCAGTCCTGCTTTCTGCAATTGATTTGTAGCCTTCGTCACATCAGCGATGCTGAGGCCGAGCATGTTTCCAATCAATTGGTCCGTCATACTAATTTGACTTGAAGACAGTCGATCCAGACTCAATAACATCCAACGGCAAAGTTGTTGGTCCACCGGATGATGCCGGTTGCATGCGGCGGTTTGAACCATTTGCGTGATCAAGGCCGAGGCGAACATCAGCAGGGCACGGCTGAACGCCCCTCCGCTATGGAACTCATCCTTCAATACCTGTGCTTTTAGGCGGTAGGCGTGACCGGCGTTCTGCACGATCGCTCGGCTCAATGTTGATTCTCCGCCCATAAACAGCGCAATGCCGACCATGCCCTCGTTTCCTACAACGGCGATCTCCGCGGATTCACCATTTTTCATTACATAGAGCAGGGAGACGATGCAATCGATTGGGAAATAAGCATGGCTCATGGTCTGGCCAGCTTCATATAAGACCTGACCCAGTGTCAGAGGAACCAACTCCAGATCTTTGGCGAGCCGCTCACACTCCACAGCTGACAATGCAGCGATAAGGGCGTTTTGCTGTGGCCGATGTTGATCAGTCGGGGAAGACTTTTTCATATCAGGCGTACAATTCGTTGCATTACTACGCTTCTGATCTGCGCCGCTTTCATTTTGAGCCGTCTTTTTCATGATGACGAAAAGCTGAGCGGCGTGTTTCCGCGAACGCTAAAGTATCTGCGATAGCGTTGACTCCAGAAGCAACTCAGGCCCTGCGCAGCAAGTAAACCACGAGAACAACAAGGAGCACGGTACCTAATAAGCCGCCGCCGATGTACATAGGAATCTCCAGTAACTCAATTTAAGGCATCATCAGAGCACGCAGAGAGTCAACCCGTCTGGGCGCTGGCGTACATAGTTTCGGGGAACCGTGGCTACGCCACCACAAGTACTTATTTGAGACGTGTTATGAGAGCTACCGAACCGACGTGCGTTTGAGTTCTGCCTAAGCTTCGAAAATCAAATGTACCGGGCGCGTGTCTCCACACGTCCCGGCACGGCACAAGAGTTCGTACGTACCAATGGAACACACGAAGCAGCCACAGCAAGACCGCGGTTGCTTGGCGTGATGCACAATCGAATTTCTGCACAGGCACAGCTTGTTACCCGAGGGGCACCGGCGTCAACGTCGATGCCGTCTCCGAACGGAAGAATCTTCATCCACACCTCCGTTGTTCTACAACGTCTGTACGAGGCGGCGCCGATCGATTACTTCACTTTGGGCTGGGTAATGGCCAGCTTGCGCAAGCGCTCCTTCGGCATGATCATGCTGTTGCTTTCGCTGGCCGCGGTCGTACCGGGTGTTTCAATCGTGGCGGGTTTGCTGCTCATGATCCCCGCTTTCCAGATGATCGCAGGTCGGTCCGCCCCGGTCTTTCCGCGGCGCATCGCTAATCACCAGTTACCGACGCGGCACCTCGTGGCTCTGGTGCGGCGAGCTGTACCACTGCTGGGATATATCGAGAAGATGATCCATCCACGCTGGCAAACCCCGCTCGAGGCAACTAAGCGTCTTGTCGGTATGGTCGTCATTATTCTGGACGCGCTGATCGTGCTGGCGCCGATTCCCCTGACCAACGTTGTCCCCGCCTTGGTAATCGCTCTTATTTCACTCGCCTATCTTGAGGAGGACGGGTTGCTGCTCTTGATGGCCTTGCTGGCTGCGATCGCTGTGCTGGCGGTCGCCTCAGTCGCTGTCTGGGAGACGGTGCGGGGCGTCGCGAACTGGGCCGGAGCGGTTCTGTAGCTCGCATCCAAGCACCCACACCGCGTGCCTGTCGTCAGCCGTGCCAACGTGCAAGCAAATTCGTCGGACAGAAAATCCGACGTGTAAAATACGACTCCGTCCGTACGGCTGCGAGCCGCGTCAGCTGCAGTTGCGAGGGCGTCACCCTAATCGGCATTGCCCAATGACATTGATCCCGAACTCGATCACATCGTGCCCGGAGAGCAGGCACTTGACGGTACCCGCTACGTTGCGTAGTTCATCGAAAAATCGACCGACGCTGTAGCGCGCGCTCTTATCGCTCGCGGCGCACTCTGGAACGCTTTCGTATTTTGTGCGAATGCGACAACCTTGGTCGCGGTCATGCGCAGTCGCTTACCGAAGGTCGCCGAAGACATGACGACTGCTCTTGGGCGCCACCGCACGGATGAAGACGGCACGCGTGCACCAGATGACTTCTACCGAACGTCTACCCATGGTCGGTTTCTCGCGCGCGGTTGTGAAGGCAGCCGAATCGGCACTTCGCGTCGGCACCGCACCGGCGTGTGCATGGATAGATCCGGGCACACCGGGGAGCGTGATCCCGGCCCTGCGGCGTCTTTGTCTTGCGCCTGCGCCCAAGCTGATCGTGCCACCGGCTTACGCACCGGTGGCCGATTTGAGCACACGGCAATCGAGCGAGTGAGCCTCGCGGGGTGCGCTGCAGTGAGCGATTCGCCGGCTGAAACGGTGCACGCGCGGCGCGCCCTTTCGCTCACGTCAGGTCCCGCGCGGCGCCGCATTTTGCGTGCGGGGTGGCCCGCTCTCACTTTGCGCAGCCGTGGGGATCAGCTCGATGTCATGCCGAGCTCGTTCAGAATCTCTGTAGCTTTATCCTTCGCGGCCTGCCCCTTGGCCACGCCGCCCGCATAATCTCCGTTTGCACCCGCACTGGTGGCATCGATCCACGTTGAGTTGAGCGACTCGAGACTCGCCTTGGCGGACTCAGAGGATGCCTTGCTGACTCCCTTCGGCAGCCGCCGCGACTTCGATAACTCTTCGACGCGCGACTGTATCGCTGCGATCATCTTCGGCACATCAGCGCTAAGGCTGCGCCATTGCTGTTTCGTTTGCGCAAGCTTGGTGTCCGCCTCCTCCTGCTTGGCTATGGCGGCCTGCTGCAGATTGGCAAGGGCGGTGGTAACCGCCGGTGCATCGGCTAGCACCTTCTTGTAGTCGCCCTTGGAGAGGTTGTCCTTGAGAGTGGCAACCTGCGCTTCGACAGACTGCAGTCCATCGGGCGCATATTTCGCTGCCGCATCATGTACGCTCCCGAGCGCCGCATTGATATTCGCCACAGTTTGTTCGGCCGGCTCTTTCTGGCTCGCGCACCCAAAGACAATCAGGGCAGTCACGCTTGCCGCAAGCCATTTCGAATTAATCATGATTCGAACTCCTCAAGTTCATTCTGGTAACACGTGGTACTTTGGGCCGGGAACTTCACAGCGTCGCGTGGCGATCGCGTTCGCGCGTTTCCACACTATGGCGCTCACGAGATGCAAAATGCTGCGCAGCTATAGGCTACGCCCCCTTCGACCTTGAATGAGATTGATGACGATAATCACGATGGCAATGACCAAGAGAATGTGAATGAATCCGCCAAGCGTGTATGAGGACACGATTCCGAGCAGCCAAAGAACAACTAGGATAACCGCGATTGTCCAAAGCATTTTCGTTTTCCCCTCTTTCTAGGTGATTGATAGCGCCAAAGTTAGTGCCTCGTCGATCATGTCTAAAGCGCGGGCAGCAGCACGGTGAATTCGCTCCCGCACCCCAGGCCGTCGCTCGCGGCAGTCACAACTCCGCCATGCATCTCGACTAAACTGCGAACCACGGCGAGGCCAATGCCGCGTCCCGCTTCGGAGTGTGGCGCGGACGGCTCTGCCTGCACGAAGAGCCCGAACACGCACGGCAGCATTTCCGCCGTAATGCCGATTCCGGCGTCACTAATGCGCACACTCGCGTACTCGAGTCGCCGCTCGACTGTCACCGTGATGTCGCCACGCACGTGGGAATACTTTGCAGCGTTCATGAGGAGGTTTGAGAACACCTGCTCCAATCGGCCAGGATCGGCGTCCAGCCAGACGGGATCATCGGGCAGATTAACCGTGAGCCGATGCCCGCGCCTGCGCAATTCCAATTCGATCCCCTCTATCACCTGCCTTACCAGTACGCGCAAATCGATTCGTCGGAGCTGCAAGGATTCCGGCCCGGCTACCCGTGAACCGTCGAGGAGATCCTCGATAAGCCGGCTCATTTGGCCAACCTGCCGTTCGATGAGGAGGCGCGCATTCTCGATCACCACAGATACTCTCTGCTGCGCGCCGAATAGGAGGGATGCGTTGCTGACCACGCTGAGGGAATTTCGCAGCTCATGCGCAATCACTGCCAGCCGGTCGTCCCTCGTGCGAAAAGTAAGGGCGAGCTGTTCGGCGAGCGACAGCTGCGGTGGCCGCACGAGCTGGCGCGCAACCTTCGGCGAAGCGCCGTTAAGCCTCAAGTGCTTGGCTTCGACTTCGAATGGAGGGCTAGTGAGTACTGGATCGACTGCGATGACTTCACCAGTCGACCGGGATTGGGTTTGCATGGCGTTCTCCGAGCTCCAAACGCCGATTCCTTGGCAATCGTGAAACGGCTCGCGTGAGTGCCCAGCGGCGTCGCGAGCCTCGCTCCACTTCCCCACGGTCGGAGAAGCTACGCTTCCGGTGCAGTTATGTCGGTACGCTGCCGTACGGAGCGAGTCTTCCGCTTGGCCGCCGGCTTTACCCGGAGAGCGCTCAGACGATTCTCGTCGGCCCTTCCGACATCTCTATCGGGTGCCGTACAAATTCTTATTCCGACACGCCTCGGCAGGGCCGCCAGCTGCGGATCATCGTTGAACCCGGAGCACCTGCGAAGTTTCCGCGGTATGCCTCAGCGTCGGATAGCACTGAGGTTCCGTTGTTGCTCCTCGCGCGTCATGGCCATCTCTTGCTAGTTTTCCCATATTGGCACTGCGCGCGCGAAATATCTTTCGAGCACCAGGAGCCCGCCAATGTACATATGGATCTTCGGTGATTCGTCTAAGGCATGAGTTAGAGCACGCGGGGACTCAACCTGTCGGGGCGCTGGCACACTTTGCCTCGGACATACATTGCCTATCCTTTCGCGTATGGATCGCTTCTTAGCGCGCACAGCGTGCCACCGTACAGACGCGAATCTAAGTTTGGCCCATTGTTGCGAGAGTCAGTACGCGTCGCGTGTCCGTACGGCGCTTTCCGATAAGCGGCGTGACCCCACATGACGATGCGACCTTTGAATTAGCGACATCAAGCTGGCTGCTTGTTCGCGCGTCCCACAATCCAACCATAACAGAGAGACACAATGAAATCGAACTATCTAGCGCCATTGGCGTGTTCTGCATTGCTTTTCGGATGCGCACTTGCCTTTGCACAGACCTCATCATCTTCAGATCCGTCGGCGATGTCGCCGTCTTCAACTCAACAGGACACGACCAAGGGCAACGACGTCGTGGGAAACCCGCAACCCGCTCGAGAAGATTCGATGGCAACGACACCAACGGTAGGCCAGGATAAGGCGACCGGGAACGATTTGGTGAGTCCAAACAAAGGTGACATGCAGCAAGGAAGCCGGAACCGTCCGGATTTCAAGACTTTGGATACCAACAATCACGGCTATCTGACCGCGGATGACGTCAAGAGTCACAAGTGGCTCATCAAGAATTTCTCCAGATGCAATTTAAGTCATGATGGGCACTTGACTCAGGAAGAATATTCCAACTGTAACAAGTAGCCTTGATATCAAGGTCTAGATGGATGGCAGCCTTTTGCAGTGAGCAAGACTCACAAAGGGCTGCCGTCATGATCAGAAGCCCATTTCGGCCCTCGACTCTGACGGACGTGAGGCGTGAACGGCAGTCGGTATTTTCGCTGGATCAGCGCTCGGTGAAAACGTGACAGCGTCGCCGGCCTGATTGAAATCGCAATCTTTGGGACTCGTTGAGGAGAGATCAGAAGGCGCGATGCCGAAGAGCACTCGTGTCAACGGTGTCAGTCTCGGGGCTCTGTTATGCGATCGGTTGAGGATCAGCAGCTGATGCGTGAGTAAGGAGTGACTGGGCGACCACGGCACGAACGCCCAGCGCGATCCGCTCCGCGCGCCGGGAGCGGGAGAATCGTCAACTACGCTTGGCGCCACGGGGTGCCCGAGCCCCAAGCAGCTTCGCCTTGCACAACCAGTACCGTGCCCTCTGCGCGGCTGCCTTCGCCTGTGCGAATTTGCCCCCCTGTCGGTAGGCCACGGCTTTGTGGGCCCAGGCGTAAGCGCGTTGATGCGCCTTCACGTAGGGTCCGATGGGGCAGCGTTTCTTTTTCGTGGCCATCGCGATGCTCTCCGCTTTAGAGCATCCATGCCAAAATCTTCGAGTGCGTTACTGTGTCCGAGGAGCAAGCCACAAGGACGCGGCGCCAACACTAGCAGGTCAATGTGAGGAAATCTTTAGGCGGGGCTAGGCAATACCATCTTTTGTGCGGCGCCATGCGTTATGACTAATTCGAGCCGCACGTCGGATTAGCGCTTGCCATTGATTCATCCTGCGTCTCATGCAGACTCAAATCATCACCTTTTCCCGCATTGGCTAGTCGCTCGCAGAGCTTGAGATTCATGGCGGTCTGAGCCGATCTACGCATCACCGCACCGTGGCTCGCGGTGAACTCGAGACTATAAAGCGCGTACGGCGCCGGCTCGTGCCCGCCGAGCAAGGTGAAAGGCTCTGCGGAATAACTGATGCCAATCTCAGCCCGGAGGCGGCGTGAACTGGCGCATCGGGTCGAGCTGTGCGAGCTCCGTAGTTATTTCGGGAGAACGCGCTGAAAACTCGCGGCAAAAGCCTCCGGCAGACCGGTCAGCTCTTGCCTGATGCCTTCGAGAGCATCAGCAATGTCTTCTAATGCCCTCAGTTTGCGCTTTTCGACGCCGTACGAGGATTCACGTTCCGCTTTCCGCTCCTCGGTGATTTTCCGTAAATCTGACATGTCGGCACCCTCCAGGGTTGGCTTGTGAGCGGCGGTACCCAAATTTCCCAAGTAGATCGATCCAATTCTCTTACTGATCAGGCTCTTGAGTGTATCCCTCCCTCTCGCCGCCGCCGCCGCCGCCGCCGCCGCCGCCGCCGCCCTGACCTTGCGACACTGCACGGTGCGCCGTGAACTGGGTCGCGTCTATCGTGACGTGAGGATGAAGAAGGCTGAGTCGCAGCATCGCATGGGGCTCGTGTATGTTCTGTCCGCAATTGTCAAACTTATTGGCAAATCAGAGATTCAAAAGCGAGTGGAAGCCTTTGGACGTCTTCGCAGTTTTCGCTACTGCAATCGGCTTGGCGGACCCTTAGTTGACTCGCAGCCGATCGGCTTCTTTCTTAACCACGGCATAACATTCGCACGAGAGCTGTTCGAGCCGCTTTCGGTCCACCACCGTAATAGTCCCGCGGCTGTAGGTGATCACGCCAAGCTTCTGCAACTTGCCGGCGGCGTCGGTGACGCCCTCGCGGCGTACGCCCAGCATGTTCGCGATGAGCTCCTGCGTCATGGCTAACTTGTTGTCTGGCAGCCGGTCGAGAGACAGTAGCAACCAGCGGCACAGCTGCTGGTCCACTGTGTGATGCCGGTTGCAGACCGCGGTCTGTGCCATCTGCGTGATCAAGGCTTGCGTATAAAGCAGCAGGATATGCATCGTCTCGCCCTGACGTTCGAATTCCTGCGTGAGCCGCGTGCCCTTCAGCCGATACGCGGAGCCGCTGCTTTGTACGATCGCACGGCTGGTTATTGTTTCGCCACCCATGAATAGCGACACGCCGACCATACCGTCATTTCCGACGACACAGATTTCAGCCGTGGAACCGTCCTCCAGCACGTACAGAAATGAAACTATGCAGTCGGTCGGAAAATAGACGTAACGCAGGGCGTCGCCGGGTTCGTAGAGGATCTTTCCGAGCGGCATCTCGACCAGCCGCAACTTGGGATCGATTCGTTCGCGCGCTGCGTGTGACAGCGCCGCCAGCAACTGATTGTGTTTGGGGTCGTGAGGGCTGAGCATGAGCGATCTCGCCGCAGGTCATCCAGAAAAGACACTACGACGGGAGTATAGGCCGCTTTCGGCCCGGTATTTGCTGCTCCGCACAAATGCGGTAGCTATGTGAAAACGGCCCGCTGTAGTAGGCTCGACGCTCACGGGGAGCAGATAATGCTAGCAAAGAATAAGCGCCCGCCCGCCATACCCGACATTCAGGCCCATTGGGCCGCGAATGTGCAAGCGACGCGTCTTGCGTATGAGTGGGTTACGAGGTCCATTGCATTGCGCGAGACCGGCAACGCGTCGCAGGCGAGAGCCGCCGAACAGAAGGCGCGGCACTGGCTGAATAAGGCGAAAGTCCTTGAGGCCAAGGTCGCCGCTACACCGCGAATCGAGGGCCGCGGATAGCGCGAAGGAGTGTTACAGCCGGACGCTCACTGAATGGGGGATTGATACCCGTTAGCGGGTGTGACCGGACCGCATCACCGGCTTTCAAGGCGAGGCGCTCTTTGATGCTTCTATCGGTCGGGTTCTCTAGTGACGCGATCTTGTCGAAACGAGAGCGCATCGACCCGCGTTTCGTCATTGAGCACGTAACTGAGACTCGCCGTGCGCCCGGATAGCCGAACCGTGCAACTCGAACCGTGACGATTTATGACGGACGCCGCACTACCGGTCTCGGGCTTGATCGCAGCGGCTTTGAACTCATAGCGCACAAAAGTTCCCTCGGAGACTGGGAGTCCTTCAGCGACGCGGAAATCGTGAAGGCGGTCGACTATCAGGAAGTAACGGTAGCGCTCAAGCGTCGCACGGGTGCGAGCAAGGTCGTCATCTTCGATCACACGCTTCGCGACAGTACAGCGCCGCCGGGGCGCGCCGCACTGCGCGAACCAGTCCGCCGCGTGCATGATGACCAGACATTCCGCTCGGCACCGGATCGGGTGCACAAACACCTGCCTCCAAAGGAGGCCGCATGGCGTCTGCAACGACGTTTCGCAGTCATCAACTTCTGGCGATCCATCGGAGGCCGCGTGCAGCGAGCGCTGCTCGCAGTCTGCGATGCGCGCACGATCAAACCTGACGATCTGATCCCGAGTGACCTGGTATATCCGGACTGGACCGGCGAGACTTACGCGTTCGCCTTCAGTCCTCTGCACCGCTGGTATTGGTACCCTCAGCAGTCTCCAAGAGAAGCGACGCTCCTCAAGATTTACGACTCCGCCACCGACGGACAAGCGCGCCTTACCGCGCAACAGCCTTTGACCTGCCGGATACGCCGCAGGCGGTCGCGGCTCCTCCGCGGCGCAGCGTTGAGCTGCGGGCCCTGGTCTTCTGGTGATGCCGTGTCCTGGTCCTGGTACGGATCACGCTTGGTTGCCATCGAGGAATCTCTTCTGGCAATTTGGGGAGGCGCCGAAGGCTTCTGTGAGACGGTAATTCCCGTTATCGGATCGGCCTGTCTGGATCGCGATCTCTATCTGTTGGTTGCATCCGTCAAGGATACGAGTCTGCCTAATGTCCCATCGTGACTGCGGACATGCGCACGAGCAGCTAGCGCGGTGCGAAGCGGCCGAGCGCCAGAAATCGGTTTTGCCAGCCTGATATCCTAGTCCGATTGCGATAAGACGTATCTCTTTTTGGCGCGCCGTCTTCTTTGGAGACAACTGCCTTCAGCCAACCTGACAACGGGAGGTTTGCAAATGCCGGCACCATGGCAGTTCATCTCAACGGTACAGCCTCGGGCTACCTTTCGTTCGTAGACGGTGCTGAGCCAGCTGAACTGCGCCGCCGCTCATTCGACGCCGGCATCATTGAGCTTCGCGCTCGCGTGACAGCACCTGTCGGCTAAGCTACCCAATATCTAAAATCAATGACC
>Ga0302325_10008910_pt1 | contig 22018 bp, 24 predicted proteins | sample Palsa_T0_2_FD_201948 | JGI IMG/M metagenome (GOLD analysis project Ga0302325, IMG submission 201948) | Peat permafrost microbial communities from Stordalen Mire near Abisko, Sweden - Palsa_T0_2 | ecosystem: Environmental > Terrestrial > Soil > Palsa > Peat permafrost | place: Sweden: Abisko...
GGGCGCCACGATCAGATGCAAAAAGCCCTTCTTGGTGCAGATCGAACAATTGCAATCGGTGACGCGCGAAAGATCGGCCGTCACGCGAAAGCGTACGCGGCCGCAATGGCAGCCGCCTTCATAGGTTTGCGCCATCAATCATCCCCGTCGGCCGCGAACAACCCGAACTGCGCCGTGTCGCGCGCCGGTTCCTGGAGGCCGAGATGGCGGAACGCATGGCCCGTAATCAGCCGGCCGCGGGGCGTGCGCTGCAGGAAGCCGCACTGGATCAGATAAGGTTCGATGATGTCCTCAATGGCGTCGCGCGGCTCTGACAACGCGGCGGCCAGCGTCTCGACGCCGACCGGGCCGCCGCCGTAATTCATGGCGATCGTGGTGAGATAACGCCGGTCCATGGCGTCAAGGCCGGCGGCATCGACTTCAAGCGCGGCGAGCGCCTTGTCGGCGACGGCGCGGTCGATCGCGGCGGCGCCCGCCACCGAAGCGAAATCGCGCAACCGCCGCAACAGCCGGCCGGCGATGCGCGGCGTGCCGCGTGCGCGGCGCGCGATCTCGTTGGCGCCGTCGGCGGTGACGACGATGCCGAGCACGCGCGCGCCGCGATTGACGATCAGTTCGAGCTCGGCCTCGGAATAAAAATTGAGCCGCACCGGAATGCCGAATCGGTCGCGCAGCGGATTGGTGAGGAGACCTGCGCGCGTGGTCGCGCCGACCAGCGTGAATTTTGCGAGATCGATCTTCACCGAGCGCGCCGCCGGGCCCGCGCCGATGATGAGGTCGAGCTGAAAATCCTCCATCGCCGGGTAGAGGATTTCCTCGACCGCGGGATTGAGCCGGTGAATTTCATCGATGAAGAGGACGTCGCGCTCTTCCAGATTGGTGAGGAGCGCCGCGAGATCGCCGGCCTTGGCGATCACCGGCCCGGACGTGGCGCGGAAATTGACGCCGAGTTCGCGCGCCACGATCTGCGCCAGCGTGGTCTTGCCCAGCCCGGGCGGCCCGACAAACAGCACGTGATCGAGCGCCTCGCGCCGCGCCCGCGCCGCCTCGATGAACACCGCGAGATTCTTGCGCGCCTGTTCCTGGCCGATGAACTCCGCAAGCCGTTGCGGGCGCAGCGTCGCCTCCGCCGCGTCTTCCTCGCGGCGTTCGGGTGTCACGAGCTTGGGCCCGGCGCCGTTGCTCATCCCTCCGACCCCCGGCGGTATTTGTTGGGCAGAAGCTCGCCGATCGGCACGACCGCCGGCGCTTTGCCGTTGGGGACGATCACGTGCGCCTTCGGATCGTAATCGAAAATCAGTTCGCGGCAGGCGCCGCACGGCGACACCACGGCGATCGTTTGATCCTTTTCGCCCGGTGGCGGGTGACGCACCGCGACGATGGTGTCGATCCCCGCGTCGCCGAGATCGACTACTGCGCGCCCGAGTGCCACCGCCTCGGCGCAGACCGCCATGCGGCCGAGATAGGCGTCGAGATTGACGCCCGTGAAAATTTTCCCCGAGCGGGTGCGCAAGGCGGCGCCGACCTCCTGCCAGTCGTCGCGATAGCGCTTTTTGATCGCCGCAGTCGCGGCGGTAATCAATTCGCGTTCCAATTTACCGAGCTTGACCGGCCGTTTCACTTCGCCAGCTCCTTGAGCCCGAGTCTGATCAGCGTCTTCACCTCCGCCGCCTCGCCGGCGTTGCGCGCTGCGGCGGCGATGGCTGCGGCCGCCTGCGGTTGCCCGTAGCCGAGATTGACCAGCGCGGAAACCGCGTCAGTGATCGGCTGCGGCGCCCGTTTCTCGTCGAGCGCGCCGGAGAGGCGCACCAGCGCCGGATCGATATCGGTGTAGGCCGGCGCCTTGTCCTTGAGCTCGATGACGATGCGCTCGGCGACTTTCGGCCCGACGCCGGGCGTACGCGCCACCATCGCCTTGTCGCGCATGGCGATGGCGGATGCGAGCTCCGAGGGCTTAAGCGTGCCGAGCACGGAGAGCGCGACCTTGGCGCCGACCCCCTGGACGGTTTGCAACAGCCGGAACCACGCGCGCTCGACGTCGGTCGAAAAGCCGAACAGGCGGATCTGGTCCTCGCGCACGTAGGTCTCGATCGAGAGCGTCGCCGGCTGCCCGACGCCCGGCAATTCCTGCAACGTGCGCGCCGAGCAATGAACCAGATAGCCGACGCCGTTGACGTCGAGGATCACGGAATCCTCGCCGTAAGAGTCGATCACGCCCTTGAGCTTGCCGATCATCGTGCCACCACCTTCAGCGCCGCGTGCAGGATCACGCTCTGGCGGTGGTGCGCGTGCGTCACCGCGATGGCGAGCGCGTCCGCGGCATCGTCGGAAGACGGGTCGGCCTTGGGCAAAAGCACGCCGATCATCATCCGCACCTGCGTTTTGTCTCCGTGTCCGGCGCCGACGATGCTCTTCTTCACCAGGTTCGGTGCGTATTCGGCGACCGTCAGGCCGGCTTTGGCCGGCACCACCATGGCGACGCCGCGCGCCTGTCCGAGCTTGAGCGTTGCCTTGGCGTCCTTGTTGACGAACGTCGCCTCGACCGCCGCCTCGTTGGGGCGAAACTCTTCAAGGATGCGCATCAGGCCGTCGTGGATGACGAGGAGCCGCGCCGCGAGCGAGTCTTCATTACGCGTCGTGACCGAGCCGCAAGCCAAAAAAGTGAGCCGGTTACCGGCAATCTCCACCACGCCCCAGCCGGTGCGGCGGAGCCCCGGATCGATGCCGAGAATGCGAATCGGGCGCGTCATGCCGTGGCATTCATATCACGCCGGACGGGCGGCTTTCGCCCGCTATGCGCTCATCCGCTGCACCAGCGCGTCGGATACCTCGAAGTTCGCATAGACGTTCTGCACGTCGTCGTGCTCGTTGAGGTTCTCGATGAGCTTGAGAACCTTCTCGCCCTGCTCGTCGTCGACCGCGACGGTGTTCTGCGGCCGCCAGACCAGAGACGCCTTGCGCGGCTCGCCGAATTTCGCCTCCAGCGTCTTGGCGGCCGAGCCAAACCGATCCTGCGCGGCATAGATTTCGTGTCCGCTCTCGCCGGAGACGACGTCGTCGGCGCCCGCCTCGAGCGCCGCCTCAAACATCGCGTCCGCGCCGGCCGCCTTGGCGTCGTATTCGATGACGCCGACATGGTCGAACATGAAGGAGACCGCGCCGGTTTCCGCAAGGTTGCCGCCGCTCTTGGTGAAGGCCGCACGCACCTCGCCGGCCGTGCGGTTGCGGTTGTCGGTCAACACCTCGACGATCACGGCGACTCCGCCCGGCCCATAGCCTTCGTAACGGATTTCCTCGTAGGTCTCCGCATCGCCGCCGAGCGCCTTCTTGATGGCGCGATCGATATTGTCTTTCGGCATGTTTTCCGCGCGCGCCGCGATGATGGCGGCGCGCAGGCGCGGATTCATCGCCGGATCCGGCAGGCCGAGCTTGGCGGAGACGGTGATTTCGCGGGCGAGCTTGCCGAACAGCTTGGACTTCATCGCGTCCTGCCGCCCCTTGCGGTGCATGATGTTCTTGAATTGCGAATGTCCGGCCATCGCCTCGTCTCTCGTCTTTGGTTCCCTAAAAGCGCGAGCCCCTATAGGGCGGCGCAACGATGAAATAAAGTCGGCAGAAACTCACGTCCAGAATGCGGGCACCGCCTGTTCAAGGCAGCCGCCGAGGCGCACTGCGCCGGCGCGCGTCGCAAGGCCGGTCGCGGGGTCGGTTTCGACGGCGATCCCGCACAGGGTTGCCGGCCCGGAAGCCGGCTCGAAGCGGCCGGACGTGATGCGGCGCGTGAAGCGGTGCAGCGGCTCGTCCTTGGTCATGCCGATCACCGAGTCATAGTCGCCGGTCATCCCGGCATCGGTCATGAACGCGGTGCCGTGCGGCAGGATTCGCAGATCGGCCGTGGGCGCGTGCGTGTGGGTGCCGACGACCATGCTGGCGCGGCCGTCGCAGAAATGACCCATCGCCTGCTTCTCGCTTGTGGTCTCGGCGTGGAAGTCGAAGACAATGGCATCCGCTCCCTGCCGTAACGGACAGGCCGCAAGTTCGCGATCGATCGCGGCGAAGGGATCGTCGAGTGGATCCATGAAGATGCGGCCCATCGCGTTGACCACGAGCACGCGCGCGCCGCTCCTGGCTTCGCACAGAGCCGCACCGCGGCCGGGAGTCCCTGTTGGATAGTTGACCGGCCGGATGAGACGCGGCGCCCGCTCGATAAAGACCAGCGCTTCTTTCTGGTCCCAGGCATGATTGCCGAGCGTGACGGCGTCGGCGCCGGCTTCGATGAACCCGTTGTAGACGGCCTCGGTGATGCCGAAGCCGCCCGCGGCGTTCTCGCCGTTGACCACGACGAAATCGAGCTTCCAGTCGCGAACCAGACCGGGCAAGCGCTCGGCGACGACGGTCCGCCCACTGCGACCGACAACGTCGCCGACGAACAGGATGCGCATGCTCAACTGCCTCGCAAATCGATCACCTCGCGCTCGGTTAGCACGAGATCGAGGCGCGCGTCGCGGGGCGTCGTCGGCACGGCAGGAACTTCCTGGGCAGCAAACGCGAGCCCCACGGCGATGACCGCTTTGCGCGCGCGCAATTGCGTGATGGTGCGATCGTAATAGCCGCCGCCGTAACCAAGGCGATGGCCGGCACGGTCGAAGGCGAGCGTCGGCACGAGAAGGATATCGGGGTCGATTTCCGCCGCCCGCGGCGCCGGCTCGCGGATGCCCCAGACTCCCGTAATAAGGGGCTCACCGCTCGCCCACGCCCGCATGATCAGCGGCTTGCCTCTGCCGGGGATGGCCGGCAACGCCAGCCGCGCACCCTGTCCCGCGAGCTTGCGCATGAGCGGCAGCGGATCGATCTCGTTCTTCATGGGCATGAAGCCGGAAACGATGGTGCCCGGTGCGATCACAATGGGAAACGGCCGCCCCGCGATGGCTTCGGCCGACGCTTGGCGCAAATCTGACGGCAAGATGTCGCGGCGTCCGACGGCCTGGCGCCGAAGCGCAGTCTTGGCATCTTCGACGGGGGATGAGGTCATAACATCAAGAGTGCGGAGCCGCGCTGGCCGTAGGAGCGCTGATCCCGGGAACCTACATAAGTAGGTGGGCGCCATGTGTCCGAACCCAGGGGTCCGGCAGGGACAGCTCCCGTCAGGATCGTAAGGCCCCGGGGATTTGACTCCTTCGCACCCCGCAGCCCCGCACCCACAATGTAGTACCGATGAGCAGCCCGCGCCATCACCCTAGCGCGATGCCGCCGCCGCCAACAACCTGATTGAGTTTTTTGGTGACGCTCTCGATGCGCTCTGCGGCTGCGGCCAAGGCGGCGGCGACCGAGGCCTGCGCGATCTTGTTGCCGTCGGTTGTGGCCACATGCGCCTCCTGCACAGCCATAAGTTCGTCCTCCAGACGCTGGATGCGCGCGCCCATCTCGCCAAGCTCGTCGGCAATGGTGAGCGCGGCCATCACGGTCAGGCGGGTGTCGCCGATCTCGCCGAATTTGGTGCGCAACCGTTCGATCCGCCCGTCGAGCTCGCGCGCGAGATTCGTCAGGTGATCCTCCTGGCCATCCTCGCAGGCCATCCGGAACTGCCGCCCGTTGATGGAGACGCTGACCTGGGCCATGGCTACGCTCGCGTTACGCCGCGACGGCGTTTCTTCTCATTCATCGTGGGTCAACACGCCACGGATCGTTTCGATCGCCTGCGCAATCCGTTGCGCGACTTCCCGGTTGACGGTTTCGAGACCACGCGAGCGCGCCGCGGCGTGATCGAGTTCGCTGGCGAGCCGCGCCCGGTCGGAACCGAGCGCGTGGATTTGCGTGACCAATCCTTCCCGGCCGCGATCGGCCTCGCCGCGTCGCTCGGCCGCCGCCTCAAGCGCATCGAGCGCGAGCGCCAGACGCCGGCTCGCGATCTCGATCGCATCGGTCTCGCTCATCGGGCCATCCGCTGCGGCCAAAGGTGGCGCGCACTACAGGTGAAAACTGTGCGACGGCAACTATTTACAATCGGAACTTTACGTCGCATCGAGCAAGAGCGTCAACGCTGAAAGCAGATCGCATGCGGTCCTGTGCATGACCGCCTCCGGCGAGCCGCAGCGCAATTGACTCGGAGGCCTCCCATGCTATCTGTGCCGCCCGTTCCCGTAACCGCGGCCGTCCGCATTCGTGCCGCGCTTGGCCGTTCATGACGATGCCGGACCGCCTTCTCGCGGCGAGCACAGTCCTCGCCCAGCCGTCACGCTTTCCCGCTGCAGCCACGAGTCCGAACGCTCGCGCGGAGCACGACCGCATGGCGAATGCGATCCGCGCGCTCGCGATGGACGCGGTCGAGCACGCAAAGGCGGGGCATCCCGGCCTGCCGATGGGCGCGGCCGACATCGCGACCGTCCTGTTCACGCGCTTTCTCAAATTCGATCCCGCCGATCCGGCGTGGCGCGACCGCGACCGCTTCGTGCTTTCGGCCGGCCACGGCTCGATGCTGCTCTACGCGCTCCTTTATCTTCTCGGCTACGAGAAGATGACGATCGAGGAACTCAAGCGCTTCCGCCAGCTCGGCTCGCTGACGCCCGGCCATCCCGAATTCGGCCACACGCCCGGCGTCGAAACCACCACCGGACCGCTCGGCCAGGGGCTCGCCAATGCGGTCGGCATGGCGATTGCCGAACGTCATCTCGCCGCCGAGTTCGGCGGCGAGATCGTCGATCACACGACCTACGTGCTGGCGTCCGACGGCGACCTCATGGAGGGCATCAGCCAGGAGGCGATCGCGCTCGCGGGGCACCTGAAACTCAAAAAACTCATCGTGCTGTTCGACGACAACAGCATCTCGATCGACGGCCCGCTGGCGCTCGCCGATTCCGTCGATCAAGTGAAGCGCTTCGAGGCCGCCGGCTGGGCCGCCACCCGCATCGACGGCCACGATCCGGCGGCGATTGCCACGGCGATCGAAGCGGCGAAGAAATCCGACCGGCCTTCGCTGATCGCGTGCCGCACCACCATCGGCTTCGGCGCGCCGACCAAGGCCGGCACCGAGAAGGCCCACGGCTCGCCGCTCGGCGCCGACGAGATCGCGGGCGCGCGCGTCAAACTCGGCTGGACCTCGCCGCCTTTCGAAATCCCGGCCGCCATCCGCGAGCAATGGCGCGTTGCCGGCGAGCGCGGCCGGCCGGCGCGGCTTGCCTGGGAAACGCGCCTGGCCGCGCTCGATCCGGAAAAGCGCGCCGAGTTCGGGCGGCGCATGCGCGGCGAACTCGCCGAAGGCTTTGCGGCGGCAGTTGGCGAAATGAAGCAAAAACTCGCGGCCGCGCCGAAGGAGATCGCCACCCGCTCGGCTTCTGAATTCGCGCTGGAGACGCTGACGGTGGCGCTGCCGGAAATGATCGGCGGTTCGGCAGACCTGACCGGCTCGAACAATGCGCGCACCAAGACGATGAAGGCGATGAGCGCCGCGGACTATTCCGGCCGCTTCATCCATTACGGCGTGCGCGAGCACGGCATGGCCGCGGCCATGAACGGCATGGCGCTGCACGGCGGCATCATTCCCTATTCCGGCACGTTCCTCGTTTTCTCCGATTATTGCCGGCCGGCCATTCGCCTTGCGGCGCTGATGGGCCAGCGTGTCATCTACGTGATGACGCATGACTCGATCGGGCTCGGCGAAGACGGCCCGACGCACCAGCCGGTCGAGCACCTCGCCGCTTTGCGCGCCATCCCCAACCTCAAGGTCTTCCGGCCGTGCGATGTGGTCGAGACGGTCGAATGCTGGCAGCTTGCGCTGGAGTCCAAAAACGGCCCCAGCGTGCTGGCGCTGACACGGCAAAACATGCCGCAGCTTCGGCTTGGTCACGACACCGGCAATCGTTGCGCGCACGGAGCCTACGAGCTGATCGCGGCCGAAGGCGGCGAGGCGGCGGTCTCGCTGTTCGCCTCCGGATCGGAAGTCGCCATCGGGGCCACGGCGCAAAAGCTGCTTGCGGCGCAAAACATTGCCGCGCGGGTGGTGTCGGTACCGTGCTTCGAGCTTTTGCTCAGCCTGCCCGAGGCGGAGCGCGCGGCGATCATCGGCAACGCCAAGGTCAACGTCGCCGTCGAAGCCGGCATCCGCCAGGGCTGGGACGCGATCATCGGCTCCGGCGGAGCTTTTGTCGGCATGCGCGGCTTTGGCGCCAGCGCGCCTTACAAGGAGCTTTACCAACATTTTGGAATTACGCCCGAGAAGGTGGCCGAGGCGGCGTCAGAACGTCTAAAAAAGTCGTAGGGAGACCGGGAGAATGTCGGTTCGCGTAGCCATCAACGGATTTGGCCGGATCGGCCGCAATATTTTGCGCGCGGCTGTCGAAGCGGGCCGCAAGGATATCGAAATCCTGGCCATCAACGATCTCGCCCCGGTCGAGACCAACGCGCACCTGTTGCGTTACGACTCCGTGCATGGCCGCTTTCCCGGCGACGTGACGGTCAAGGGCGATACGATCAATTGCGGCAACGGCCCGATCAGGGTCACCGCACACAGGGACCCGACGCAATTGCCGTGGAAGGAGCTCGGCATCGACATCGCGCTGGAATGTACTGGCATATTCACGTCCAGGGAAAAGGCCGCGGCGCATCTGCAAGCCGGCGCCAAGCGCGTCCTGATTTCGGCCCCGGCCGACGGCGCCGACCTCACGGTGGTCTATGGCGTCAACAACGACAAGCTGACGAAAACGCACATGGTCGTGTCGAACGCCTCGTGCACCACGAATTGTCTCGCCCCGGTCGTCAAGGTGCTCAACGATGCCGTCGGCATCGACAAGGGCTTCATGACCACGATCCACTCCTACACCAACGACCAGCCCACGCTCGACCAGGTGCATAAGGATCTCTACCGGGCGCGCGCGGCGGCGTTGAACATGATCCCGACCACGACCGGCGCGGCGAAGGCGGTCGGTCTGGTGCTGCCGGAGCTTGCCGGCCGGCTCGACGGCGTTTCCATCCGGGTGCCGACGCCGAACGTCTCGGTGATCGACTTCAAGTTCGTCGCCAAGCGCGCGACCACGAAGGACGAGATCAACGCCGCGGTGAAGCGCGCCGCCGAGCAACAGCTCAAGGGCATCCTCGGCTATACCGACGCGCCGAACGTCTCCAGCGACTTCAACCACGATCCGCGTTCCTCGGTCTTCCACATGGACCAGACCAAGGTGATGGACGGCACCCTGGTGCGCGTCATGTCGTGGTACGACAACGAATGGGGCTTTTCCAATCGCATGATCGATACCGCGGTGGCGATGGGCAAGCTCGCCTGAACGCGCCGCCAAGAATCGTTACCAAGACTCGCCGCCATGCGCTTCCGCAACCTCGATGACGCCGACCTGAAGGCCAAGCGCGTGTTGCTGCGCGTCGATCTCAACGTGCCGATGCAGGACGGCGAGGTGGCGGATGTATCGCGCATCGAGCGCAACACGCCGACCATCGCTGAAATCGCCGACCGGGGCGGCAAAGTGATTCTCGTTTCGCATTACGGCCGGCCCAAAGGCCGCGATCCGCGGGAATCGCTGAAGCCGGTCGTCGCGGCCGTCGCGCGCATCCTCCGGCGGCCCATTGCGTTCGCCGACGATTGCGTCGGCGAGGCCGCCGAAAGGGCGGTCGCGGTCATGAAGCCGGGCGATATTCTGTGCCTGGAAAATACCCGCTTCCACAGCGGCGAGGAAAACAACGATCCGGATTTCGCCGCCAGGCTCGCCAGGCTTGGCGATCTGTATGTCGATGACGCGTTCTCGGTCGCACACCGGGCGCACGCTTCGGTCGAGGCGCTCGCACGCCTCCTCCCTGCCTATGCCGGGCGCGCCATGCAGGAGGAGCTCGCGGCGCTGGCGAAGGCCCTGCATGCGCCGGAGCGACCGGTCGCGGCCATTGTCGGCGGCGCCAAGGTTTCGACCAAGCTCGATCTCCTCGGCAACCTCTTGACGCATGTCGATATCCTGATCATCGGCGGCGGCATGGCCAATACGTTCCTTGCGGCACAAGGCAAAGCGGTTGGCAGATCGCTTCGCGAGGACGATCTCATGCAGACCGCGCGCGATATCCTCGCCAAGGCAAAGTCGCTCGACCGCGAGATCGTGCTGCCGGTCGACGCCGTCGTTGCACAGAAATTTGTCGCGTATGCGCCTTCGCGCGTGGTTTCGGTTGACGAGGTCGGCGCCGCCGACATGATCCTCGACATCGGACCCCGGACGATCGAGCACGTCATCTCGGTCCTGGCCCGCGCCAAGACGCTGGTCTGGAACGGCCCGTTCGGCGCGTTCGAGCACGAGCCGTTCGACAACGGCACCGTGGAAGTGGCCGAGGCGGCGGCGGAACTCACGGCCGCCGGCAAGCTTGTCAGCATTGCCGGCGGCGGCGATACGATGGCGGCGCTCAACGTCGCCGGTGTCACCGGCCGCTTTACCTATGTTTCGACCGCCGGCGGCGCCTTCCTCGAATGGCTCGAAGGCAAGACGCTGCCCGGCGTCGAGGTACTGAAAGCATCCCCCACTCCCGCTGCCGCCCGCGGATGAGGCATAATATCGGCAGCGACCGAACATCGAGGAGGCCGCGATGAATACCTCTGAATTGAACAAAGTCGCGGAGGCCATGGTCGCCCCCGGACGCGGCATCCTGGCCGCGGATGAATCGACCAGCACCATCAAGAAGCGGTTCGACGTCATCGGGGTCGAATCGACACCGATCACGCGGCGCGATTACCGCGAAATGCTGTTCCGCAGCGAGGCGATGTCGAAGCGCATTTCCGGCGTCATTCTCTATGACGAGACGATCCGGCAGAACGCCAAGGATGGCACGCCCTTGGTCAAGGTGATCGAGCAGGCGGGCGCGCTGCCGGGCATCAAGGTCGACAAGGGCACCAAGCCGCTGCCGTTCTGCCCCGGCGAGGTCGTCACCGAGGGGCTTGATGGCTTGCGCGAACGGCTCACGGACTATCGCGAGCTCGGCGCCAAATTCGCCAAGTGGCGCGCGGTAATCGATATCGGCGCCGGTGCCATTCCGAGCTACACCTGCATCCGCACCAACGCGCACGCGCTGGCGCGCTATGCGGCGCTGTGCCAGGACGAAGGCATCGTGCCCATCGTCGAGCCCGAAGTGCTGATGGACGGCGATCACGACATCGAGCGCTGCTATCAGGTGACCGAGCTGATGCTCAAGATCCAGTTCGAGGAACTCTATTTTCAGCGTGTCGCGCTTGAAGGCATGGTGCTCAAGCCCAACATGGTGGTGCCCGGCAAGAAGTCGCCGAAGCTGGTGTCGGTCGAGGAGGTCGCGGAGAAGACGCTGCGCGTGCTCAAGGCCTGCGTGCCGGCGGCCGTTCCCGGCATCGCCTTCCTGTCGGGCGGCCAGTCCGACGAGGAAGCGACCGCCCACCTCGACGCGATCAACAAATCGGGCCCTCTGCCGTGGCGCGTGACGTTCTCTTACGGCCGCGCGTTGCAGGCCGCGCCGCTGAAAGCGTGGTCGGGCAAGCCCGAGAACGTTGCGACCGCGCAGCGTGCCTTCGGCCATCGCGCCGCGATGAACAGCCTTGCCACGCTCGGTCAGTGGAAAACTGATCTCGAACGGAAAGCAGCGTGAGGCCGGCGGCACCAAGTTGTCTGTCATCCTGAGGCGGCCGCCAACGGGTCCGGCCCAAAGTGGCCGGCCCGATGACAAGCTCCGCGGCCCTCGAAGGATACGGCCAAGGCACCGCGACCGTCGCCCTTTGAGGCTCGCTTCGCTCGCACCTCAGGGTGACGGATATGAATCACCGTGGCTGCTAAAGGCGAGGTCATGATCCAACAACCACCTCGCCAGCGGCTTTATCTGATCACGCCACGGCTTGGCGATACGGCATCTTTTTCCCACAGCGTCGGCGCGGCGCTGGAGGCGGGCGATGTCGCCGCCGTTCTTCTTCGTCTCGATCCGGCCGACGAGCGCACGCTCGTTGACCGCGCCAAAAACCTCGCGGCCATCGTGCAACGCCGCGACGTTGCGCTTCTCCTCGACGGCCATGCCGAGATCGCCGCCCGCGCCGGCGCCGACGGGGCTCATCTGTCGGGTATCGAAGCACTCACCGCCGCGCTCCCCGCGCTGAAGCCCGACCGCATCGCCGGCGCCGGCAGGCTGCGTAGCCGTCATGAGGCCATGCTCGCAGGCGAGGCCAACGTCGACTATGTGATGTTCGGGGAACCCGATGCCCGTGGCAACCGGCCGGCCTTCGACACAATCCAGGAACGGCTCGTGTGGTGGTCTGAGCTGTTCCAGGCGCCGTGCGTCGGGTATGCCGCGAACCTCGACGAAGTCGGGCCGCTCGCACAGGCTGGCGCCGATTTCGTTGCGCTCGGTGATTGGATATGGACGCAAACGCGAGAGACCGCAGTCGCGGTGGCGGAAGCCGCCGGCCGCCTGGCCGCTCCGGAATGACGGCGATGGTCATCAATGCCGCGCCCAGGATAGCGGCAACGCTCCTCCTGACGGCGATCCTCGTACCGCAGTGGCAACGCGCCGCCGGCGCCGCCGAGCCCGACTATGCCTACGCCTCGTTCCAGCGTGGCTATTACCTGACGGCATTCGGGCAGGCGACGCACCGCGTCGAGGAGAGCGGCGACGTCAAGTCGATGACGCTCCTTGGCGAACTCTACGCCGGCGGACTGGGCGTTCCTGAAGACGACACCAAGGCCGCCGAATGGTACAAACTCGCCGCCGCCCGTGGCGACCGCGCGGCGATGTTCGCGCTGGCCATGTTCCGGCTGCAAGGACGCGCCGGCCCGCGCGACCGCGAAGCAAGCGCCAAATTGTTTGCAGCCGCCGCCAAGCTCGGCCATCCGCTTGCCGCGTATGATCTGGCGCTGTTGTACATCGAAGGGCAGTTGTTCCCGCAGGATTTCAAGCGCGCCGCCGAGCTGTTGCGGGTTGCCGCGGACGCCGGCAATTCGGAAGCGCAATATGCGCTGGGCACCCTCTACAAGCAGGGACGCGGGGTGGCGAAGGACATGGGTGAAGCGGTGCGGCTGTGGGCGCTAGCTTCGATCGCAGACAACACCGACGCCGAGGTCGAGTACGCGATCGCGCTCTACAACGGCGATGGCATCGCCAAGAACGAACAAGCGGCCGCCACCTTGTTCCGCAAAGCGGCGATCAGAGGCAGCCCAATCGGGCAGGACCGTCTCGCGCGGATCCTCGCCGACGGCCGCGGCGCGCCCGCCAATCCGGTCGAGGCAACAAAATGGCACCTGATCTCGCGGGCCCGCGGCGAGACCGACATCATGCTCGACGCCTTCGTGAGCAAACTCGACGCCGAGACGCGCGCCGCCGGCGAGAAGGCGGCAAAACCCTGGCTCGACGCGATCAAAAAGCCGCCGTCGTGAGGCCATTGCGGCGGGCAATCCACTGATGACCCGCTTACTTCGCAGCGCCGGATATTTCCTCTGGCGGCGCAAGCCTTGGTGCGCGCGGCATCGGCTACTTGAAATTCTGCACCATCACCTCACGCACGAATTTGGGCAATTCGGCGAGGTCGCCGTCGCCACGATCGGCGGCGATCGCCGCCGACAGCGAGGCTAACGTTCCCGCCGACAAGGGCATCGGAACGCCGGAAAGTGCGCCGGTCGCCACCGCCGACATGATGTCTTTGCGCAATGTGCGAATGTCGAGCGACACCTCGGCTTTGCCACCCTTCAACACGCCGATTTTGCTTTTCAGCCAACCGCTCGCATAGGGCCCCTCCTGCAACACATCCAGCATCTGGTCGAGCGCGAGGCCTTGCTGGGTACCGAGAGCAAGCGTTTCCGCCAGCGCCTGAATGTAGGCGCCGAGGCCGAGATTGGCGGCGAGTTTCATCGCATAGCCGCTGCCGGACGGGCCCATGTGAAAAATGCGGCCGGCAAGTTGTTCGAGCAGAGGGCGCGCGCGTTCGAGAGCTTCGGCGCGGCCGCCGACCATCGCCAAAAGCGCTCCGTTGCGCGCGTGTGGAATTGTTCCGAGCACCGGCGAATCAATCATTTGCGCGCCGTTCGCTTCGACGAGCAGCGCCAGTTCGCGACCGGTCATGGGCTGCAGCGTACTCATCTCAATGAACAGCTTTCCGTGCGCCGCGGCCGCCAGGAAGCCGTCCGGTCCGGTGAAAATCCGCTTGGCGCCTTTGTCCTCGGTGATGCTTGAAATAACGATTTCCGAATTTTCGGCCACTGCGCGAGAATCGGCGGCGATCTGCAGTCCGTCCGCCGCGAGCGCCCTGTTCGTTACGGCATTATGATCCCAGCCGATCGTGTCGAAGCCCTGGTCGCGCAACCGCCGGGAAATCGCCGCGCCCATTCGACCGAGACCTACGATTCCGATTTTCACGACCCGATCCTCCTGACCGCGAATGAACGATGCGGCGATCCTAGGGCTTGGATACGTCGCCCGACGGCGCGAGCGCGAGGCGCCGGCCGACCGGGAATAGCTGCAAGTCATAGCGCTGCGCGATCCAGCCCCAAATCCCCGACGGCGCTTTGAGCATCACCGCGATGGCGATGATGCCCATCAGGATCAAATAGTACGAACCGTAATCCGCCAAGAGCTCGCGCAGGAAGATGAAGACCAGCATGCCGACGAACGGCCCCTCCAGCGTACCGATGCCGCCGATGACGACCATGAAGATCACCACGACGGTCCAGTCGTTGATGCTGAAACCGGCCTCGGGCGATACGCGCAGTTTTTGCAGGAAGATCAATCCACCGACAAGCCCGGTGCACGCGGCGGTCACGACGTAGATGATGAATTTGGTGCGGAAGGTGTTGACGCCGAGACTGGCCGAAGCCGGTTCGGAATCACGGATCGCCGTGAGCGCCAGCCCGTGACGGGAGCGCAGCAACAAATAAACAATCCCGAATACCAGGACCGAGATCGCAAGGGTCATGAGATAGAGGATGGCTTCGCGTCCGGCGCGGTCGGGCGCGATCTCCCGGACGATCGCCGGCGTCAGCGACAGGCCGGAACCGGCGCCAAGCACCGCGATGAGGCTTGCCGACAGGGCGAACACTTCTGAAACTACCCAGGTGCCGATAGCAAAATACGCGCCGCGAAGCCGGAACACCGCGATCGAAACCGGGATGGACAACAGCCCGGCGAACGGGCCGGCAATCAGCAACGCCAGATAGACATTCATGTTCAGGGCGCCGGTCAAATAGAACAGCGCATATCCGCCGAGCCCGACATAGGCCTGCTGGCCGACCGACACGAGGCCGGCATAGCCGGCCAGCAGATTCCACAGCTGGGCCAGGGCGAGATAGTAAGCCATCTCGGCAACGAGCCGCATCTCGCCCGCGTCACCCCACCACGGCATTGCCACAAGCACGGCGAGCATCACCACGGCCACGACCGCGAAGATGCGGCTGGCCCTGGTTCCGCGCTCGACCCGGTCGGTTTCCATGTCAATCCCTCGTGCGCGGGAACAGGCCGCTGGGGCGAACGATCAGGATAATGAGAAACGCAATGTGCCCGGCGAGGATTTGCCAGGTCGGCGACAATGCTGCGCCGACTGACTGCGCGATGCCGAGGATCATGCCGCCCAACAGTGTGCCCCACATACTGCCGAGGCCGCCGATAATCACCGCCTCGAACGCGAGGATCAGCCGGATCGGGCCGGCAGCCGGATCGAAGTTGGTCCGGATCGCAAACAGCACGCCCGCGATCGCAGTGAAGATCATCGCAATACCGAGGGCGACCGCGTAAAGCTTGCGGTTGTCGACCCCCATCAACTCGGCCGTGTCAGCATCATCGGAAACGGCACGAAAGGCGCGGCCGAGGCCGGTGCGGTAGAACAGAAGCTGCAAACTACCGAGCGCGAGCAGCGCCACGCCAAAAACCACAATGGGATAGACGCCGATCGAGATGCCGCCGGGGAATTGCAGGCTCGCGGTTTCGATCGCGCCCTCCTGCAGCCGCTGGGTATAGGCGCCAAATCCCTGCAGCAGCCCGTTCTGAATGATGATCGAAACGCCGAAGGTCACCAGCAGCGGCGGCAGCAGCCCGCCGCTCAGCGTCTGATTCAAGAGCCCGCGTTGCAGTGCGTAGCCCAGCGCGAACATCACCGGCACGACGATGACCAGGCAGGAGATCGGGTCGAGTCCGGTACCCTGACTGACGACGAGGGCGACGTAGGCCGAGAGCACGATGAGATCGCCATGAGCGATGTTCACCAGGCGCATGATGCCGAAAGACAGCGACAGGCCGATCGCGAACAGCGCGTAAATCCCGCCGAGCAAGCTGCCCTGAATAAAAGTGTTGAGCCATGCCATTGCGGTTACCGCCCTACATTCCGAAATATGCCGCGCTGATTGCCGTGCGGTCGAAGCCCGTGGTCGGCGCGGTCAACGCCAGCCGACCCTCCTGGAAACAATAAAACCGCGCCGAGGCGTCGAGCGCCCGGTTGATGTCCTGCTCCACGAGCACCACCGTCGTGCCTTCGGCGGTGATTTTCCCGAGGCAATCGTAGATATCGCGGATGACGACAGGCGCGAGCCCGAGCGACAGCTCATCGCAAAGCAACAGTCGCGGGTTTGACATCAATGCCCGCCCGACCGTGGTCATCTGCTGTTGCCCGCCTGACAAATCGGTCGCCGGCAGATGGCGCAATTCACGCAACCTCGGAAACAGATCGTACACGCGATTGAGATTCCACGGGCCGGGACGCTTGCTGTACCCGCCGAGGAGGAGATTTTCCTCGACCGAAAGACTCGGAAACAGCCGGCGCCCTTCCGGCGCCATCGCAATTCCGAGCCGCACGACATCGTGCGCCGTATGCTTGCCGATCGGACGGCCCTCGAACATTACCATTTCCGGCGCCGTTTCGAGGGCGCCGGCAACGGCGCGGAGAAACGTGGTCTTGCCCGCGCCATTGGCCCCGATGATAGCGACCGTCTCACCTTGCTCGACGGTGACGTCGATGTCGAACAGCGCCTGGAAGTCGCCGTAGAACGCCGACAATTTCTGGGTTTCCAGCAAGGTCATGACACCGGGATGCCCATATACACTTCCCGCACCGTGGAATTGGCCATGACTTCGTGCGGATCGCCTTCGGCCAAGACCTGACCGAAATTCATCACGACCAGCCTGCTCGCCACCGAAACCAGCGCGTGGACGATGTGCTCGATCCAGACGATCGTCGTGCCGCCGGCGTGAATTTCCTTGATGGTTTTGACCAGTTCGGCACATTCGTGCTCGGTCAGCCCGCCGGCAATCTCGTCGAGCAACAGAAGCTTCGGCTGCGTGGCCAAAGCGCGCGCAAGCTCAAGCCGTTTGCGCTGAAGCAGCGTCAGCGTACGCGCCGGTCTGTTGGCCTTGTCGTGGAGCCCGGTGATTTTCAGCACGTCGCTGCAGCGCTTGTAGCTCTCCCGCTCGTTGGTACGGCCGCCAAAGATGGCGCCGACCAGAAGGTTCTCGAACACGGTCATGTTCGCGAAGGGATGGGGTATTTGATACGAGCGGCCGATACCCATGCGCGAGCGCGCGTGCGGCGGCTTCCTCGTCATGTCGGAGCCGGCGAACAGAACCCGTCCGGCCGTCGGCGCGACGTCGCCGGTGACCAGGTTGAACATGGTGGACTTGCCGGCGCCGTTCGGGCCGATCACGCCCAGCGCCTCACCGTCCGCGACCGTGAGCTTGACCGCGTCTACGGCTTTGAGTGCGCCGTAGAACTTGGACACGCCGTCGAGTTCAAGAAGGACCGTCATGACATACTATTATTGGTTGCCGCCGCGCATAAGGCGCGGCGGCGGGTTCTTGGCTCAGGATCGAGCAGCTCAGGAATACTTAATCGGCTCGAACGGGCTGTCGAGCGGAATGTTGGGCGCGGTCTTGTTGAAGACGACTTCCAGGTCGTACTTGAACTTCTTGCCCTTCTTCCACTGTCCGCCGACGAGCGGCGTGGTGCAGACGTTCGGCACCGGGTTGGTCGGGCCGCCCTTCCAGGTGATCGGACCGACGATTGACTGGTAGTCGGTCTGGGCAATGGCGTCGCGGATGGCGGTCGGCTCGAGCTTCTTGGCGCGCTTGAGCACGTCGATCGCGACCTCGAGGTTGGCGTGTTTGAAGCCAAGCGGCTGGGTCCACTGCTTGCCGGTCGCCTTTTCGTAGGCATCGCAGTATTGCTTCGCCGTCTCGCCCGTCAGGCTGGACTTGAACGGATGGTGGTGTGACCACCACACCTCGGTGGACATGCCCACGCCGCGGTCGCCCAGTGCCTCGACGGCGGTTGGGAACAGCAGCGCCTTGGGCGGCGTGACGATCTTGGGCTTGAAGCCCTGTTGCGCGCACTGCGTCCAGAAGGTCGCGAATTGCGGCGGATTGAAAATGCCGCAAACGAGTTCGGCATTGACCTTCTTCATGTCGGCGATTTGCGAAGAGAAGTCGTCCGACAGCGGCGGATAAAGGCCGAGGTCGTGAACGTCGAAGCCCTTGGACGTGAACAGTCCCGGCAGTCCGTGAACCTTGTCGTCCGCGGCAACGCCGTCCGGATCGTTGGTGAACATGGTCGCCAGGACTTTGCTGGTCGGCAGCGACAGCCACATGTCGGCGAAGGTGTTGCCGACCATGTCGAAGCCCCAGAAGAAGTGGTAGGTCCATTCGAACCCCTTCTTCGGATCGCCCTTGCGGGGGAAGAACCAGGCTTGCCACGGATCGTCGGAGGTCACGCAGGGAACGCCGGCGAGCTCGCACTGGTCGGAAACTGGATTGACCGTGTCGGACGTCGACGAGCCGGTCATGATATCCACTTTGTCGTTGTTGATGAGCTGGGCCGTCACTTCCGACGCGCGGTTCGGATTCGACTGGCTGTCCTTGGTGACGATCTCGACATTGTATTTTTGGCCGCCGACGGTGATGCCGTCAGCCAAAGCCTTGCGCACACCTGCGGCGACCCATTGCGACGGCTCGCCGAATGCGGCGATCGGGCCGGTTTCCGGGGTGACCATGCCGATCTTGATGGTCTTGCTGGCAGCGCGCGACGATTGAAACATCCAGGGCGATGCGATCGCACTGGCGCCGCCGATCGCCGCGAGCTTGAGAATCTTGCGGCGTTGCTTGTCGACCTTTTCCGTCCGCTTGCCTTTCAGTCCCCAGTCACTCTTCATAGTCCGTTCCCTCCCTGGTTAGCGGCGCCGCCCACTTCGTCGAGGTGGGACTGGCCCAACACAAAGACCCATCACCGATATTCGCCGATAGGCCATAAAAGTCATGGTACTATATCAACTCCACCCGGGATACGGGGTAGAATGACCCAGCATGCGGGTCAGTACAGCCCACCCGGCGGCAAGGAACGAGCGGCGGAACCGGCCACTTTCGTCAGCCGCGACACCGGCCTGGGCCTCCGCTTTGCCATCAGCCGGACCGCTCAGATCAGCGGTGTGACATTGTTTTCGACGCCAAGCAGAGCCTTGCCGTAGAGTTCGTAGCCGATCGGCGGCAGCACGACGGCATGCCGTGAAGCTACCGCCGCGTCGCGCCAGATGCGCTGCAACGGACTTGTTTCGGCAAAGCCCGCCGACCCGTGCGCGAACATCAGCTTGTCGATGGCCTGGGTGATCTTTTCGACGACGTAGCCGGTGTCCGCACGAACCCTGGCGCGCGTCAGTAAATCCGGATAGGCGCCGCGGGCCGCTGCGTCGTCGACGTTGTCGGCTGCCCGATAGGCGTGCAGATGCGCCGTATCGATCATCATCGCCGCCTCTGCGAGCTGCAATTGAAAGCCGACCGATGCGCTTTGTTTGTCGAAGAAGGTGTAGGCGATGGTGCGCGATCCCGCCTTTTGCCGAACGAATTCCAGCGCCGCTCGGCCCAGTCCAAGGATCGGCCCGACCAGGATGATCGAGAGGATCGGAACGAACGCCGACCGATAGAACGCCTCCTGGCCGCGCATTTCCGTCGGGTAGTCGCCTTCGATCGCGCGCGGCACCGACAGGATGCGATGATCGGGAATAAAGATGTCATTCGCCTTGAGGCAGATGCTGCCGCTCGATCTCATCCCGGCGACAAACCAGGTGTCGACGCGTTCCAGATCGGTCATCGGAATCAGCGCGAGACCCTGATCGACCGTTTCGCCCGCGTCGTTGACAATCGGCATGCCGAGCACGGCCCACTGCGCATGCCAGCCGCCGGAATTGTAATGCCACGTGCCGGTAATGCGGAAGCCGCCGGCCACTTTCGTCGCGGTCGCCGTGGGGTTGAGCACGCCGGACACGCAGACGTCCGGATCGGGACCAAAAACTTCGTCCTGCGCCTTGACGGGAAACAGGCTCGTCAGCCAGCAGCAGATGTTGTTGAGGTTCACGACCCATGCCGATCCACCGTCGGCTTCGGCTATTGCCGCGGCGACGTCGAGCATCGCCCGCGTATTCATCTCCCATCCGCCGTAACGCTTCGGGGTGCAGACCCTCATGAATCCCGCATTTTTCGCGGCCTCGATGGTTTCCTCCTCGACCCGCCGGTTGGCTTCGCCCGCTGCCGCGTTCTTGCGGATCAGGGGCGCGAGTTCCCGGGCCCGCTCAACGAGCTCCTGGGCAGTGGGCGGCGCAAAGCTGTGCACGCTTGCGGTCATGGTCATGACGTCTCCCTCCAACAAAACGCGTTGTCTGATCTTGTGCCCCGGTATTGCTCCGAGTTTACGCCATCACAGCCGCCGTCGCGCCGCAGCCGCATTCACCTCGCCCGAGCCTTCGCACAACCGCGGCGAAGTCACCAGGATTTCCAGCGTTCGGGTCAGATGTTGCTCGATCAATTCGGAGCCGCGGTCGGCCTGGCGCGCGATGCAGGCGTCCAGAATTCCCTTGTGCTCCGCGTCGACATCCCGGTTTTCGCGCGCCAGCGCGACCGACAAATGCCGATAGCGTTCGCTCTGGGCATAGAGCATCGCGCGGAGCGTCAACATCCACGGACTGTCGCAACCGGCGGCGAGCGCGGCGTGGAAGGTCATGTGAGCGGCCGACCATGCCGGATTGATGCGCGCCGCACTCTCCGGAAGGTGAACCGGAATGCGATGTAGCCGGTGATAGGCGGCAACGATGGACGTTTCCCATTCGACATCGCCGTGCGCGATGGCGGCGCGCAGGCAAAATTGCTCGATAGCGATCCGGGTCCGCGTGAGGTCCTTGAGCTCCGCGATCGAAACCGGGGCAACGGAGTAGCCCTTTTGCGCGGTCGCCACCGCCCACTTCTCCGCGGACAAGCGGGACAGCGCTTCGCGAACCGAGCCGGGACTGAAGGCCAGCCTCACCGCGACTTCGCTGATCGTGATTTTGGCGCCCGGCGCTAGCCGCCCATCGAGGATTTCCGCCAGCAGAGCCTCGTAGGCCTGGTCCGCCTGCGTCACCGCCTGATCGATGTTGACGACCTTGTTCATGCAACCAGCCTGATCGGCGACAATTACAAAGTCAATGAAAAAATATTTTCTCTTGACAGAAATTTTTTCAAGCACATTAAATATCGAACGTCCCGGAAAGCCATATGAGGTGCCGACGTGAAGTTTTTCCACTTTCAGGCTGGTGACCGAGAGGGCCTGGCCATCGAGTCAAACGGCCGAATGCTTGGACTATTGGCCGGTGAAGCCGGCTATCCGGGAGATCTGGACGCGCTGGTGCGAAACGGCCCCTCCGCCCTCACCGCGGCCGCAAAGATCTTAGCCAGCAGGCGCGTTATCGACCGCGGCGCGGTCGCGTTGCTGCCGCCGCTGCGACGCCCGGAGAAAGTGATCTGCGTGGGCCTCAATTATCGCGAACATTCGGCCGAGTCGGGCTTCAAGCAGCCGGACTATCCGACGTTGTTTGGCCGCTTCAACTCCAGCCTGATCGGCGACGGCGCGCCGATCGTCCGGCCGCGCGCGTCAATTCAGCTCGACTTCGAGGGCGAACTGGTGGCGGTCATCGGCAAGTCCGGCCGCAACATCGCGAAAGCCGATGCGCTCGACCACGTCGTCGGCTATTCAATCTTCAACGACGCCTCCATCCGCGACTTCCAGTTCAAATCGCCGCAATGGACCGTCGGCAAG